>Ga0209234_1000119_pt1 | contig 20856 bp, 26 predicted proteins | sample GraSoi013_1_20cm_2_FD_185816 | JGI IMG/M metagenome (GOLD analysis project Ga0209234, IMG submission 185816) | Grasslands soil microbial communities from the Angelo Coastal Reserve, California, USA - Sample 08_20_2013_1_20cm (SPAdes) (version 2) | ecosystem: Environmental > Terrestrial > Soil >... | reverse complement strand
GTCACGGCACGCCATGCGCTTCTGGCACGTGCGGGATGGGATGTCACCGCTGACGGGATGTTTGGCGCACCACCGCTCGACGTGGTCGTCGGCGCGGAGGCGCACGCATCAATACTGAAGGCGTTGAGTTTGGCGGGATTTGGAAGCAAACGCGTAACCATCGTGGAAGCAGATGGGCAGGGACGGATGCGGGCCAATAAGTTGCCACCCCTATCGGAGCGGACCATTGTGTGCATTCAAGCTGGAAACGTAAACACGGGAGCTTTCGATCCCGCCGGGGAAATCTGTAAAGCAGCAAAGGAACAGGGCGCCTGGGTCCATGTGGACGGCGCGTTCGGATTGTGGGCCCGCATCTCGCGGAAATACGAGCATTTGACGCGCGGTTTCGATCAGGCGGATTCGTGGGCCACCGACGCGCATAAGTGGCCCAATGTTGGCTACGACAGCGGCCTGGCCATCGTCAGAGATGGTACCGCGCTACGGGCGTCGATGGGCATAACGGCGGCGTATCTCCAAGCCGGTTCGAGACGCGAGCCTATGCATCATACTCCGGAAGCTTCAAGGCGCGCGCGGGGTGTAGAGTTGTGGGCGGCGCTGAAATCGCTCGGGAAGTCCGGGCTGTGCTCGCTGATCGAACGGACGTGCGCCCACGCGCAGCGGTTTGCCGCAGGATTTCGGGAAGCCGGCTTCACAGTGCTCAACGACGTGGTAATCAACCAGGTGTTGGTGTCCTTTGGCCGCCCGGAGGTGACACGAGAAGTGATCCGGCGCGTCCAGGAGGAGGGAACTTGCTGGTGCGGGGGCACCGTCTGGCAAGAAAAGACGGCCATGCGGATCAGCGTTTCCTCCTGGGCGACCACGGAGACGGATGTGGAACACAGTCTACGGGCGATTCTCCGTATCGCGAGTGAATGCCCCGTCTATAGAACATCCTCCTCTTAAAGGGGCCCTAAGGGAGCGGCTTCCTACCGAGCCGGATGTTGGTCCGGTCTCTTCGGTGGGTTCCTCCCACTGCGCCCTTGGCCTGAACGAAAAACTACTGGCTGTGCGCCACGTTGGAATTCTTGAGATCGGCAAAAGTCTGCGCCACACTCAGATGTGTGCGCGAGAGGCGGTCGTGCCAAGTGAGTTCGTCTTCGTCCCACATCGCCCAAAGGAAGCCCAGAAAAAAAGTTCCTGCGGAGAGCATGTAGCCCGTGCTGCGCAGAAGCATTTGCCTGGGCGTGGGCGGTTCGCCAGAAAAGCTGACGACTTGCAAGTCTCGCATCATCATACCCGGAGTCGTGCCGCCGAAGACGGTGAACAGAGCGAAATATTGCAGATAGACGATGGCAAAGGTCGCGGCGTACACCGCGGCGTTCAGTTTGCTCAAGGTAAATTGCCCGCCGAGTGAGCCGAACAGCAGCAGGAATCCACCATAGGCAAACAACAAGCAGCCAAGATCGATCAGCGCCGCAAGGCGTCGATCGTCGATCGATGCCAGGGGATGAAGGCCAGGCTGAGATTTTCTATGTTCTGCAATGAGCTGTGTTCGCAGGGAAGTCTCAGAATCGGGTGGCACAGAGACATCGATCACCATCCGTGATTCTTCGAAAACCGCCGTTCTTGAAGGGCGGCCAATCGCGATGCTAAAGGAAAAATCGTCCGCCACCCGTCCGGGACGTTCCCCAACTGCAGCAGAAGCGTGCGACGGTGTCTTGCCGGAAGGAGGATCGAAAGAAAAACGAGATTGGGCGGCGTGGGGCTCGAGCCCTCGCCGCCGAGTGCGATAGACCTCGAGACGCTGAGAGAGTTCACCGCGCCAGGCAGCGTCTTGCTCCACCGGTTGCGAGATGACCAGGCGCTGCTTGAAACGGTCGATCCCGGCCGAGCCGGGATCCGCACTCACCGCGAGACTGTCAGTCGCGGAAAGGCCCAAGGAGTCATTCCAGGATGAAGGACCGACCGAGAAAGCGGAATCACAAAAGTTACAGGCGCGCACGCTTGAAGGCAATACAGCGCCACACTGCAAGCAAGTTTTTGTCACCGGCAAGTTTTGCGCTGCGGACGCTTCCACTCCGGTGAGGAGGGAACGCTCTAAGAATACCATATGCCTGAAAATGTCAAGCAGACAAAACAGAGGGATTGTAACGCAAGAGACAGCAGGTCAGGGCAGGATTCCAAGACACGAGGTTTCAGGCGTCCATTTGCTGGGCTAGCATGTCCCGGCTGAAGGAGATGCGTCGCTCCAGGGCGACAGCCGCGAAATAGGCGCACTGTCCGCGTTCCGATTCCGTCCACGCCCGCATGGAAGGAACAAGCCGAGCTACCGTCGAGCGCACGAAATTCAAGAGGCTGAAATAGGCACCGATCGCCTGGACGGAATTGCGGTCTTCCGGGCGCTCCGGACAGAGCTGCAGAAGCTGCATGACCCGTTTGAAATCGTCACCGGAAGCAATTCTCTGGATGCCGGTAACGTCCTTTACCTCGGCCGAGAGAACCTGCTTCGAGGACGCGGCGATCAGCGAGCGGCAATAAGAGATGAAAAACTGCAACAACGCCGCTGCCGAGAAAACGAAAATGACCCCGGCCATCATCGGGGCACCACGGCGAGCCTGGAAGGCACGATACGGGCATCTTCTGGAAGGTGCCAGAAGGTATAAGCCCACGACAACGGGAGGAAGCAGCCGAACAAGGGCGTCAGAAATTCAAAGAAATTGCCGCGGCTTTGATAAAGGTTTTGCAACGCAAAGTTGGCCGCAAACAGGCTGAAATACACACCCATCGAGAGTACCAGTTGAATCAAGCGCGTGCGCGTTTCACGCATTTTCATCACGGCGGCCCACAGGATGTAAGTCAGGACGAGACCGACAAAGTAGAGATTCTGGGAAAGCTCCACTACGAAATGTGTCACCAGCTTGGAACTGGACTGCTGAACCACGGCGTAGGAAAACAATGCCGTGCCGGAAAATAGGATTAGCGTCCCGATCCTGATGTACCGCTCGGCTTTCAAATCACTGAAGATGTGCGAATAGAGGCTCATCAAGGCAAAATAAAGGACAATGGTGAGCAGGGCGTCCGAATAATAATAGAAGTAGAGATATTCCTTGGACGTAAAACCATAGTGGTTGAGGATGTTGAAGCGGGCAATGCTGAACACCACGGATGCAGCCATGTACACATTCAGAAGGATATAGCGCCGAAGCGCGTCCTTCTTGTATGCACACACCACTACTGCTGTCTCCAGCAGAGTGCACATCAGCCAGACAACATATTCGTAAGGACCAAGCACGAAACCATCCTTGCCGCGCCCCGGTCCTTCCCGCGAACGATCAGTTCAGCGGATTACTTCCAAGGCGTCGGCGGTTGCGGCGCTCCACCGTTCTTCCAAGGCGTTGGTGGCTGCGGCGCTCCACCATTCTTCCATGGTGTCGGCGGCTGTGGTGCCCCACCGTTCGCCATGATTATGGAGCTATTACTACTACCATGAGTGACGACTATCGTCTTCAGACTCATTGCCCCCACCAGTACGAGCATGGCGAGGAAGATAACCGCTAGTTTACGTGACATGGTGCCTCCGAGGTAAGAAACAACCCCGGAAAGAGTATATCTTATGGGACCAATGTCAAGCGGTTTAGACGATAAGCCTGTTTCCTATCAATACACAGCTACTCATCCCATTCTTTCGATAAGCTTTCGCCTACCTCGGTGTGTGGGACGTGTTCCATCCAGTGCAGGATAGTTTTTGCGACTGTGTGGGTCAACGGTACTGAGGTACTAGAATTTATAGGACCATTGGAATCGTGAGTCTCGTAGGAAGGCTGCCAGGGATTTCCGCGGGATTGCCGATGACCGCAGTTCTCTACTCTTGGTTCAGTCAGTGTGTTGCGGCTTGCTTCGGCTCCTGGCCAGAACCTTCTCGAGAAGGACTACGCCGTCCCGACAAATACAGCGCCTTGACACATTCGCAGGCGAATCCGTAGCATAAAAGAACTGCGTCCTGCCGGCGTAGCTCAGTGGAAGAGCGAGGGTCTCATAATCCCTAGGCCGTGGGTTCGATTCCCCCCGCCGGCACCATTCTTTCGTCTTGATTTGAAAGGAATTACACGCGTGCGTTTTTTCGGGTAACCGCCGTGTACCCTTCGTTGTGGTTCAGGAGCTTCCCAAGTGCGACGAACATCGGCCTCCAACTGCTCTTGACGCGCACGCACCCAAGGCGCGTAGTGCTTCGCCGTAATTCGCACGCTCTGATGCCCCAAAATAATTGATACGCGCTCGATGGGTACGCCAGCAAGTAACAGCTCAACCGAGAAGGTATCCCGAAAGCGGTGTGCGTGACCGTCAGCAATACCGGCCAATACAAAGAGCCGCTTCAGACTCTTTTGCAGATTCCCGCTGCGGTTTTGGGAGTCGAGAGTCCCGTCCAGAAAAAATATGTGCTTTCAGGAATCGCATTCAGTGCTTCGATGACAACGGGCGGCAGCGGGCAATAGACCGGCGTTCCGGTCTTTGCTGTGTACAAGAAAAGTTTGTCCCCCTGAATGCGGTTTCGACTGAGCGTAGCCGCATCTCGTATTCGTAGTCCGCTATAGCGAAGAAGCAAAACAAGCGCACGCAAACGGACTGCGTTTGCTCTGTCTGGATAGATATCGCAAGCATCCAGGGTGTTCCTAACCTCTTCCTTCGTAAATGGAGCAGTGGGCGGCTCGGTGATCTTTGGTGGTTTTAGAGAGGAGTTGTCGGATTCGTCGGAATCCAGCCACTCCCCTCATGTACAAACCGGAAGAATGCGCGGAAAGCTTGGAGCTTTTTTCGCGCAGCAATATTCTTATTCGGCCAGGACGCGCGGAATCGTCGAACCGCGTCAACATCGAATTCATTTGTGGGATCCGTGGGACCAGTGCCAATCTCGCGGACTTAGGCCTCTTCAACCAGTAATTTAAGATCGCGCTGGAGCGTTCTTCTGTTCATCGGGGTACTTTGCTCAAGACTGCCTCATAATTGCTGTAGACATCACATATGGTACTTTTGGCAACTATGCTATAAGATATAGTTGTGTTTATCACAGAATATGGTATTTTTGGCAATCATGAACTTGCAAGCCAGAATAGATCGGTACAAAGAACGGGGCTTCCAGCAATTAGAAGCCGAAATCCTCGTCCTTATGGAGGAAAGTGCGGCGGCCCTTTTCGGCTCGTTCCCCGACCATTTCATCCTATTTGGTGGCGCTACCCTCGTACTTTTCTATGAGAGCCCCCGATTGTCCCGAGACTTGGACCTGCTCGCCTCACCATCACAGATCCCAAGACCAGAAGAAATCCAAGCTGCCGTTCGTTCCGGCATCCAGCCAATTGCCGAGGCTCTCGGCCTCGGTCAGTTGGAATTCCGCAAAGATATCGACGGGCCTGACTTCGTCAAGCAGTGGGTCATTGCTAATGAAAAGCCGCTATTCAGCATCGATCTGACCAGAATCGGCGGGACTGTCTTGGAAACCCAGGTCGTCAAAAAGGCAATTGCCAGTGCTCCAGAAAAAATCGTCGCCACTCCCAGCGCGAACTATCTCCTGTTTCAGAAATGTGAGACCTTTCTTGGTCGCCGTCATGCTGAAAGCCAGGGACGCCTTCGATATCCATCTCCTACTCACGCGTGGAGCGCAGCTGGCCAACAATCTTCAAGCACACCTAGAGGACTTCATCACAATGAAGGAGATCGAAAGAGAAAGCATCGAAACTCGGATTCAAAACATCGATGCCAAACTCTGCACAGTCGAGCTCCGCCCAGTTTTACCACAAGCCGTTTTTGACGACCTAGCCAAAAACGAATTCGAGACTATCCGCGATTCGCTACGAATCGTGTTCTCTCATTGGCCCGGGAAGGTACGGCAATGAATTGGACGACCATTCTGACGAAAGAAGCACGACAAAATTGCATCGTGCGCACGGACAATATAGCGCGCAAATACCAGTTGTCCGAACGTGTTGTACGCAATGCTTTGCGCAGATATGAGGCACAGGGGTTGGTCGAACGCGTTTCAACAAAGATTTACATCAACCACCTCAATCAGCATTTTTCACCTCGCGATCTCGTAAACGTTCTGCGGCCTCGTTCATACATTTCTCTTGAGTCCGCCTTGGTTGAGCGAGGCATCATAAGTCAAAATCCATCGGTATTGATTTGTGTCACGCCCGGTTATCCGCAGGCTTTCCGAAGCAAGTCTGTCACTATTGTGTATAGAAAGATCTCTCCTGCACTCTATTGGGGCTATGAGGAAAAAGCTACTCGTTACAACAAATATCTCATCGCGGAACCTGAGAAGGCGCTACTGGATTGGATCTACCTAAATCGCCAAGAAGGACTCCCGACACCCTTAGACGAACTTCATTTGCAGTTTCTGAACCCGGCCAAGCTTCGAACCTACGCACTGCGATTTCCGCGCACAGTAAGCGAGACGATTAAGGATTTGCTAGTTGAAACAGCCTACCCGTCACAAATTCCCACGACCGACAGCCGAGGTTAGGCCGATGAATATCATGAAGCCTTGAAGCCAACCGAACGTTGAGAAATCTCGTCAGTATCCAAACAACCGCGGCGGGTTCTTGAATTGTTGGGCAACCCCCTTCAGATCGGTCAGTGGATCAAGGTAGTTGGAGTGTCGCAGGCCCCACTCGACCATTGTCTCTAGCTCCCCTCCGTGCCCAATAGCCTCTGCCAGGCCAACGTCTGAGATCCCAAACTCTTTGGCTAGCGTCCGCATCGGCGTCGCCCAAACTCTCTCGTAGAGTTCGATGCGAGTCATTGAGAGTTTCTCAGACGCCAAGGGAACCTCCAGATTTCAAAGAAGTCAGATGCAAGAGTCTAGGACACGAGATGCGAGCCGCACAAACGCACGGTCCAGCGCACGTCACCAAAGTGCCCGCTCGTTTCCAATCGCTTAGGGCTATTGCCATTGAACTCGGCTCTTCGCCACTACGGATATCTTTAGTAAGCGCTCGTGGACCTGCTCGAGTTGTAAGCGTTCGCTTACTTTGCTATCATGTAAGCGCTCGATTACAGGAGGCCGCCCATGAGAATCCGGACCCCCGCTGACCTTGGCACCTTAATTCGCAGCACCCGAAAAAAGCTTCAGCTCGACCAATCAACACTGGCCAAAAAAATTGGCGTCAGTCGCCTTTGGCTGGTCGAGATCGAAAAAGGAAAGCCTCGCGCGGAAATTGGCTTGGTACTTCGAACCCTGGACGCGCTTGGCATAAGCTTGAACGCAACACCGCCGGAAAGCCAATCGCTAAATCGTCCCGGGAGCACCGTAGACATCGACCGAATCGTCGCGACCGCGCGTGAACCACGCAAATGAACACACAGCTCATTGCATTTGCGGAAGATTTGGTCATGGGAACCGTGACGCAGGCCAAGGGCGGGCGACTCACCTTTCTCTATGCCGACGAATGGCTTGCGTCATCCGGTGCGTATCCCCTGTCCGTTTCCATCCCCTTGGCACCTGGTCAACAGGGACAGCGAAAAATCGAACCGTTCCTATGGGGATTACTCCCCGACAACGAAATTGTACTTGGCCAATGGGCCCGTAAGTTCCATGTTTCGCCCAGAAACGTTTTCGGGCTCATTGCAAACGTAGGCGAAGATTGCGCGGGCGCGGTACAGTTCGTGCGGCCAGAACGGCTCGATGCCATTCGATTAGGAGCGCGGCCCCAAGTCCAGTGGCTAGATGAGGCTGGCGTCGCCGACCGGCTGCGCGCCTTGCGTCAAGATCAATCTGCGTGGCGTATGGCCCGTGACACAGGGCAGTTCAGTCTGGCCGGTGCTCAACCGAAAACTGCGCTCCTATTGGAGAATGGCCGATGGGGAGTTCCTTCGGGCCGCCTGCCTACTACACACATTCTCAAACCTCCAACGGGCGAATTCGACGGACACGCCGAGAACGAACACTTCTGTCTGGAATTGGCGCGCTCTTTCAACCTACCAGTGGCAAACTCAGAGATTCGCCGATTTGAAGACCAAATCGCGATCGTAATCGAACGGTACGACCGCTTTAAAACTGGCGGCACGATTCATAGAGTCCATCAAGAGGACGTTTGTCAGGCAATGGGCTTGCCCCCAACAAAAAAGTACCAAAGTGATGGTGGTCCCGGCGTCCGTGAAATCGCAGAACTTCTGACCACTTTTTCGACCGCGCCCGTCGAAGACATAAAAACCTTTGCCGGCACCATCGCCTTTAACTGGCTTGTGGCGGGTACGGACGCCCACGCAAAAAACTATGCCCTGCTTCTGGGTTCGGAATCACGAATCCGTCTCGCTCCACTATACGATCTCGCAAGCGCTCTACCGTATCCTGGCATGCGTCCCATCGGATTGAAACTCGCGATGAAAATCGGAGGAGAGTATGGCTTGCGGAACATCGCCGCGAGGCACTGGCGAAAGCTTGCTGTTGACACGCATCAAAAACCAGAGGAGGTTCTCGCGAATCTTCGCGCGACTGCCGAAGCTATGTCCGACCGTGTCTTAACTGTGCAACAACGTGCCAGGCGTGAGGGGCTTACTCATGAGATTTTGGGCCGACTTTCGGACAGACTCATCGTCAGAGCCAAAGAATGTCAACACCTACTCAGGTAGCGCGAAAAATCTCAGACCATTCGCGGAATTGGCTCGGAGGATGCTTTGCTGGCCTGAACGATCTCAACGAGGCAAAAGGAAGTCCGCTCTGGCCTCCTCGCTTGCGCGGGTTACTTATTCAATTCTGTTTTCGAGCGCGCTGAGACGCTCCAGAATCCAGCCGAATGGCGGTTGCGCGCCAAAAATCAAGACACGCATCTTCTTGTAATCCTTTTCGAGAGCTGTGTCGAAGCGTTCCGCGCCGCGCCAGGTCGCCACCATGATCAGCACCAGAACAGCGACCACCACCCCGATAAGGCTGCCCGAAATAAAACCTCCAAGGACACTGCTCATAAGCTACCCTCGCGCCTATCGTGCCAAAATGGCCCCGCTGGGTTCCCAGGTAGTATGCTCAAGGCGCATCCTGAACGCTAAACTCCCTCGAAAGAGATTGAGAGCGTAGAGCGGGAATCGCTCTGCCTGGGTCTGCCGGTTGGAGCCGAGGAGCAGAAGCATGATTGATCGCGCGGAAGCGTCTAGCATTCTGCGTGAGTCTACGGTCACCGTATTCGTCAACTCCGTGGCCGGCGGAGGCCGGGCACGGTCTTGTCTGCCACAGATCCAGAAACTATTCGAAGCGTTCCGCATTCATGCGCAAATTGTGATGACGAACAGTGCGGCGGAACTCGAGTCGTGCGCGAAAAATGCCATATCGCAAGGAAGGCGTGCGCTGTTTGCGATGGGTGGAGATGGAACGTTTCAGGCGCTAGCGAACGCGGCATTCGGGGCCGACACGCTCTTGGGTGTTCTCCCTATCGGAGGAGGAAATGATTTCGCCGCGGCACTCGCCTTGCCGGATGATCCCGTCAAAGCGGCGGAAGCCATTCTGCGGGGCAAGCCGCGCTTTGTGGATCTTGTGAGAGTACGCACCGCCGAGGGGCGAGCGCGATTTTATGCAGGCGGGGGAGGTGTTGGACTTGACGCCGAGGCAGCGCGCTACGCGAATGGTCCGTACCGTTGGCTCCCCGGTCGATTGCGTTACATCGCGTCAGCACTACGAGCGCTGGTGAGCTACATACCCCTCGAAGTCCGCATCGACTTTCCGGAGGGCCAGTTCATCTCCTGGGAAACGAAAGCGCTGCTGGCAGCGGTGTTGAATTCTCCGACCTATGGTGCCGGTTTGAGACTGGCTCCCGGCGCGACCCTCGACGACGGCTCGCTCCACGTGGTCCTGATCGAAGATATCGGTACGCTCGGAGTGTTGCGACTACTGCCGCGACTGATGGGCAGCGGTGAACTTCGAACTTCAGGCGTGAAACGCTGGCGCGCCCAACACGTGCGGCTCACCACCGACCGGCCATGCATGTTCCACGGCGACGGAGAGATTCTCGGGCCAACGCCCGTGGAAATCGAAGTGGTCCCCAAGGCCGTGCAGGTCTGGGCTCCCGTACGGCCATAGGCGTTCGCTCCTGGCAGGCGGCGCCGAACCACCGCGTATTTCTTGTGAAAGACTTTGCGACTAATGTCCGGCCTGGATTCCCTTCACTGGACATTAGCCGAAAGTGAGGTGAGCGGCCCGGTCGCCGCCACCGGTCCGTCTACCTGAAGAAACTCGGCTGGGACGATTCGGCGAGCAACTGCACAACAGGGGAAACTGCCAGGGCTTACTGAATCAGATCTAATACCAGGCCGGTGTAACGCCGCTGGAAACCCGCGAACTCGCCAAAGATGGGAGACGTGACGTTGTTATATACGTCGTGTGGGTTTTGACGATTCGTGATGTCGGTCGAATATACGCCGAGACGAACCTTGTGAGTCTTGGAACGCTCCGTGCGCGGTATGTGAACGGCAAACTCCCGGTAAAGCCTTAGGTCAAGTGAGAAGTAAATGGGGAAGCGCTGGTCATCGGGCACACCGACATAGTTCTGCAGAACGTCTACGTTTGAAAATGGCAATCCCGAATGCGTGTCAGCTACGGGGCTGATAACCATTTTCCAGGGAAGACGGAAGAATCCCGAGGCTACCATGCGATTGGGAACGTCCGAGGACAGGACACCCGTAGCGTTTGGTCGAATGACCGGAACCTGGAAGGGGACAAGAGTATCCGAGAGCGGGTTGAGGTCGCCGCGTCCCCGGCTCCAGGTGTAGGACAGGCTCATATCGGCGCGTTCGCCAAGGCGAACGTGAGCGGTGATGTCAGCCTGGCGATACTCTGAGACTGCTGAGTTCTTGAGAGCCAGCAATCCGCCTCCTCCGGCGGCAGGGAGGACCGGATCGAGAAAAAAGAGATCCACGGTGTGGCTGTCAAGATAGCTAGCCCGGAGATTAAGATTCTTGCGCAGTTGGTGTTCAAGCACGACGTTCCAGCTAAACGTGCGAGGGCTTGATCCAGGGTCGCGCGGCACGCCAGGCGCACTGGGGGGCGCGCCCGAAAGAAGATAGGAATTTAGTAGAACGACGGGCTGACCTATCAGCGCGCCGGAGGAATCGAAGAAGCTGAGTACCCGCGCCTGATTGCTGGTGAAGTCGGCCGCGAGCAGCGAGACATGGCCGTAGACCTCGGCGGCTCCGGCACGAATTACGGTCTTTCCTTCATTCAGCGAATAGGCCGCGCCGATGCGTGGCGCGAAGGCGGCATCGCGACCGATGGATTGAGTGGTCAAACGTGTCCCGAAGCTGAGCGTCAAATGGCTGTTCAGAATCCAGTGATCCTGGATAAACTCCGCGACCTCCGCATCCGATGCGCTCAACAGGCCCGCGCCTTGAAAGTCAATCCGTTCGGCAACCGAGCCATCCTGCCTCAACAGCTCGAGCGGATGGGAAATGCTGCTACCGTCATAGTCACGAAACAGGATATCCGTGCCCAATCTCACTTCGTGGCTACCGTGCCACGACTTCGCCGAGAGCTGATACGCGGGCAAGACTTCCAATTGGTTGGCTTTCCGATTCCAACTATTGAAGTAATTGCCGCCCCACCCTGCGGGTGAGATCTCCATGTCGGCGGGTCCCTGCCCGTGGGCATTACTGTCGAAGCGGGTGTAGCGAACCACGGTGTTCAGCAACGCTCCTAAGCCGAACTGATAGGAATCGGAGAAGCCGATGGATACTCCGCTTCGGCCATAGTTCGTGGACGCGGTTTGCGGGATCAGCGCGTTGATGTTGGCGAAGTCGAGTTCCATGGGGAAAACATTGGCGTTGAAGTTCAGCACGTGTCGAGGGGAAAGTATCACCTGAAGGTTCGTGAAGGACGAGACACTTCTCGTCTTGATCTCATTCTTCGGAAACGACAACCCGCGCACAGGCTGTCTTCGCAATTCGTAGGTCACCTCCTCTGTGAAATTCATCTTGTTTTTGATGAGCGGGCCTTCGAACTCAAATCGTGGCGTCCAGTTGGCTAGCCCCACGAGATGATCGTTCTTTCCCCGGAATGCCGGGATGAAATCGCGCAGCTTGTAATCCCGTGTGCCAGATGGAGGCTTCGTTTCGATGGTGGTCAGACCCCCGGTAAAGCCTCCGTACGCAGAACTCTCGGGCGAACTGTAAACCGTCATGGATTGAATGATGTCGACAGGAATGGGAATCGAAAAGCTTCCCGAGACGGGATCCACGTTTTCCGCCGAGTCCACCACCAGCATCCCCTGGCTTTCAGCCTGGCCCTTGAATGTCAGCTTGCCCGTGGAGGTCCGAATGACACCCGGAATCAAGGACAAAGCCTCAGTAAATTTCTGGGTGGGCAAAGGCAGGCTCTCCAATTGTTCGGTGTTGACCGTGGCAGTTATCGCTACATTCTGAGTGGCAATTTCTGGGGCCTCTCCTTGAACCTCGACTTGCTGATTGACGGAACTAATCTGTAGAACGAGGTCTTTGACGAGCGCCTGGTCCGCACCGAGCGTTATCTTGCCCGACCAGGGCTTAAAGCCATCGGCACTCGCTTCCAGCGTGTAGGTTCCGGTGGGCAGAGCAGTGAACTCGTAGCGGCCGTCCGCATCGCTAACCGTCGATCGGGATACCGCGCCCACCGACGGATCCGTCAACTTCACACTGACTCCGCTAAGATTATTGGTAGCCCCTTCCCCGGAGACTACCATGATCCTTCCAGTAAGAGAGCCCCTGGGAACGTTTGAACCTGCGCTCTGTGGGTGTCGAGCGAAAGTCGGATAGGCGAGCAGCAGCAGCGCGATGGAAATCGCGCGGCAAGCGGGAAACACAACTCTTCGAGCCGTTTTCATAGTGGTTGCGTGCATTCTCCGAAGACGTTTTCCGAGGAAAACTAATTTTCACCCTCGACTGATGATTCGACGCCCAAAGCACTCCGGGAGTCGCGTTATAGTCTTGCGGCTGGGCCCGAATTACCTACCAGTGCGCCAACACTGCTAGAAGGGCTCTTCGCAAACAGTAAGCCGCGGTACTACGGCGTATTCTTATGAAACACTTTGCGGCGAATATCCGGCCAGAATTCCTTCAATTCGTTGTTCATACCGTCATACAGAATCAAAAAGGCAAAAGTGGAGGCGTTTCGCGAGGCGGTGCGATCCTCCGGAACATGGTAGGCATTGGAGAGTGCTGCGGCCACCGCATTGCCAGTCGATTCCGAGAAATTGAAGCGCTCGTGTCCTGAATCCGTCCTAACAACAAAGAGCCGGTTGATAGCATGGTAGGCGCGGTGAGCAAAGCGCCCTTTTCCCAACTGGTAGTACCGCGGATCTTCATGTAGCAAGGTGGGGAAGATTGCTGTCGTCATATAGGTGCCGATGCTGTTATCGGCGAAGGACGCGCCATAACGTTTTCCGTAGGCGTCCCATCCTTGTCCCCACTCTTTTGGATCATTCTTTGCTTGCGCGATTCCCGAAAGGATGATGTTGAAGGGATAAGCCCCCCAATCAAAAACGCCGGCGGTTGCCAATCTGAACTTCTGGCCGGCGGTAAGCGGCGGAAGATTCTTGACGTCTTCGACCGTCCCGTAGTTCGGCAGGACCTCGAAAATACGATCATTGATGGTTCCGGTTTCTTTCTCGAGCTTGCTCTTCCCAACCGTCGCGCCGGGTTTGTCTTTATCCTCCTTCCCCTCTTTCGTACTTCTTTTTTGGGGATCCGGAGCGGGCTGCTGGCCCTCTTGCCGTCGTGCCAGGGCAGGCGAAACGACAATCAATAGTCCAACGAGAAGTGCAAGCACGATGTGACCCTGCATTTCATTTTGTCTGACCATAGATAACTCTAATTGTCTCCCGGCACCGGGCATTTCAGTAGCAAAAGGGACGACCTCGTTTCCACAATGCTTGGTCCCAACTTAGATTCGCTCCATGAAGAAAGGGTTTTACCCGCTGGACGGGCAGCCGGGATTTTGCCCCGCGTCGCTCGTGGTTTCAGCAAAACGGCGCGCATTTACGGGCAGTTCCCTAGACCTGGCTGGCTTGCGGACGGAAAACGAGAGTCAGCTCTTTTTCTTCTCGATTTTGAGATTCAGAACGATGTCCTTGCGACTGTCGAAGCTGGAGACCGTACGAGTGGGGGATTTGGCGCCTTCTTTTTCCGCATGCAATTCGTAATCGGCATTAGGATCTAAGCCGCTGAAACGGTAGTTTCCGTTGTCATCGGTGTAACTGCTGCGGACGGAATTGGTGCGTACGTTTTTCAGAAAAACTACGCTGCCGGAAAGAGGGCTATCGGACTTGTCCGCCACCACGCCGCGCACCGTGCGCAGCTGAGCTTCACGCTTCTTGTCCTGAGCCCCACCAACGGCGGCCAAGAGCGAGAGAAGCACCGCTAGACCGCAAATGCGTCGCCGCACGTTCATCCCTGGTCTCCTGCAGCCGGCTGCATTCGGAACACCATGCTTTGCTCGTTCCCGCCGGTTTTGGCGTCGATGGTGCGGGTCTGCTCCGCGAAACCCTTGACGCGAACCACCAGCTCATAATCTGCGCCCTGCGGCACACGGATTGCAAATTCACCGCGCGAATTCGTGTAGCTCTCCCAACGGAATTTCTTCTCTCCTGCCCGCCGGATGCGGAGTTGCACGCCCGGAAACGAAAGGGCTTTGTCCGTAAAGACTGTTCCGCGAATCAAAAAATCATTTGCGTGGCTGTATTTTTTCTTGGCCGGTTTACCCGGGGTGACCGCAGGGGCTTGCGGAGTGGTGGCGGAACTAGGCGGCCGTGGCACCGCCTCCTGGACCTGTCCAAATGCCGCGCCCCAGCATGCCACCAGCCCGGCCGTCGAGAGAATTGCCATCCATCGCGCGAAGTGCAGTTTTCTGCTCCTTACAGATTTAGATGGCGGTACGAGCACAACAGGATGCCATGCGGTGCGGGGCGTACCCGTTACTCCTCGCCTTCTTCTTCGTCGTCATCATCATCGTCGATGAGGTCGCCATTTTCACCGGTCTTGCCTTCGTCTTCTTCGTCGTCCTCTTCGTCCGAATCATCGGCGATGAGGTTTAGGTGGACGGGATGCGTCTGTGAGACCTCGAGTTCAGATTCACACTCGGGGCAACTCAGGATCTCGCCTTCTTCGACTTCGTCTTCGTCGACATCGATTTCGGCGGAACATTCAGGGCAACGGATCACGGCTCCACCCTCCGTACAATTGTTTGCAAAGTGGGGGTACGAGGACCGTGCCCACCCCCGTGCAGCGTATTATATACCCCGGGGTATGAAGTCAACTCCCGCGCTTGATGGCACTGCTTTGAATGCCATTGCATTATGGGCAGAAAGATGTTGCCAAATGAGTTCTTCCAGAGAATACCCCGAACGGCCCGTGGTGGGCATCGGGGGCGTGATTATCGATCAGGGCCGCACGCTGCTGATCCGCCGCGGCAACGAGCCGTTGCTCGGTGAATGGTCAATTCCGGGCGGCACACTGGAGATCGGCGAGAGTCTGGAGGAAGGTGTCGCTCGCGAATTGCTGGAAGAAACCGGAATCGAAGTTCGCGTTCTCGAGCTGATCGAAGTGTTCGATCGGATTTACCTGCAGGATGGGTCAACCGGCGGAGCGGTTAAAGGAAGGCCGCGATTTCACTTTGTCATTGCGGACTATCTTTGCGAACGCCTCGGCGGCGAACCCCGCGCGGGAAGCGATGTAACTGAGGTGGCATTCGCGCGCCAAGAGGAACTCGCCCGATTTCATCTCACGGAGACTGCCACACGCGTCCTGAGGAAAGCGTTCGCCATGGCCCACGCGCGGCAGTCCCGAAGATGAAGGAGACCACCCACGATCAGGGAGCTTTGGCGATTTCGATGTTGCCGTTGGAATCAGTGAGCTGCAGCTGGCAGCCGCCCGAACCGATGGTGCCGTTTAGGGTATCGCCCCCGATGCTGCCCGTTGAAGTGACCGGCAATTGGGAAGAAATCCGGCCGAATGAAGTCCTCGCCGTGAGGTTGTAGCCCAACCCCTCGGGAATGCTCACGCGGATGGATGAGAACGATGTTTTGAGGGAAATGTCGCGGCAACCGCTGGCCGGACGCATGGCCGTCACCGAGATCGCGCCGTTCTGATTGTCCACGGTGATTCGCCCCCCGATCGATTCCAACGTGACGCCAGCAAAAGAGGTATTCACGCCGGTGTCGGCCTTTACGTTTCTTGCGGTGACCGAACCATTGCTGTTTTCCACCGTCAGATTGCCGCTGATGCGTTCCGTCGAGACCCTTCCGAAACTGGTCTTGGCAAAAGTATCTCCGCCGATGTCGGTGAGCGTGATGTCCCCGTTCCCCGTGATGGCGCGAATTCCTTTCGGAACGTTGGAGGCTTCGATGGCGCCAAAGGAGGACTTCAACGTGACGCTTCCTCGCGCGTCGCGCACCGTGATTCTTCCGTTGGAAGTGTCCGCCTGCAGAGTGCCACTGATGGTATCCAACTCAATGTTGCCGAAGGAATCGCGAATGGTCACCGAGCCGCCCGTCGCCGAGCTACCCTTGACCCGGCCATTGTTGGTGGTGCAATTCACGCGGCCACGAACATCGGCAAAGCTGACGTTGCCGAAGCTATTGGTAATGTCGGCAGCACCGCCGACACCCAGAATCTCCACGTTTCCGTTGTTGTCGCGGACCGAAAGATCACCACGGATATTCCGTGCGTCGACGCTGCCGAACGAAGTTGTGATGTTTGCGGCGGCGGCATCCGTCAAGGTAACTGCGCCATTGCCGCCCGTAATGGTTGCCGCGCCCTGAATACTTCGTGCTGTGATGCTGGCGAAACGATTGCGTACCTCGAGAGTGCCCTTTACGTCCGACACTTGCACGGAGCCGTTGTTGTCGCTCACGGAGACATTTCCCGCGGCCCCGGTAAGCTCAATACTGCCAAAAGCATTGTTCCACCGGCCGGGGCCGGCGTCACGGACGGCGAGCGTGCCGTAGCCGTTCTCGACATCCGCCGCTCCGTGAAGGCCCGCTACCTCAACACTCCCGAAACTGTTTCGCACCGTGATCGGCGCGTCGGAGGGCATGGCAATGTCATAACTGACGGACCACGAAGAGTTCTTGCTAGAGTGAAACCATTTCTTCTCTTCCTCGGGATAGATGGTCTTGATGCGGACTCCTTCGCCGGTCTGCTGTACTTCAATCTTGATTTTTTGCGCGAAGGATTCCGCTTCCTGGTGCGAACTCGCCTGCGCCCGGATGGTGGCGGAAATCTTGACCTCGCGGCCGGCCTCACCGTGGAGCCTGACGTCACCGAACTTGTGCTCGACGCGCACGGACTGGCCCGCCCCGAGCGTCACCGTCTGCTGAAAATCTCTCGACACTTGTTCCTGCGCGGAATTTGCGGCGGGCACGGGCATGGCCGTGAAAAGCAGCATCACCGAGAGCAGTCCCGCTAGCGCGGCCAGCCGCAACGGCTCTGTTCGGAAAATGGATGGAATACGAATCATTGTCGTTTAGTCTCCAAAACTTCCTCGAGCGCGTGCTGCTTTTCCTGATACATGGCGAGCAACTGGTAGCGCAGTTGCGCGTTCGATGGATTCATTCCCGCTTGGGCGCGCAGCTCAGCGATGGCGCTATCCAAAACAAATAATTTCTCGTGATAGTTGGCGAGCAGTGGAGTCGCCGGACTCTCAAGTTGCGGCCTGGCCTCGGCCGCGAGCTTGTCAATCGACCGCTGGTAAACCGTTTCCGCGCTTTCCACCTCTTTGAGGGCCTTGCTCTTTAGAAGTGATTGATCTCCGGTACCGCGCCCGTTGACTGGACGGCGAAGATAGATCCGGGCCGCGGAGAGCGTCAGCATCAAAACCAACGCGCCGGCCAGGGCCGCTGGCCATGCAGGCGAAAGGCTTGGCAGGAACGAGAACCAACCCTTGCGCTCGGCGCGCCGCGGATTTCGCGCCGCTTCTTCGGCCAGTGCGCGTTCGATCCGCGGCCAGAACGAAGGGCTGTCCGAGTAGTCGCGCAATTCCCCCGCCGCCACGCTCAGCGATTTCCAGGCACGAACCTCCTCCGCGCAGAGCGGGCAGGTGGCCGCGTGCGCTTCCAGCGCGGCCCATTCGGCGAGCGTGCCATCTTCGAAAATCCGATCGCGATGGTTACAGCTGACCTGCATGATTTTCACCGTGTCTCTCTGGCGCTGCCCCGCGGAGGCTCAAGCATCAGGCGGAGATTCTTCTTGGCCTGAAAAAGTGTGTTCTTCGAGGCCGTCTCGGTCATTTCGAGCATCCCGGCGATTTCCGCGTGGCGGAATCCTTCGACCTCGTACAGGAGAAAAACATCGCGCTGGTGCTCGGTGAGCTTGGCGAGAGCGCGCTCCAGCGCCATGCGGAGAGAGGGATGCGCTCCAGGTGCACGGGGCTCAGGCCGCGGGGTCTCCTCGGAATCGTCGTTGGCGACTTCCTTTTTGCGCAGCCGGCTGCGCCGCGCGTCGTAACAGGTGTTGATCAGGATGCGGTAGGTCCAAGTGACGAAACTGGAATGGCCGCGAAAGCTGGCGATGCTGCGCTGCACTTTCAAGAAGGTCTCCTGCACGGCGTCTTCGGCGTCGCTGGGGTTGCCAAGGACATTTCGCGCCAGGTTCTTCATGCGCGCGCCATGCAAGGTGTAGAGACGGTCGTAGGCGCGCAGATCGCCGGATCGGCACGCCGCGGCCAGTGCGGCATCCTCGCTTCGGGCATCCCCGACGGCCGGACTGGGGCCGCCAGCAAAGTGCTCGGAAGGTTCCACTCGCGTCCCCCGTTCGCGCGGCATGGAAGAGATTCTAGCCTTCCAAGGCAGCGCCAGTCCCATAGTTCCCATTCCTGGCTCCTGGCGTATAGACGACCGCGCAGGATGAAATGTCAGGGGTGGGCTAGGGATGCGGGCTGCAACCGCAAGCTGCTTATTGTGAGTAGCTTAAGAACTCCCCGGGACGGACCGGAGGGGTGCGTGGCGTGGCCATGCTACTGCCGAGGTCAAAAACTGCCTGACACTAGTGAAACAACCTGGTTGACGACAGGAGGATGTCCATCAAACTAACCCGCGATGGCATCCGGTAACGCACCACGGGTGCGTTCGCGTCGGCTGAATTCCTTCACCGCCCTATCCAGATCGGCGGCCGTAAAGTCCGGCCAGCGTTTTTGCAGAAACACGAACTCCGCGAAGGCGCATTCCCACAAGAGAAAATCGGAGAGCCGCTGTTCGCCGCCGGTACGAATCAACAAATCGACTTCCGTCGAGCCCCCGCGGTGGACTTCGGCAAGCACGGTGCTAAAAGACCGGGGCGAAAGCTCGGTAACTTTGTAAAAGCGGCAGGCCGCATGATAGATGGCTTCGCGGGCGGAATAATCCACCGCCAGCCGAAGGTGCAGCCGCGGGCCCTTTGCCGTGGCGGCTTCGGAATCCGCGATGGCCTGGCGGAGCGCGGCGGGCAAGCGATCCCGGCGCCCGATGATGCTGATCCGCACACCTTCGTCGATGCAGTGGTTCGTTTCTGTAAGAAGGTACTCCTGAAGCAGACCGAAGATGGCCTGGACTTCGGCAGCGGGACGCTGCCAATTCGCGGAAGAAAGCGCGAAAAGCGTCAGTGTATGAATGCCCATGCGGGGCGCAGCCTGGACCACGCGGCGGGCCGACTCCGCTCCCGCGCGATGACCTGCCGAGCGCGGCAAACCTCGCGAAGTGGCCCATCGGCCATTGCCGTCCGAGATGATGGCGACATGCAGCCGCGGGGCCTGGGCGATGGTCGGCGGCAGCGCGGGAAGTTGCCGTACCGTGGGATGATGCATAAGCATGTTCCTTCTCCGCCGCGGGGAAGTCCTGTAAACTACTCTGCAATACAAAGTGAAAACCTAAATTTTTTTGCCGCTCAGCCTTCGCGCGTCGCGCGGATCAGCGCTTCCATGTGATTCAGGTAGCGTTCCAGTGCCCGCCGCCCCGCCGGTGTCAGGCGATATTCCGTTTTCGGTAAGCGCCCGTCGAAAGACTTGGTGCACACAATGTAAGCGGCTTCTTCCAGTTTGCGGGCGTGAACGCTCAGGTTGCCGTCAGTGGTTTTCAGCAGCGCTTTCAGCTCGTTGAAAGTCAGCGAGCGGTTAACCGCCAGCGCGCTGACGATACCCAGGCGAATGCGTTCGTGAATCAGCCGGTCCAGATCCGCCGGCACGGTCTCCCGCGCCGGATTGCGGATGTCTTCCAGGGACGCGGCGCGCTCGCGAGACCGCTGCAGACGTTCTTGATGCGCTGTAGACGACTTGGCCATGGCCGTACCTGCTAGCCTCCAAAGTGCCGGGCGATCCACCAGCCGAAGCCGATCTGCACCACCCCAAAGCCTGCAGCCATGAACGCATCTCCCCAAAGTGGGGGGGCGAAGAGTGCCGCGGCGCCCAGCAACATCAGGCACAGGCCCATCACCGGCACCACGCGAACGGAAAACGCCCCTCCTGTCACGATGGCGGTGCCATACAACAAGAGCCAAACACCCGGCAGGGCGGCAAGGAAGTCGGCGTGATAAAGAGCGAAAGTCAAGAGCCCGCCAACGACAATGGGCGGTGCAAAACTAAGAACGAATTTGCGGCCAGGCCCGGAGAAAAGCGCGGAGTTGGCACGGTGCGCTTTGGTGGCCGCCGCGGGCGCGGCAATGGCCACGGCGACGAAGGCTTCGATCAGCCAGACCGCCAGCCAAGCGCGCGGGGTGGTCTGTCGGGAGGCCGCCAATGCGGCCATCAGCGCAGTGACCCCCATGGCCACGCCGCCCCAACCGGGCACAGCGGTAAATTCGGCAGCGCGCTCCATGGTTTCGCGGATGTAGCGGAGATGATCGGCGGCGCGAGCGTCGATGGGGATGGGCTCGTGAGGCGGAGATTGCAAAGGACCGGCGGTT
>Ga0209234_1000118_pt1 | contig 20860 bp, 24 predicted proteins | sample GraSoi013_1_20cm_2_FD_185816 | JGI IMG/M metagenome (GOLD analysis project Ga0209234, IMG submission 185816) | Grasslands soil microbial communities from the Angelo Coastal Reserve, California, USA - Sample 08_20_2013_1_20cm (SPAdes) (version 2) | ecosystem: Environmental > Terrestrial > Soil >... | reverse complement strand
ATCCCGCAACTCGTCCGACTTACTCCGAGAACTTCCACGCTCACCGACAAAGGCATCTCCGGCGACATCATCGCGCTCGACGATCCCTTCGGCTCTCTGGTCACCGACATTCCCGGCGACGAATTCAAGAAGCTCGGATACAACCTGGGCGACAAACTCAGGATCGAAATCAATAAGAAATCGGTGACTCTGCCCTATGTGAAAACTTTCATGGATGCGCCCGTCGGCGATTCGCTTCTGTTCATCGATTCTCGCGACCGCGTCAGCATTGCCGTCAACCAGGGCAACTACTCCAAGAAGTTCAACGTCGAGCCTCCCGGCGCCATCTTCATCCCGCGCAAAGGCGCCCCGCTCAAAGAGAAGTAAATCGGCTCTCACTTTGGGGCGAACCAGGTTCGCCTCGGGATCTCAACCTGCACTTTGTGCTTCAGAGCCACCTGGGGTGATTCTCCGTCCAGCCACGATTGCTCCTTTCGTCTCAATCATGCAATCTTGCCGAGAACGCCCCCGGGCCCTCTGCTATCCTGCCACCATGGAAAACCGTTCCTTCAGCGACGTCGGTGGCACTCCCGGCGGCCTGGGCCATTTCCTGATCGGCATCATCATGAGTTGCCTGGGGGGCTACTTCCTGGCCAATCAAGTCAGCGTTGTCGGTTCCTTTTGGAGCTTTTTCGGCGCGAACACTTTCGGCATCACCCTGATCCCCATGCTTTTCGGCGTGGGTCTGCTCTTCTGGAACGGTCGCAGCACCGCCGGCTGGGTTCTCACTCTTGCAGGTTCGCTCTTCATTTTCGCGGGCGTTCTCGCCAACATGCACATCTATTTTCGCCCCACTAGTCTTTTCAACACCCTCATCATGCTGGTCCTCCTTGTCGGCGGACTTGGCCTCATCGCCCGCTCTCTGCGCGCGCATCCTCCTTCCTGAACGCGCTCCTTGTCGACATCGGCCCAAGATTTTCGGGAACTTCTCCCTGTCGCATCACGCCCTCAGATCGTCCAGAATGTGCCCATTGAACAGGCACGATCAGGATGGGGAACCCATGGAATCCTTCAAGAATCAGCTTAAACAGATCCTGCGTTGGCGCGCCCGTGCGATGTTCTCCGCCGAGCGGCAGGCTATCGCTCTTTCACGGCGCGCTGAAAAACAGTGCGAGCAGCTTCACGGCATCTTTGATGGCAGCGGTGGTTTCGATATGGCGGTCTCGCCGCAAGATGAAAGCTTCAAGGCGGGAAACTCGCCTCGCGGAGTGCGTTTTTTTGTTCTCTCGATGGCTGATGACGCACAAGGGACTTGAACCAGGCTGTAAGCACATCCCAGTTGGCAAACACCAGCAGCTGAGGCACGTTTAAGAAAACCAAGTTCATGGAAAGCAGGATGCCCAAGTGGAAGACTGCCACCAGGGGGACAAGCACCCACCGCGCCCGTTTCGAAAACAGCGCCGTGACCAGACCAAATTCAAACAATAGCGTGCCGATGCCCACACACCAACACGCCAGGGGTCTAGCGGCAATCCACGTTCCCAAGGCGTGGAAAACCCGGATTTGCTCATTTTGCGTGCACCGCAACATCCAGCTTCGAATGTTTGATGCCGAAGCCCACTTCCAACCGACGACCATGACCTTGGCGTATCCGGAAAAGAAGTAGATCTGCACGAGGTACAACTGAAGCAGGCGAATGGGCCAAGTGTAGTCGCCGCTCTGCGTCGGTGGCTGGTCGCCTCTCGGCCGCAGAAATGCCCAGCAGTCTCCACAGGGTGAAAAAGAAAGCGTTAAGAGAGCGATCACCGAAATCGTCAGACCGCGCGCGTAGGGATGGGGAATCCAGATGAGCGATTCGAGCGGGGCAAGGTGATAGAGCAGCAAGCCTGACACAAAGCAAGAGAATCTCGGAAGCACTCCGACAATCGCACCGAGCAAAGCGATCGCGGTGATCCAAACCAGGACGCGCTCCAAGTCGGGATGTCCTGGGAAATCCAGGTAGCGCCAGCGAGCACTCGCTCCCACTTGGCTCCAGAACACCGGAGGCAAGCCCGACATTTCCGGAAGATTTCTCGACAGCAGCACCCAAAGTGAGTATGCAGCAAAGGTGATTCTCGCCCCTGCCAGGTTTCGAGGCGAACCTGGCGCAAACCAGAATCGGTCCCAAGCTAGGGTCCACCACGATGGAACCAGGAGTCTCATCATTGCCGATAGTCGAAGGCGAGGACACGTGTGACCCTTTGGGGGTCATGACTGCGCTCTTCGACGTTCCACGTCTCTTCGTAGACTCTCAACCCAACAAATGAATTGTGTGGAACACTCTCCGGGTGAGACCAGATCGCAGGATGCAACATGTGGGTCGGTGCGGTCAGCGGACCGAACCATGGATTCGGGTACGGTAACCCGGCCGAACTGAGGGCTTGGACCCGCGCGAGGTTCGAGCGGCCCAATAGGTAAGCTCCCACACAGTCGCGAGCCGCGGGGTCGAGGCGCGCGAGGTGCAACTTTATCCAGGAGAGTAATTCTTCAAGTCCTAGCGGGCGCCATGCCCGGTAGTCAATGTCGTATTCATTGCCGCTGCTATCAACTCCCATGATTCGCGGCAAGGCGGGATAGTTCCCGTCCGTGGGCGCAGGGTAGGCCAGCACAGGCCAGGACGAAAATGGCCACAGGTTGTGTTGCGTTAAGCCTGCTCCGAAGCTGATAAACAGGACTGCCAAAAGAAAGACATTTGTCAACCGACGCCGGGCCGTTGCGGAGAGCAACCTTCCCAAAACGGCAACCAGCAAACCAAATGTCACGAACATTAGGAAGCAGAAAGTGCTGACAATATTTATTTTCACGGTTCGGTTATCGGATGAGGTTGGCGAACGCTGGCCAGTTGTACAGAACCACCGCGGCAATAAAGATTCCATCCAAAAGACGCTGATTCTACCAAGCCAGGCGACTTGCCGCAATCGCTGGCGGTGAACCCCAGAACCGCCTTGTACCGCACTTCGCGCCCCCGATGATCCCAGAGAGGTTCGCGGCGCCGGGGGCAGAGACCTGAAAGGAAATGCCATACGCGCTCGGCGTCCCACTCAGAGCAATCTAGCATTCTCGTCCCGCGGGGGACTCGCGGGGCCTGGGTTGCAAGTCTTTCCTCTTGTGCCGTGGGCTTGGCCTCACCGGATTCAAGCTGGTGTAAGACTCGCAGCAACAACTCTCCCCCGAGCGAGGCTTTTCGTGCGTACAAGCGGTCGACGGGAAATCCGCGGGGCAGTTCGAAAGCTTCTTGCGTGAAAATAGGACCAGCATCAGCCCGCTGGTTCATGCCATGCACCGTCACGCCTGTCCTCTGGTCGTTGTGGTAGTAGATCCACAACAACGGGTTGGGACCACGATGACGTGGCAGCAACGACAAGTGAACATTGAGAGCGGCGCGGCTGGCCAGTTGAAGGATTTCGTTCCCGAGGAGCCAGGGGAATGCCGAGACACAGATGACCTCGGGCGCGAGCCGTTTCAAGCGGCCGGCCAGTTCGGAATCGCTTCTCGAAGAGGTGTCAAGCAAGGGCACATCGTGAATTCTGGACCACTTTGCCATGGCCGACTGCGTGCCGATCCCGGTCCGCGACTTTATCGAACTAGCCATTCGACGCCACCAGGATCGCGATCGGAAGGGCCGCACTAGTGCGATGACCTGATGAGAGCGAGAAATGGTCTCCAGCGGGACCATGCTGCCTTCTCCCCCGCTACCGAAGAAGATAATCCTCAGCACAACGCCACTTCCCGGCCGCGTGGACGCAGGTCCACGAATTCCCCCGTTTGCGTCGGTCTTGGCAACGGGCCATGACTGGCCGTCCTCAAGGTCACGGCGTGAGAAAGGGAGCAGGGGCAAGACTGCGTCGGCCGCCGTTGCTTTGCTCCGACGCGCTGATGGTGTGCGCATCCATCCTCAAATGTTCCGCTCATAATTCCGGTTGCAACTCAAATGACTTTTCTTCGCTAGCGAAGGCTTGGCCATTCCCCAGGTTTTGTCGGGCAGCACAGCCATGGCGCGGAAGCGCTCCTCATTCCTTTGGCAACCCATCCAAACTTCCAGAAACGGACGCCGCGTGGGAGTGCCCCTCAATCGGCCCGATAGTCCAGCGCTCGATTGGACTCTAGACTTAGGCCGCTGGGCCAGCTTGACAGGAACTTTCGTCGTTTGCTAGCCTATCCGCGTCCGGTCGGATTTGAGGTCTGCAAGTGAGTACAGTCTACCGTCGAAGCCCAGCAATAGAGATGGCTCCGCTGCAGGAAGAGACGATCCTGTTCGATCCGCAAAACAATAAGTTCTGCCTGCTCAATCGAACTGCATCTTTCATTTGGAAACAGCTAGCCGCACCGACATCACCAGACGCTCTGGGAACCAGAATCTGCGAGAGCTTTTCGGGAGTTGCACATGAAAACGCCGTGCGCGACGTCAGTGGCGCGCTCGAAGAGATGCGATCTTTGAACTTTATAGCCGAAGAATCGCTTCCGGGAGGCAATCGGTGACCGAGCAGGAAAACAAACCTATCGCAACACCCCAGAGAAATGAGGCTCAAGCTCCCCCGCTGCCGGCCTATGAACCCCCGCGCCTTACGATCATGGACGAGAACCAGGTTATGAGCGTCTTCCAGGTTCCCGTCGTTGCCGGTTCATGGTGGGGCTAGTGGGAGATGCTGCTTTCGAGCTAGATGCTGACCCCGGGGCGTCTTACACACCTTCACTCGCTGATTTTCCGCGTTGGCGAGAACCACACGAACTGCTGGAGCAGTTCTCGACCACAGGAAGGAAATTCCGCCCGTGCGATTGGTACCGCATCGTGGACGGCTTACTGGGAGTGGATTCCGAAGATTTTGCACTGCAGCAAAGATTTAAAACTCTTTATGCTGAACTGCTGTCCCCACACCCCGCGCCCGGGGAAGCAACAAAGAGCCTGTTGTGTCGCATCCAGGTACGTGATGGGCTGCCCGTTCATCTGGTTTCCTTCACCGCTCCTTCAGAGATCGCCATCATCGATCTCATCTTGGCGCTCTTTCCCGGACGCGGTTATGTGGAAGTAAAGAGCGCGGCGGCCGGCTGGCGGTCCATCGGTCTTGCGGGCAAGACCTCACCACTCCTGACTGCGAGAGGTTCCGAAGTGCTAGTGGACGCTCGCGAGGAGTGGCAGCCGCTGATCGCGAATTGTGCTGTCAACTGGGTCATGCAGATGCAGCCGGGATTACTCTTCTTTCATGCCGCCGCTGTGGCTATTCGAGGGGAAGGTGTCCTGATTGTCGGGGACAAAGGAGCGGGCAAATCGACGTTGTCCCTGGCGCTGGCTGCACGCGGCCATGATTTTTTCGGAGATGAGATTGCCGCCGTGCGGACGGAAGGATTTGAATTAGCGCCCTTTCGCCGGGCCTTGTCAGTTCGTACGGGCCCACAAGCACCGCAAGTCGAGGAGAAACTCAGGAGCAAGTGCTGCGCGATGGAAACGTTCCCCGATGGCACGGTGCGCTTACGCGCTACGGCCAAAGAGCTTTTTCCCGGGGTGGGTGCTCGTCCGCGACCACTTCGGCGGGTATTTTTCTTGCGTGGATTCGAACAGCTACCGCGTTATGAATCGTTCTGCCCACGTTTAGAGGACCTGCGATTGCTGGCGCCTCTGGCTTGCACCTATTGGGGAAGTTCCTCGGCGGCACGAGTGACGCAAGTTGCCAAATTGCTCTCATCGGTCGAGTGTTATTTTCTCTATCCAGGACAGCCCGAGGATACGACTAATCTGATAGAGAGAATCGTGAGGTCAGAATGAGTCTTTCGGTGCAGCAAAGAGCGGAGTTCGTCGCCACTTTTCGTTTCATCCAGGTGTTTCTTATGGAAACGATCGCGCGCTGGGTGCCCCAAACCCCGGAGATGGAAGTAAAGGTCCTGTTCGGACGACACATCTGGGAACTTGCCCAGCAGGCCGATAGTCTCGGCAAGCGGGTCTACGAGCTGCGGGCGCCGTTGCAGTTCAGCCTGCGGCCGGTGGAGAGCTACGTCCAAGTCCTCGAGGAATTCGCCCGGACGGAGACAACGCCTCAAAAAATTTCTGGTTTTTATGATGTCATCCTACCGGGCCTCGCGGCGCGATACCGGAATTACCTGGAACGTACCGACCATTTATTAGACGAGCCTACCACGCGCGTGGTCGAGAAAATTCTCAATGAATTTCAGAAAATGATCAAGGAGAGCGAAACTCTGAGGAAAGAGCTCCCTCAACTTTGCTTGGCCGATAAGAATTGGCCGGCTCATCTGGCAAAGCCCGAAGTGAGCGTGCCAACGATTGTCGCGCACCGGCCTTCCGCAGCGATTGCATGAGGGTGAGCCAATGACCGGACTGAAACCAGAAGAAACGAAACAGATTAAAGGCATGACGCTCCGACGCGATCCAGCTCGCGAGGACTGCTTTCAGGTTGTCCATAGCGACGCCGAGATGCAAGAGTGGCCGGGGATGACCGAGATCTCCCAACGACAACGTATCCACCGCCACATGAACAATGAAACCGGAGCGATCGAGATCGCCGCTCAATGCCTGGTGGATTTCCCTGAAGCACCGTGGGAACTGCGCATGCATCTGGCGCGTCAGTGCTGGGATGAAAGCCGGCATGTGGCGGCGCTGTATCAACGCTTGCGAGAGATCGGCGGCCGCAAGGGAGAGTTTCCGATTTCGTGTTTTGAGTGGTGCGTGACCTGCTCTCTGGATTCATTGGCGGCGCGACTGGCACTCCAGAACCGCACGTTCGAAGCGGGCGAATTGGACCTGCTCGGGCAGCTCCCCACCAAGTGGCGGGAGATCGGGGATGAGAGAACCGCCGAGGTGCTCGAGTCCATCCTCTCCGATGAAATCACCCATGTACGCTTTGCGAATCAATGGCTAAAACTCATGGTGCGGGAGGATCGCCGGTTGCTTCTGAAGATTGCCATGGCCGTTCGGTTCCTCACAACAGTGACTGCGGCGCTGGCACCACAGGAAGGGCAATTGAGTCCCATTGGGCTGCCGTTCGAAGCGCCTCAGAATAGAATTACTCAGGTCAATGTTGCCGATCGCCGACAAGCGGATTTTAGTGACAGTGAGATCGATGAGTATTTGCGTCAATCAGGATTTCAATCGATTATGGCCGCCAGTGCCGAAGGATGAAGATCGTTGGTGAGCGCGACCCAGAATTTTGATGCGGCGCTGTTTGGAGACGGCCCGGCACGCGATGAACGGTTTACCGAGAAGCGTCGCTGGGCCGAGTGTGCGAATTTCCCCAACGACCACCCGCTAAAGCACATCGAATTTTTCCATCGTCAAATGAACGAGGAAATGAACGGTGTCGAGAATGCCGCCCAGTCGCTGGCCGATTTTCCAGATGCGGATTGGAACGTGCGTATGTCGATGGCTCGACAGTGCGCCGACGAGGCTCGCCATGTGGAAATGTTTCGGCGCATTTTTGAGAGCCGGGGTGGCCAACTCGGTGAATACCCAATTCTAAATTTCCAGTACCGCATCATCGCCAATCTAGGCGATCTCTTGAGTCGCTTGGTTGTGCAAAACCGCAGCTTTGAAGCTGGCGGAATTGATGCCGTGACGTATGCAATCGATGAAGCGCGCAAAAGAGGCGATCAGGAACTGGTGGATTTGTTCGAGATGCAACAAGCCGACGAAATCACGCATGTTCGCTTCGCCAATGAGTTTGTCTACCAGACCATCCGCAAAGATCCTCGCGCCGCACTACAGGTGGCCAGAGCTCTCACGCTCGCTTCGACCGCCTTCATGCAAGTTATGGGCAGCGAGGGCGTTGGAAGCGTAGAATACCTCGCGGACGAAAGAGGCCGACTGGAAGCCGGTTTTGGGCTCGAGGAAGTAAAAGCCGCCACCACCCAAGCAATGAAACGGCGTGCGTCGTATGGGAGCCACTGATCTCAGGCGAATAGCAAGTCCTTTTTCGCAAGGCGTGTCTTCTGGCGGAAACGACGCGGATCTCACGTATGCTCGAGCTGTCGCGACCACTCAAAACAAGCGCGGTTGGATCCAATCTCCGCTTTTCGATCTGAGTCTGTTCACCTTATCGCCGCTGGCGGGGCTGTTGGTCATACTACCGGTGCTTGTTTCGCCAAAGGGCCTGCGCGTCTTCATTGCGGCTACCTATCTGATTGCAATTCCACACTATGTGTCGAGCTTCAGCTTTTACCTGGGTGATGAAAACCTATCGTACTACCGCACTCGGCGCTTGGCTTTCTTTGTTGGTCCGGTCTTGATCTTCATCGCCGTGATGGCGTTGCGACTAACGAAGATCGACGCGGCCGTACAGTCCTCGCTTTATGTGTGGAATGTTTTCCACGTGTCGATGCAAAGCGCCGGTATCCTTGCCGTCTATCGGCGCCTCAACGGAGGTTTGCTCTCCGAGAGCCGTTTTGCACGTGCTTCTATCCTCGGCGTGAATGGGACCTTGGCATTTTTTCATATTGACCATTTTCCTCCGATTTATCAGAACCTGCTGAAGGTGCACTTCCCGGTGTGGACAATTCCCGCCGCCTCTTTAAGTGTCGCCGTCGTTGGGCTGGTCTGCTACTGGGACAGTCTTCGCCGCCGCGCGAAACGGCTGCGAGCCCCCGAACTCACCTTTCTCGTATCCAGCTTGTTGCTTTTCCACCCGTACCTGTGGGTCCGCGATCTGAATCTTGCAACCTTTGGCATGCTCATAGGGCACTTTCTGCAGTATCTGGGCATCGTCTGGTTGCTCAATCGCAGGAAGTACGCAACGGTGGAAGGCTCAGGACACCAACGGCTGCTTTCCTCGATCAGTACGAAGACTCCTCTTCTGTTGCTGACGTTGGTTTCTGTCGGGTTGGTATTTTATCTTGCAGAAAAGAGCAGTGCTTGGCTGGGCGTTCCGATCTCTTACGTCATCGTTTGGAACTCGCTGGCACTGGTTCACTTTTACCTGGACGGGCTCATCTGGGCGTTCAAGGATCCTTTCGTTCGCAAGACCATTGGACCGTACCTGACTCCGGACTCACACATGGCCGTCGAATGAAGGAAAACTTTCCGGATCGTCGGAGCGGCGCGACGTTCGACAGGGAGCGGTTAGTCCCTCTTTTGAGCCTGCTCCAAAAACAGTTCGGTATAATCAACTTTGCCTGCCTGGTACCTTCCCACTAGCTGTCCGTTTGCATGATGCACTGGATTGAGAGTCTGGTGACCTTCGGGAGTGTCGCAGGGCCGCTGAGTTCAGAAAGCCCTCAGAGTTTCGAGCGACTGGATTTCAAATTGTGACAGGCGGAATTTGAGTTCGCCGCCGAGTACAATGCCCGCACCCCTGGAGGCTCAAGATGGAGAATCAGGACCAAGCAGCGGCCCACTGGTCACGCGTGCAACTTTTGGCATTTCGATTCGCCTTTGTCTACCTCATTTTGTACTACCTTCCGTTCCCCTTGGGGACCCTTCCCCACACCGGCCGAGTTGCGCAGAAATACGAATCACTCTGGCACAAGCTTGTGCCTTGGGTGGGCGAACATGTCCTTCGCTTGAGTCACCAGATTATGACCTCTACGAACTGCAGCGGTGATACCACGTACGACTATGTGCGGGTCTTGTGTTTTCTCGCCGTGGCCTTCGCGGCCACTGTTGTTTGGTCTTTCCTCGATCGATCCCACGCAAACTACGAACGGATTCACGAGTGGCTGCGCTCCTATGTGCGGCTTTCCGTGGGAGCCGCGATACTCATGTACGGAGCGGCTAAGATTTTCTGGATGCATTTTCCCCCGCCGAATCTCTACAAGCTGCTCGAACCCCTAGGAGATTATTCCCGGATGAGCTTGCTCTGGGCCTTTACAGGGGCTTCTCGCGGCTACAGCATATTTGCCGGCTGTGTGCAGATGCTCGGCGGCATCTTACTTTTCGTCCCGCGGCTGACAACTCTCGGAGCTCTCGTTGGCCTGGTGGTCTTTTCGAACATTTTTGCTCTCAACTTGGGTTATGACCTTCCGGTTAAGCTCTATTGCTTCCATATTCTTCTCGTCTGCATGTTTCTTGTTCTGCCGGATGCGCGGCGGATCGTTAGCTTCTTCTTGCTGAATCGAAGCGTGGCGCCCTCACCCGAGACTGCCCTCTTTAATCACCAGCGTATAAACGCAGGCGCCTTGGTCGCGCAATTGACGTTGGGCGGATTTCTGGCGTGCTCATACCTTTATCAAACTCACGATTTCGAAAAACAGAACCACGGCACGGCTTCTAGGCCTCCGTTCTACGGTATCTGGACCGTCGATGAATTCAAGGTCGGCGGGAAGGTGCTGCCTCCGCTGTTGACCGACGAGACCCGCTGGCAGAGGGTGGTCTTTCAGTTTCCCAAAGAAGTTGGCATTCAGTCTATGAATGGCTCATGGACGTCATGGACGGGACGATGGCTACGCCGGGATATGGCGAAGAAGACCATGGCTATGGAAAAGCCCAACGATGCCACGAAGCAGTTCGAATTTACCTTTTCGAATCCTGATTCGCAGTCGCTGACCCTAGAAGGAAACGACGGCAGGAACGAGATTCGTGTGAGACTCCACCGGGTGAGCGAAAAACAATTTGCGCTTCTCGGCGGGGGCTTTCACTGGATCCACGAGGATGCTGATTTGCTGATGGACGAGGAGAGCGTTTGCGACCATGTCAGACGGGCGGCTGGCGCGCTCGTGGCGCGCTGAAAACTTCGGCCGTGGTCTTCGAGAAAAGCACAGGCCTCCTTTCGGGGCTACGCCGCGGTTAAATTCAGAGCATGGTAGCTCTCCTTGTGCTGCAGCACGCTTGTGTCTGGGTTCACGAACTGAACCAGGCCACTCACGGCCTGCTCATGAGCCATTTTCTGCGATATCTGAGTATCGTCTGGTTGCGAACCTCGGGAACTACGTTGGCGTCGAAAGCTCAATACGCAAAAAATTCCAGTCCACCAGCAGTTCAAACACACTGCTTTTGCTGCTACTCTGGGTATCGATCGGGTCGCTCTTTTATGGTGCCCGACTTGGCGGTGACGGCTGCAGATTCCGATTCCCGACACCATGATCTGGAACTCGCTGTCCTTAATTCACTTCTATGGGGAAGGATTCCTGTGTGTCTTTCCTAATCCCGGTGTTCGCGGCTCCCGGGGTCCTTATCGGCGGCTCCCCTGCCCTCTGGCGGTAACGTGAAACAGAATCAATCCAGAGTTCTGGGCCAGTCGGCGTTCGACAGGGAGCGCTTGTTGGCGTTTTCCGGTCTTCTCGGCAAGGACTCTCGGGAGTTTGAGTTCCATTTACAGGGCAAGAGCATGGGACCCCTTCTGCCCGACGGCTCGAGGATCCGCGTGCGGCCGGCTGCTGATGACCATTTCATGGTCGGAGAAGTGTTGACCTACGTTGCTGAGGATCGCATGGTGGCGCATCGTGTGGTGCGATCCGTGAAATCGGGGAGCGATCATTATCTGATTATGCGCGGGGATGCAACGGTTTGTTGTGATTTGCCGGTCCTTGCCACTTCCGTTTTGGGCCTGGTGATTGGATTCTCTACCACCGGCGTCTGGCAACCAGTTGGCCCGCCTAGAGAGAGATGGTTTGGCTTTCGCTGGTTGGCACTCCTGATCGCCAGCCTCGTTGGCGGTATTCTGAGAGTGAGCCCGGCTGCCGCGGTCTGGATTGCAAAACACATCATTAGGATTCATAAGACGCTCGAAAGAGCGACGAGTTTTCTAAAGCGTCGTACAGCACGGGGTTCGCGTTAGGAGCCGCTCTCTGAGGCACGACTTGCAGCTTTTGGATGCCAATTTCCGATGCCTTCAGAATCCTCTGGCTCACCTCGCCTCCGGGCCGAGGCAGGCTCGTCCCTGCTGGTGCTCTTTTCTTCAAGTAAGGAAAGCACGCCAGGAGCGAGCCACCACAGGCGTGCCGATCCCCCAGATGAATCCAGAGGCTTATTCGTTTTGGTTCGGAACTTGTTCCCGAAGTGATGGCTGTAAACAGGTTGACGCTTCTCTCTGGTTCCGCGCGGAGGGCGGCTCGTTGTGAGCAATCCCCTTTCACTTCGGCAGGAATGGAAATCCACGAGCTGCGATCCCCTCGCTCGGTTTTATCCAGGTTATTCGCGCGAGCACGAATTCTTGCTTCAATTGCTAGGCCGGCCGCGCCCGGAACAATCCCTGACGCTCCTCAGGGCAGCACCACAAGTCGATTGGCAACGCTTGTTTCTGATCACCCCGCCAGATCTTTCCGCCTATCTGGGGCACCAGATCAGTGCGCATGGGTTGACCAGTCACTGTCCCGAGCAGCTGTTCCTGGAAGCTGGAGATGCCCGCCGGGCCACTGCGGCTCGATGGCTGCGCTTGCGTTTTGAACTTCGCAACCTGATGAGCGAGTTTAACCGGCACAATCTCGACTTCGCGGTGCTGAAAGGTGCGGTGCTGGCCTTTATCGCCTACCCTGATTCTTCGCTGCGGCCCGTTTCTGACCTCGATCTTTTGGTGCGTCGCGAAAATCTTGAGAAGGCCTTGAAGCTGATCGGGGATGCCGGTTTCCGATGCCCGGAGCGATTCGAGTTTGCCAACCCTCTGATTATCAAAGATTCGGTCGTTCCCGGAGAAGAGATATCTCTCCCGCTTGAAAAGCCCGGCACCCAGGCGTTGATTGAGGTTCATACCCAGCTAGAATCGGCAGAGCCCTGGTTTCCGGTGTCGATAGAAAAGGTTTGGGAACACATCGAGGAAACAGCCTGGAACGATGTATGTATTCCCATCCTTGATGTGCATGAATTCCTGTTTCATTTGGTGCTGCACCTCTCCCGCGGCCACTACTTCTCCCTGGGTCTGCGGCCGCTTCTGGATGTTCACCTGTGGGTTGAGCTTCAGGAAAAGCGCCTGGATTGGCAGTGGATTCGAAAGGAGAGCGTCCGCAGAGGATATAGTGACTGGATGTACCTAACGCTGAAGATGGTGAAGGACTCCTTTCTGACTCCCATCCCGCGGGAATTCTTCGATCACATGGCGACACCCCCGAATCTCCAGCGGCTTCAAAAACTGGCTTACCAGCAGATTTGGGCCGATCAGCGCGCCCACTCGAAGGTCCCCCCGCGTTTAGCGATAACGCTTTCACAGCCATCGGTCGGGCGCGCGATTTCTTCCCTGTTCAAGAGACTCGACCCGGATGGAGCACTCGACACGCCGATGATTCCAGCTTTGAAGATCTCAAAGAAGCCCCGATGGCGCCTGAGTTTCCGTCGAATCCTTCGGGATTTGAAGGTAAAAGCTCCAATCTACCTCCAGGCCTTGCAGAATGGCAGCCTGGCCTGGTCCAGCCTGGAGAGAGCTGCCCGCTTGACAAGAGGACGAACAGAGATAAGAAACATCCTGATGGGTCGAGAAGCGCATCGGGAAGAACAGGGTAAAACGATACCAAAGAAGGGTGCGGCCTAGCATTTCAGCGCTGGGAGAGCGCACTAATCTCGGCGAGGAAAGCTATCAAAATCTATCGGAGGATAAACGAAGGTTTGCGATGTGTATGATGATTGCTATAATAAAATTTGCAGGCAGCTCGCGGTTCCAACTGGACCGATCGTAGAACGGGAGAGGTCCTTTTACGGTACTACGCCGGGAGGCAGATCGGCGACGGCGGAAGATGGCATCGTGCCAAGCCATGGCCCAATGCCCAATCCACTCAAGTGTGTAACCCCGGGCCGCAGAGAAGCGTTTTAAGAGTTCGTGCGGCTTTCGCAACGGGAGAACGACTATGGATGCACCTGATCAGGTGCCGGTCCACATTAGATTGGTCGACCCGGGAAGGAATCGCGGCCAGGGAATACCGTCTCCTACGCGGCTCCCCCGAAAATTCGTGGAGAACAGCCGTCTCCTCTGGAGCCACCGCAAGCTGCTCCGTCGGGTCACGCTTTATGCCCTCGGCGCAACCATCCTCCTCGCCCTCCTGATTCCCAAGCGCTACGAAGCCACGACGCAGTTGATGCCTCCTGAAAATATCACTGGCGGGACCCTGGCGATGTTGGGCACCATCGGGGCGCGCGGTTCCGACTCCTCGGGGTTGAGCGGGTCCATTGGGGGAGCAGCACTCGGTGGAGTCGCTAGCGATCTTCTCAATGCGAAGAATACCGGTGCACTTTTTGTTAGCATCCTCTACAGCCGCACGATATCCGACAGGTTGATCGAGCTATTTCAGTTGAATCGCGTTTACCACACCAAGCTCATTGAAGACACGCGCATGGCGCTCTGGGAACACGTGGACATTTCTGAAGCGCGGAAAAGCGGCGTCATTGGGATTACCGTGACGGACAAAGACCCGCGGCGCGCGGCGGAGCTGGCACAGGCCTATGTTACCGAGCTGAACCGGCTAGTCGCCGAGGTAAGCACGTCTTCGGCCCGGCGCGAGCGGGTGTTTCTCGAAGAGCGGCTGAAAACCGTAAAGGCCGATTTGGACAACGCCAGTAAACGATTCAGCGAATTTGCCAGCAGCAACACGGCGATCGATGTTCCGGCGCAAGGAAAAGCAATGGTGGAGGCGGCAGCCTGGATTCAGGGCGAAGTCATCTTCGAAGAATCTACACTTCGAGGGCTCGAAAAAATTTATGCGCCCGGCAATATCCGTGTGAAAGCCCACCAGGCACGTTTGGCGGAGTTAAAGCAGCAACTGCGAAAACTGGGAGGGAGTGATTCCCCGTCCGAAGTAAAAGACGACCACTCCCTGTACCCCTCGATACGAAAACTGCCTTTGCTGGGCGCAACCTATTTCGATCTGTATCGAGAATCTAAGATGCAGGAGACGCTGTATCAATTACTGACCCGAGAGTATGAGCTTGCTAAGGTTGACGAAGCCAAGCAGATTCCGACTGTCAGTGTGCTGGACGCCGCGGTAGTGCCAACCAAGAAGTCGTTTCCCCCGCGCACGCGGATCGTGATTGCGGGCACGCTCCTGACCTTAGCGGGGACGGTAGTGTGGATTTTTTTACGCCGGTGGTGGTCCGGAATCGTTCCCGATGATCCCGGCCGCGAATTGGCCGAAGAGATGGGGGCATCTTTGAGATCCAGCACCCGGCATCTGGCGCCGCTGGGCTCGGCATACCGTTGGACGGCAGCACGCATGAAACGCTTCCAGAGCCAGGAAGCAGAATCGACGCAAGAGGCTGAACAAAGTAAAGAAGAGGATGAAACTCGGTGGCGGCAAGCTAAGAACTAAGGAACGCTCAGCTTCGTCTGGTTCGCAGTGCCGTCCAGCGGCGGTCGGCAGTGGTTCGTGACAACCTATCGGGAAAGCTCTGCGGCTGGCTGGACCGCAGCGAGAGTTGTCAAGGAGCGATCGTCCGCGCTCCAGAAAAGTTAGCGGAAAGGGATTCGATCGATAGGCATGAACGTCATGCCCCCAAAGAGAGCGGTTCCCGCGCCGGTCGCTGAGTATCCGCCAGGGCGAGTCACTCTTCTCGATAGCCCGGTTGCAGGAGAGTCTCCCCGTCCCTCGCGATTGAGAGCGAGCGGACCGCACGGTCTACCGGTACAAATAGCTTATGCCGTCATCGATTGCGCCATGGTGGGTCTGGTTGGCGCGCTAGTGTTTTATCTTGAGGCCGGCATCGCTGGTTCTCCGGAAGCTCGAAGCCAGATGCTGGCGCCGCCGACACTCGGCAGCTACTTTGCCTTCATCTCCGCTTACGCCGCACTGGTCGTTTTGAGTTGCGCAGGTCAAGATCTTTATCGGACTCCGCGCGACCGCGGTGTCTTGGAAGAAAGCCTGATGGTCTTCAAAGCTGTGAGTTTGGCGACCGCAGTTTTGGTGCTGTTCGTATTCGGCTTTGGAGCGCGGAGCATGACGCGCATCTGCGTGCTTGCACTGGGCTTGTTTACTGGAGCGACGCTTTCCGGTTGGCGGTACCTGAAGCGGCGAATGATCTTGAACCGCACGGTTCGGGGAATTGGCGTCTCCCGGGTCTTGATCGTCGGAGCGGGAGCGGCGGGCCGAACCTTGGCGGCATCACTCGAAACGAATTTGTCCCTGGGTTGTAAAGTATGCGGTTTTCTTGACGCCCAGTTTTCCCCCGACCCTTTGATTCTTGGCGGCCTAAATGACCTGCGGCGCGTCGTGGCAGAGCAGTTCATTGACGCGATCTTCCTTACTCCACCTATCGATCGAGAAGTCGTGAAGGAGTCTGTGCTCGTGGCCCGCGAGCTGCGTCTTGGACTGAAAGTTGTGCCTGATCTTTACGATGGCATCGGTTGGCGTGCGCCGGTACACGCCGTCGGGGGATTCCCCGTCATGCAGCTGAACGAAAACCCCATCCCCGAACTCGGAGTGGCGGTTAAGAGAATCATTGATGTTGGGATGGCGGCCTCTGGGTTGCTGCTAACGGCGCCATTGTTGGGGGTGCTTGCCGCGCTTGTACGGCTCGATTCACCCGGCGGTGCTTTTTATCCCGCCGTGAGAGTTGGATACAAAGGGCGCAAATTCTATTGTTGGAAGCTCCGCACGATGTTTGTGGACGCAGACAGCCAGAAAGAAGCTCTTCGGGAAAGGAACGAGCGAGCCGGCCCGTGGTTTAAGATGAAAAACGATCCGCGCGTCACCCCGGTCGGGCGCTGGCTGCGAAGGTTCAGTCTTGATGAACTGCCACAGCTGTGGAATGTTCTGCGCGGGGAGATGAGCATGGTTGGGCCACGGCCACATCCCGTGGACGATTTTAATCGCTACAAGCCCGAGCATCTCCGGCGTCTGGACGTAAAACCCGGGCTCACGGGCTTATGGCAGGTGACTGCGAGACAAAATCCGTCATTTGAAACCAATCTGGCCCTGGATCTCAACTACATTGAGAACTGGAGCCTACGATTGGATCTGGAGATTCTATTCCGAAGCCTCGCAGAGTTGTTGAGCGGCAGCGGCGAGTGAACCTTAGGGCGAGTGGAACCCGCCTCCGACCTTGCCGGTGAAAGCTGAACGCCAAGCTAGAAGCCTTCGAATGCGGGGTCCCATCTTTTGGCAAGCTATGTGAGGAAACGAAATGTTCAACGGGTAATTCAACTCTCGGCTCAGAAAAGGGATTCTCCCATAGAACCTTAAATCGGAACTCGATCCTTTTTCTGGTGAACGCAAGGATAGTGAAACTCGTGCTGAGCTCCATCTACTGGATTACGAACCGCATCGATGCCTTGCGGAACGATGCCTTCCGGCTTGGAGGAGAGCAGAGCACCCTAGCGGCGGTGATGTTCTCCCTGCTGGGTGATTCCTCCCAGTACCTTGTCGGTGTGGTGGCCATGGGCCTTGCCAACGTGTTGCTGCTCCCTCTTTACACACGTTTCCTAAGCCAATCCGATTTCGGGCTCTATGCCCTGATCGAAGTGCTAGCTCTCAGTTTGATCGCGATTTCTGGCTTGGGGTTCACCGTCTCATACCTAAAAGACTTCGCGGCTTCTGGTCCAGGCGAGGTATCGAAACTTCTAGGCACGATGCTCTTGGTCAACGGCCTTCTCTCAGCGATGACTGGGACCGGGCTCTCGTTCTTCCTGGCCAGTTCCCGGTCCGCGCACCTACTGCGCGGAGATGCGCGTCATTTCGCCTGGCTGCTGCTACCTCTCATCCTGCTTGAATCGCTGCAGGGCGTTCTGTTGACGCACCTGCGGGCCAGAAGAAAAGCCGCCAGTTTTTCCTGGGCGTCCGCGCTCCGGCTCTTTTCGATCGCCGCTCTCAGCATCTGGTTGGTTGCCGGCCGCGGCGAAGGGCTGGCCGGGGTCTTCAAAGCCAGGGTTATGGGGGATGTCTTAGCTTGTCTGGTCTTGTGGGGCTTGACGGCTTGTGACCTTTCCTTGTCGGCTTCCTTTCCTTCGGCATGGTCCATGGCAAAGTATGGGTTGCCCGTGATGGGAAGTGCTTTAATCATGATGATTCTCGATGGCGCGGGCCGGTTTTTTCTCGACCGCTACGGAAACCTCGATCAAGTCGGTCTCTACGCGGTGGCGGTCAAGGTCTCCGGGGTCATGCGCCTGTCGGTAGTCATTCCCTTTGGGGCCGCCTGGGGGGGGTTGATGTTTCAGATCGCCAAGACACCACGAGCTTCCATAATTTATTCGAAATTGATGAGTTATTTGTTGGTGCTTTCGATATCCGTGGCGTTAGTGCTTTCCATGTTCGCACCCCTTCTTCTGCACTTCCTGGCCACCCAGGAATACTCCGGCAGCCTTGTCTCGATTCCCTGGTTGCTACTGGTCCAGGCCGCAACTGTCCTGCAGTATCCGTCCTCGGTGGGCATCTACCTGGGATCGGCCACTCGCTGGTTACTGCCCATCTATTTTTGCGGTGTCACGGTCAGTTTCCTGTTGAACCGCCTTCTCATACCGAAATTTGGAATTCTGGGGGCGGCTTGGGCGTGGCTCGGCGCTTGGGTCGTGATCACCGTGCTTTTGGCCGGAGTTGGGCAGCGGCATTACCCACTGAAGTATGAAAGAAAACCTTTCCTGATCGCCTTTTTTGCTTGCGTTCTGGTTCTGGGTGCTTCTCGCTTGGGGCTATTGATCACTCGAAATGGCGGAATCTTTGCGCCAGCGATTTTGAGCGCAGTACTTCTGTTAGGTGCAGTCGTCTACGTTTGGGACGATCTGCGAACTCTGGATGTTGGGACTGCCTCGCGGGTCGAAGTGTGAAACAAGGGCTATGAGCGCGCCTGGTAAAATGGAAAAAGGCCTTGCCATTGTTGTCCTGCTTCTCAGTACGGGAGCGTTCCTGAATCTTTTTCTGAAACACGGCAAGTTCACGTTTGAGTCGCAGGCTGGACTGCCCTTCATGCAGTTCATCTGGTCGAGTTTGTACTTGATCGTGCTGGTTTTCTTGGTGAAAGAGGCCCGCGGGTTCGGGGGTCTTCTCGTTCGCGGTTGGCCTTTCTTGTTATTGCTGGGCATCTGCCTTCTTTCCATCATTTGGTCCGAGGCCAAGGGACTGACCGCCAGGCGGAGTGTGGCGCTAGTTGCAACGACGTTTACCGGCTTTTATTTGGCGCTCCGTTATCCCTTCAATGAACAGCTGAAACTTCTGGCGGCACTTTCCAAAATCTGCATCGTTTTGAGCCTTATCTTCGGGGTCCTTCATCTGGGAACGGCGGTCGACAGCCGGAGCGGGCCCATGTTTGGACTCTACATCCAGGGAAATTCACGTGGCATACTCAGCTTCTTGTTCGATGTTTTGCCGATAGAATTTGTCTTCGGTAGGTTGTACGAGCCGTGGTACGGGATCTTCACTCAACGGAACACACTGGGGATCATGATGGCTTTCGCCATTTTCGTGTTCTACCTCCGGAGCCGAAGCGATCCCGAGGAGAAATGGAGTGCTTATCTTTGGGCTAGCCTCTCCTTTCTTCTTCTTTTCCTGTCAGGTTCGCTGACCGGCTTTTTGGGTTTGTGGGCAGTCATGGTAGGGGGAGTTCTGCTGGGGAATATCCGGCGGCATCGCCGGTGGGCACGCCGGATCCTCCTGGCCACCGCGGTAATGGCCGGCGTGGGAGTTTATTATGCCGCCGGCCATCCTGCATCTGTGACTTCCTTTTTCGACCGCGACGTTACTCTTACCGGTCGCACAACCATTTGGGGGGCTTCGCTGCTTTTGGGGATGAATCACCCCTGGATCGGTCACGGGTTCAATGCCTTTTGGCTCGGGGATGAGGGCCCTTCAAGTCAAATTCGCAAACTCGCTGGGTGGGACGTGCCTAGCGCGCACAACGGATACTTGGAAATCTGGCTCGATCTCGGGTTATGTGGTTTGGCCGCCTTTTTCCTGGGGTTGGCGCGCTATTTTGGGGAGTCCATCCGATACTTCTTGAGGGGAGAGGGCTGGGAAGGATTCTGGCCAGTCCTGTTTCTGGCTTTCCTGATTCTCATCAATCTTGCGCAAAGCGCACTTGTCTCACCCAACTATTTCTTTTGGATTCTTTACGTGGTTGTGTGCTTACGTCTCTCGATGGCGAATGGTGAACCCACGGAGGAGTTGGCAGGGTGAGCATGCGGAATAATCCCCAACCCCGTCCGACCTCAGCCGCCAATTCTTGCTTTGATGCCAGAAGCTACTGGGAAACGCGGTTGCAGGAGTATCCCGGCCTTTGCGGTGTGGGTAACACCTGCTTGGGCCGGTCTTATATCCAGTGGCTCTACAAGGTGCGGCGAGCGGTGTTCCTGCGGCTCCTCGCTTCGCTCAGGACAGATTTCCGGGCTGCGCGGGTATTCGATGTTGGAGCGGGGACCGGGTTCTATCTGGAGCTTTGGAAGCAGGTCGGAGTCTCCAGTGTTGCCGGATGCGATCTCACGGAAATCGCTGTGGCGCGTCTTCGGAGCATTCTGCCCTGGGCCAGAATTTTACGCTTAGACATTGGTGAGACACTCCCATCTTCTGAGCGGGGGTGCTACGACATCGTTTCTGCTTTCGATGTACTGTTTCACATCGTCGAAGATAAACTATACGAGCGAGCAGTTCGAAATTTGTGCTCTTTGCTTCGACCCGGAGGGCTACTTCTGTTTTCCGACCTGCTTCCTCGGAACGGCGCCTTGCGCGCTGAGCACCTTACCTTTCGCCCGCTTGAGGAAGTGACCGCCCTGCTCGGGAGGACCGGATTTGAAGTCGTGGGCCGCGTCCCCATGTTCGTGGTAATGGAAGAACCGCTGGATTCGACGAGCCAATGGTACCACTTTCTCTGGAAACTGATGACCTATCCTGTGAAGCGCAGCGAACTCGCTGGGTTTTTGATCGGAGGAATGCTTTATCCTTTGGAGCTGATTCTTACGAACGTGTGTGAGGAAAGCTCAAGCACGGAGATCGTCATTTGCTATAAGCGTCACGAAGAGGCAATTCCGAGATGAGCGCGCGTCTCAGATCTGTCTTATCGGCGGTG
>Ga0209234_1000117_pt1 | contig 20884 bp, 19 predicted proteins | sample GraSoi013_1_20cm_2_FD_185816 | JGI IMG/M metagenome (GOLD analysis project Ga0209234, IMG submission 185816) | Grasslands soil microbial communities from the Angelo Coastal Reserve, California, USA - Sample 08_20_2013_1_20cm (SPAdes) (version 2) | ecosystem: Environmental > Terrestrial > Soil >... | reverse complement strand
ATTTCTTCGCCTGGTCCGAGCGAGACTCGCTCGCGCTCTAACAGTGAGCAAAACAAGTGAACCAATCAGACCCAAGAGCCCGCCGATAACGAGCAGCCACGTGCTGGTAGAGAGTACGGGGAGCGTGCCGCACAACAAGCAACCACCGCTCGACCCTCCACCTGAGCCTCCGGCCGCGGCCTTGCTATTGACTGTTTGAGAGCTTGTCGCAGTCTTTGGAGTAATGGACGAGTCCTGAACGGTCTCGGTAACCGTGTACGACTGAACACCCGTATAGGTATGCTTAACCGCAGCTCCCGTGGTGGTTGCACCATCACCGAAATCCCAGCTTACCGTGTAGGGGCCGATTCCTCCCACTGTGGTTGCTGTGAAGGTCACTGGCGAGCTCACGACAGGACTGGATGGAGAAACCGTGAAGCTCGTTGTCAACCCGGGAGGAGTTGATGTTCCAAAGATCTCAGTCATCGGGGCGGCAGCCGCGTCGTTAGCGGTTAGAGTTGGCAGAGCCCAGTTGTTCTCCATCAGGTGCAGAATAGAAAACTCATCATATAGGTCACTGGAAGAAACGTACGCTTGCTTGACGACTCCCGGTTCATAGAACAAAATAGGAGCAGGGTCGTACTCATCCCACCAGAAAAGCAGCAACGTTCTATGTCCCGACTGGAAGATGTTGCTGGCGAGAAGAGAGCCACTTGCCGGGCTTCCGAGGCTTCCAGTTGAGCCGACAAGAAAGTTGTGGAGATAGGTATCCCCGGTCTGAATGCTGTTATCGTGCATGTTATGACTGTCCGTCGGAGTAAACCAGAGGAAAACAGGTGGACTGGCTGAATTGGCAGCTGCGACAAAGTTCGCGGTCGAAACGCTGCCGCCGGCAAATATGTTCGGGCTGTTGTAGATGCTGGTGAAAGCTGTGAACGGGAAGTGGTCGTTGCCTCTTGGACATCCGCTTTCGCAATAGGCTCGCCATGTCATTCCTGCTGAGGCCATGTTATCCATTAGGGTCGGAGCGTTGATGCAACAACTGTAGCCATCAGAGATGCCCTGGTCAGACCCCGAGATCTGGGCGGTGTAACAACCTGCCGAGCACCCGTTGATGCTTCTTCCAGCGGCACCATAACCATGGTACAGGGGAATAGTCGCCCCGGCGGTCAACATGCTTGCAATGAATGGGGCATTGGAACTTCCAGTGCCCGTACCCATAACATCAGCATAATTCTGGTTCTCCATCGCCACAACAACGATGTTGTCGAAGTAGGTTCCGGATGCTGCATGTGCACGTGGCAGACCAGGCACCGCTATCATCCCAATAATCAGTAAAGCAACCAGTAGGTGAGTTCTCAACTTCAAGGTCCACGTCCGAGTTTGAATTCAACAGCGAAGCGCTGCGGGCACGGATCTAGCGATACGATTCTTGTTTTCATTCTCAACTTTCTTTCACGTCCTCGAGCGGATCGTTTTGGCCCGAGCCGAACTGTCCGTTCGCGTTGCCGAATGAGAACCAGACTCTTTGTTGTGAGCGAGTTCTTCGGCAAGAGACTAGTATAGTACGCATTTCTTGTATAGGCACTATCGAACTTCGTGTCCCAGTTTCGAGTTCATGTGCCCAGTTACCACTGCAGTCTTGCGTGGAAGCACAATGCTCGCCGGCCCTTGAGACGGCCCTGAGACTAAAGGACCTGAGAAACAGCAGGGCCGGAATAAAAACCGAGTTGTTCTACTCGGGTCTCGACTCCGAAGAGTTCGGTTTCAATGGGGGCCGCTCCTACCCGCGAGGCCGAATCCATCGTGTATCGAAGGAAGAGTTTCAGGAAAAAGAACTTGTCCCCAGCGATCGAAGAGCCTCGAGGCTCAGCGGTTGGAGGAACTACTAACGACTCCATCGCTCCTGACGGAGCAATGTTCCAACCTCACTCATAACACCTGTGGTACAGACTTCGGTTCCTTCGTTAACTTGTCGGGGTTCGAGACCCGACGCGCTACACGATTGCCTTTCTTCCACCTCGCGTGTAATATCTAACGAGGATGAATGAGATAACGGGGATTACGACCATGCCCGCCAGCAATGGAGTCGGATCCGCGAGAATATTCTCCAAGTTCGCGCGTATTTCGAACTGGAACAATACGAACCAATACGCTAGGAGACCGATACCGATAGCAAATAATGGAACCTGAAACGGTTTCAACTGTGGAAGCTTGGGAAGCTTGTCTCTCCTCTGAGTTTCACCTGCCGCAAACAAGATCGCGACCGCTACGTAGCCGATCGCCCAGACAGGGTTAGACTCTATGAGCTCCGAGAACTGGTGCGCATGCGCAAATCCAAACGGGTAAGCCAACCAGATCGCAATAACCGCCAAAGAACCAACTAGGAAACCACGATCTAGAAGATGACCGTTCTGGGCGAACCCGTAGACTCGCCTCCAAGGCACGGGCTCGTCACCTTCCCTGAGATCAGGGTCGGCAGCGTTGACGTATCCGAGAACGTCCTCCTGATAGAAGTAGACTTTCACGCTAGGATCAGGCTTCCTCTGGCTCATGGTCTGGTCGTACATTCCCCGTTTCACGAGCCTCGTCAAAGGATAGAACCATTCGACACCTCTGTCCTTCGCTGTGGTGAAGGAATCCTGCAGCATGTGCAGAAAGATCCCCAATGAGAAAAAGGGATTCACCAAGTAGCCGATGAGTATCATGAAGACATTGTGGAATCTTGCACGATGATACTGCTCTTCAGCGTAGACCTGTTGCCTGACGTACCAGTATTCTCTGTCAAGGTCAGGAATCAATGTTCCCAGACCGATCAATAATACAATCTCAGGACTGTTTCCGAAGAAGACAAGCCCTATGGCCAGTCCGAACGAGAGATGCGAAGGAAGGTCCACGCCTCTCGTCAAATTACCCCGAAAATAAAAGACTAATACTGATTATTGATCCCCGACGAAACTTGTGCCTTCAAACCGGTGTTCGGGATCCGTGTTGATAACGTCTGGGACCCCGAATCCAAGACACCTTCATGCTTGAGCTATGACGGCGTAATCTGGTGTCGACTAGCCCCAGAACCTTGCTCCAAGGATTGAGGCGACAATAGCCAATAGCCCTGCCGTAGGCAGGGTCACCATCCAGGCCAAAGCCATTCCCCGCAACGCCGGGCCCAGGAACTGCCTCCCCTTCTGACCGTGATGCCCTGCGTTCGCACCCTCAGAGACGTTTGTCGTCGAAAAGGCATCGCCGAAGTATGATCCAGCAGAAACCAGCACGGCGGTAGCTCCATGCGCCTTCAGCCTATGCCCGCGTTGGAGAGGAGTGTGCCGGATCAAAGTCTTGGCCACACGATCCCCCCACACCAATGAGCCTGCTACGACGGCAACACCAACGATAACGTAGGGCAGTAACACACCGTCTTCTGATGTGCCCAGTAACAGGAAAGCGCCGAGAGCAGCCATCTTAGGAGCATCGTTCACACCCCTAGCGAAGGCGACACCAGCGGCAGAAATCCAGTCGGCTGCTCCCAGACGTTTTGAGGAGAGGCTCTCATCTACACCGGTGTCTCGTTTGCGAAGTAACCTGCTGATAATGTAGACCCCGATTAAGGCGACAAATGGCCCCGCGGCCAGAGGAAGAAGGATCCTCCAGATGAGGAAAGTCCATTCTAGGCTAGATGCACCCAGCAGATAGATGGCCTGGACTATGATTGCCCCGACAATTGCGTGTGTCGTCGAGACCTGAATCCTGAGAAGAGTTGCGATAAGTATCCACGTTGCTGCACCTACCAGAGCAGCTAGTATGAAAGAGATGCCTGGTGTTGTTTGGAAAAAGCTCTGGGGAGTGAACGCAGAGAATAATCTGACTGAGATTATGATTGCTAAGATACTACCAAGGCCACTGAACAAGCCTCCCCAGATTAGGGGCGAGTATCTCGGCTTGAAGGCCGCAGTCTCCGGATCCATCATGAGAGCAGTCACGCTCTTACCCACATCGTTCGCTCCATTTCCGAAAGCCAAAGCGAACAGCACCACCAGCCCAATCTCGACACTCAACAACAAGAGACGAACACATCCTAGACCTCGTATTGATCGAAGGTTCCTCCGTAACGCAGGAAGCCGTAGCGGGTGCTAGACAATATTTGTCGAGTGGTACCAGCGCCCCCAGAGAACTATTCCCCGGTCACCCAACAATCAGAGTTAACCCGTATCCGAGAACAAATCCTAGAGCAGGTGAGATAACCCAGCTTGCGATAATAAGGAATACATTCCTAGAATTCATGACGCGCATCTTGCTTGCTAACCCAGAACCGATAATTCCGGAAGAAACAGTCTCAGTTGTCGACAACGGGACCCCAAACTGGTTCGCTAATTCGACAGTTCCCGCGCCCAACAGCTGGGAATAGAAGGCGTTAGGATATCTGAGGCTATAGATCCCCTCTGTCAGTCTACGTAGGGCCCCTCGACCAAGAACAAACGCTCCGAGAACGCTCGCAATACCTACCACAACGGTTGCAGTCTGAGACTGATTAGAGGGGACTCCAGCGATAAGTCCCAAAGCGTTGCTGCCGGTAACGTATGCTGAGAGGAACGCCATCACCACTAGCCCAGCCTTGAGAAGTGAGAGTTTCACCCAGAGGTTTCTAGGACTGTACATGTCGTCAAGTGCAACAAGGATTACGCCAAGAGCCGTCGCGACTATAGGAGCGCTCACCCAGAAGATCAATATGAGAACCAAATAACTGGTTTCCTGTAACGCTCCAATTGCAAAGCTGACACCTAGAATTGTCCCCGTCAACGCTTTTGAGAGGGAGAGCGGGACTTTTGTGAGTTCTCCCCCAACGAATATGAGCAGTGTGGCTAGAAGTATCAAGAATATCTCTGTGCTGGTTTCAGTCGGGAGAAAGGCCTCTCTGACTTTGAAGAGTTTGGGACCTTCGATCGACAATCCAAGCAGGTACCCTGCAACTGCGATCATGATTCCTGACCGCCGGTTGACCATTCCACTGCCGATGATGGTCCCGCAACATGCCGAGAGATTGTTCCCACTTACAACCGCTCCCAAAAGCCCAGCTAGGACAAGGGAGAGAGTGTCGAGAGAGAGATACAATCCTAGTTTTCCTAAGCGCCGAGACCCTTCATTATCACGATGACAAGGTCCGACGCGTCCTCGCAGCGATCGAGGATATCATCTGCCTCGATGGTGGTCTCGATATAGTTGTGGAAGGAAGCGTAGTCAAGCACTTCCCAGGACCCATAGATCTCGTCAAGCATGTTGTCCTTGACATCGTCTCCCTGTTCTTCCAGCGATTCAATCTTCTTAGCTAGTTCAAGTGATTGTTTCATGTCCGAGCCTGCGACGCTGAAGAGCTTCCGAAGACCTTGAAGCTGGACGAGTCCGATCTCTATCAGGCGAACCTGGTCTTTCCGGATAATAGCATCGAATTCTTTGGCCTCTCGAAGGGGCCTCTTGGTCACTCTCCTTATCTGTCGTGAAAGAGCGTGGGCTCTGTCAAGAACGCTATCCACAGAGTCAGCCAGTCTCTCGAACTCTCTCATAAGAATCGCCGATATGGAGCCTTTCCCGAACATCTCCTCGAGGGATTGGACTATCGTGTCTCCCTGTTTCTCCAGGAGACTAATCCTGTTAGTGCAGGTTTCAATGTCGGATAGCCCGTTGGGCGAGTTGGTAAGTATTTTGATTAGAAGGCGCAACGATTCCTCGCCGAGGCTTGCTAGCTCGTCGATTCGGGTGAAAGCGTCCCTCTCGCCTAGTTGGAAGAAGCCTTTGACACGACGAATAACCTGGTTCAAACAATCATCCTCTAGTGGTAAAGAGAGAGGTAGCTCTAAGAGTTCAGCCTGGAAGGGCTAGAAAAGAGTGCTGTATCCCTCATCTTGACACCACGCTAGTCACCATCGGGCTAGAGACGAAGTAGTAGGATCAGATTCGCAATAGCCAGGTCGATTATTGTCAAAGGTATGGATCTCTTTGCGAATCGTGCGAAGCTCAATCGTTGTTTAGGCTTGTTTAGAATGTTTAGGGCGACAAGGTTGGAAGCCGTACCTACGGGCGTGGCCATTCCTCCTATCCCCGTTCCGACGGCAAGCGCCCAGGCAAGTGGCGCGATGGGCACTCCAAGCGTGGTGGCCATGGCCGCGATTACTGGTATGAAGACTGTTGCCAAGGGGACATTGTCCACGACTTGTGATATTAGTGCGGTAACCCACAGAACGAGAGTTACGGAAAGAGCCAAGTTTCCTCCTGAGATTTGGATCATTTCGTTTCCCAGCATTGAGAGAACCCCTGTCTTTCCGAGGGCGGCGACAAGTATGAAGAGTCCGCCAAAGAAGAAGAATATCTGCCAGTCTATCCTAGCGAGAACGTGCTGGACCTCATTCGACCTGGACGACTCATAGACAAGTATCAGGAAAGCGGGGAGAAGAGTAGCCAGAGCTGCTGAAACCCCGAGAAAGGTATGAACCACGAGGAAACTGACTGCCAGGACTAGAGATACGAGGCTGACCCTCAGTAGTCCCCGATCCTTCACCGCCTCGGACGGACTACGCAAGTCGAGCACGGGTCTCTGACGATGACGTTTCATTGCGTCCCGATGGAGAAAATTCCGATTTTTCAAGTAGAGTAGCCCGCCGTTCACAGCAATTGCGGCGAGAGCGATTGGCGCTGTGTTCTGGAGAAACTGGTTGAAGGTCAGTCCTAGCGAGGATCCGATAATGATGTTTGTTGGATCTCCTACCATTGTCGCTAGGCCGCCTATGTTTGCGGCGAGAACCTCGGCAATGACAAATGGGACCGGGTCGATCTCCAGTCCCTCAAACACCTCGACAGTGAGTGGCACAATGAAGAGCGCAACTGTCACGATATCGAGAAGTGAAGCCAATCCCGCAGTCATGAGTGGCAAGAGGACGTACATGCGGACGGGATGGGCGTCCACAGATCTCGCGAGGTGTAGCCCCACCCATTCGAAGAATCCTGCTTCGCGTAGTGATGAAGCGATGATGAACATTCCAAGCAAAACTCCGAGCGCTTGCCAGTTGATCGCCGAAGCTAGATCTGATTCGGTGAGAACGCCGGTTCCCACCATCAAGGTTGCCCCGAGAACGGCTGCGGAGGGCTTGTGGAATTTGTCTGAGAGAATGAGAATGTAGGTGCCGATGAAGACTCCGATAACTATGACGCCTATCGGCGTGGAGAGAACCAAATTCCTCCGCGGCTAAGGCCCGTTTCGTAAAAAAGCCTCGCCCGGAAAGGATGGTGGGGAAGGCGCTCGGGTCAGGCTAGAACTTGCTCTACGCCATGAGTGATCAGGTAGGTAGGATATCTTGACCTCGTGCGATTCGAAGACAGTTCAGACTCCCAACCTACGACAAGCGATCAAGTTCTCGGAACTCAGCGAGGTCATTAATCGCCTGGTTGTCAAGAGTTCTTTCAGCGGCGTCGTCTGGCGGACGTAGATGCTTGTCAAAGTTTCCGGACTTCAAGTTCTTGACAAGATGAGCGAACTCGTGAGCCAAGGTTAGGAGAGGCTCGCGAGAGGCCTTGAAGACCGTGATCAGAAACTCGGAATGACCATCTTTTTCGCGGTACGAAAGCAGACCCTCGTAGTAGCCTGCCCTAGTACCTTTGAGTGGAGGAGGGGATCTAGAACTGTATTCGACAAACAACAGGCTCCTATCCATATGGTACTTCTCGCATAGAAACTTTAGGAAATCGGTGAAGTGGTCGGGGTACTTCGTTCCTTCCACGCGTGTCACATCTTTAGAGGACCGTTAAGAAGCCATATGCGTGGGACGTTGGGCGCGATAGGCATCCTATACCCTTTTCCTGGTCACGGAATGGCATACGAACCAGAACAGCTCCTGCTAGCACAGCCATCTCGGTTTGATGGAAGAAAAAACTCGCCCATTTCAAGCCCTAATCCCGATTCCAAGCCCACGAATTCCAGAACACGACTTTCCACGCTTAACCACAGGGAAAAACACGGAGATCGAAAAAGGCCGGACAAGCCCGTAATATGCCCGTCTCGAAGAAACAAACCCGAACAACGCCCGGACAGAAACACCCCTCAGAAAAAATTCAGGCAGATTGCTCAAAAGCTCAAAAGCTCAAAAGCTCCCGCGACGTGAGAGTGGTTCTACCGAGTATCACGCACAGCCTGTAGCATAGTTTTTTATCAACACTACAACAGCCGGGCCCGCATGCCACATCACCGGTACAAGCTACCTGATCTTCCCTATGCATACAACGCACTCGTCCCGACAATAAGCGAAGAAATCATGCGACTCCACCATGACAAACACCACCTCGCCTACGTAAACGGCGCAAACGCTGCCCTAGACAAGCTCCAGAAGGCCCGAGAGACAGGATTCGCAGGTGTCGACGTCAAAGGAATTGAGCGAGACCTCGCCTTTCACGGTTCTGGCCATACCATGCACAGCACCTTCTGGCCCAACATGAAACCAAACGGCGGAGGAAAGCCCGGTGGAAAGATAGCCGACCAGATTAACACCGACTTCGGCAAATGGGACTCGTTCAAAGAACAGTTCAGTACAGCCGCCAAGCAAGTCGAAGGAAGCGGCTGGTCGGTCCTGGCATACGAACCATGGACCCAACAGTTGATCACGCTCCAAGCCGAGAAACACAACGACCTAACAGTCCAAGGAGTCGTACCCATACTCGTCCTCGACGTCTGGGAACACGCCTACTACCTGCAGTATCGAAATGACAGAGCTGCATATGTCGACGCTTGGTGGAACGTTGTCAATTGGGATGATGTCGAAAAGCGTCTTGAAAAGGCAAGACGATAACCGCGTACTCCAAGCTCGAACCACTTCCATTTTTTCTTCTCAAGTCACCTGAGATTTTGTGCGTTAAGTTCTGGAAACAGAAGACAATTCTAAGGCTCTAACATTCTTCTGAAGGTCATTGTCATAGGCCAATTTGAAGCGCCACGGCGGCTCTCGTCCCCTGAAGACGTGTCCTGCATTGACCATGGCGAACGCTAGCTCCTTCTTCTGACCACGCATATGAGGACCAGTTAGTTTGGCTACTTGGATTGCTCGGAATCCTTCGGCGTAAGTATGCCAACGTTTCCTCTTCTTATCGTAGAAGGGCGTCGGCGCCCATTAGTTTCGCCGCATATGCAATCACCGCACAATCATTCATTATGATACTGATCTTCGCTCGCCACTCGTCATTCCCGTAACTTGCCCAGAGAACTGACCCCTCGCCTTCTATGATCCCCGCCAACCAAGCTCTGTCCTCTTTGCGAGGAAGCGCTCGTGTTACCTGACCCTGAATTTTCTTCTTTCGAACGCGGATACTAAATATCGCTGACTTCTGCATGTTCCATTGCACCTAGTACAGAACGGACCCACTTGTAAGATGCCGTCTTTTTTCGCACTGGTCAACGAAAATATTCGATGCGATCTCAGAATTCTCCGCCGCGTGACCCCTGGAGAAGAATGATCGCCGCAACTACTTTCACGCGTGATGGAATGTCGTTAACTGGGACGACGTGGAAAAGAGACTAGAAAAGGCCAGACGCTAACTCCTCCAAGTCTTCCTCCTCTTCCTTTTTCTTCGCAACAACCACAGGCTTCGCCGTCCTCTTCTCAATCTTGACCCTGGAAGCGGGCAGCGGCTTCCCATGCCCGGGACAGATGATTTGAGGACCGAGATCCAGGACCCGTTTTACACTCGCTTCAGTCTGACCAATATTCTCCATCAGCAAAGGCTCCACAAGTCGGCCCCGACGAGACCGCAACAAGTCCCCGACAATAGCCACACTAGACTGGTTGAGAAAAAGCGTAACCGAGCCTTTGGTGTGTCCCGGCGTCCAGATAACCGACCCGTCCAGACCAACCTCCTCCAATACTGACTCTTCGTCTGCCGCAAGATCCACATGGGCAGTCTGGAACTTGATTATCCGAAACAACTTCAGCGTCCAATATTCAAGTGTCGTTAGCTTTCTCATCACTCTTCCATAGAGACTCCAAGCGCTCGGAGCCTGTATCACGAGCGTCCCAGCTGCATAGGGCTTCTCGAACGGATGTGAAGCAAGCTTCGCCCCGGTCCGTTTCTTCAGCGCAGCAGCGCTCCCAATATGATCCAGGTGCCGATGCGTCAGCAATACGAGCTTCAAGTCCGAAGGTTTCATTCCAAGCTTGGCGATAGACTTGAGAATTCCATTCTCACTACCTGGCAACCCGCTGTCTACCAGCACGAGACCTCTTGGAGCCTCAACGAGGTATGCGTTAGCCGCTCTCGCCGGCACCCGGTAGACTCCGTCCGCGACCTTGCGCAACTACAGAGCCCCCCATTCCCCGCAGCTCAAAGCCCGCAGTTTATCTCTAGAAACTTCTCGGCTCACAGACTATCCAGCTTTCGTGTCTCATCAATCAATACCCGATTTAAGAGTGGTGAACCGACCGCGCCACATCAACAGTCCATCGATCTAAGAGAGATCCGGAAATGACTAGCGAGCGTTGAGCTTCTCTATCTCTCCCATCCGCTCGAGAATCTCGTCCAAGGAGCAAGGATCAAGATCGGGCCTTCCCATATATGCAGCCGCCGTAGCGTTTGCGAAGACCAGTCGTTCCCTGTGGTCGAGCCCGATTCCTTGAGCCAGAATGTCACCTGCATTCCACGCATCTCCCGCCCCTGTGACCTTCAACGGAGTCGACATTGCACAAAGGACTCGTTCTCTCTGGCCGTCAACGAACGTGGCTGAAAAGGCGGGAGTGTGAAGATCGACCCTGCTTCCGAGCATGCTGAAGACGCTGGCGGCCTGGAATAGCGGATTCGTCTCATCTCCGTCAAACTCGCCAGTTTCCTCTGTAACCGCGGAGGCGAGTTGGGTAAGCTCGTTCTCGTTAACACTGAGAACGTCAACGAGTCCTTTGGATAGGACCCGCTCGTTGAGCTTCGAAATCTCGCTCGCTCTCGAAGTAGGATCGCCTGGATCAAAGAAAGTCACTCCTTTTCCCTCTGTCTTCGCAGTCTGAAACACCGCCTCCGCCAGCTCTGTCCCCTTCAGGTTCTGGTTCCAGTTGAATACGCAGACAAAATCGGCCTCACGGATCAGCTTCTTATCCTCCTCAGCGAGTTTTTCAGGGCCGAACCCGGATAGAGAACCAGGATCACTGGCCATGATGTTGACATGTCTGCCTGAATATTCGGCCTCGAGGGCAAGAGTCCTCGACAGAGCGCCTGTCGATCTTACACGGGATAGATCGGCGTCTTTAAGAAAATGAGCGAGAGCAAGTTTTCCGAAATCGTCGGTTTCAATTATCGGAGATACGTTCACTCCGAGCTTCAAGAGCTGGGCGGAGAAGTTCGACGCATTGCCTCCTCTTCCCACGAGGTGCTTCCATCCCAGAATGTTCCCGCCTCCCCTTCCAGCCACATCAACCATGCCCTGGGCCATATCGTCAAGCTTGCCCGGATACGCGAGAATGTAGTCTAGGTAGAAGTCCGGCATGGCGACCACCTTGAATGTTGGCTTCTCAGCAAGCTTTTCCTTCAGTGCGGACACGGGCTGAGACACCTTAGGCGCCATCGTAATCGATGATATTTTCCTACTATTAGTTGATAAGGCTGGGCCAGGGTGATCGGAAACTGGTCGTAGGATATGACTCCGGGACAAGCCCGCCCGATCACAAGACAGAAGATTCACGAGCTATGGTCCCGAATCATCCGGATCGCAAGATTCGACAAAGACGCCTTCCGTGAACTCAAAGAGGACAAGAGCGCGACAGGACAGGCTGTCGCAGTCCTACTCCTAGTGGGCCTATCCTATGGACTTGGCTACAGCGTCTTCACAGGGCTCCAAACAAACAGCCTGTCACCCAACCAGCTAATATCGGGCACCATAGCCAACATGATTTTCACCGACTTCGCCGCCTTCATCTGGTCAGCAACAGTCTTCCTAGTTGGAACAAAACTATTCCAAGGAAAAACAGGCTTCTGGGAACTCGCCCGACCACTATTCTTCTCCGCAACCCCAGGAATACTCTTCATCCTCATCGCGATACCCGTCAGACCAATAATCATAGCAACAACAATCATCGCCTCGGCCTGGATTGTCTCAGCTGAGTTTGTTGCCCTAAAGAGTGCGATGGGTTTCAATACACAACGAACGCTCCTGACGTCTGTTGTTGGACTGCTAACCCTCATCTTCATCCAGATGACAATATAGCCGGCTTCGCTCTAACCCAACTTGCCGGAAGTTGCCTATCCTGTTTGGGCAACGCAATTCGTCTACAAGACATCTTCCCATGAGTTGATAAGAGCCGGAACAGTACGAACGTTGGAAGAGGGGACACTAACACAATTGACTTCATACTCCGGGTCTAAACAAGACTTCAACCTGAGACGGATGGGATCCCGGATGTTGAAAGCGGCAAGACTCAACGGAGAGAGCTTCAGAGAACTGAGAGATGATCCAAGCGCCACGGCACAATCAGTCTCTATCATAGCAATAATCGGACTGTGTTACGGCGCTGGACTAGGCCTCTTCGGTTTTTTCATCGCCGGAATATCTACGCTCGAAATCCTCACCGTTACACTGATTGGTTTACTCGCAGCCATGCTGATCGCGATAATTTGGTCAGGTACAACCCTGCTGATCGTCACGAAGCTGTTTGGGAGAAGAGTTGGCTACTGGGGCCTCACTCGGCCGTTCTTCTTCTCCTGGACCCCAGGGCTTCTTTTCGTTCTAATGTCTGCTCCAATCCCTATTGTTTTCGAAATCGTTCGGGCGACCAGCACGGTTTGGATAGGCATAGCTAGCGTGTTTGCTGTGAAGAACACGGTGGGAATCAGCACTCAGCAAAGCCTGCTGACATTCATAACCAGCGCAGTATCAATCATCTTCCTCGGCACAATCATCCTATCCCTGATCCAATTCCTGATTATCAGATGAATACAGCACTGATCTCCTCCAAACTACTTCCCTGCCGAAGGGAATACACGAAAGACTGGGCAAGGGTCGATTCCCAGTCAGATTATTTGCTAGAGTCCTGACCAGTCGGACCCACTGAGATTGGGGCCTTGGATCTTGCGAAAATCTCCATGGCTGGATCCTTGGTCATATCATGATCCTTGTAGAGATGGTCCTGCAGCTCGTAATAGGTTGCGAACGTCGTCTCGATACCTTTCACCGAACATACGAAGCAGAGGATCTTATCTTGGACCATTCGCCAGGCACGATTCCATATTGAACGAATAGCGTCAACTTGGATAAAAAGGGACTTTTCGATCAGATGAATGAGAAGTTAACTAGCTGGCTTCTCCGAAAACGTTGGAGAGAAAGTTGACCGAGAAGTCTGGAGGCTTCATCAAGGACCCGATTCACGGCTATGTCAGAATCAGCGAGACTGAAAGATCAATAATAGACACCAGGCCGGTTCAAAGGCTCAGGCGGATACGGCAACTTGCTGGCTCAGAATTCGTCTACCCTGCAGCGAATCACACCCGGTTCGAGCATGTCATCGGCGCGATGCACCTGGCCGGCGCGCTGGCTCAAGCGCTGCCAATAGATGTCCCTGAACGCCAACAGGAACAGCTACGCCTAGCTGCGCTGCTTCATGACATTGGGCATGGACCGTTTTCTCATGTCTTCGAGCCTCTACTAGCGAAATACCTAGGCAAGAACCATGAAGATTTTGTTCCCTGGCTTGTGAATGAGACGGAGATTGCCCAGAGGCTTGAGTCCGCAGACCTAAACCCTAAGATTCTGGGTAGATTGGCCATTGGAAAATTGTCGGACGGAAAGCAGCCATTCTTGGACCAGATAATCAGCAGTGGCGTCGATGTCGACAAGATGGACTATGTTGTTCGAGATTCCTTTCACACGGGAGCAGGGTACGGCTCCGTCGACGTTCATCGCCTCCTATACACGATGGATATCGTAGAAAACAAGCTTTCAGTTGATGGAGCAGCGGTAGCAACGCTTGAAAGCTTCCTGCTCGCACGATTCGAATCCTTTCGAACAATATACTTCCACAAAGCTTCTAGAGCAGTTCAAATCATGATCGTGAAGGCTCTCGAGGCTGCAAGAGATGAACTCCGTCTGTTGGATTTTGACAGCCCCGAGGACTTTCTCAAACTCGACGATTACAAAGTGTGGACAGAACTGAAGGAGTGTAAGAAGTCTAGGAATATCATGAAAGACCTCGAAACCAGAAGACTCCTAAAATGCGCCTACGAACATACAATTTTTTCCCCTGAAGAAAAACTGTCCGACATGATTTCAAACGAACGGGTTCGCGCTGACTTTGAGAAAGAGATTGCTAGGAAGGCGAAGATTACTCGAGAAGATGTGTTCATCGATGCCCCTACCTTACCTTCAGTCCCTTACCATAGTAGCTCAGACTTGCAGCCAATTGACATACCCGTGTTCAAGCATTCGCCACAAGGAAAGAAAGAGCTAGTTCCGCTATCAGATGCGTCCCGGATCGTTGGAGTACTTCAGACGTTCATGAACCTAGTGAGAGTCTACACCAAGAAGCCCTACCGTTCGAGAGTTGAAACCGCCTCGCGCCAGATCCTTGGAGAAGGATCACACTCAGGAAAGATATCATCCTAGCGCTGAGACTCGAACGCCTCAATCCTGTCACTTCCTTGGAATTCTACAAGTTACATCAGCACTTTATTTCAACCCATGAACTGATATTGATATCCCGAGAAACCGTGGTGTCTAAGACTGCCTAAGTTCATGCAAACACTCGACGACATGATTTATCGCGAGCTCGAAAAGATCGCGAAACGCCGCGGAATAACAATTCAAGAATTGATCAGGGCAGTCATAGTTCCAGAGTGGATTAATGGACTCAATGGCGTAGAGGTTAAGGATCCTTCCCCAGCGAAGTTGAATAGTTGGCGGTAGTTTTCCACCAATTCTAGAGCCAACGGTCTAGGCGAGACCGCACGCGACCGACAACACGTCAAAACGTGTTCTTTCCTACTTAAGAATCGCGGAAAGCAATGTGTAGATCATATTGTAACACAGAGGATAACGTAGACCCAACCACTGTCTTCTCTCAGTGAGTAAGATGTCGAAAGATAGACGAACGTTCACTCCTACCGTCCAGAACATTCTCTCAATAATCACTCGTAGGATGACAATCCGATGAGCGTTGAGAGATTGGATGACACGGTGGCAGCGATTACTCTCGCTGCTACGGTCATCACTATCGCGGTAGGTTTCCTGTTCAATCTTTAGGAGAAGCAGATTCGGCGCTAGCGCCCGACCTAGCCTTATCAAGCAGACTGGCGAAAAGGCGGAGGGCCTCGCCTTCTGAGAGCTTAGTGTTTATCGATATGATGCTCATCTTGTTGTAGATTGCCGCAACTCTCTCCGATAGAGCCCTCGCGGCGATAAGATATTTCCCACCGAGAAGAACAGAGGAGGTTCCTAGTCCCCCTTCGCGTAACCCGGGAGTCGAGACGGCCAAAGTGCCAATTTTCATTGAGTCTTCGTAGAAGAACACCAAAACCGCGTTTTCTACTGGGAGCAAGCTTACCTTGTGGACAACGCCGTTTCTTTCTAGACTTGCTTCGAGCAAATCGCCTTCAACTAACTCTTTGTGTCCCTTCTGCTATAAAATAGCAAACGGAGGGCACATTTCCAGACGAGGCAGAATATCGGAAAGATAGAATTACTTTCCGGCTACGTAATGTAACGATCTTTACCTTCCTCAGGCTTTTCGTCGCCCTCCTTGGCCTCTTCTACTTCTGCGTGTCTGAAACGCTCCATCTTCTTGCGCATATCTTCGATCTCCGTATCCAACTCCTTCAGGTCCACTGGAATGTTCACAAGTCCTGTCAACATCTGGATTACCGCTCTCGCTGCTTCAAGATCCGGGTAGGCGCCTGTTGTCGCCCCCAAGAGGCCTGCGCAGGATAGACTGCGCTGCCGACCTATGCCAAGAATTACGCCTGCTGCTCCTGTGACAGCGCCTCCCTTTGCGAGTTTTGCTCCCATCTTCTTGAGACGCTCTCCCAGTAGAGCCTCTCCCACAACGGCGTAGACCGCTCCCACATCGTTCCCGGAACGAGTGCCATATCCACCCATAGTGTAAACGGCCTTGCAGCCGAAGCGCTGCGCAAAGTCGAGAACGATGCTTGCCACCTCGTACTGTCCCGTTACACTTGGCTGTGCATCGCCTGTGAGGAGGATTACGTTGGGGTCTTTCTCACCGTAGCCGTAGAATTCGTATCTTGGAAGAGAGTAGGTTCCATCTTCTGAGATGTTGATGCCGAGGTTTCCATCGGGGAAGAGCAGATAGCTTGAGTATAGTTCCGCCATTTTCACGGGCTTCAGTTTCTCGATGAAATAGTCCACGGCGACTTTTCCTACGTAGCCAAGTCCGGGAAGGCCCTGAATCAAGACCGGCTCCTTTAGTGCCACCTGTGCGAGCTCGTGTATTCTGGTGTCACTGAGCATTTGAGAAGCCATGAGGAAGCACTTTCGGGTTTGCGCGGGCTCTGTGGCTTATAGTCATTTCGTAGAACAGCGAAAAACACGCGAAGCATGAAGAGGGACGGTGCTTGCTGAATTGACTAGTCTAAGCGAAGCCATAGAGCTAGTGTTCTCCCTTCAAGGAGGTACCCGCAGGCACCAAGGCTCTCAGTTGGGTGCTGGCTCTCAGTAGTTCTCCAGTTACAGCATAGTATGCCCGGCTTCCAAACGGTAGGAATTTCAAAGCTTTCGAGAGTTGTTTGATGTAGATCTTGAGTTCTTGCGGATCGTGCCGCTGTCGAGTTTGAACGTCAAGCGCTTCAAACTCATCCTCGGGAGACTTGGTGGTGAGCCGCTCCTTTCTTCTTGCCACGCTTCCCCATTCCCATTGCCTTCGACCCCGCTAAACGTAATGAGGATTCTGTACCTGGGACTGCAGTGGCCGCGGAATTATCGGTGACTCCCAATTGTTGGTGAGCGGCTAGATCATCTTTCTAGACTATCGGAGACGTGAGACTTAGGGAGAGAGTTAAAATAGCTTGAATCGTTCCTCCACGCCTACTTCGAAACAGAAAGTGACTCTCATGAGCTGTGCACCATTTGTATCATCACCCCACGATGTTGTCAAGAAGATGTTGGAAGTTGCACGAGCAAGCAAGGACGATGTTCTCTGCGACCTCGGCTGCGGCGACGGCCGGATCCTGACCACAGCTGTCAAAGATTTTGGCATCAAGGCTGCTGTTGGCTATGAGATCAGGGAGGACTTGTTCAAGCAGGCGTCGGGAGAGGTTGAAAAGCTCAAGCTGGTCGAAAGGGTGCATATCTTCAACAAGGACCTGTTCCAGGCGGACCTGAAAGATGCCACTCTGATTACGTTGTATCTTACAACGTATGCGAACGAACGGTTGAAGCCTAAATTGAGATCGGAGGCACGGCCCGGTTCGAGGATTGTCAGTCATGACTTCATGATCAACGGTTGGAAGCCATCACGGAAGGAGAACTATAACGAGCATACGATCTACGTCTACTCGATTCCCGACGCGTACTCAATTTAGGGCTCGTACCCAACCTCAGCGAATCTTGAAGATAGAATAACCGCTCCAAGTTCCACGATTCTCGGTTTCTCCCCCGTCGTTGTTGTGACACGAAGGATGCCGTTCTGGATTCGGACAATTCTTCCGACCGAGAGCAACATTCCCTCCTCGTCGAGTAGTCCTGCAAGAGTTCCTCTGTGTGTTGAATCTTGATCGATTCTTTGTTGTCGGGATTTGTTGAACATTCTAAGCTTGATCGAGTTGAGGTTGAAGTTTTGCTGCTTGGGGTTCTGGAAGAATCTCCTGTATCCTTCTTCCCGTGTCTTCTTCCTTTCTTCCCTGGTCCTAGTCCGGGCGTAGCTTGAAACTTCGAGCCTCAGGGTCGTGCATTGTTGTTGCTCAAGGATGGGGTCAAGCTCTTTATCAGAATTCAGGCCGAGTACGAGGTTTGGCCGCAAGGAGTGTAGGAGCTGGAGCTTGTATCTCACTGCCTCCTCGTCTCCCACCCAGCCATCAGTGTTCAGGATGACGACCTCGCTTCTTCCCGAGATCTCGTCTTTGAGGTGAGTGATTGATTGTACTAGCTTGGCTGTGACTGAGGAGGGGCTCGTGTCTCCGATGAAGTGTGATCGCTCTGGTCGTAGGTCCTGGAGACTCAGGATATGGTTGGAAACAGTCGAGGAGCTGATGGTTGTAGGTGGACCAATATCGGCTTGACCGATATCTCCATCGATGATTCTAGTTCGAATTCCATGGTCAAAGCAGACGTTGGCGAGGTAGGTGGAGAGGGTTGATTTTCCAAGGTCGACATCTCCCAGAATTACAGCGAGTCCCCGCGATTGTCTGAGGAGGTCGCTCGCCTCTCGCCAACTTGGGGAAATAGTCGAGCCCTCGACCTGTTTGTAAGCACCCTTTTCGCCAGTCTTAATATGAAGCACTGCCTCCTTGTCGGTCTCGATCGGAATTCTTCTAAACTTGGTGACTACTATTGGATCTCCGGTTCGAATTGGAGCTCCTAGTGTCCAAGCTCGGCCTTCCTCGAGAGCTATGGATGCGGGACCATCGATGAGGAGGGTTTTGCCGGCTTGGAGCCTAACTTGTGGGAAGTGTCTTCCTCCTAGACAGGGTTATTCAATCCCGGCCAGACTTTTGCTCTTGATGACAAGGCGGTAGGGTCTTGGTTATGGAAAGGTTGAGCACGGGGATTAGCGGGCTGGACCGGTTGCTGAAGGGCGGTTTTGCCCTTCGAAAGATCAACTTGGTCTATGGAGAGGCGTCGACTGGTAAGACTGTTCTGTCGATGCAATCCGCTCTGGCGGCTGCGGCGAACGGCTTGAAGATTTTCTTCGTTGACGCTGACCTCTCCTTCTCCGTCCAGAGGCTTGAATCCCTCGATCGAGGGAAAGAGCTTGCTGAGAATATTCTGGTGTTTCAGCCGGAGGAGTTTCGTGAACAGATACGGATCACGGAAAGCTTGGAGGCCCTGTTGCCTAGGACCCCGGCTTTGTTGGTGGTTGACTCGGTGACGGGTCTCTATCGTGCCAATCTCGAAAAGCCTGGCACGGTCTTTGTGAACAATCGTGAGCTTAACAGACAGCTGGCTTATCTTTCAGATCTGGCTTCGAGATTCGAGCTCACTATATTGTTGACTGGGCAGGTTCACAGCCAGCCAAGCCGTGGGAGCTGGCTTATCGCGCCTGTTGCAACCCGGTCGCTCAGACACTGGTCGTCAACAATCTTGAGACTCCGCCAGACGCCTAGAAGAGATGTGAGAGAGTGCCTTCTAGAGAAAATAGACGGCAGAGAAACTAGTGGTCCGAGGACGCTTTTCAGGATCGGCGAGGCTGGAATAGAGGATGTGTAGCGTTTGGTTCATAACTGTCCACGGTTGACCGGGCTTGTTTAATCTCTAGGGGATTTGGTCTGGGAATAATTCTGGATGCATTATTGTTCATTGGGCCATCTTATCTCGCGAACGCTGCTCCTCTTCTGCTCGGTGGCGGTGTTCCTCTGGATGGCGGAAGGAATTTTTTCGATGGTCAGAGGATCCTCGGAGAGCACAAGACGGTCCGCGGATTGTTCGCCGGGATCATAGCTGGTTCACTCGTAGGACTTGTGGAGTCATCAGTTAACAGCCACCTTCTACTCGGCGGCTTTATGATCGCGCTGGGAACCGTTCTCGGGGATCTGCTCGGGGCCTTTTTCAAAAGACGAATCCGGATAAGACCGGGCAACCCGCTTCCGATCGTCGACCAGCTGGATTTCGTGTTTGGAGGTCTGCTTCTGGGACAATTGGTCTTTCCATTGAGTTTGTGGTCGATCTTGGTGGTGGTACTGGTGACTCCGCCGATTCATCTGGGAACGAACTACGGAGCGTATTTGCTGGGAATCAAGAGGACGCGCTGGTAAGGGTCAAAACCAGACGCGCGCTTGTACCTGCACAAGTCCTAAATCCTTATCTTCTGACGAACTCGCTTTCTAGAAATGTCAGCTCCGGCGGCGAAGAAGAAGAGCAGAAAAGGCCTGCTGGTTCTCCTAGTGATCATAGCTTCCGCTATTGTTCTGCTAATTCCTCCAGCGTTGGCGGGAGGCTTCATAGTTCCGGTTTCCAAGGTGGTCTTCGGCGAGACGACAGGGTCGCTTTCGGCAACGCAGGCGACCGCGAATGTCTCATTGATAACGGCTTACGAGTACTATTTTTCGATCAGGGCCGGAGGGATGTTCAGAACGAGCGATACAAGCGTGTCCAGCTCAAATGGTAATACCAGCGTCATGATAGATCTGAAGCTAACTAATCCGTCTGGTCAGACAGTGGATCTGGGAAATACCACTCTAAGCGGAGGATTAGGTACGAGGACGCATACGCTCTACTTGTCCATCGATCAGGGGGTCAGGGTCTCTGGCTCGTACGTGCTCAACGTGGACATTACAGCTCGTGTGAGCGTTCTTGGGATCCTCGGAGCAACTGTCTACCTAAAAACCGTGGTCGCCACATTTACAGTGACTTAATCAGGACTTCTCCTCCGGCGCTTTTTGCGTCGCGGGATCGTCTGCGTTATACCCCGTGTTTTTCCAGAGAAAATTTCCTTTCTGGCGCTGATTCTGGGCGAGACAGGCTGATCAGGGTGCAATCCAGGCTTTGATTTTACAGCAAAAGACGGGAAATCTATGCCATTTCCCGAACGATTCATGGGCAGAGTAGAGATCGTTTTCCAGATTCGAGATTAGGCCTGATAATGGGCGATTTCTCCTATGAAAAAGCTGCTCGTTGTCTGATCTACCGCCAGCAGCCCAGTATTAGGTGCTGGTTGGGGTTTGCCTAGGCGGAGTTGGCGGGTTGGGTGGGTAGGATGCTGGAAGGCTTGGGGTGGGAGGAGGCGCGAAAAGA
>Ga0209234_1000115_pt1 | contig 20935 bp, 14 predicted proteins | sample GraSoi013_1_20cm_2_FD_185816 | JGI IMG/M metagenome (GOLD analysis project Ga0209234, IMG submission 185816) | Grasslands soil microbial communities from the Angelo Coastal Reserve, California, USA - Sample 08_20_2013_1_20cm (SPAdes) (version 2) | ecosystem: Environmental > Terrestrial > Soil >... | reverse complement strand
CCGTTCCTCGGCGGCGTGCTGATCGATCGAATCGACCGGCGCTACCTGGGAGTCTTGCTCGATCTCGTGCGCGCCTTTTTCGTCCTGGCCACGGCGTACGTCGCGTGGCGGGGCCATCTGCAGCTCTGGCACCTTTACGCCATGACGCTGGTCACCGGCGTTGGCTCCGCGATGTACTGGGCCACGGTAAACGCACTGGTGCAGGAGGTGATTCCCACGAGCCAATTCACAGGAGCAAATGCGGCGGTGCTGGTCGGCGTACAGAGCGGGATGCTTATTGCGGGCGCTTTCGTCGGCTTCCTTTACAACACGGTGGGAATCGCTGGAATTCTGGCCATTGATGGTGCAACTTATTTCGTGTCGGCGTACTGTCTCTATCAGGTGCGCCGAGGATACGTCTCGCCGCGGGAGTGTCAGAAATATCCGCGGGAGTATAACGAAGCCACCGAAGCGACGGCCGAGGCGTTGGAGACCGGAGAAAATCCGGAAGTCGCGGAAGCGGGCCTGTCGCTAGCCGTCTACGCCGACATGAAGGAAGGCTTCGCGTATCTGCGGCGGCAGCCGCTGGTTCGGGCACTGGGGATTACGCACTCCGTAATGATGGCTGGCGTGGTAAGCGCCAACGTCGTGCTGGTGGCGCTGGCCAACGACATTCTGCATTCCGGTCCCCGCGGGCTGGGTTTCTTGGAAGCGGGCTGGGCGACCGGCGCAATCATTGGCGGTTTAATCGCCAGCCAATTGCGGTCAGCTTTGCGCATGCCGCTGTATGTTGCGGCGTGCGTCGGACTAGCGGCGGGACACATGGCAACTCCGTTCGTTGCCTTTCTTGTGGGAGCGGTGATGATACAGATTCTGTTTGGCTTCTGCCGCGCTCTCGGTGGAGTTGTGGCGCAGTCTTCGCTGATGACTATCGTGCCGCGTCACTTCATGGGGAGAACGCAGTCGGCAATGGCCATTCTAACGACGGTGATACAGCTTTCGATGAGCATTGCGTTGGGATGGGTGGCCGAGCGTGCCGGCCTGATTGCCGGGTACGCGCTTCTCGTGTTGCTCTACACCGGTGCAACGGTTTCCGCCATTCGCGCGCGTCAGCTGATGCGATAGGGCGGAAATCACCACATGGCAATGGCTGCGCGTAGTGGTGGAGCACGAAATCCATCACCGCGGACAGATCCATCTTTACCTTGGATGCCCGGCGTGCCGACGCCACCCCTGTACGGATGGACATCCGAGCAAGAGCTCGCAGCTTCTGTTTGTAGATCAGGATTGTAGTAAGCATTCAATCACACCACGGGCTCCGCAAGCAGCCGCCAACGCGGCAAGGTTATATCCTGACGATTGAAGTCCTTCGGAGCAAAACATGCGAACCACCGTTGCTGCATTGGCCATCGTGTTGCTGCTCTTTGCTCCATGGATTCCGTCCGCAAGTGCTCAGAAATCAGAGGAGGGCCTGCTTGCTGCTTGGGAACAGGCGCAAAAAGCGGATCCCAACACACTCAAATTTGAAAGAGTGAAGGATCACCAGTATCACTTCGCCACGAAGCGTTTTCCTTTTGATGGAGACCTCCTCGTTCGCAATGGAGTCGTCGAGGATTTCTCCGCCGTCAATCAAGATGGCATCTCGATGGGAACCGTCGAAGTGGAGTTACAAGGTCTCACGGACAACTTCTACCGGACCTATGCCCGCAGCTACACTCAGTGGAACACCACAAACACTTTGTACTGGAATCCGCGGAATCGGGAGTGGCTGACCTCGGAGAAATACTTTCAGCAGGTACGCGCCCGCATTCCAGGCCTCGCCGTCTGGCCAGTGCTGATGGGCTTCGGATCACTCGGCATTTTTGTGCTGATCTTGTTCGTCTTGCTGTTCAGCCTGGCGCAGTACAAGCGCAAACTGAAGGTCATCAATCAGCGCAGTGAACGCACTCTGCAAATCTCCGAGCGGAACGGACAAATCGCGGAGCGCAACGCGCAAATCCTCGAACAAGGCCTGAAGTTGCAGGAAGCGAATGCCAAGGTTTTTCAGGAGATGCTTGCGGAGTTGAAGAAAATGTCAGCTGGCTCTTAGCGAGATAACCGGAACAATCTGAATCTAGAGAACTCAGGCTTGTTTCGTCACTGGCGGCGCGCCCCTCTGTCCGAGCAGGTCCACGGCCGCTTGATTGAGCTTGGCGCGCAACTGGTAGCGTTCGTTGGCACGAGTGACGTAGCGCACGGCGATTTCGATTCCACCGATCACCGGCTTGACATTGATTGCCGGCGCCGCAGAGAGTGAACGCATGTCGCGGGAACGCGCCGCGTGTTGCCACTCCTGCTCGGCCTGCTTTGCACTTTCAGCGGTAGCTTCGGCAACTTTTTTCTGTATCGCATCGACGATGGGATAGGGATCCTGTCCCGCCGGCAGCACGACCTGCAGTTCATCCCAGAGCCACTGGCCGGAAGTTGAAAAATTGAAGTAGTGGCCTTCGATGGCAAAGCTATTCGTGAACGTGACGCGGCGCCCCGTGGGATGGCCGGAATCGGTCCAATTGCCGGTTTCGAGCAGCACGGTGTGAAACATGTTGAGCTCGACCACCTCTCCGGTGACGCCGTTGATCTCCACCCAATCGCCCAGGCGGATCCCATTTTTCCCCATCAGCACCAGCCAGCCAATGAAGGCTACAATGAAATCCTTTAGCGCAACAGTGAGACCCGCGCCGGCAAGCCCAAGGAACGTTCCCAGCTGGCTGGGCGGCCCGAAAATCACGAGCAAGATGAAAAGAACCGCAAAGAACTGCACCGCCACGCTGGTCACCGTGCGCAGCGTTTCGACCTGCCGGCGATCCAGCGAGGTCCTTCCCAGCAAGCGCTCCAGCCAGTTATCGAAGAACAGTCCGATCAGCAAGATTCCAAATATGACGGCTAGCCCGGTCAATGCGCCGTGCACGACGGAACGCTGCTTGGCAGCCATCACGTCGATCCAATTGCCGTATACTTCCGCCAGCTGTTTCTCATTAGTGACGCGCTTGTCAAAGCCGGCCAGCGCTTTCTCATCGGCCGAGCGCCGCTTGGTCGCTTTCAGCAGTGCGGTTGATTCTTCGCGGCCGCCGCTAGCGTGCTTTCCGGCGCGGGCCACCTCGCTCGATTTCCTCCGGGCCGCAGCGATTTGGGCTTCCATCGCGTTGTGCTTCGCGGAAAACGATGCGGCCAGCGACTCAGCGTCCTGTTTGGCGCGCCACAAATCCAATTGTTTCTGATGGAGTACCGACCACTGCTGAAACCGGTGAATCAGCCCGCGCATTTCCACAAGCGCGGTCACCGTCACCTTCAGGCTGTCGGCGACGTGCGAAGCCGCTTCGTGCTCCTCGACTATCGTCTGAATGCGGCCCTGCGGATCGCCCCCCGCACGGATTAGATCTTGCTTCGCGTCATCAACTTCATCCTGATCCAACTCGAGTTGCGCCTTGGCCACATCAAGTTGATCATCCAGCGCGTCTCTTTTCTCTCCAGTGGCCTTTTCCTCCTCGGCCGTCAATTGTTTGACTTGCGCTTCATCCGCTTCGAGGGCCCTCTCTGCCTGCTGCAGCCGCGCCTGGATCCCCTTGGCTTCGGTGCTCAACACCGGCGGATGCTCCTCTGCCTCTCGCACCGCCGCGGCAAACGCCAGGTCCATCTCTTGATCCCCGAGCCGCAACGCTTCCTGGGCAAACGGCAGTTCTTCCGCGCTGAGGGCCATCTTCGCTAACCGTTGCGCCGTCAAGAGGGGTGTCTGATCGACAATAGGCGCCGGCGCAGCGCCTCCATATTTTGTCCTGTCGGGCGCCACGGGCGCGTTTGCCGGTTGCCCCGTGCGGTACAATCCGTACATCGTGGCACCGAGGAGCAGAACCACAATCATAGCGATGATTTTTCGCCTCGATTTCATTGACCTCTAGCGAGTCTCCCCTGTTCTAATATGCATCAATTCGAAGCGTGTAACCGAGAAGAAATTCGCTGTTGGAGTGGGAATATCCTTGTCGAACCGCCAGGCGCGAGTCTGCTTGGCGTGGGTGTTGACTCCCGTAGCTGCCTCATTGCTGTCGCTATTGTTTCCGGTGATAGTCTTATCCAGTCAGGCGTAAGGAACGCAAATGCAAGATGCCAGGCTGCCCAGAACACTATTTGCTGTCCTCGCTGCTGGCGCGGCAATTTATTTTTCGTCTTACTGCGCGGAATTGCTGGAGGTGGTGGCTTCGCACTTCAACCCGCAGGTGTCCCCCAACGGCTGGCAAACCAAGTCTGCTTTCTTTGCGGTGTTCGTGGGAGCGAGTGTTCTGGCAGTGCTGTCGGCTTTGGCATCCCGCGCATTATCTCCTTGATGCCGCCAGAATTGATCAACCTTCCAAAGAAGCAATACTGGCTCGCGCCAGAACATCTTCTGGAAACGCACGCGTTCCTGAACTTCTATTTCGCGTGGTTCGGCTGCGCCGTTTTCCTCGTCATGATTCTTACATTCGACTATGCCAGCCAATCCAACCTGCATCCGGATAACCGGCCCGATATTTCCCGCATGTAGTACATCCTCGCCGGCTTTGTCCTGTTTACGCTGGTTTGGACCATCCGGATGCTGCTGCGGTTCGGCCGGGTTCCGCCGCGGGACAATTCAAAGCGGGCTTCGGCGCGCGTGGCACTTCATTGCTTCCTGGGCTACTTTTCGCGGCTCCCTACCGTCAGGGTCGTCCGGAACAATTCGCCCGAGCACATGGACAGATACATGGCCCTGGCAATCGGCGCAAGGCGTCGAACGCGCAAGATCGGGTTGTGGCGTCACACTTGACTACCGCGCTGATTCTGCCAAAGAAGTGGAAAACCTGCTGGCAACGAAATACGAAGGGCAAAGACTCACTCCCTGGCGGAAGTAGAAATCGCCCATGCGGCACATGGGAACCCGTCGAAGAGGCGGCACGGCGTGCGTAGGGAATCCCCTCGTTCAAGAGGGGGAGGATGTCAATTCCGACTTCTTCTTAGAGGTCTAGAGGTAATCGCGCGAGGGGCCTTCAAGGAACGCGCGCAGCTTCCGCGAACGCGACGGGTGGCGCAGCTTGCGCAGTGCCTTGGCTTCGATCTGGCGGATCCGTTCGCGAGTGACGGCGAACGACTGGCCGACTTCTTCGAGCGTGTGCTCGCTGCCGTCATCCAGACCAAAGCGCATCTTGATGACTTTTTCTTCGCGCGGCGTCAACGTCTTCAGCACCGAAGACGTTTGTTCCTTCAAATTCAAATTGATTACCGCATCGGATGGCGAGACTACCGCCTTGTCCTCGATGAAGTCGCCAAGATGCGAATCTTCCTCTTCGCCGATCGGCGTCTCGAGCGAAATCGGCTCCTGCGCGATCTTCAGAATCTTGCGTACCTTGGACACCGGAATGTCCATACGCTTGGCGATCTCTTCGCTGGTCGGCTCGCGCCCGAGTTCCTGCACGAGCTGGCGGCTGGTGCGTACCAATTTGTTGATGGTCTCGATCATGTGCACCGGAATGCGGATGGTGCGCGCCTGATCGGCGATCGCGCGCGTGATGGCTTGCCGAATCCACCACGTCGCGTACGTTGAAAACTTGTACCCGCGGCGCCACTCGAACTTGTCCACCGCCTTCATCAGGCCGATATTGCCTTCCTGAATCAGGTCGAGGAATTGCAATCCGCGGTTGGTGTATTTCTTGGCGATCGAAACAACCAGTCGAAGGTTGGCTTCGATCAGTTCCTTCTTGGCTTGTTCGGCTTCCGCCTCGCCGCGGTGAATGAACGTCAGCGTGCGCTTCAGTTCGGTGAGCCCGACCTCGCTGGCCTCCTCGATATCTTTGAGCTCCGTGCGCCGCGTGCGGAGCTCTTTGCGGGCTTCCGCCGCGACGTCGCCTTTGGCCACGTCTGCGCGGCGCTCCAGCCGCCCGGCTTCGCGTTCCAGCGATTGCAGCCGTTCGACCGTGCCGCGCATTTTGTCGATCAGTCGCTTTTTCTCAAACGGATTGAAATCGATGTCGCGAATAGCGACGGAAATCTCCACGCGCGTCCGCGCCACGTCCCACTTCGCGCGGATGTACGGCCTTTTCTTCGACTTCAGTGTTTTATCGAGCTTCGCGGCCTGCTTCAGAGCGGTCTCGTACAGTTTGGCAATCTTGTCGATGTATTTCAGGGTCTGTTTGGTTTTGTTGGCGATCTTCTCTTCGGTCAGTTCTTCGTCGTCGAACTGCACGATCTCTTTGATGGAGCGCACACCCTTGCGCAAATCGTCGCCAACGGCAATCAGCTCCTTGATGACGATCGGCGAACGTGTGATCGACTTCATCACCACAAGTTGCCCGCGCTCGATGCGCTTGGCGATGGTGACTTCACCTTCGCGCGTCAGCAACGGCACGGTGCCCATCTCGCGCAGGTACATGCGGACGGGATCGTTTGTCTTTTCCAGCGAACCCGGTGTCAAGTCCAGGTCGCTGCTGCCTTCGTCGGAGTGAACATCGTCCTTGGCTACAACTTCATGCTCGCCGGCCTCGGCGGACACTTCCACCGCACGCGCGGCCTTGGCCGAAGCCTGATCCTCATAAATCTCGATGCCGTTGCGCTCAAAGGTTGTGAGGAGATCATCGATTTCCTCGGAAGAATGGACCTCCGCCGGAAGCGAGTCGTTTACTTCGTCGTAGAGCAGGTAGCCGCGCTCTTTGCCCACCGCGATGAGCTGGCGTACCGCATCATATTTCTCTTCAAGGCCTACTGCTGCCACAAATTCCTCCCGCTATTGGACTGCAATTCCCAAGCACTCAAGGGACATCGGTGACCATCCTCATTTGCAGAGACACGCGCAGACTGGCCCGCTGGCGCAAACCATGAGGGAATTTCCCCAGAAGATCGCTCGCTATTTTTGTTTGAATGACTCTGCACCGCGCCGCTTGCCTGCCGCCCGCCCCGTGCGTTGCCCGGTTCCCGCACTTTTGGGGCCCGGCCCCCGCCGCCGAGTACACTTAATATAGATGCGTTTAACGGCAAAACCGTTACTCGCGAAACCCTATTACGCTACACGTTTAAGTCTCGTCCCGTCAATCTTTTAATTCGTGGAAATCTGTGGAAGACCTGGCCGTCAGGGTTTGTCTCCTTTCCCGATTGGAACGGAGCGACGCACGAGGCATCCGCCTAGCGGCCCCGGGCACTCAAGCGTGTTTCCACCGCCCAGAGACCTCCCCAGAGCGAGTTTCGGTCGGACGGCGGTCTAGGCGTCGCCAGGTTTGACAACGCTCGACAAGCACCGTTGCTGTTTTCCTCGGGCTCGCAATCGGGTGTCAGCGATCGGTGTCGGGCGATTTTACACGGATCGCGGTCTCGCCATGCTCCACGGTCGGCTCCTCTGGATTTGGTCGCCTGCAGGATGCTAGCCGTTTCGGACTGCTTCTTTTGACGACGTGGCTCTCCCACCGGCGCTTGCGCAGAAGAAGTTGTCACCGTGCCGCGGCCAGCCGCCGCATCAATTCCTGCTTTTTTTCCAGGAGGCCTCGCAACTCTTGTCCGGGCGGGTTTGCCTCGATGCTGCGTTGCACGTCAGCCAGCTCCCGCTCGGCCCGCCGGTGCTGCAGCGCCTCGATGCAACTCATGGCCTCTTCCCAGGTTGGCTCGTTGGCCTCTTCGAACAAAATCTCAAAAAGCAGCCGCCGGTCGCGGTCTTCCAGCGCCTCCCCTACTTCGGTGGCCTGTACAGGCTGGCCAGACAGGCTGGCAATCACCAAAGCTTCAAATATCTTCTCCGTCTCCAGGCCGTGATACAACCCGGCATTTTGCAGTTGCTTGGCAAGTTCCTGCCGGAAGCCCGGCGCCTCGGCAAGCATGCGAATCAGCCGCCGCTCCACGGGCTTGGCCGCGCGGGCCACGAGTTCCGGCTGAATTTTCAGCTCGCTGCGGCGCTCCGCCGCCGCTTTGCTAAGTGCGGCCCGCAGTACCGGCTCATCCAGTCGCAGTTGTTGGGCGATGCGGGTTGCCCATTCGGACCGCAGGATGCGATTGGGAATTTTCTGAACGTAAGGCAACAGGAAATTCACGGCTTGTCGTTTCCCTTCCCCGCTGGTCAAGTCCATCTGTCTGGCTCGCGCAATTAGGTAATCCACGTAAGGTAGCGCCTCTTTCAACAGCTTGAGGTACTCCTCCGCCCCCTTTTCGCGGATAAATAAATCGGGGTCGGCCTTTTTATTGCCTATTGGCGGCAACGCGAGCACGCGCACTTCGAAGTCCTGCTCGAGGAGCAGCGAGAGTGATCTCTCCGTAGCGATCTGTCCCGCCGCGTCCGGGTCGTAGTTCACAATGACGCGCCGCGTGAAGCGCCCGAGCAACTTGATCTGCGGCTCCGCCAAGCTCGTGCCGCAACTGGCCACCACATTGCTGATTCCCGCGCGCGCCACCGCGATCGCATCCAGGTACCCTTCGACTAGAATTGCGAAATCCTGGCGGCGGATTCCTTCCTTCGCACGGTCCATGTGATAGAGCACGTTGCTTTTGGAATAAATCGGTGTCTCGGGCGAGTTGAGATATTTCGGCATGTCATCGCCCAGCGCACGAGCTCCGAAGGCCACGATCTTTCCCGATTCATTGGCAATAGGAAAGGTGATGCGCCGCCGAAACCGGTCAAAGAGCCGACCGCCGCTTTGATCACGGGACACCAGCCCGGATTCGACCAGCAGCTTTTCGTTGCATTTGGGTTTCAGATGGCGCAGCAGCACATCCCCGCCGCTCGGCGCGTACCCGATTCCGAAACGCGTCATCGCCTCCTTATCTAGCCCGCGATCCTCCAAATACGCCCGCGCGGCTTTTCCCTCAGGCGTGGCTTCGAGTTGCTTTACGAAAAAGGTCTGTGCCTCGCGGTGCATTTCTACCAGGAGGGCTCGCTGCTGATTCTCTTTCCGCTCCTCCGGAGAACGCTCCTTCTGTCGCGGGACGGCGATCCCGCATTTCTCCGCAACGATTCGAATGGCCTCGGGAAACGCGCACTTCTCCATCTCCATTACAAACTTGAACACGTCTCCGCCCACGCCGCATCCAAAACAGTGATAAATCTGCTTTGACGGATGCACCGCAAACGACGGCGACTTTTCCGCGTGAAACGGGCACAGTCCGGTAAAATTCTGCCCGCTCTTTTTCAGGCGGACGTATTCCCCCACCACGCGAACGATGTCCGCCTGCTGCTTTACCCGATCGGCAAATGATCCCGCTTCCGCCATTCCGTTCTCTAGCGAAGGTCAGCGCTTGGCGTAATCGTTTTTATAGACGGCGCCGCCCTTCATAACAAATTTCACGCGTTCTAGAATTGTGACCTCTTTCGTCGGATCGCCATCGACGGCAATCACGTCAGCCCACCGACCTGGCTCCAGCGAACCGACCAGATACTTCGGTCCAAGCAAGTCGGAAGCGTTGATGGTTGCTGTCTGAATCGCCGCCAGCGGCGTCATCCCCAGGTTCACGTAAACATGGAACTCACCTGCGTTCAGACCGTGCGGATAGACTGCCGCGTCCGTTCCGAACGCCACCTTCACGCCGGCGGCAAAGGCTTTCCCGATATTCTTACGCATGGCGGCGATGACATCGCGCATCTTTTGCTTCGAAAACTCCGGCACGTCGCTGCGCTCCATGTTCTTTTCCATGTATTCACCGAGGAAAAGCGTCGGCACCAGATATGTGCCGTTTTTCTTCAGCGTGACGATCGCCGCGTCATCCATCAGATGACCATGCTCGACCGAATCGACACCGGCCTCCGAAGCCCAGCGCACCCCTTCTGCCCCGTGGGCATGCGCGGCCACACGTCGGCCGAGCCGGTGTGCGTCTGCCACAATCGCTTTCATCTCCTCAAGCGTATACTGCGAGGCATTCGGGTCGTCTCCCTTTGAAAGTACTCCCCCGGTGGCACAAATCTTGATCACGTCCGCGCCATATTTTATGACTTCGCGAACCTTGTGCTGCACGCCCTCGAGGCCATCGGCCACTCCGGCTCCCTGAAAATGAAACCCAGGCGGAAGCAGGTTTTCGTCGCAGTGGCCGCCGGTGATTCCCAGCGCAGGGCCCGAAGCGACCATGCGCGGTCCGATGACGTCACCATCATTAATCGCATCGCGCAGCGCGATATCCGCATAATCTTTCGCCCCCAGGTTTCGCACCGTTGTAAAACCTGCCTCCAGCGTCCGCCGCGCGTTCCTCGCGCCATGCAGCGCTTCGCGCGCCGTTGAAATCGACAGCCCTTGGTACCCCAGCGAGTTCAGATCAAACGTCAAATGGGTGTGCATGTCGATCAAGCCCGGCAACAACGTGGCGTCCGGAAGATCGATGGTGGTGTCTCCCGGAGCGGCAGGGACTTCGCCGGACGGAGCAATTTGCGTAATTTTGTCGCCTTCAATCACCATGGCCTGGTTGGCGCGCAACTCTCCGGTGCGCACGTTGAGCACCCGCCCCGCGCGAATTACCATCCTCTTCGGCGCCTGCGCGCCGGCGGTGATCGCCATACCAGCCAGCGTGGCTAGCACCGCCGCGGCGACCACTCCCCGTCGGCTGATTCGACACCACTCTCTGGCTTGCGAAATTGAGTCCTTCAAAGCTTCCATCAAAACACCTCATGGTCAATTGGTTGTCGGAACGCGGCGAGTATAGCAAAGCAGTGATACCTGCACATCCACACAGGCGGAGCCCGGAGCACCGTCTATTTTCTACATGCTGATTTCTATTTTCTGATTTTCCTCTTCTATCGTTGCAACTCCACAATGGTGATGGCCTTTCCTCCGTGCTCCTCGGTCTCAAACGAATATTTCTCAACCAGTGGATGCGCGGCCAGGAACTCGCCAATCCCCCTGCGGAGTGCCCCTGTTCCGTGCCCGTGAATAACTCTGATGCGCGCCTTGCGCGCCAACGCGGCATCGTCCAGAAATTTGTCCAGGCGATCGGTGGCTTCTTCCACAGTCATGCCGATCACGTTGATTTCGTCATAGCTGCTGACCTCCCCGCGCTGCGAAGTCACCGTCACGCCCTGCAGCTTAGCCGCCGGCGAACTCGATTTCAACGCCGGGGCTGCCTCTTCCACGCCGGAGATTTCATCCAGGGCCACTTTCATGCGCAGCGGTCCGGCTTCGATTTCCGCGGACGATCCGTCAATGCGCCGCAACAACACCGGCTTGCTGAACCCGCGGACGCGAATCTTCGCTCCGGGCTGCAGGCGCTCCGCGCCGACAGCATCCGGCGAAGCAGCATGGATGCCGAGATCCGCTTGCGATTCCGAGAGGGTCTCGACGACCGCGGCGTGCAGTTCTTCGCGCGCCTCGCTGCGGATATCCTGCATTTTCCGTCGCGTGGTTTTCTCCACCTGCGCGCGCAGCTCCCGTTCTTTCACCGCTTCGACGACGCGCGCAACATTCTCGTCAAAGCGCTTGTGCATCTCCGCAAACTGCGCTTCCAGCTCCTTAATGCGCTTGTGCTGCCGTTCGACCCACTCGGTTCGCAGCTTGTTGCGTTCTTCGTCCAGTGCATGGCGCTCGGAGGTCATCTGCCGCTGCAGGCGATCCAGCTCGTCGCGGCTGCGATGCAAATAAGCGACTAGGTCGGCGGCTTCGCGTGATTCGGGCGTCAGCAGTGACTGTGCGCGCTCGATGATTCCCGTGGCGATCCCCAGTCGCTTTGCGATGGCGATTCCGCTCGAGCCGCCCGGCACACCCACCATCAAGCGATATGTCGGCCGCAGATGGACCTCGTCAAATTCCACCGCAGCGTTTACCACCCCCAGCGTGGTCGATGCGTACGCCTTCAATCGGTCGTGATGCGTGGTTGCCAGCACGATGCAGTTCTTGGCGCGAAATTCGTCCAACAGCGCCACCGCCAGAGCGGCGCCTTCCTCCGGCGCAGTTCCCGTGCCCATTTCATCCGCCAGCACGAGAGAATTTGGCGTCGCGGCTTGGAGCATGGTCTTCAAGTTCAACATATGCGCCGAGAACGTGGACAAATCCGCCGCGATCGATTGCTCGTCGCCGATGTCCACCAGCACCCGGTCGAACAGCGGCAGGACCGCCCGCTCGGCGGCCACCGGAATTCCGGACTGCGCCGATAGCGCGGCTATTCCCGTCGTTTTCAGCACTACCGTCTTGCCGCCGGTGTTTGGTCCGCTGATTACCAGCACGCGTTCTTCTCCCCCCAGCGTCAAGGTCATGGGAACAATGGAGCGGTTTTCTTTGCGGAGTTTGTCCTCCAGGCCCGGATGACGCGCGCCTTCTAAACGCAGTTCATTTGTCGCCGAGAATTCCGGCATCGCGGCATCAAAATCCCGCGCGAACCGCGCCCGCGCAAACACGCCGTCGAGTTGCGCAATGGTCTCAGCCGCCGCTCGGAGCGGCCTTTGGATGATTTGCAGCTGCCCGGTGAGTTCCCGCAAGATCCGCGCCATTTCCGCGGCTTCGTCATCGGCGAGCTGCACGAGCTGATTGTTGGCCTCCACGGTCTCAAACGGTTCCATGAAGACCGTCTGCCCTGTCGCGCTCGCTCCGTGCACCACGCCGGGAATGCCCCGCCGATGCTCGGCCCGCACCGGGATCACGAAACGATCGTTCCGCAGGGTGACGTAGTCTTCCCCCGCTTCCGCATTGCGCGCGCGCAAAATCTGCTTCAGGCTCTTCTGGATGGTATCGCGCGTCTCCGTGATGCTCACCCGGATTCGCCGCAGCGTCGCTGACGCGGCGTCGCTGATCTCGCCATTCGGCAGCACGCAACGCCGGATCGCTGCGTGGGCATCTCGAAAATCACCAAGCGCAGCGGCCCGCGCCGCCAATAAGGGAAACTTCATCGCTTCTTCGCGAAACTGCTGCCGCAGCCATCCCGCCGTTTCGAGCAACGACACCACATCCAGGAATTCCCCGGGCTCCAGCGCCGCGCCCAGTCCCTCGATCCGTTCGAGCCAGCCTTGCGGATCGGACAGCGCGCCAAATCCCAGCTCGTGTCCCGCGCGCAGCCACTCGGCTGCTTCGCGAATCAGCGCGAACGCCGATTCCAGCGCCGCGCGCTCCATCCCTGGCTCGAGTGCATTCACAGCTCGCCGCCCCGACGCGCACGTGGTCCTCAGTCGCAGCAATTCGCGCAGTCTGTCGAACTCCAGTACGTCTTGTGCCGTCCGTGACATCGTTATGTTTGCTTTAACTTCATGGCTAAATGATTTGCCACGTCCCCCGGTGACGTCGCCCTATACACCAGCCGCCCGTTGGCCTCGCCCCATGACGCCGGGTGTCCCAATTCTACTTCCCGCACGCGATCCAAAACCGGCTGCCAGAAATCTCCGAGCACGGCGAACGGTTTCTCGCTCATCACCGACTTGTTCAGCATCTCCCACACCACCGCAAGCTCCACCAGCGTTCCCGTCCCGCCTTTACAGGCCACAAACCCATCCGCACGCCGGATTAGCTCAAACAGTCGCTCCTCCCATGACTCCCTGCGCACTTCGACGTCAATCCAGGCATTGATCTTCGCGGCTTTGAAGAATTCCGCGGTCACCCCGAGTGTTTTCCCGCCGGCTTCCTTCGCTCCGCGGGACACCGCTTCCATCACTCCTCCGTAACCGCCGCTGCAAACAAAGAAACCGTGTTTCGCCAAGCACCGCCCAAGGATCCGCGCCTCTTCATAATCAGCGTCCCCTTCGTGCGGACGCGAACTGCCAAACACGGTGACCACCAATGCGCCGCCCATTTGCAATCCTCGGTCTCACTGCGGGTGTTGGCGTTCCAACCCGCGCTTCGGCGGCGTCACGTTGAACTCCTCAAGCATCGCCACGCACAGCCCGGTCAAAGCGTCCGCCGCTTCGTGACTCGTCCCGCCCTGATTGTTGCTCAAGAATGAAAAGATCACCCGCCGCCCGGCCAGCGTGTCTGCAAATCCTGAAAGCGTCCTCACGTGTTCCACCGAGCCCGTCTTGGCGTGAATCCGTCCCGCTGCCGGTGTATTTTTCATGCGGTCTTCCAGCGTGCCGTCTACTCCCGCCACCGGCAACGACGCAGCATACGGCCCGAACCAGGGTTGCTTCTGCGCAAAGCTCAACAGGGTCACAATGGCCCGCGGGGTTACCAAATCGTGCCGCGACAATCCGGAGGCGTCCGTTTGAATCACGTCGCCCGGGGCGATTCCCGCCGCCAGGTAGAAATCCGATGGAACCCTCATCAGCTCGTCCACCGTGGTCCACACTCCGTTTTGTCGCGCTACCGTCCGGAGCAGCATTTCCGTGTGCAGGTTCTGGCTGATCTTGTTGATCAGTTTCACGGTGTCACCTAGTGGCGCGGAAACGTGCTCCGCGAGAACCAGCGGATCCCCGGCCACTTCTTGCTGCTGGTGGCGTCCCCTCGCTACTCCACCCACCTTGATTCCTCGCTCCTCCAGCAGCCGCTTCAATAGCGTCGCGGCATGCTGCGCCGGCTCTTCGATTGCCAGAACCAGTCTCCGAGGCGCGCTCTTCGCTGGCAGACTGCCTTTCACGACGACCAGATGCGATCCCGGTTCGCGCGTAAGCGTCAAATCCGATTTCATCTCCGCGGCCGAAGTGGTTACATCATTCTCGACCGTGAAATCCGGCGTCGCGGGAGTCACCGCCGCCTGCACGGGATTCCCCGCTTGTTCGCCGGGCGTGAGCGTCAGCGCCACGGTGTTGTCGTCCACGACGATTGCGGAAATGGCCGCGCCGTACTCCCACACCATGTCGTCGATCTCCCAGCCATTCGGATAGCGCTCCCGTGGGAAATAGGTGTCGTCACCGATCACATCTCCCGAAATTTCCTTGACCCCCTTGGCCACCACCGCGTCGGCAAGCTCCAGGAGCGCCTTCTCCGGCAGCCCATCAAATTCCTCCTTCAGCTCATAGGGGAATTTTCTGTTCGATAGATTCGGGTCGCCACGCCCCACGAGCGTGAGATCTCCACGCAGCACTCCATCGCTCGAAATCGCGCCACGCGTCTCGACCGTGGTGTGGAAGCGGAATTCCGGCCCTAGTTTCGCCAGGGCCAGCGCCGTGGTGAACAGCTTCATATTCGAAGCCGGGACGAAATACTTATCCGCGTTCAGCTCGTACAGCGTCTTGCCGCTCTCGGCATCCACGATGAGCAGTCCCCACTCACCCTTGCTCGCGGGCGTTGCTCCCAGCAACGCATCCACGCGCGCCGCGAATCCGGCTATGGCCTTCCTCGAAGCCACACTCTGTTTCTTGGCGCCACAGCACGCCGACGCCGTCTTTGCTTTCGATTGTGCACCCAGGGGTGGCACGCCGGTTCCGAGGGCCCACCAGGCGCTGGCCACTGTCACGGCCGCACATCGCTGCAGGATTTTCTCGATGCTCATGTTTCACTCGCGCGTAAGTCGTTCGCTCAAAAAGTATAGTCGAAAGGCAACGCAATCTGTCGCTGGCGCGTCTCATTCACGGAACAAACCCCATTTCGAGGCCCGTTTCCAAGCCCCCAGGTTGCGCCCAGCCTGCGGGCACCCTATGATGGCTCTAGCCCAGAAGACTACGAGGTGAACTGTGATTAAGCGCGTGATTTCTTCCCTAATGGCGTTGGCGCTCGTTGCGCTGCCGCTGTTGGGCGCGGGGGACAAGAAGGAAACCGAACGTCTGGAGAATTGCGGGGAGGTAATCCAAGAAGTCATGGACATCCCCGATGACATTCCTCAAGACCTGATTGATAAGTCCGAATGCCTCATCGTCTTTCCGTCGGTGCTCAAGGCTGCGTTTCTTATCGGCGGCAGCTACGGTCGCGGTGCGATGACCTGCCGCACCGGTGAGCATTTCACCGGCCCGTGGAGCGCCCCCACGATGATGGCACTGGAAGGCGGCAGCATTGGCTTTCAACTCGGAGGCCAGGCCACGGATTTCGTCTTGCTGGTCATGAATCCGCGAGGCGCTCGCGCCATCTTGAGCAGCAAGGTAAAGCTTGGCGCTGACGCCTCGGCAGCCGCTGGTCCCAAGGGGCGCACGGCAAATGCATCCACCGATGTAACGATGCGCGCCGAAGTCTTGAGCTATTCCCGCGCCCGCGGCCTTTTCGCCGGCCTGTCACTAGAAGGCTCGACGGTTCGCCCGGACCATGACGCCAATGAGCGCATCTATGGCAAGAAAGTCGAGGCAGAATCCATCGTGTTTAAGGGTACTGTCGCCGTTCCCCCCGCCGCCCAAAAAATGATTGCGTATCTAAACCAGAAGTCTCCGAAGAATACGTCGGATCCCGAGTCCCTCAAGTAGTAGCTCGAAAACCGCGGTTTTTCTGAAGACACCCCGGCTCAACCCGGGGTGTTCGAATTTCTATGCCTCCCCCGTGGCGCTGTTCGACTCCGTCAGGCTTCCGGAGAGGTTTATGCTTGACGCCGGGGACAATATGACCTAGAGTCATTTATGAGGATTGGTCATTATGGCCCGCCATTCAAAACCCGCTCCCCGCACTGATCTCTCAGCCTCCACCTCCGACCGGCGCCGGCGCCGCAGCGCCGCTATTCGCGAGCGTCTCTTCCGCGCCTCGCTGGAACTTTTCGCTCAAAAGGGATTCGCAGAAACGACTGTCGAGGACATCACGGAGGCCGCCGACGTCGGTAAAGGCACCTTTTTCAATTATTTCCCGAGCAAAGACCATATCCTGTTGGCGTTCGGAGAAATGCAGCTCGGCAAGCTGGAAGCAGCCATCGACTTGGCCGGCCTCACGGGCGAGCCCATGCCCGACTTCTTGCGTTCGCTCGGTGTGCGCATGACCCAGGAACCGACTCGCAATCCCGCCATCATCCGTGCGCTTCTGCAGGCCTATCTTTCAACGACTCCGGTTCGCGAGGCCATGATGGACCTCCAAAAACGCGTCCATGCCCTCCATAGCCAGATGATTCAGCTCGGTCAGGATCGTGGCGAAATCCGCAACGACCTTCCCGCCGCGGAGATCGCCCACGTTTTTCGTCAGACTATTTTCGGCACACTTCTGATCTGGTCGCTTTACGGCGACGCCACTCTGCACTCCCGGATGGAGACCGCATTCAACCTGCTGTGGTCCGGCTTGGCGCCTCGCGGGAATTCGACGGCGCCGTTGCCGGTCCCTTTCTTCACCTCAGGAGACTAGTTTCATGAACCGCAAGCGCATCCTGAGTTTCCTCGTGGCTGCGGCCGTGCTGACCGCTACTGGGCTCTTTGCCGGATGGTTCCGCCGCGACATGGCGCTTGAAGGTTCCGGCACCGTCGAAGCCCGCAACATTCGCGTTGGTTCCAAGATCGGCGGCCGCATCGACCAGGTCTTGGTCCGCGAGGGCGATTCCGTCCAGCCGGGCCAGGTCTTGATCACCTTTGACGACAAGGAGTTGCAAGCTTCTCTCGAGCAGTCCCGGGCGAACGCGGAAAAAGCCCGGCGCGGCTACCGCCCCGAAGAGATCGCGGAAACCCGAGCCCTCGCGGCCCAAGCCAAAGCCGAATATGAGATGAAGAAGAATGGCTATCGCCAGGAAGACATCGCCGCCGCACAAGCCGATCTCGATCGAGCAAAGGCCGACGAAATCCGTACTCATCTGGATTTCGACCGCTATGACGCACTCGCAAGAAAAGATCTGGTCTCAAAGCAGCAGCGCGACACCGCCGAAGCCAATTGGAAAGTCGCCGTCGCACAGCAACAGAGTGCCCGGCATAAGCTCGACGAACTTCAGCGCGGCTACCGTCTTGAGGAAATCGCCTCCGCCGAAGCGCACTACCATCAGGCGCTGGCAAACATGGAAAAACTGGAGCGCGGCAATCGCCGCGAAGACGTGGACCTGGCCAAAGCAGCTTACGCTTTCGACCAGGCCCGCTTCCGCGAACGCCGGGTCACCGCCCCGTGCGCCGCGATCGTCGAGGTTCTCGACGTCCGCCCAGGCGACCTCATCGCACCGAATGCGCCCGTCGCTACGCTGTTAGAGAAGGATCAAATTTACGTTCGCATCTACATTCCCGAAACCCAATATGGCCGCCTCAAGCTCGGCCAGAAGGCCGAAGTCAGAGTCGACTCTTTTCCAAAAACTGTTTTCGAGGGGGTCCTCGAACAGATCAATCAGCAGGCTGAATTCCTGCCTCGCAACGTGCAGACCCGCGAGGAACGCGTGCACCAGGTTTTTGGCGTAAAGATTCGCATCAATGATCCCGGCGGCCAGGTGCTTGCCGGCATGGCTGCCGACGTGAAGCTGAAAGCGGGAAATTGACCCGATGGCAAAAAATCCAGCCGCAGCCGCTATCTCCGCCGAACATCTGGTTAGGCGCTTCGGCAACTTCACGGCCGTCAACGACGTCAGCTTTCGTGTCGAAAAGGGTGAAATCTTTGGGTTCCTCGGCCCCAACGGCAGCGGAAAAACCACCGTCATCAAAATGCTCACCGGTCTTCTGCCACTCAGCGGCGGCTCCGCCTTTGTCGAAGGCGTGGACGTCGGCGCAGATTCTGAATCCGTCCGCGAGCGCATCGGCTACATGTCACAAAACTTCAGCCTCTACTACGATCTTACCGTGGCGGAAAACTTGCAGTTTTACGGGCGCATCTACAGCCTGGAGCCCGCGCGCCTAAAGCGCCGCATCGAAGAAATTGTTCAGCTCAACGGCCTGGCACCCTATCTGACACGTCTGGCCGCGCAGCTTTCCGGTGGCTGGAAGCAGCGCCTCGCCCTCGGCTGCGCCATGTTGCACGAGCCGGCCCTTCTTTTCCTCGACGAGCCCACCGCCGGCATCGACCCGGTCGCGCGCCGCCAACTGTGGGATCTCCTCTTCGAGCTTTCCGGTCATGGCATCACCTTCTTCGTCACCACTCACTACATGGACGAAGCCGAGCGCTGCAGCCACGTAGCCTACATTTATTACGGCAAGCTCATTGCCGACGGCACGCCCAATTCGCTCCGCGAGCTCCCCGACGTTCAGCCGCAAGGCACACTGCGCGTTGAAATCACCACGCCGGAAGTCACGCGCGCGCTCCGCTTCGCGCGCCAGATTCCCGGCATCCGCAGTGCCACCATCTTCGGCCAATCCATCCACGCACTCATCGAAGATCATTTCAATCCCGACGATCTTCGCGACCAGCTCCTAAAGAACGGCATCGTCGTCACCGAAATTCGTCCCCTCGCTCCCAGCCTCGAAGACGTCTTTGTTGAGCTCACGTGCAAGCACCAAGCCATCCTCGAGGCCGCCCGTGCGTAACTTCTTTCGCGGTTTCCGTGCTGTCTTTTACAAGGAAGTCCTGCACGTCCGCCGCGACCCCGCAACTCTTTTTTTCTCTCTGGTCATTCCCCTACTGCAAATGGTGGTGCTTGGTTTCGGCATTGACACCAACATCCGACAGGTCAACACGGTCGTTTACAACGCCGACGCTCGCCGCGAAAGCCGTGAACTCATCGACCGCCTGAAAAATTCCGACACTTTTCACATCTGGCGCTACGTCGGCAACGATCAGGATCTCAACGACGCCATCATTGCTGGAAAGGCCCGCGTCGGCATCAAGATTCCGGTGGATTATTCTGACCGCCTCCTCCACAACATGAGTGCCCAGGTCCTCGTGCTCATTGACGGCTCGGACTCCTCCGTCGCCGGCCAGGCCATCAACGTCACCACGGCCATCGGTCTTGATGAATCCCTTCGTCGCGTTCTCGAGGATCGTTCCACCTTGGCCGTCGATATCCGTCCTAAACTGCTCTTCAACCCGGACTCCCGTTCTCCGAATTTCCTCTTGCCCGGCTTGACCGCCATTCTCCTGCTTAACGTCACCACTTTCCTCACCGCCTTCTCCATCGTCCGAGAAAAAGAGCGGGGCACGCTCGAACAGTTGTTCGTCACGCCGGTCCGCCCCATGGGTCTTCTCCTCGGCAAGCTCCTTCCCTATCTGGCGATCGGTTTTTCCGAATTGTCTCTGATTCTCTCCTTCATGCGCTTTGTCTTTCAGGTTCCCATTCACGGCAGTGTTCTACTTCTCGCCTTCCTGTCTCTTCCCTATCTTTTCGTTTCGCTTTCTATCGGCATTCTCGTCTCCAGCAAAGCCAATACCCAGTCCGAGGCCATCCAACTCGCCTTCCTAACCTTTCTCCCCAGCATCTTCTTCTCGGGCTACATCTTCCCGCGCGAGACCATGCCCACAGTCTTCTACGTCATCAGCTATTTCATTCCCGCTAGCTATTACATCAACATCACCCGCGGCATCATTCTTCGCGGGGCAGGCATCGCCCACCTCTGGATCGACGGTCTCGCCCTCTTCGCTATCGGCACCATTCTGCTGATCATCGCTGCCCGCCGTTTCCAGAACAAAATCATCATGGCCTGAGCCTTCTCCCCCGCTTTTTGTCTTTTGCGGCGGCGGAGCGTATTCTGCTGCATTATCCTCGCGGCTAAGGAGACTTGGTGTCCTGTCCGATCTGTGAAAAGCGCAAAGCTGCTCGCTTCTGCCCCGCCAAAGGTGAAACGATCTGCGCGGTTTGCTGCGGCACCGAGCGCGAAGTTACTATCGATTGCCCCTCCGATTGCTCCTATCTGGTGGCCGCACACCGCTACGAAGGGCACCAGCGCTCAGTACCGGCGGACACTCCATTGCTCGACCAAAAAATTCCCGACGATATCGTCTACACCCAGCAGCAACTCATGGCTGCGCTGGCCTTCTCCATCGCCAAGTTCTGCACCCTTCAGCCCGCCGCCGTGGACGCCGACGTCCTCGGCGCCATCCAGGCCCTTGCCCAGACCTACAAGACACTGAGCTCCGGCATCATCTATGAAAAACCGCCGGCCGCACCGCTCCCGCGCGAACTCTATGCGGGATTGGTGGCTTTCATCTCCGAAGTCAAAAAGCAGCAAGCCGAACGCGCCAACTCCGCCGCCATCAAGGACTCGGAACTTTTCTATCTGCTGGTTTTTCTCTATCGGATGGGTTTGCTGCGCACCAACGGCCGCCCACGCTCACGCCGCTTCATCGCCTTCCTTCGCGGCCAG
>Ga0209234_1000114_pt1 | contig 21082 bp, 26 predicted proteins | sample GraSoi013_1_20cm_2_FD_185816 | JGI IMG/M metagenome (GOLD analysis project Ga0209234, IMG submission 185816) | Grasslands soil microbial communities from the Angelo Coastal Reserve, California, USA - Sample 08_20_2013_1_20cm (SPAdes) (version 2) | ecosystem: Environmental > Terrestrial > Soil >... | reverse complement strand
GAACCATCGTCCTCGCCACGTGAATACTTCCTACTTGAGTCAGAATCACTCTTCCTTTTCTCCGTCGAGCAACCTCTGTGACAGACATTGATGAATTAACGGGAGTAACGACCTTGGCTCCCGGATTCTTTTTGAGGATCTCGTCGGCGATGAGTGTCAAGCTATTATCTCCCGACTGAACAGCCCCCGTCTCGTCTACGAATACTGCTCTGTCTCCGTCGCCATCATGGGCAACCCCAAACGTCGCTTTCTCTTGTCGTACGAGAGTCGACAGGGGTCCCAAGTTTTCCGGTCGGGGTTCAGAATTGCGGCCGGGAAATCTGCCATCAATGTTATCGTTGATAGTGACCACCCGACAGCCGATGCGTCGGAGCAAGAGGGGAGTAGTCAATGATGAGACCCCGTTGCCCGTGTCCACCGCGACCTTGAGACGATTGGTAAGCTTCTCTTTCCTAACGTAGCTTTTGATACTTGACAAGTAGGGTTCGAGAGGTAGAACTCGCTGCTCACGCTGCCCCGGGATCCTATTAACATTCCAAGAATCTTTCATGACCAGGTCTTCAACCCGTTCCTCCTTCTCGCGCGGAATCTCGATTCCATCAGAGTCCACGACCTTGAAGCCGTTGTACTCAGGCGGGTTGTGGCTTGCTGTAATGACCAGTCCGGGAGCGCTGCTAATCTTTGCGAGGAATTGCAGTCCCGGGGTGGTCATGACTCCGCAGTCCTCTACGCCATTTCCTCGTGCGAGTATCCCCGCAACCGCCCCTTCCGCGAGCATCTGGCTGGAAGTTCTTCCGTCTCGACCCACGAGTATTTTCTTGCTCTTGAAAAGGGAAGCGAGGCTGGACCCGACTCCATACGCAAATTCTGAGGTAATGGTTTCGCCAACAACTCCGCGTATTCCGTTCGTCCCGAAGAGCCGGGGCGCGGTCAATTCTGGTCCTCTCTTCCCTCGAGATCGCTTGTCATCCTAGTTCAGAATCACGGAACCTGGTCTGATGACTGCTCTGTCGGGGATGACTACTTGGCCCGCGATTATGGAACCCTTTCCGATCCTCACTTCCTTCCCAACCGTGACTCCTTCTCCGATAAGTGAATCTTCTATCATACAGTTTTCGCCTAGGCTCGTTTGCTCAAACACTATCGTCTCACTGGCCTCTGCGCCTCTCTTCACACTCACTCGCTGAGACAGGATCGTGTAGGGTCCGAGTTTCGCGCCATCTTCGATTGTTGAGTTCCTCCCTACGTACGATGGTTGTCTTATATTCGCCAGCATTCCGGTCTCGGCGTTCGCTGTCTCTCGGAATTCGGCCCTTTGCAATAATTGTCGGTTAGCGATTACGTAATCTGGAATTTTCCCAATGTCATACCAGAATCCCATATGCTTCCAGCTTCTCATTTTCCCTTGGCTTGCGAGTGTCGGAAAGATTTCCCGTTCAAGACTTACTGGACGTCCGTGTGGGATCATTGCAATCACTTTAGGGTTTAACGCATACACTCCTGCGTTAATCCAGCCGGGACTTTGAATAGTCTCGGATTTCTCTTCAAATCCGATGATTCGATCATTCGCATCAAGAGTCGCCAAGCCAAACGGCCGCGGATCATCCGCTGAAACAAGAGCAATTGTTGCTTCTGCCCCGGATCGAACATGCGAGGTTATGAGTCCTCGAAGATCGATGTCGCTGATTACATCCCCGTTGGCAACGATTAACGGATCATCTTTGTTGAGCATAGGTCTTGCAAGGCTAACGGGTCCACCTGTCCCGAGAGGAGTCTCCTCAACTGACAATACAGTCTTGGTGTCAAGCTTCTTTCGACTGACCTCAACCCTCAACTTGTCCGACAGATGATTGACTGCAAGTATCACTTCGGTAACGCCTCCTCGGGCAAACCATATGGCCATGCGATCTACAAGCGGTATGCCTACGAGCGGAAAGAGTAGCTTCGGCTTAGAACAGCTCAGGGGCCTAAGTCTTGTCGCAAATCCTCCAGCAAGAATCAGCCCTTTCAAACGTGTCGACTCCGATTGTCAGCGGAAAGTGCGCGGTTCAAAGTAATGTTATAGCCTTTATTGGGCATCTCCATGACACGAGATCCCAAGATCTACTTGCAACTCGGAGGAACTGGTTTGTTAACGCGAACCAACAGAAGGAGAAACGAACGGAAGGGCTTGGAGGCAATCTTCAGCTCCCAGAAGGAGGGAATGAAGATCGAAGTCCTGACTGGTGCGGCTGGCGTCATGGCCAGCCTATTTCTTTCTGTCTTTGCGTTATTTCGAGTGGATGCGTTGCAAGCCCTCGGACCGTGGGGAGACACCATCTAATCAGCTCTCTCGTTTGGATCACTTGGAACATTCTTAGTGATATGCGGAGGTGGCACAATGATCTTCGCGATTGCACATCGCGAAACCAAGCTACAGGACACATCAGCCTCCCCTACTAATGACCTTGATCTCTTAGGATTTGAGAAAGATCACGAAGGGCCCGACGAATGTTTGGTCCAGGTTCAAGAGTTGGCGCGATAGCGTTCATCCAGAGTGTTGCAATAGTCACACTCTACTCGGGCTTTGTCCAGGAGTATGAATCGAGCGCGACTATGCAAAGTTGCGTCAGGTCAAATTTTCCTATTGGACAGCCTCTTCTGAGCTGGGAGCGCGTCTTAATCCTCTCAGTCTCCCTTGGTCTTCTATTAGTTCAGTTTCTACCAGGGCGGGTTCTCTCTGAGTAAGAGCTCATGCAAGCCCAAATTCGATCTGCCCACTGCGTTCGGTTAATGCCCACCATCGGTTGCCTTTTGTGAAGAATCTACGAGATCTTGCCACCGCAGTTCTTGCAGAACTTTGCCTCCACGGGGTTCACTGTTCGACAGGTTGGACAGTCGGTCGAGTCTAAGAGTGATCCGCATTTGATGCAGTGTTTGGCTCCTTGGAGAAGTTGAGCGCCACACTTTCCGCAGCAGCGGACTCCCTGTATCGTATCGCCTGGCCTCGCGGGCGCGAGAGCGCTTGGAGAGAAGACGTCTGCAAGAATCACCACATCTCCAACGGTCGCGATCTTATCGTGTGAGACCTCAAACTCTCTCGACAGGTCTCTATCGTCGAGTAGCGTCTTGAACTGTTCCTTGTCCACCGAAAGCAGCAGAGATTTGATATCGCCAGAATCATTCGGGATCGCCTTTCGGACTCTTCCTACCAATATTCCGTGCGAATCGACGACTTGCAGCCCACTCAGAGTCTCTAGTCTGGAGTGAGCGTCTTTTATGAAAGGCGTCTGAGAGAAATGGTCCACGTATTTTTCACATCCATAGCAATACCATCTTTTCTCATGGGACTTGGTTCGAACGAATGTCAGGGATTGATTACAGTCTGGGCAGCGGGCCCTAGGCTCCTCTTCAAACATGCTATCCACGCTAGGTTTCAACGGTAGGGGTTATTCGAAGCCCTCCGTTACTCTCCCTTCTCAGTTAATATCTTCGCATATTCTCCGAAACATTCGTCTTAGCATCGATAGGAAAATCGAACGGGGTTCGCGATTCGGGACGATAGGCTTTGATTTCTTTTAGTCAATATCTGTGAAAGGACAACCTTCGGCGACCTAGATACGCGTTCAAGGACATTCCTACTTTATTTAGGTAAAATAAGCAAGTAATTCCCGTGGGAAGAAGGACCGATGAAACTCCAATCCTGACCCAAAGACGCGTTAGGGTCGTCGAACGAGTAGAGGTTTTCAGGCCGATTCCCTGGCTCTCGCCGATGGACCTCTTTCCTCAGACCCTCTGACGGTCTCCTCATTCTTAGAAGTTGCACTGAGAATAGTTTGGAATAGTGCAATTGGTCCTTCACTTCATCTGGAACGGGTTTGGACTAACGACAGGTCAAGCTTCAGCGTTCTCGCCTTGCAATATCACTGGTTTCTTTCGCATTTATGATTCTGCCAGAGACCCGCTCAGGATCGGTTCAACCGGGGTGGGAGTGGCGCTAGGCACGGGAGTAACAACGATGGTCAGTCTTCGACGGACGCGCCGCCCGCGCATCGTAGCTAGATTCAATGGTAATCAACTGAGTGCGGAGGCGGTTTCGATTGAAGTTGCCAGAAGATACTGTGAGCTTGATGGGAGGTCATGGAACACCCAGATCTCTCACCAGAGCCCTGTCCAGTCAGACCTCGGATACGGTACGAGTGGGTCAGGTGCACTCAGTCTGTCCCTCGCCTTGAACGAGGCGATGGGATTGTCTCTTTCAATGCCCGAGGCAGCTCAGATTGCTCACTTATGCGAAGTGGAGTGCAAGACGGGCCTTGGGACGGTCGCCTCCGTATTCTCTGGAGGGCTCACGGTTAGAACCGCACCCGGAGCTCCGGAAATTGGACAACTACGAAAGCTGAATCTCCCATCCTCCTTAAGCGTCGTATCGGCGAGCTTCGGGCCGATTTCGACCCGAAGGGTGCTGGCAGATCATCACCTCAAGAAAACCATCAATGCTTGTGGACAGGCCCTCATTCAGAAATTTCTTGGAGACGCTTCTTACTCCAATTTCATGACCATATCTCGAAAATTCTCGAATTGTGTCGGACTCATGTCTTCCCGGCTGAGACGAGCCGTGAGTGCACTGGATTTGTCAGGTTACACCTGCAGTATGATGATGCTGGGAGAGTCATTGTTCTGCCTACTCCCACACGAAGACGGAGCGCGCGTAGAGGCAATCCTCCGCAGCCACGGATTAACCCCGACGACATCGACATTATCTCAGTCAGGAGCACATCTAATATGAATCTCTCCCCGCAGCATCCTCGTTTTTTGTCCCTCAAGACACGGGACGATCTAGTCAAAGCCGTAGCAAGCGGCCTGGTCGCTCCTCAAGGGTTAATCGCGCAGGGAAGAGGGGAAGCCTTTGACTACCTCATAGGGGAGAGAACGATGCCAACTGCCTCCGTTGCAACTTTGGCCGCGGTAGCGCTTCTTCTAGAGGCAAAATCGCCAGTGATATCAGTCAATGGAAATGCTGCGGCACTTGCCGGAAAGGAAATAGTAAACTTGGCATCCACCGTTTCTGCATCCATTGAAGTGAACTTATTCCATAGGACACTCGAGCGAGAGAAACTGATCGCTCGCCATTTGAAAAACTTCGGAGCAAAAGAGATTCTTGGCGTGGGCTCTGCGGCGAGCAAGACCATCGGAGGCATTTCGAGTCCTAGAGCGAAAGTGGATCCCAACGGGATTGGGAAGGCAGACGTAGTTCTGATTCCCCTCGAGGACGGCGATAGGGCTCAAGCTCTTGAGAACCAGGGAAAGAGAGTCATTGCAATCGACCTAAATCCTATGTCACGAACATCTCAGGTCGCTTCCGTAACAATTGTTGACAATCTTGTAAGAGCGATTCCAGCCCTGATCGAATCCTCTCGGAAAATGAAGAAACTCCCTCAGAGTCAACTGGAGAAATACATTTCGAGCTTCAATAACGAGAGAAACCTAGCGAATGCGATAGAACAGATTGTTCAATATCTCCAAGGATGGATAAAGAACTGAAACCCAGCGACGACCCGGATAGGAAAAAGGTGTCTGTCACCTCGTTCATGAGGATGAAGACCGAGGCACGCAGAATTGTCATGGTTACATCTTATGACTACCCGACCGCAGCGATTGCAGACGCAGTGGGAGTCGATTCAGTTCTCGTGGGCGATTCTTACGGAATGGTTGTCCTGGGCTATGAGAACACGATTCCAGTAACCGTAGACGAGCTTTTACCAGTTTGCCGAGCCGTTAGGAGAGGAGCGACTCGCCCTCTTCTAATCGGCGATATGCCATTCATGAGCTTTCAGATCTCACCTGAAGAAGCTGTTCGTACCGCGGGCAGGTTCGTAAAGGAAGGAGGTATGGAGGCGGTCAAGGTTGAAGGAGGCAGCGAAGCGTCAAAGGTAGTGGAATCCATCACCCGTATAGGAATCCCCGTGCTGGGCCACATTGGCGTCACTCCCCAGACGGCAACATTGCATGGAGGCTATAGAATTCAGGGGAGAAACGCCGCTTCTAGCGACAAGCTCGTTGAAGATGCCAAATCGCTTGAGAAAGCGGGGGCATTTGGAATTGTTCTGGAGATGATAACCGAGGAAGTTGCTAGGGTCATAACCGAAACCGTATCCGTTCCAACGATCGGGATAGGGTCAGGGCGGTTTTGCGACGGCCAAGTGCTAGTACTCCATGACATCATCGGATTGTACCCGAGCTTCAAGCCAAAGTTCGCTAAGCGTTACGTAGACGTTGCGGCTATGATCAAGAACGCCCTTCAGAACTTTGCAGCTGACGTTCGAAACGGACTATTCCCTGAAGAACAGCACGTATTCAGAATGGAAGAAGACCAACGGGCAAAGCTCGATTCTAAACGGAAGATCTAGACTTTTGCGGATCGCCGTTGTCGGTGCTGGAGCAATCGGCTGTCTTTTCGGAGGCCGGTTGCAAAGGTCCGGACAGAGCGTTCTACTGATCCATCACACAAGAAGTGTCGCAGCCGACATTGAGAAGAAGGGCATTAGAATTCGGGAGCCCTCGCGAAAGGTTGTCCGCACGCGCATCACTACACGGACGAGGCTGTCAAAGCATGACAAGCCAGAACTTGTATTGATCACAGTGAAAGCCTACGACACAGAGGGAGTCGCGTCACTTCTCATGAAATTAGCCATGCACAGTGTGCCGGTATTGAGTCTTCAGAACGGACTAGGAAATGTTGAGACGTTGGAGGCTCGCTTGGGCTCAGATTCGATCATTGCTGGAACAACTACTGAGGCCGCCTTGACAACTGGGCCAGGTAGCGTGATTCATACCGGAAGCGGGATGACATGGGTCGGAGAGTTAAACGGTAGGCACTCTGAACGATGCCTAGCTATTGAGAGGGCGTTTCGCAGAGCCGGCTTCTCTACACTCATCAGCAATAACATCAATGGAGTACTCTGGGCTAAGGCCATTGTGAATTCAGCAATCAACCCCATCTCAGCTATAGCTCGCGTGAAGAATCGGGATGTACTCAAGACACCTCAGCTCCGAGAGATTGCCTCCAAGGTAATTGACGAAGGTACGGCCGTAGCCTATGCAAACGGGATTGCTCTGAGGCCCGCCCCGAGACGGATGTTCGGAAAAGTCTTGGCTATGACATCGAGGAACAAATCTTCGATGCTCCAAGATATTGAAGCAGGTCGAAAAACTGAGATTATACAACTGAACGGTTCGATCACTCGGCTGGGAAGCCAAGCGGGAGTGAGCACACCATTCAATTATCTACTGACAATGCTTGTGCTCCATCTAGAACGTTCTCAAAGTAACCCTTGACCCGGCCCCGTCCAACTCCATCCCATTCTGGAGGATAAGACCCTGCCGACAAAACACTTGAGATAAAACCGGCATCACTAGCCCTCAGGTTGGAAGTAATCCCGAAAAAAAGTACCCAGCCTATTTGTTCTACGCAGACGGGAGAGGCAGACCTCTGCAGTCCACTCTTCCCTTCACTCTGCGAATGAAGTTCGGACAAGCAAAACACTGGACAAAGGATACGGTCTTGTTCAAAACGGGGCAGGCGACCGCTTCCTTTTTCATTCTAGCTATCTGTTTTCCTCCCGCGACGCCCTTCAAATCCTGAACGAACTGTTTTGGGGTGGGTGGAGGCTTCTCTGGCACAACGATCTGAACGACGTATTTCGTCGGCGGAGGTTCTTCACTCATCGACTTCTCTTCGAGCAACAATGGACCATCTAATTATTTCTTTGTTACTGGGAAGGTCCAAAAGCCCTCCGTCAACGCGCGGTTATTGGCATTTCCGATCCCAGGCTGAGGATTCGGACCGAGCATCGTAACCCAATATTATTTGAAAGGTTCGAGACGATACGAGATCCGCATTTTCCTTGACCAGGATCCAGAAGGTCAAAACAGCCCAACTTCGAAAACTTGAAGAAAAACAGGGGCGGAAAAACGATAATCTACCCTCTCGCCTATACGGGTTATGATTGCGCGTGAGTCTTCACCGTGGAACGCTTAAACCCAATCGGTAACGCATGGGTGTTCGATAAGAGTATTGGCAAGGCTTACCGGTTGGCCAACCACGGCGGTCGTTCTGTCAGGCGGCGAAGGTATTCGACTGAGACCCATAACGGCTGACTTGCCCAAAGGTCTCGTCAAAGTAGGCGGAAAGCCGCTTTTACAATGGGTAGTCGAATGGCTCAAAGCAAATGGAGTATCGAACATTGTCATGGGTGTCGCTTATCTGAAGGATCAGATAATCGATTTCTTTGGAGACGGAGCACGCTTCGGTGTGAGTATCCAATACAGCGTCCACACAGTACCGGGAGGAACAGGAGAAGGCTTCAGGCTAGCTATAAGCCGTTACCTTGATGATCAGACATTCTTCGCTCTGAACGGCGACCAGATCACCGACCTCAAGCTCAAAACCATGCTGGCGAAGCATCGGAAGAACGGTCCGCTGTCCACAATCGCCGTTGTCCACCCGCGGCTCCCCTTCGGACTGGTCAAGGTGGACGAGCAGGACTACTGTCGAGGCTTCATAGAGAAACCTCTTCTAAAAGACGTGAATATTTCCACCGGAATCTACGTGTTTGAACACGAGATCGTTGAGCACCTTCCTCGAATCGGTGATGTTGAAAGGACAACCTTTCCCAAGCTATCAAAGGTAGGTAAAGTGGGCGCGTTTAGGCATGGCGGATCGTTCATCACGATTAATTCCTTAAGAGAGCTTGAAAACGCGGAGAAGCAGTTAAGGAATCAAGCAGATTGAATGTTCTTGTCACGGGGATAACCGGGTTCATTGGTTCAAGACTCGCCACGAAATTAGTAGAGCAGGGAGACGATGTATACGGGCTAGTCAGACACTCGTCGGAGAGAGAACTGAAGAGAATAGAAAAAATTGTTCCCAAAATTCACCTAATTGAAGGCGACCTTGTGAGATTTCATTCTGTTCTCTCTGCGGTAGAGACTTCTGATCCCAACGTAGTCTTCCACCTCGGAGCCCTAACTCCTGTTCGATTATCATTCGACGATCCTTATCCATACATAGGGATCAATTTTGATGGAACAGTGAACCTTGTCCATTCGATCGTTAAGCAGTCGCCGAATACTAGGCTCATCGCTGCCTCCACTGCAGAAGTTTACGGTTGGCAGCCAGCCGGTCGAGCCATCTCGGAGAGTGCGCTCCTCAACCCAGCGTCACCTTATGCCGTGTCGAAGGCCGCCGCTGATCAGTATGTCCAAATGGCGAACAGGATCTACTACTTACGAGGAACGGTGATGAGGCCGATCAACAGCTATGGCAGGGTCTGGGAGAGCGGATTCTACGCCGAGTATTTGATCTCAAAGATGTTGAGGGGAGAGACTTGCTATATCGGTGCGCCTGACTCGATTCGTGACTATATGTTCGCCGAGGACCATGTCGATGCTTACCTGGACGTAGCAAAATCCGAGAAAGCAATCGGCGAAGTCTACAACGTGTCCCCGGGCAATCCTGTTACAAATGTAGAACTCGCTAAGAAACTGTCAGGATTAACAGGATTCAAGGGAAAGCTCGTCCTTGGAACGTATCCGCCTGGTTATCCACAACGGCCACAGAGTCAAGATCCAGTGTATCTCGTTTTAGACAACACAAGAATCAGCAGAGAAGTCGGCTGGCACCCACGTTACTCCCTTGACGAAGGATTGAAGCAGGCTGTCGAGCTGTGGAGTCGCAAGATAAGCTAAAAGATTTCAGCTATGGCAGTGATCCTACTCATCATGCTGTTCCTTTTCCAACGCGAGGAACCCGGCGTAGCCGCATTCTTCACATAGATACCGGATTGGAAGAATCCATCCCTCTAGGGGTGCCCGCGAACGTTTCACTGCAGCTCCGCATTGAGGGCATGAGAGCGGGCCCTGTCCACTCTTGCGGATGGAGCGAAGAACGTCGAGTAGAGCCGACAGCTCTTTCGCCTAATGCAGCTCTATGCTAGCTTCTGGGAAGCCGTAGCCGACTAGTACCTTCTTGACCTTGTCCCGATGGTCCCCCTGGAGAATGATAGAATTGTTCTTGGAAGTGCCGCCGCAGGCGCAATATGTCTTCAATTTGGTTGCAAGATCTGGGAGGTTGACGCTCTTTCCGTCAATGCCTTCGACAATGGTGGCTGGTTTGCCCCATTTGCGCATTTCCATTCGGACTTTTACGGTCTGCTGCTCCATGCTGATGGTGCTGCAAACGCATAGGTCTTTAGGCAGGCCGCAGGTCGAACAAACATCGGCCATTCTAGAAGCCTGAGACTCCTTTGTGGTCGTCCACGGGTAATCATGATGTTCTTGCGTATTTAAGAGTGCCTTCAAGCCTCTCGGATCAGATTCCTATCGAAAGGAAGAGCACAAACCAGAATAACCAAGTTCCGACGAGCATAAGGAAAATAGTTTGCCTTTCTTGCATCCTGACTTCTGATGGATGTTCCTATTGTCAGGGCTAAAATCGAGCTTGTTACTAACGAGGGGTGGCGCAAAGCACGAGCCGGAGCGTAAGTTTGGGTATTCTACGTGAACGGGAATACGGAATCCACGGAGTTCCGGAGATTGCCGCAGGCTTCCAGAGTTTGCTGAAACAAGGAGGAGTGTCGGTTCCAAGGTATAGTCATAAATATTCAAGACTAGCGTACTCAGAGATGCTTTAAAGTGGGAGAATGAGCGAACGCATCTCCGTTTCGATTGAGCTGGAGTTCTTCAACAAGTATCTGTTCAACGCACTGAAAAGGAGCCTTTCAAATGCAACGCCTAAGAGGAAGTTGGACATTATCTACTACTACTCGCGCGATCCTCGAGTTAAGTTCTCTATAGCTCTCAACGGGTTTAGCAGCGGAGGGGTTGCTGCGCATCCGCAGTGGAGCACTGTCTTCAACAACGTTCAGAACATGCGTCAGTATCTTCGCTAAGCCTACTTTCCATCAGGCGGGCAGTCCAAGGGAGTCCTTTAGGCCCTTGTACCGATTTCGTACTGTGACCTCAGTCACATTTGCTATCTCCGCGATTTCCTTCTGAGTCTTCTTCTCATTCTCTAGAACGCAAGCGACGTACAACGCAGCCGCGGCCAGGCCCATCGGGTCCTTGCCCGCCACGACGCCCTTCCTTCTCGCATCTTTCAAGACTCTGATCGCTGATTGCTGAGTCTGCATTGAAATTTCGGCTCTACTCGCGATCTTCGAAATGCATCGAATCGGATCTTCGACAGGCATGGACATTTCGAGTTCTCGCAAAAGCAGCCTGTAGCATCTGGCCACATCCTTCTTCTTGATTCTGCTGGCGGCAGCTACCTCCTTTAATGTCCGAGGGGTTTCGGACGATCTACAGGCGGCGTAGAGAGACGCTGCAGCAATGGCGGCAATAGATCTGCCTCTTACTAGTCCATTATCCAAGGCCTTCCGGTACACAACAGCTGAGCTCTCCTTCACGTTGGCGGGCACGTGTAGCTTGTCGGTAAGGCGATCCAGCTCGGCCATCGCTTGCGCTAGATTTCTGTCAGACGACGAATGTACTCGAGTACGGATCTGCCATTTGCGAAGCCTGAGCATCTCCATCCTGGTCTCCATGGGAAGTTGCCGGCCAAACGCGTCCCTATTGACACGGTCTATGACTGTGGAGAGACCTTTGTCGTGAATAGAAAATGAAGTGGGTATACCTACACGTCCTCTCTCGTCCTTCTCCTCTTTTGTGAATGCACGCCACTCTGGCCCGCGACTCATCAGATTCTGAGACAGCACGAGCCCACAGTCTTGACAGATCGTCTCCCCTTGGTCGAAATCCTCGATGAGATTTACACTACCACATTCCGGGCAGACGTGAATTCTCGAAGGGTTTCTACCAGGAACAGTTGGCGTGGTCGTGAAGTTCGCTCTCCAACTTTCCCAAGCCTCGGTCAGAGAGTCGAACCGCGTAAGTCTGTCGCGCCGAAGGCTCACGTTAGGAAAGTGAAAGCGTGGACGGCGCATGTCATATAAGCCTTTCGACAAGTATATAGGGAACCTCTGGTTCTCACGCGGAAACCCCTTATGAATACCGGGCTAGAGCCGAGCCTTCGTAGCCCGGTGGTGTAGTGGTCTAGCATAGCATGGACGTTACGGGCCAGACATGCAAGCGTCCCTAGTGGGCTCTGGATCCCCTCATGGATGGGTTAGGAGTCACCTGCTGACGGGAGTTCGAATCTCCCCCGGGCTACCTGCGATGCGAAAGAGGGTTGATCTTTGTGGCTCTAGTGGATTTTGCATACACGCAACTTAAACATGTGAGAATGAACGTGAGCGTACCCTTCGTCCTGGGCGAGAGGCAAGAAGTGCAATGATGAGTGCCGAAAACGCGATGGGTGTGATTATCTGCCAGTCTGTGGATTCCACGCTCGATATGGTTTGCTGTAGTGTTGTTGAAGTCCGCAGATTGAGCGACTCCGATGGTCTGGAATAGATCCGATGAAAGGTCAGTCCTCCGATAGGCATCGCACCGAAGGCGTACTTTCCCAGGTTTCCCGTTTTCAGCGGGTTTTGAACATTCGGGCTGCCTCAAGTTGTTGAGGGGCCTTTGGGTTTCGGCTGGTCACTTGCCTTTGAATCCAAAACGATATCTTGAGCCAGGAGGCCGACTAGATGATCCCATCGCTCTTCGCATTCTCGAGTCTCTAGGCTGCATATGGGTATTGGAGCACTATCTGCCTTCCGACCAAGACAAAGTAGAGGACCCGGCACCGACGTTTAACGCGAATCTTTAGTTGACTTCCTACCGGGAGTTCGGAAAACTGGAGGGATTAACCATGGGCAGCTATGTTTTATTCCAAAATTCCTTTGATAGTGACACTTGGACGGGTGTCGCTCTGTCAAAAACGAGGTTTCGATATCGAGCAGTCGCGGTGGGAGGCACGTTCGACATTCTGCATATTGGTCACGAGAAATTGCTGGCTAAGGCCTTCGAGCTTGGGGAACTGGTTTTCGTCGGCGTGACGGGAGATCGGCTGGTTTCCAAGCTTAGCTAGGATCATCCCGTGAGGACATTCGCTGTTAGAAGACGAAATCTCCGGCAGTTATTGAAAGCGTACGGCTGGCTTGAGCGAGCTAGGATCACAGAGCTGAAGGATTCGTTCGGACCCGCGATCCGAAGGAGACGACTCGAGGCTGTTGTGGTCAGCGAAGAAACTCGAGAGAACGGGTTACGGCTAAACCAGTTAAGGCGAAACCGGGGATTGAAGCCTCTTCGTCTCTATGTGGTCCGGATGGTTAGGGCTGATGATGGTAAGGTGGTCTCTGACAGCAGAATTCGACGCGGCGAGGTTAATCCGCGAGGCAGACTAAAGAAGAGAGTCCGTACGAGGATTCGGTAATCCGTTTTGGCTGGTCAAGTTGCAAGTTAAGCTAATTGATATCTTAGTCCGCTTTCCGTCGAGTATACGGTGAGCATCTGTTCGAGTTCTCGGAGGAAGCCTCCGCTTAGATGCCACCTCGAATCCTTCTTCTCGATGAACCCGGCCCCGACTAGTCCGTGGATCATGTTGTAGAACTGACCCACGCTCATCCCACGCTTGCTGATCCAGTCTTTCCACGCCTGGATTGGCAAGCCTGCTGGTTCAGCCTTCTTGACCTCTCGCCAGAAGTTGTGGGCCTCCCCAGCTAGAAAGTCACTCTTCCAGAAGACTCGACGAAAGAGCTCGTCCGGGTTAGCTGGAAGATTGCCCGCCTTGAACAGAATGGTTGTCTTCTGTTTCGGCGGCCCACGAGCAGCTCTGCGTGGCATCGAAGATTCACTTGAATTCGCGAGAACTTTGGTTCTGCCTTTAATCCTTATGGTGGGCCAGTGCGCTGTCTAACTACGGGTTTTTCACGGTGACGCCGCCAAGGATATTACGTAAGTAAAATCGTAGTTGAATGGCGATCAGATCGCGATGATGACTACGGCGACATTCGCTTATGGCGTCTCGGGGCACAAGAACCTGCTTTTCAGTACTGCCCATTGCATGGGACCTCGTTCGGGACTGTCTAGGTGCCATCGAGGAGCTGTTTCTTCTCTTCAAGAGAGAGTTCCTCAACGTAGACTGCCGTGGCCCTTAGGTCTTTGTGTCCCATGAGGCTCTGAACCTTCCAATAGTCCCGGCCGGTTTTCCTAGCCCAATAAGTCCCGAAATAGGCCCGTTGCCGGTGATTATGCAGACGATCCCAGTTAGGAACGCCTGCGAGTTTGGCGTATTTTCGTAGAATGTTTGTGCCATGTTGTTCTGTGAGAGGAATGACCCTCTCGCCTTTGCGAACCTTCGATGCTAGATCCTGTGCAAGTCGAAGCCATTTCTCTCCAGGATAGTCGGGCTCTGTTTTTCCTCCCTTGAAATGAATCATGATCGTTTCGTGGCCGACATCCTCTTTCCTTATTCCGGGCAGGTTCACTATGCAGATGGCTTTCTCTCCTGTCCTCTTCCTCGTGTACGAGACTTTATTGTGGCAGCCAACTATGCTTCCAATTCGCCATCCTCGCTCAAGCTGTAGTCCTAAGAGTAGGTGATCTCGTGGCACAGGCTCTGCCAACTCCAGTATCCGATTCTTGTGCAAGTCGCTTAGCCGGGTTTCTCCCCGTCCATCTCTGATGCGCAATTGTGAAGTCAACCCAAGATAACTGGTAACTGTTGCATAAGCTTGGAAGGAATTTGTGTAATATGGCTACGTTGGCAGTGTTGTCCACGCCCGATGGAGGGGCAGAGCGTGTTAGCACGAAGATGCCGAACTGGCATAGCCTCGGGACCAGATGTTGATTTCTAATTGAACAGTATGCCTGTTGATTGACCAACATTGGAATATCGGCGAAGATACTTAGTACGTTCCCGAAATTTAGTCCATTTGTCGCTCTTGCTAAAAGTGCAGTTTTAGCAAATACACGTGCGTATTAATGCTGGACCTGAAATGCCGCTGCAGATGAACGTCTAGAGCCCGTGCAGAAGTCCAACCATACTAACAGGCTTTTAGAATAATCGGTGCCTTGGATCCTCTCCCAAAGATCACTTTTGTGTCGGCAGAACAATTTGTTTTCGACATTCTTGGGCTGGTAACGTATTCGGTAACCGTTGATGGTAACAGAATGGTGGGGAAAAGGCTGGTTTTTCGGCCCAAGATGAGTTTGAACGGCTGGGAAGTCAAGCGCTCCAATTTATTGGAGGGATTCAGTCTCTCCAATTTATTGGAGACCGTCTGTTATTGGAGATCTCAGGTCGTATATCTTGGTTCTTTCCTTTGGATGGGCTGGGTTGGAGGTGTTTCTGAGGGGAGGCCGATTGGGGGCAGTGGAGGTGGGATTCCGAGGCTCTTGGACATGATGATAACCTCTGCCATGGCGATGTTTGAGACTGCCTGGATTACTGTCTGTGGTGGTGGTCTGTTCTTCTTGTGTTCCTCAGTCATCTGGACAACTTCGGATCGGTCACCAGTTACCTGAGCTTTGCCCTTGACGCTGAGCTGCGCAATCGAGGGGGTGTAGCTTACAGTGAAAACGAAGGGAGCTTCGACCGTAGACTCAGTTTTCTGGTCGAGGCCAACTATATTGATGTTCACGGCGATCTGCACTTGGGACGGTAGGGGTGTATCATAGGCCCAGTAGCGCTCCCCGGTCAGATTTGTGACTTGAATCGCAACTCTTAGCACCATACAATCAGCCGAGGAGAAGGTTGTTCCCCTTCTAATATCATTACTTCTTGCCAGGTTCGCCAGCGCCATCTGGTTGGCCGATTGATCTCCGCACCCTTTGTATCAAGACTTTGCGACCATCAACCCTCACCGAGAGAATGTCTCCCTCTTTGAACGGGAAACTGGAATCATCAGTCAACTTCGTAGGGAGATAGATTCTGGGCGATCTGTACACGGTATCTCCGTTGCTGGCCGCCTTCTTGGCTACGGCGAACCTAGTTAGAATCTTCTTGACCAATCCCGACCGCTCGCTGAGGCATCTTTGCGAGGAAGTATATCTGCGTTTACTTAAGTAAAGCTTTTAGAATTTACTTGCGTCGAACTCCATCGAGCAGGTTGGATTCTCTCGTCAGATTTTGGCAGTACGCATCAGAACTCAAGAGCGAGCAAAGGAAGGGATGGCAGAAGAAAGTTGATGAGCGAGTGGAGTCCGTAGCAGATCATTCCTATGCTGTGGCTTTGCTGGCCTTGTACGAGGGAGAGCGTCGGGGCTATGATCTGGAGAGAATTCTGAAACTTGCGCTAATTCACGATCTTGAGGAGGCGATCATGGGGGATCTCACGCCTCAAGACAAGGCGCGTCTCGGGCCGACTAGGGTGGAGAAGGATCGAGAAACAGCGATCCGAGAATTGTTGTCGAAACTACCAAGCAAGAGTCGTGCATCATATCACAAACTATGGACAGATCTAAAAGAAAAGCAGAGTAAGGAAGCTCGCCTGGTCCACCAGCTAGACAAAGTCGAGATGGCGTTTCAAGCCCACAAATATGGAAAGAGAACAGGGCAGAGAAAAATGCTAGACTTTTACGAGTCCGCGACTAAGGAGACAAACGATCCGATATTGAAGCGCGCACTAGCAACAATTGTCAAGAACTAGACCAGAGGAGCCAAGGCGACCCGTTCTTTAGCAGATTTCGCCAGCTCATCCTTATGAAACACATTCTTGAAATCACGAGTGAGGATGGTGACGTAGTCAGCGATCTCCTCCTCGCTCATAAACTGGAACATGTACCCACCGTTGTAGGGAGAAGGCTCCCCCTCCCTCTTCAGGAATTCGATGTGCATCAACGGCTCTCCACGCTTGATTGTAATCGGCTGCCGTTCGTTACTCAGGTTGACGAGCTCTAAGGCGAGTCTGCCAACGTAGCCGCTGTGTACCTTCGCGGCGTTCAGAAACGAGAGCCCCATCCTTCCGTACTTGCTCTTGGCAGTGAGATGCGCGACAAATTGCGGGGGAGTGAAGACTACCTCGTTCGACACTAGGTTCTGGTGCTCCAAGTAGTGGAGTGTTCGTTCCTCCTTGACGGTCAGAATGTACCCATCCCCATCCAAGAGACTGTAGTCAAACGGGTGAATGCACTTGTAGCTCCGTATGAGCTCAGTCAGCTCGTTCTTACCGATCACGCACATACTCTCGACCCGCTAATAGGCTAAATTTGATGGTTTCGGTCAAGGAGGTCGGATCCAATCTATGCAGTTGACGTGCGGATTAGAACGAAAGAGAGCGATCGCGTGCTTGAGAAAAGTGTCGAATAATCGAAAGCAACGACAAGCAAAACGTCTCCTATCCCGCTCGGAGGAACTGGCAAGGTCACGTTGCTGCTGATCATAGAAGGCGCCGAAATTGGAAAAGGGCTCCCCGCAATAACCACCGTGCAGTTTGAGAAAGTGAGACGAATCTCGTCGTAACGTCCGGAATGGATTGGCGCCGAAGCGACGGTTGGAGGAATCGTCTGATCTGATAATAGATCGATTTTGGGAAAGCTCTGGGAGATTATGATCCAGCCAGTAGAATTGACGAATCCGGCTTGGTGGAGTGCGATTTGGGTAAACCCTACGTAGATATGGTTGACAGCGCTGGGGGAAGACAGGCTAGAGAATCGTAGGAATATCGTTCCCTGGGTTGTAGCTGGCGCGAAGGCAATTACGATTATGACGACCAGCACAGCGACGAACAGGATCCTCCTCCAAGCGGCATATGGGTAATTCATCGTCTGGCGATGATGCAATGATCGCATCTATTTAACAACAAGACTTGGAGATGACCGACTCAGACCTTGTGGAGGTATGACGATGCTCTACTCACGCTTGGTTGAGACCTATCAGAAGATCGAGGGAACGACCAAGCGCCTTGAGATCACCAAACTACTCGTCGATCTTCTCAAAGAGACACCTTCCGAGATTATCGACAAAGTCGTTTACCTCACCCAAGGCAAACTCTACCCTGACTACCTCGGAATTGAGATCGGTATCGCAGAGAAACTAGCCATCAAAACCCTCGCAATCGTTACTGCGGCCACAGAGGCGAGAATAGCCGACGAGTACAAACGAAGAGGCGATCTCGGGGATGCCGCCGAGGCCCTACTCGCGGGCAAGACCCAAGTCGGCTTGAGAAATGAACGACTCACAGTGGAAGAGGTCTACGGAATCCTAGACCGGATCGCAAAGTCAAGTGGACCCGGATCTGTCGAGTCCAAGATTCGACAACTAACATCGCTGGTAAGCAAAGCCTCGTCGATAGAGGCGAAATACGTCATCAGAACAGCGCTAGGCCGACTCAGATTAGGCGTGGCTGAGATGACACTACTCGACGCTCTTGCTCATGCCTTAGCAGGCGGAAAGGAGTCGAAGGCTCTTTTGGAACAGGCCTACAACCGCTCCTCCGATCTAGGATTCGTAGCAAGAGCGCTCGCAAGCGGCGGAACCGAGGCGATAAGGTCGTTCAAAGTGACTGTAGGCAGGCCCATCAGACCCATGCTGGCTGAAAGACTCTCCGATCCCCAAGAAATTCTGGAGAAGATGAACGGTAGAGCAGCGGCAGAGTACAAGTATGACGGGCTAAGAATCCAAGCACACATTTCAAAGCGAAACGTAACTCTCTTCTCAAGACGACTCGAGAATATCACTGACCAGTTCCCCGACCTCCGCACTCTTCTGAAAAAGGGAATCGCCGGTGACGAACTCATCCTTGAAGGGGAGGCTGTTCCCGTGGACCCTTCAACAGGCGAGTTACTACCATTCCAGCTCGTCTCGCAGCGACGCGGACGCAAATACGAGTTGGAGAAGACGATTCAGGAAATACCTGTAGCACTCTTCGCCTTCGACCTGCTGTACAATAATGGGGTCGATTACACTCAGCTAGGGTTTCCGCGCAGGCGAGAGGCCTTGGCAAAGATAATTCAGCACAATGAAAAGCTCGACCTCTCACGGCAGATCATCGTCACCAAGCCAGAGCAGCTTGATGACTTCATGCAACAAGCGGTGGCAGACGGATGCGAGGGATTGATGATAAAGTCAATCGGACCCGATTCAATCTACAAAGCAGGGGCAAGAGGATGGGGTTGGATCAAGTACAAACGGGAATACAAGTCTGAGATGCAAGACACTGTAGATCTAGTCGTTGTAGGAGCCTTCGCTGGAAGAGGAAGACGGGGAGGAACTTATGGCGCGCTTCTCTTGGCCGCATACGATGGGAAAGACGATGTGTTCAGAACCACGTGCAAGTGCGGGTCCGGCTTCAAGGATGAAGATCTCGCAAAGCTTCCGGAAATGTTGGAGAAGTACAAGATCGACCATCGGCACGCACGGGTAGATTCCAAAATCATGGCTGACACTTGGTTCGTGCCTGGCCTGGTGTTGGAGGTTATCGGAGCCGAAATAACTCTGAGTCCGATACACACATGCGGGCTAAACTCGATTAGGCCTGGAGCCGGGTTGGCTATCAGGTTTCCGCGATTTACGGGAAATTATAGGACTGAAAAGTCACCAGAGGATGCGACGACAACTAGGGAAATCGTAGAAATGTACAGAAGCCAGCTCAAACAACTGAGCCAGACACAGCCCGTGGAAGCGGCCTAGACACTGAGAATTGCGAAGTACCGGTTTCCAGATGGAATGCGGATTTCTTCGCTTAGTGAGAGGAGAGAATTCTACTCACAGGAGTTTAGCCTCACCAAGATACGAGACTGGTTCCGCGTATGGCGATCACCTATTGTTTTCGCGGTCGTGATTGGAAGGCACACTGGTATTTCTCCTATGAAGTATCGTCGCGAACGTGGCCGGACTATAGTCATCGACGAGTACGAGAGCCTATCCGAAATGAGAAATTATTTGATTGATTTCATGCCAGAATCAGCATATTATGATCGCAATGTCTACAAGGATTGGGATCAGGCAAGACACCTCGAGAACGATCCCACACAACTGGGCAGCTCATTTGGCCAAGAGCTAGTATTCGACATTGATCCTGAGAATTTCACCTGCCCGATTCACGGAACTCTTGAAGAGAAGATGCGCAGACATCAAGGATTGTCGTTCTGTCGGCTGGAATTTCAATTGGCCCAACAAGAGGCTGCTCAGCTCATAGAGATTCTGTCTAGAAATTTCTCCGAGATCAGTCTCGTTTATTCGGGTCGAGGATTTCACATCCACATCAGAGATCAAGAGACCGCTTTCTGGAACCGAAAGAAACGTTTAGCCCTCGTTCGGTCGCTCACAAAGCGAGGGTTCGTGATGGATGAATGGGTCCCTTCCGGCGGAATGCGGCTGATTCGCCCTACCCTACTCGCTAAACGGCCTGGTAAGCAGAGCCGTGATCCCATTGGCTAAGAATCAACTTGGAGTCTTCGATCCAATAACCGACGAACGCACAATACCGAGATTCTTGTAGGCTAGACTGCTATTTCTTGCGCTTCTTCGCCTGAGGCTTAGTCTTCTTGGACTTTGAGGACTTTTTCGCGACCTTCTTTGCCTTCGATTCCTTCCCAGCGTAGTAATAATAGGCCTTCCGCTTCTTGGCTTTGGTTGAGATCTTCCTAGGTGCCATTTGGGGTTCTAGGTTGCAATCTGTGCGGTCTTAACGCTTCCGATTGCCGGATCTGTCTTAGCAATTGCAGAAATTGGACGAGAGACTAACAGTTGTCGAGTGCAGATAGAATCCGGCTGTTGGTTCCTTCCACAGTTTCGATGCCTGTGTTCAAGAGTATGCAATTGACCTTGAACGAAGAGATCATTCTACGGAAGAATTCCTCCTGACGGGCGTGGTCAAGGTGGAGCAGGTACGGGTTGAACCAAGGTTCGTTGCTTATTTTTCCCCATAGTTCCTTGGGTCCGGCTCCGGGACGGATCATGTACTCGCCCTTCCGGAGGACCTGGATTGCCTCATCCGAGTTCAACTTGACCTCCTCCGGGCTCCTCTCATCACGTCGTAGCAAGACCAAGAGCCGGATTTTGGCCTCATCGGCCACTTTGTCTTTGCCGAACAATTGTTCTCTCGGAACGAGGGCTCTGCTGTTACCGAACGCATAGTAGCACCACTGATATCCATCGTCGAAGACGCAGCGCTGATTGGTGAGTTTGCATCCTGTCGGACCCTGTGTGAAC
>Ga0209234_1000110_pt1 | contig 21327 bp, 24 predicted proteins | sample GraSoi013_1_20cm_2_FD_185816 | JGI IMG/M metagenome (GOLD analysis project Ga0209234, IMG submission 185816) | Grasslands soil microbial communities from the Angelo Coastal Reserve, California, USA - Sample 08_20_2013_1_20cm (SPAdes) (version 2) | ecosystem: Environmental > Terrestrial > Soil >... | reverse complement strand
AACGCGAGCAGAGCTCCAGAACGATTCCGCAATCCAGTCGCAATTGTGTGGCCTTTGTGGAAGCAGCCGCTTGCTTGGTGGAGATTGGAAAGGGTTTTCATGCGCGCGGATGGGTTTTGGGCACCAGTGGAAACTTCAGTGCGGTGATTTCCCACGAGCCGCTGCGGCTGGCGATTACTTCAACGGGCTTGGACAAGGGCTGCCTTACGCCCGCGCAGTTTCTGGAAATGGACGAGGCGGCCAACGTCATACGCGGCGATGGCCGACCGTCTGCGGAAGCTCTGCTCCATCTCGCCATCGCGTGCGGCGTAGACACCGGCGCGATCTTGCATACTCATTCGGTTTGGAGCACCGTTCTTTCGGGCTCGCATGCGTCACAGGGCGGCATCGCCTTGGAGGGGTACGAAATGCTCAAAGGGCTGGAAGGCGTTCGAACCCACAAGCACCGCGAGTGGCTCCCCATTCTTGAGAATTCGCAGGACATGGTTGAACTGGGGAAACGCGTTTCGAATACCCTGCGGGAAAGCCCCGGTATTCATGGTTTTCTTCTGCAGGGGCATGGGCTTTATACTTGGGGTACAGGCTTGCAGGAAGCCAAGCGCCATGTTGAAATCCTGGAGTTCCTGATGGAAGTACTAGTTCGCTCAGGTGCCGCACAGAGTACGTGATTCCCGTGCTGCCTGAGCCTGGAGATAATGCCGTGGCTGTCCTGCGAATCCCCGATGAAAACCGTTCCCTCCGTGAACACCACCAGGTGCGAGATTATCTCGCCGGGATTGGCATTGACTACGAACGCTGGGAGTCTCCGGCCGACCTCCCTGCGGATGCTTCCGCGGATCAGGTCCTGAGCGCCTACAGCGACCAAGTCGAGAAGCTCAAGCACCAGGGTGGCTACGTCACAGCGGATGTAATCGACGTCAATGCGGATACGCCCGGGCTGGATGCCATGCTCGCGAAGTTCAACATCGAGCATACGCACGATGAGGACGAAGTCCGCTACATCGTGGCCGGGCGGGGCCTCTTCCATATCCACCCGCAGAAGGGTCCGGTTGTCGCGATCGAGGTCGAGGCGGGCGACTTGATTCGTGTTCCGCGTGGCACGCTCCACTGGTTCGATCTCTGCGGAGACCGCCGCATACGCGCGATCCGGTTGTTCCAGGATAAGTCCGGCTGGACGCCTCACTATACAAGCAGCGGCGTGGACCGGAATTACGAACCCATATGCTGGGGACCAAGATACATTCCTCCGCAAGCCGCGGCGAAGTAGCTCGTGTGTCGCTGATCAACGAATCCCAGATCCGGATCATTCTTCTCGACATCGAAGGCACGACAACCCCGGTCGATTTCGTTTATCAAACGCTTTTCCCCTATGCGACCCGCAAGCTGGAATCTTTTCTTCGAGAGCTCTCTCAAGATCCCGAAATTCATTGTTTGGTTCAGCATCTGCGTGCGCAACACGATCTGGATGAACGCGACGGCCTTAAACCGCCCGGTTGGCTGGACCACACGCGAGAAGCGCGGCTACGTTCGAGCGTCGCCTACGGCCAGTGGCTGATGGCACGAGACAGCAAGTGCACGCCGCTAAAATCGCTTCAGGGGAAAATCTGGCAGCAGGGATTTGCGAGCCGGGAATTGCGCGGCGAAGTTTTTTCCGATGTGCCCATTGCTTTTGAACGATGGCGGCGGCAGAAAAGAATTATCTGCATCTACTCGTCGGGAAGCGTCCTCGCGCAGCAACTCCTGTTTCGGACTACGACCTCAGGCGACCTGACGTCGTATATTTCCACTTTCTTCGACACGCGTGTTGGAATCAAGACCGACCCCGCCAGCTATGAAAAAATCGCTGCTTCTCTCTCGCGTGCGCCCGGTGAATTTCTATTCATCTCCGACGCGGTGAAAGAAGTCGAAGCGGCGCAGTCCGTGGGAATGCAAGCGATCCTGTGCGACCGCGCATCTTCGCCGCCAACTGCGGGCGGTGTCATTCACAGCTTCGGCGGCATTCTTGCCGATTAGCATCTTGGGGATCGCGCTCCCGCAGCGAAGCGGGCATGAGAACGCACGTACGGCTACTTGCCCTGCCACTCCGCGTACAGCTTGGCAATCGCTGGCCCGATCGTGAATCCCCACGCGAAAACAGGGAAGTTCTTGAACTTCTCCGGCACCACGTAGCGGTGTTGCGCTTCTTCGGCAGGAACTCCCGCCTTGTGCATTTTCTCGGCTTGCCCAGCGATGTCGTCAAACACTTCGCGGATCGAAGCGATGCCTTCCTGGCCGCAAATCTGGCCGTGACCTGGGACAAAGAGCGTGTCCTTATCGAACCCGGCGAATTTCTTCAGCGTGTCTCGCCAGCCTGAAACCGTGGCTTTCTCGTCGAAGCAGACGGGATACCAGCCGCTGAAGAGTAGGTCGCCGGTGTATACAATATTCTGGTCCGGGACACGCACGAGGATGTCCGTTCCGGAATGTCCCGGGTAGGACTCGATCACACCCGTCAGACCACCGAGGTCAATCGACATTGGCAGCTTGGCCGGATCAATCGGATGATTCGGCAGCGACAGCACGCTTGTATTCGCAACTTGGAAGAGTCCCGTCACCGCGTTCAGATCACTCTGTGCGTGCTGCCGCTCCGCATCCGACTTGGCGTCCTTGACGCGCTTCTCGAACGGCCCCAGCGCCGCATCTTTGTCCGCCCCCTGCAACGGCACATAGTTATCGACCATGCGCCGGGCAGCGGTTGCGTGAGCCCAGAGTTGCACGCCATTGGCACCGTAAAACGAATTCCCCATCGAATGGTCGTAGTGATAGTGCGTGTCCAGAGCGCCCTTCACGGGTACCTGGCTTACCATGCGCAAGGCGTCCATCTGAAAGGATGCGCCCGCCGGCGATATGAATCCTTCGATCAGAAGCGCGCCCTCCCTTCCAGCGAGAAACCCGCCATTGCAGATCGTCGTGTTGCCCTTCGACGGATCGGAGATCGTGGCATAGAGCCCGTTTCCAATCTTCCGCACCGACGCGAACCCCTTGTCCACAATCGGCGTTGACGACACGCGCGAGTCGATCGCCAGGTCTGCCGCCAGCGCCGGCAAGGGGATCAGCTTGGCTAGCGAATAAAATGCTCCGAAACATGAGGTCTTGGTGAGAAAGCTTCGCCGTGAAAACGACAGAGAGTTGAGCAATGGGCGGTCACCTCTGACACCGGCCACTTCACCGCCATTGCTGCTAGAGTTGCTCATGGCTCCTCCCATGGAATTGCGTTTCTTGTGATGACTCTGTCTAGAAGGGGATTATTCTAGCAGAGCGGTAAAGCCCGAGGCACAACTCCAAACTCGGCCAGATGGAGACGCAAGCACCTCCCCAACCCATTCCGGCGTGAACGCTTGCGGGAACGAAGCTTGTCATTCACAGCACGGACACGATGTGCGTGATGGATATGCGCGATTCTTTCCGTACTATGGAGTGTGTCGACGACAACCCTTTCTTGAGTCACTCCGGGGGAATTCCGTCACTCCTTGAGGGAGGCACTCCAGCATGATCAAAATTACAGGTATGGTGGCACTGGCAATCGGGCTGTTGCTCGCTCCCTCCTGGCAATCGCAGGAAACCTGGCGAGATGCGTGCATCCAGCGGTGTGTCGCTCAGCCCATGCATGGAGATCTGGAGGTGCAGAGGCAGGAGATCGTCAGCCTGGAAAGAGAAGCCGCGCGCGCCATCCAGTTGAACAATGGCACTTATTTTCAGCGTGTCTACAGCGACGATTTCGCTGGCACACTTTCTCACGGCCAGCAGGTAAACAAGACGCAGTGGATCGATGTCATTCAATCTCCCGCGGTCAAATACGAATCGTTCAACGCCTCAGAGATCAACGTCCGTGTCTTTCAAGAGACGGCGGTGGCAACTTGTCTCTGGTCATCGCGAAGTGTCATCAAGGGCCAGCACGTGAGCATCCAGATTCGCGCGGTGCACGTTTATGTGGACACCCCACGGGGCTGGCATGTGATCTCTGGCCAGGCAACCAACCTGCCTCCGGACGTGCAGCAGCCTCTGTAGCGCGAGTTGCTGATTTCAGCTTGTGGCTTGCGTTGACGCCCCCTGAAGTGGATGTTACGCTCGCCGCTCGCTTTCCAAACGCATGCGCGCCGTCGACCTGATCCGCAAGAAACGTGATTCCGGTGAACTCTCCCGCGAAGAAATCAATTTTCTGGTTTCCGGCTACACCCGCGGCGAAATACCCGACTACCAGATGGCTGCGTGGCTGATGGCTGTGTGGATCCGCGGGATGAACCGCTCCGAGCTCGCGGCCCTCACCGAAGTGATGCTTTACTCCGGAGAAGTCCTCAACCACTCTGAAATTCGCGGCAAGAAAGTGGACAAGCACTCCACCGGGGGGATTGGCGACAAGACTTCTCTCATCCTTGCTCCCATTGTGGCCGCGGGCGGCCTAACGGTTCCGATGATCAGCGGGCGCGGCCTCGGCCATACCGGCGGCACGCTCGACAAACTGGAAGCGATTCCGGGCTTCAACGTGAATTTGTCGCTGGACGAATTTCGCCGGGTTCTGCGCGAATGCGGAATGGGGTTGATCGGCCAGACCGCGGAAATTGCTCCTGCCGACAAGAAGATCTACGCGCTGCGTGATGTCACTGCGACGGTCGAGAATATCGGCCTCATCTGCGCGTCCATCATGAGCAAGAAGCTTGCCGAAGGCATTGACGCGCTGGTGCTCGACGTGAAGACGGGTTCCGGAGCTTTCATGAAGCAAGAGGAAGATTCGATTCGCCTCGCCGAAGTCATGGTGGAAACGGGCAAGCGCATGGGCAAGAAAGTGGTGGCCTTCATCACCGGCATGGATCAGCCGCTTGGCCGGATGGCTGGCCATTCGAACGAAGTTGCCGAGTCCGTCGAAGTCCTCAAAGGCCGCGGCCCCGCCGATCTGCGTGGCTTGAGCCTCGATCTCTCGGCGTGGATGTTCTATCTGGGTGAAAGAACGAAAAGCGTGGAAGAAGGCCGCCGCCTCGCCGAAACCATGATTGCCACCGGCCAGGCACTCGAAAAATTCCGGCAAGGGATTCGTCTGCAAGGAGGTGATGAACGCGTCATTGACGAGCCAGAACGCCTGCCCACCGCGCGCCTGCATTTCCGCGTATCGAGTTCGGGTAGCGGCTTCATCACTGGCGCCAACTGTGAGCAGTTTGGAATCGCGCTCGCCATGCTCGGCGGAGGCCGCGAAAAAAAAGAAGACCAGATCGATCACGGCGTGGGCCTCGAATTCCATAAGCGGATCGGTGATCGTGTGGAAAAGGGAGAACCGCTGGCCACGATTCATTACAATAGCGACGCCAAACTTGCCGAAGCGCAAGCGCTCATTGCCGGCAGCTATTTCGTTGGCGAAAATGCGCCGCAGGAAGAGCGGCCCCTGGTGCGCCGGATCATCGGCGTCTAGATCGATTGCGGGAGGATGGTTCATGGGAAGATGGACGGGCGTGCTCGGCATGGCCGTGATTCTCGGATTGGCGTGGCTGTTCTCCACCAGTCGTCGCGCGATCAAGTTCAAGACCATCGCTTGGGGCCTCGGGCTCCAGTTGGCTCTTGGATTTTTCGTTCTCCGTTCCAGCGTTGGCAGTTCGGTGTTTGGTTTCCTGGGTGCCGGCGCAAATAAGTTGTTGAGCTTTTCCTATGCGGGTTCCACGTTCGTGTTTGGCGACATAGGCATGCCCAAGGAACTCTCCCGGCTCGGCTTTTCGTTTGCCTTCCAAGTACTCCCCACAATCATCTTCATTGCCGCCTTTTTTGCTGTTCTCTATCACCTCGGGGTGATGCAACTCATCATCCGCGCCGCCGCGTGGCTGATGACGCGAATCATGGGTGCGAGCGGCGCGGAATCCCTCAATGTGGCTGCCAGTATTTTCATGGGCCAAACTGAAGCTCCGCTGACCATACGTCCATTTCTTCCCAAACTCACCAAGTCCGAACTGATGGTTGTCATGACCAGCGGGATGGCGCACATCTCTGGTGGCATGATGGCCGGGTATATCCAAGTGGGAGGTGCCGATCCCAAAAACCTTTTAACCGCAGTCATCATGACCGCACCCGGAACGCTGCTCATGGCCAAGATGCTCGTGCCGGAGACCGAGCAGCCGCTCACCGCCGGCCGCGTGGAAATGCCGCCGATGGAAATGGAGTCCAACATCCTCGGGGCCATCGCACGAGGGACGGTCGATGGTTTGCACCTCGCGCTCAACGTCGGTGCGATGCTCATCACCTTCATCGCCTTGCTTGCGTTGCTCAACGCCATCATGGGCGGCGTTCACAACTGGCCTCACATGGCTTGGTTCCCGGAAAGTCTGCAGACCGTTTTCGGCTGGATCTTTGCGCCCGTTGCCTGGCTGATCGGAGTGCCCTGGCATGATGCCGCGAAGATTGGCAATCTTCTCGGGACGCGCATGGTCCTCAATGAATTTGTCGCGTTTGGCCAGCTTGGCCCCATGAAAGGCTCGCTCGATCCGCGCACTTTTGCAATCGCCACCTTCGCTCTCTGCGGCTTTGCCAACTTCAGCTCCATCGGCATTCAGATCGGGGGCATCGGCGCGCTCGCACCAGAGCAGCGCCGCCAGCTCGCAAGGTTCGGCATCCGCGCCATGCTCGCCGGCACTATGGCAAACTTAATGTCGGCTTCCATCGTGGGGATCCTAACGTGAGCGCAAGAAAGAGCCCTAAGAACAACACTGCGAATACGGTTTCACCCGCAAAAATCGCGGCTCCAAACCCAACCAGCAGTTCGCCGGACGGCGAGTTCGAGCGCGCGGGCCAAGCTGCGGACTTTATCCTTTCTCAAACATCGATACGGCCCCGGATCGCGCTGGTTCTTGGCTCGGGCCTAGGCGCGTTTGCCGATGAATTTGCTAGCGATACGAAAATTCCTTACGCCAAAATTCCGCGTTTCCCGCAATCCACGGCCATCGGCCATGCCGGAAAGCTCGTCATCGGAAAGGTGGAAGCCATTCCCCTTGTCGGGATGCAGGGCCGCGTCCATCTTTACGAAGGCTATTCCTCGAAAGAAGTGGCCTTTCCCATCCGCGTTTTCGCGCGCATGGGCGTAAAGGCCGTGATCCTCACCAACGCCGCGGGCGGCATCAAACGGGAATTCGTACAGGGCCGGCTGGTGGTGATCAGCGATCACATCAATTTGCAGGGCGTTAATCCGCTCATCGGACCAAACGACGAGAGATTCGGCTTGCGGTTTCACGACATGACCTCGGCGTACGACCGCAGATTTCGTGAAATGACTGTTGCTGAAGGAAACCGCATGGGCATTGGGATGCATGAGGGCGTGTACGCAGGTCTCCTGGGGCCGAGCTACGAGACGCCGGCGGAGATACGCTACTTGCGGGCGATCGGCGCCGATCTGGTAGGCATGTCCACGGTTCCGGAAGTGATTGCCGCGCGGCACAGCGGCATTCGCGTGCTGGGCATCTCCTGCGTGACCAATGCGGCGGCGGGAATACTGGATCGGCCACTCAACCACCTGGAAGTGCTGGAAACAGCAGAGCGCATGAAAGGGCAATTCATCGGCTTGCTGAAAGCGGTCATTCCGCGAATTGCCGAGGCCATTGCGTAGAATATTTCGGGGCGTGCCGGGAGACGTTGGCGTGAACGAAAATGAAACTCTGATTTCGGCCGCGAGGCAAGCAAGGGAAAACGCGCATGCGCCGTACTCCAACTTTCGCGTTGGCGCGGCGCTTCGTGCCACTTCGGGGAGAGTCTTTGGCGGCTGCAACGTCGAGAACGCTACCTACGGCCTCACCGTTTGCGCCGAGCGCATCGCCATTTTCAAAGCCATCAGCGAAGGCGAGCGCGGGTTCGACGCTATTTCCGTCGTCACTGACACTGATGCCCTCACGCCTCCTTGCGGCGCTTGCCGCCAATTGATCTGGGAATTTTGCGGCGACATCCCCGTGATCATGGCGAATCTGAAGGGCAGAGTGGAGATCATGCAGATGCAAAACCTCTTTCCTAGACCGTTTGATTCTTCCCACTTGTGATGAGACGAGGCATGACATTGGAAATTGCAATTTGGAGATGCAAGGCTAATTTCGCAGCCGTTGCGCTCCTAATTGTCATTCTCAGTTTTCTATTTTCGGTTCGCCGAGCACCCGCAAACTGAGAAGCAGGCAATCAGCTTCACCCCCTGGTCAAGAATGGAACCATTGTCACGATGGATGCGGAGCACCGTATCTTCGGAGATGGCGTGGTCGCCGTGCGGACCTGAATTTCTTGCCATTACCGGCAACTGCCAGCGTATGATAGCGCTGTCGTCCTTCCTAGTCCCGACGCCCATCCTCCCCATTTTGGCGGGTATCCCTTGCAAGCCAGTGCGCCAATTGGAAGAACGCATTCCCCTGGCGGTAAGAGTCGATCTCTGCGGCCTGGACCTCCGTTATCGTTCCGATGAAGCCCTTACAGAAAACGTAAGCTCCCACGGCGCACGCGTCGTTTCAAGCAATCCGTGGAAACCGCAGGATCGGCTGAATTTATGGTGCCTGCAGGGAGACTTCCGGGCCCGGGTAGTCTATTGCGAGCCCCTTGGACCCGCTTCATTTGCCATCGGTCTGCCCTGCTGGCCTGTGCGGGAAAATGGAAATAGCTCTGCAACGAGCTCTATTGATGGTCCCGCTACATTCGGGGGAAAACCCTTAGAGCCTAGCGGAAAAGTCCCAGCAGCGATTCGTTTAGCTGGGTCAGGTCGGAATCGAGTCGATAGTAGCCGGGCCGCAAGCCAGCCGGAGTCTCACTTGATGTGATGTTGAGCACGGCAAAATCGTTTGCTGCCCTTGGCTCGTTGGCCAGCTCCGGAAACTGATCGCCGACATAGGTGGCGGTGTGCAGGCTGACGACGAGCTCACACTCGTTCACGGATAGAACAGCGCGGAGCATGCCCTGGTTTCTTGCGTGGGGTTGGCAAAAGTAGAGATTTGGCATACGTTGAAAATCGTAAGTGTTTGTATGGAAATATTAAATAGTACTATGGGACCATTGGTGGCGCGGGGTAGGTAAGGACGCTCGAAAACAGCTCTAATTTTCCTGAAACTCATTAGATTCAATGATTTAGTGACTAATCCGGATTTGTCTGAGCCTACGCGATCACCAAGTGGAACAATTCCCACAATGAACCATATTGCGGCCATCCACCAACTGTGGCTGAGCGTTGCAAGCACGGCCGTCAAACGAAGCAAGGCGGAGGGATGATTGGCCGTGGAGACGATCCCTATGGGCCTAGACGGCAAGCGCGATTAGCCCGAAAAGCGACCAGGCTTACCGCCTGAGCACGTCCATAGCTGTGAGAGCATAGATCGCGGCGCAATCGATCACTTTTCGCAGGTCCACATATTCGTTCGGTCCATGCGCGACAGAGAGCAGACCGGGACCGTAAGCATAGGCCGGGACGGCTAGGGCGATATAGAAGCGAATCTCCAGCAGGCCAGGGCACAACTCAAAACGCGGCGCTTCGCCGGTGACCGCCCTAGCGCTGCGAGCCAGCGCCTTGCCAAGCGCATCATCCTCGCGGCAAGCCGAAGAACGGCCTTCCTGCAGTGTCTCCCATTCAAGCGGGATACCCTTGCGCTTGCAACTCTCTAGAACCGCGATCAGCTTCGACCCTTCCTCCCGAGAGTCTTCCTCCGGATTGATTCGCCGGTCGATCGTGAACCAGCACTCTTCCGGAACCACGTTGAAGTTTCGGCCGCCGCCGCTCTGTCCCCCCAGCATCAGAATTGAGTTGCGCGCTTGGTCCGCCCCAACGTTGAAGTTGGTGACGCGCTGCTCGACCTCTCGCTTCAACTCTTGGAGCTGCCCAACGACGCGATGCATGCGCTCGAACGCGTTCTCACCCAGGTGCTGCAGGCCAACGTGTGCGGATTTCCCGTGCACCCGGACGCGCAACGAAATTGCGCCGCGGTTCGCGTTCCAAACGACGCCGCTTGTCGGCTCAGCCAAAAGCATGCCGATTCCGCTGCAGCCTAGCCGTCCCTGCGCCGCCAGCCACGCCGAGCCCCCCTCGCCTCCCGTCTCTTCATTGGGAACCAGCGTCAAGCCGATCCTGCCATTCAGTTCGGCAGCGGTTTCTTTCAGCGCGAGAATGGCATACAGCATGGCGACAATCCCGCCCTTCATGTCGCAGGAGCCGCGGCCAAACACGAAATGCTCCTTGCGCAAAGGCCGGAATTGTTCGGGGGTTTGCGCGGGAACGACGTCATAGTGTCCGTGGAAATAAAGAGTCGGTTCTCCGCGTCCGTACCCTGCCAGCAGGCATACGGAAGACTCAGCGCCATCTTTTTTCAGGTCGGCGGTTTCGACACGCTCGCATTCGATGCCAGATTCTCGCAACCGTTTCTCGAGGGCATCCGCGCACGCGCGATAATTTCTCCCTGGCGGATTTTCCGTGGGCATGGCAACTAGCTCGACCAAAAGTGCAGCCATCTCCTCCTCGCGCTGGCGTAGCCAGTCAAGAATCGGGCCGGTTCGTGCTTCACGCTCGGTCGATCGTCTGCTCATCGGCCTACATGCTAGAATCCCGCGGCGATGACCCCAACCGCCATATTGGTGCTGCGCTAGGCAAGACCCGTTTCGGGCCATGCAAAAAGAGAACGGCCTGGAGCATCGCGGGCCGTAGGCTCGATGTGAGCCGAGTTTTCTCGAAGTTCAGCTTTCTGCCTTTGCATGACACGAGGATCGCCTGGCAAGCCAAACTTATTGAAGTTCACCTGCCAGTTGCCTTGCTCCCGCCGGTTCACTTGATCTGGAAGGACATAGGTTTGGTACCGACTGGGCGGTAGCGCCGGGAAATATCTGCGTCGGCGTTGCCGGAGTCCGAGGCCCAGGCGCCACCTGCACGAGTGGCGTAGTTTCGGCTGTTGAGGGCGAGCTCTCGGAGTTGGGTGCCGTTGATCAAGCCGGGCGCGGTGACGGACTGCAGCTAGACTCGCAACGGGTTAGCTTCGACGGTTGCACTTTCGCTCAGCGTGCCAACTCACAGAGTGACATTGACGGCCAGTTTATCGTTGACGTTCAATACGAAGCGCTTTCGGTAATCTTCATGAATCCAGCGATCTCGGCGGTAGCGGAATGTTGCTTGCCAAAATTGCCACGGCGCTAGCTCGCTTGCATGCAACAGCAACCGCCTGTGGTAGGCTGTGCCGCAATGGAAGCATCAAGTGGAGAAGACGCATGACCACTGGCGCAATCGCATTCCCCGTGTTGCGGTGGGTGGGGCTGCTGTGGACGGTGGTGTGGCTGCCGTCCTATATACGCGTGTGGGGCTGGGCCAATCTGCTGCACTTGTGCGATATCGCGGTGATCCTGGGCTGCGTGGGGCTGTGGTGGGGAAGTTCCTTGTTGATTTCCAGCCAGGCCGTCAGCTCGCTGGGGGCGGGGATTTTTTGGTCCATCGACATTGGTTGGCGGCTTGTGACCGGACGATTTCTGGTCGGCGGAACGGAGTACATGTGGGATACACGCGTACCGCTTTGGGCGCGGCTCCTTTCTAGCTTTCACATCAGTCTGCCCTTGGCACTGCTCTGGGCGATGCGGAAAATTGGATACGACCGCCGCGCTCTGGCGTTGCAGGCAGCGATTGCCGCGGTTCTTTTTGTGGCCTCGCGGTTCTTGCCTTCGGGATTCAATATGAACTACGCGTATCAAGATCCTCTCTTTCATCGCTCGTGGGGTCCTGCTCCCGGGCATCTCGCCGTGATTTTTGTCGGAGCCTTCGCGCTTGTTTATTGGCCGACCCATCTTCTCTTGAGCTGGATGTTTCCCGTTGCCGCCACTGCGAAATAAAATGACGAGGCGCGAATTCAGAAGCGGAGGAAAGTGCATACGGACGCAGAAAAGAATCAAGAACAATATCTTGTCATGCTCAAGACAGCAATGGAAGAAGCGCGCCTCGGGCTTGGCGAAGGAGGAATTCCCATTGGTGCGGCGCTATTCGAGCGCAATGGAAAACTGCTGGGAAGCGGTCACAACCGCAGAGTGCAGGAAGGAGATCCTTCGGCGCATGGTGAAACGGATGCGTTTCGAAAGGCGGGCCGGCAGCGGAGTTACCGCGACAAAATCATGGTGACGACCCTGGCTCCGTGCTGGTATTGCAGCGGCTTGATCCGCCAGTTCGGGATTGGCACCGTAGTCGTGGGGGAATCCGTGAACTTCCGCGGCGGGATCGATTGGCTGGTCGAAAACGGAATCGCGGTCATCGATCTGCACTCCAAGGAATGTGCGCAAATACTTGCGAAATACATTGCGGACCATCCTGAGATTTGGAACGAAGATATTGGTAAGGGCTGACGGCCCAGTGTGGTGCCGTCAGAAAAGTTTATGTACGAGGAATTGCCTGAATATTTCAACGTGGCGGCTCATTTTCTGGAAGCGCCGGCAGCGTCGCACCCTGAGCGCCCGGCCATCGTTGGCGAACCAGGTGAGGTAACCCGCGGCGAACTGGCAGCGCTTGCCAATCGCGCGGGGAACGCGCTGCGTGCGCAGGGCATTTGTCGAGGCGATCGCGTTCTGATCGTGCTGCCGGATTCGGCGGAGTTTGTGGCCGCCTTTTTTGGTGCGGCCAAAATCGGTGCCGTGGCTGTGCCCGTGAATCCCTTCGCGCGATCCTCCGACTACATTCATTACCTCGAGAATAGCCAGCCCCGAGCGGCGATTGTCCATTCCGAGGCGCTCGCGGAGTTTTTGCCGGCATCAAGTGTGTGCCCACAAATGCCGATTGTCGTCGTCGGCGAGGAAAAAATCGACATGCATCATGTGGCCGGCGCAAAGTGGAGCACGTGGACAGCGGCGGCGAGCGAACACCTAGCGGCAGCAAACACTTCGCCTAACGATCCGGCATTCATGCTCTACACGTCAGGAAGCGGTGGCAGGCCAAAAGCGGCAGTGCATGGTCATGCGGACATGTTGGTCACCAGCCGGAATTATGCGCATGCCGTGCTTGGGCTGTGCGCTGACGACCTGATGTTTTCCGTGTCGAAACTGTTCTTCGCTTACGGCCTCGGAAACGGGATGTATTTCCCGCTTTCGGTGGGCGCACGGATGGTGTTGAACCCAAAGCGAACCAATGTCGCGCATGTGCTCGAAATGGTAGCGCGGCATCAGCCGACCGTTTTTTTCGCGGTGCCGACCTTTTATGCAGCGGTCCTGCGGGAATCGGAGCGGCCGGGCCTCCGCGTGGATTTTTCTTCGGTGCGCCAGTGCGTGTCGGCCGGTGAAACGTTGCCCGCTGAAATCTTCAACGCGTGGAAGCGGCAATTCGGAATCACCATCCTCGACGGAATTGGTTCTACAGAGATGCTGCATATTTTCATTTCCAGCCGTCCGGGAGAATGCAAGCCAGGCAGTTGCGGCGTTCCCGTGCCGGGTTACGACGCGAAAATCGTGGATGACACCGGAGAATCGGTGCGGGAGGGCGAAATCGGCAATCTCTGGGTACGGGGCGCCAGTGCGTTTAGGGAGTACTGGCAGATTCCCGAATTGACGGCGCGCACGAAACGCGGGGATTGGGTTGTGACCGGCGACAAATTCTTTTGTGATTCGGGCGGTTACTACCACTACTGCGGGCGTGCGGACGACATGCTGAAAGTGGCGGGAATGTGGGTTTCTCCGATGGAAGTGGAGAATGCTTTGTTGGGGCACCCGCTGATAGTGGAGTCCGCGGTCGTCGGTGAAACGGATGCACGCGGTTTGATGTACTCGGTGGCGCACGTGGTGCTGCGCCCAGAGTGCGAAGGATCGGAAAAGCTAGCGGCGGAAATCTGTGAGCACGTCAAGGCGCGGCTTGTGTCGTACAAAGTACCGCGTGAGGTGCGGTTCTGCCGAGAGCTGCCAAAGACCGTGACGGGCAAAATTCAGCGCTTCAAACTGCGCGGTACCTGAGCGAAAATGGGCGGGCCAAGGCCCGCCCGTGCACATTACGCTGCGAGCCATCAGTCGGAATCATTGTAGGTGTCGTAGGAAGAAGCGATGGCGCGAACTTCCGCGAGAGTCTGATCGCGCAGGAGTTTGCCGTCTTCGAGAATGGTTTCGAGGACGTTGTTGGACGGGATCGGAGCGCCGTCAACGACTTCGACGGTAGCGAAATCCTTTTCGTTTTGAACCAGGTTGAAGCGGCCTCCCCTGCTGGCTTTCGACGGATCGGTTTTCGGGTTCTTGTAAACATTGTGCCATTTGCCGTTGCGGTCGATGGCGGAACACTTTAGAGCGAATTTCAGCGTGTCGCGGTTGACTTGTTGCAGCAGAGCGCCGCCCATGCCGTAGCTCCAGATGTCTTGCGACCAGCCTTTGCGCGTGAGTTGCGTGGTAATGTTTTGGATAGTGTAGAAGTTGACGCCGTCGCCCTGGATGAAACGCACGCACGGAACGGTGGTTTTCCAGCCTTTGCGGTTTACTTCGTAGCCGAATTTCTCGCTGACAATTTTGAAGAGCTCCTCGAGGATGGTCACGGCTTCGCCGGAATCAGGGCGAATCACCAGCGTGCCTTTCCTTTGCATGACTTTGTCGCGCAGCGCGCCGCCCCAGAGGTTGCGGACGGCATTGTAGATGTCGTAGGAATCGCTGACGCACGCCACGACTCCTTGGGGACAGTTTGCGAGGATGTTGGCGTAAGCGTCGAGCTCATGCGCTTCGCCCCACGCGGTGATGGTGGAATGCTCGGAAGCAGGGATGCTGTAGGCGGCACAGTCGAGCGGATTCTGAGCGCTGAGATCGGCGGAATAAAACTGATTGAGAATCTGTACGGCGGCAAGCGTGTCGGTGCCGAGAAAATTGAGCAGATGCGCGGCGCCGCCAATGGCGGCAGATTCCTTGGACGAGACGCCGCGGAATCCGAAGTCGTGGAGCTTGAAGGGAAGAAGCGAGAGATCGCCGGTGCGGGCGAGGGCTTTGCCGATGACCTGTTTGATCGCACGGGAGAGCGTGGCAACAGTGATGGGATACCAGACTTGCAGGAGAACAGTTTCGGCCCAGTTAGTCAGCCAGTAAAACTCCGGGTCGGTGTTCTCTATGGTTATGAGAGCGTTGTGGCTTTTGACTACCGTGCCTTCCTTGACGGCGCGGATGCGGAGAGGCAATCGCCCGCCGTGCTTCGCGTAGAGAGATTTGAAGCCCGCGTAATTGAAAGTTTTCGTGTGGCCGGAGAAATGCGCGTGGGCGATACGGCGGGCTTCTTCGACATCGTCGAGGGTGAATACGTGGCCGGCGAAATTGGACTTTATGATGTATTGCAGCATGGCCATCATGGTCTGGTCGAACATGCCGCCGCGGGATTCGACATAGGAATAGATGTGGCGAGTGTCCGGGGGATATTGCCACCAGTGGGTGAGCTTGTAGGAGTCCGTGTTGAGGATGGGATTCAGGCGAAGCGACTGCATGGGGCTCCTTGCGGTTGCACAGGCGGATGGGTTGGGGGCCGCAAGCCACTTGCGACATTCAGCATAGCAAAAGCGGGTGACAACTGGTCTAATCGCACTCTTCCCGTCACCGACGGTAGGACCACAAAACTGGTAGTCACTAAGCCGATCGACTTCGCAACTTTCGTCACGACAGCCTGAGCGGTCTTCCCAGATTGCCGCCATGGTGTCCTGGCTGCCGAGATGGCGGGCGGCGGGTCGCGATCTACTGTTGCTAAGAGTTCCAGGTGACGCGGGACAACTGTTTCTTGCGGGACTCCCACTGGGCGCCGGAGAGCACGCGCGGGGCTACGTCGATCAGGCGGGGCGTGAGTTTGAAGACGCCAGCGGCGGTCCATGGTCGGCCGTCGCGCGTACGATACTCGCGGACGTTGAGGGCGTCCGCCATGCTCGTGAAAGAGACGTCCTGGACGATCATTTCCGCGAGGGACTTGAGAGTTTGCATTTCCAAGGGATCGTCTTCCAGATGGCGGCAGTCGGAGGCAATGCGAAGGCCGAACGGGATTTCCTCAGCGGCGCTGGGAGCTTCCTGCTCTTCAGCCTGGGCGGAAGTCTCGACTTCGCGTTCCCATTCCAGGGCGACCAGGCTCCAACCCGCATCGTGCATCTTCGACAAGTAAACGGATGTCGGCAAGATGCTGACTTTCTCTCGCATACGATCGATCTTTTTCACGGAAGCCTCCTTGAGGGGGTGTTGAAGATGCGGAGGACGAGCTTTCCGGCAGAGCATCAAGGCAATCTTGATGCCGCAGACGGAAAAGGCGGAAGCCATAGAATCCAATAGACTTCTGGCAAGAGCAAGGGATTCTGCGGGCTTGCCTGCGTCCGTTGGCGGGATGAGAGTGTCGCGTTGCCGGACACCCTAAAGTGGCAGAGAAAGACCCTGGCGGCTGATAAGGTAGAATTGCATCTCAGATTTCCTGGGGAGGAGATGATGCCGAAAAAACCGACTGTCGATGATGCCAGGCTGATACTCGAGCTTTACGACCTGAGGCGCGAGCCGGAGCTTCGGAAGGCCAGGCAATGGTGGCTGATCACGTTCTGGCCCAAGAATGCGGATGACTTCGTGAAAGTGGCAACGACCATGGGGTCGGAAGAGAACAACTGGCTGAGACAGGTGGGCAGCTACTGGGGAATTGCCGTGTCATTTGTTCTGAATGGAGTGGTGAGTGAAAAGCTTTTCTTTCAGCTGTCATTTTGCGGAGAACTATACTTTATCTTTGCCAAGGTGCGGCCCTTCCTCCTAGAAATTCGCGAGAAGATGAAGAATCCCGATCTGTTTCTCACGATGGAAAAGGCCATTCTGGGATCGAAGATGGCGAGAGCGCAATTTGAGAAAGTTGAGGAGCGTGTGGCGGCGATGCGGGAGCAGCGATGAGCTCGCAAGGCAGAACGATAGTCCGAGAGCTGGGGATGTTCTTCGCCCTGGGGTGTCTGGCCGCCGCCGCGCTGCTTCCAGCCGGAGCCATGGCGAAAGGGGCCGGCACTTGCACTGCGGGAACAACATTGCGATTGAGCGCGCCAGAATCAATTCAGGGAAGTTTGCTGCTGATAGAGGTGAAAAGCGCGAAGCCCTTGTCGGAAGTGCAAGGAAATTGGGGCGGGCGGAGCGTCCCGTTCTGGAGGGAGGTTGCAAGTGAAACCCAGCGAAAAGGTTTGCTGGGGGTTGACCTCGAAAAGGCGCCCGGCGCATACGCGTTGAAGGTCACCGGGCAAACGGCGCGCGGTGAGAAAATGAGCTGTAGCGCGACGGTGACAGTGAGGAAAGGCCGGTTCGCGACGGAAAAATTGCAGGTGGGGAAACAGTTCGTGGAGCCCAGCCCGGAACAAATCAAGCGCGCGGACCAAGAGCGCCAGAAGTTGCGCGATATTTTTGACCGCGTGACGCCGGAGCGCTTATGGGACGGAAAGTTTCGAATGCCGCTGGATGGCGTGACCACGGGCTCGAATTTTGGAAGGCGGCGAATTCTGAATGGGAATCCCGGGACACCACATGGCGGGGTGGATCTGCCCGGGACCACTGGAACGCCAGTGCACGCCGCGCAGCGCGGGAAGGTGGTGCTGGCAGAGGAATTGTTCTTCGCCGGAAATACTGTTGTATTGGATCATGGTCTGGGAATTTACACCTTCTATGGGCACCTCTCGGAGATCGACGCGAAGGTGGGAGACACTTTGGAAGCGGGCGCCTCCCTGGGAAAAGTCGGAGCGACCGGGCGCGTCACCGGACCGCACCTGCACTGGGGACTCACAGTGGAAAGAGCGCGGGTGAACCCGCTGCACCTTGTGAAGTTGCTAGAGAACGAATGAGCTTTGAATGTCCAGGATTTCGAAGGCCGTCCGTGATGGGCAGGAGATCAATGTTGAGCCACACGTGGGAGAGGACCAGCGCGGCGATGAGCAACATGCTCCGATGTGAGTTGCCCGCAGAAACGGCGCTGCGCTCCTGCCTTCTGAAGTGCGAGCCCGAGCAGCGGCTGAAAGAACATCCGACAAAGCGCCAGAGAGGCAACCAGTGCCGGCGAGGCTGGCGCTCGGCCGGCAGCAGGCACCCATCGGTATCCAGGCTGGAATGAGGGAGGGGCCAAAAAACCGGATACCCGGGCCAATAGCATGGCCGCATGCGCCGTAAGTTGGGCTTGGTAAGTGCCTGCACGATCGCAAGAGACTCGCTGAGACGGTTGCAGGGGTATGGAAGCCGAATCGCAGCGCCCATCAGGAGTGTGGCGATACGCCCGCCGGCGCTGGCGTAGTGGAAAGCGTTCACCGGCTAGTGCACCTGAAGGTATCCCGGGAGAACCACGATCTGTGCGACCTGGATGCTGTGATCAGCGCGGACCAGGCCGGTCGGAATGTACCGTCACAGGAGTCGTCGTGCGCGCGTAGACGGTCCTCCGTCTTCCAATAGCTTGCTCTTGACCATTTGTGTTGGACTCGGTGAGGCGCGCGTTTCTCACGTATTTCCACGGTGTTGGAGCACCAAGCCCCATTGAAACGATAGGCCAGTGAGAAACTCTACCTAAGGAGAGCCCCCTCGGGCCCTAGCTGCCGCCGGCATCTACGTGCAGAGGTCCCCGGCGCGAGCCGCCAAGTTGCCAAGAATGTTGCGTTTGCGACGAGGTAGGGGCGGAATCGAGATTGTTACCGGGCCTGGTAGCAAGCAGTATGGGAAGATAGGGGTGGTACGACGGTACTGTTATAGGACTTCCTTTTGTGGTACCGTTCCGCCATTGTTTTTGAAGTTGTAAGTAGGCAGTATGGGGGTGTGTGGGCAAGGTTAGTGCTGGTCACTTCTATTTTGTCACTCTGTCTTTTTAGCACCATGCTGACACGACACAGTAAGTGTAGACGTGTGGGTTGAAGCTGGTCAGACGTCGTGGATTCATAAATCAGATGAGGTCGAAGCCGAAATGTCCCTGCTTCACTTTCGTTGCAAAGAACGTCGTCGTACCCTGAGGGTAGCACTGACCGTGCCGTTGACCGTCCACGGAAAGACAGACGCCGGCGAGAAGTTCTCCGCGCAGACCCATGCGCAGTCGGTGAACCGGCACGGGGCGTTGTTTCAGCTTGAGGAGATCGTGTTGGTGGGACAAACGCTGATCCTGATGAATGATCACACCGCGCAGTCGATGGAGTCCCGTGTCATCTCGATCCATCGGGCTCGCGACGGCAAGCAGTATATCGGGGTGGAGTTCATCTCGCCGGAAATAAACTTTTGGCACATGCAGTTCCCGATTCCGGGCTCCAAACCGCTGCGTCGGATCGTTCCCACCAAAATCTCCGCGTAAACCGGAGCGCGGTCAGGTCCAGATCCAGATCCAGCTCCAGCATCCCGTTTTGCGTGAATCCCGCATCCAGTGTTGTCAGGTTTTGCAGGCTCCGCGCAAAGAGAATCGCCCCAACAACCGGCATGAGCGACATGGCGATCTGCGAAACCACGAGAACGCGCCGCAACCCAAACAGTGCGCGACCACTCGTGCCGCTCCGTCCGCTCGACTCTAAGCACCGCTCCCGGGGACACTAGCGTTGCCCGCAACGCCGGAGCCAGCCCAAATAGGACACACGTCAGCGCTCCGCGCCGCCCATCTCGATACGCGCGGCCCGCACCACTTGTTCGCGGTTTATCCCGCGGCGCATCTTCTCGTTCACGGCGGCGTCCAGATACCCGCGCAGTTCCTCATCCATTTCGCGCTCGACCTGTTGCTTGCGGAACAATCCCCGCAGACCACCCGCCAGATTTCGCAGCAGTGACATCGCTTACCTCCTACGACTCCGCCTCGAGAATCCGCGCGATGGCCGCTGCTTGTCTCGCCCATTCGCGGGTCTCGCCTTGAGCTGTTTGCGCCCGGGCGCTTGCAAAACGTAATACTTAGCGCGCCGATTGTTCGCAGTGTCCCGCCATTCGCTCTTGAGCCAGCCGGCCCGTTCCAGCCTGCGGAATGCCGGAAACAACGATCCCGGATTCACCTGGAAGACGCCTTTACTGATCTGCTCGATACGCATGGCGATACCATATCCATGCATCGGCTCCAGCTCCAATGTTTTCAGGATCAACATGTCCAGCGTGCCCTGAACCGGGTCGCTCGGCTTGTCCACCATGAAATGTGCTCCTCCTGACTGTCAACAGGAAGATGGCATCGATACCCTAGATTGTCAGGAGGAGCAGTTCGTTTCGCCGGATTTCATGCCATGCCGTTCGTTCCGCGGTACGATCGACGTGTGCCAGATGGTGTGAAAAGGATCGGTTTAATTTCGGATACCCACGGCCTACTGCGCAAAGAAGCAGTGGAAGCCCTGCGTGGGTCGGAGCTGATCATCCACGCAGGAGACGTGGGGAAGCCGGAGATTCTGGACGAGCTAAGATCGATCGCACAGGTTGTAGTGGTGCGGGGAAATGTGGATACCGAGTCCTGGGCGCAGGGGTTGCCGGAGACGGCCGTGGCGGAAACAGGCGCGGCCATGATCTACGTTCTACACAATGTGAACACCCTGGATTTGAATCCTGCCGCAGCCGGTTTTCAAATCGTCGTCAGTGGCCATTCCCACAAACCAGGAAAGACGGAGCGCGAGGGCGTGCTCTATGTCAACCCTGGAAGCGCGGGACCGCGCAGATTTCAATTACCGGTCACGGTGGCACATCTGCGATTGGGAGAGATACCGTACGACGTGGAGTTCGTGGATCTCGAACCATCCCGGTAACCCCAGCGGCACGGCCTGAAGACCAACAGGTGGCGTGGGTTTTTAGGTTTGGCGCACAGACATTCCCACCTGACCGTTTCGTCTTTGTCACGTTGCGTGAGTCTTAGTGTGAAGCAGGAACCCACGCAAGGCCATCGACGCCCGGAGTGAGGTCGATAGGCGGCTGCATGATCCAGGAGCGCAGGTCGAGCACGGCGATTTTGCCGGCACCGGTCCCGCTCACGTAGGCGATTTCTCCGCCCGGTCGAATCAGGATTTCCGAGGATCTCTCCGGAACTGCCAGTGAACGCACAACCTTCAGAGTTTGCAAATCAACGACATGGAGCCGATTGGCGCCAAGGCTGACGGCCAGCAACCAGCGCCCATCGGGAGTCGGCGCCGACGCATACGCCACGTCCGGCAATTCGATCCAGTTCGTAATTTTGTTCGTAGCCGTCGCGATGACCGCGATGCGGGGAGCATCTTGATCGTGGGTGAAGATGCGGAGGCCATCCGGTGAGATGGAAATGCGCTGGACACTCTTTGCCACGGGAATCGTGGCAATGAGATTGCGCTTCACCAGATCGAGCACGCTCACACTGCCGGCGCTGACGTTGGCGGTGTACCCGCGGTGGCCGTCGAGCGAAAGAACCAGCATGTGGGATTGCGGCTCCCCCGTCGGAATTTCCGCGAG
>Ga0209234_1000109_pt1 | contig 21351 bp, 18 predicted proteins | sample GraSoi013_1_20cm_2_FD_185816 | JGI IMG/M metagenome (GOLD analysis project Ga0209234, IMG submission 185816) | Grasslands soil microbial communities from the Angelo Coastal Reserve, California, USA - Sample 08_20_2013_1_20cm (SPAdes) (version 2) | ecosystem: Environmental > Terrestrial > Soil >... | reverse complement strand
ACCATCGAAGCCTGGCTCTATGACGTCCGCAACCCCGCTTCTCAAGCCGTCGTCGGCAAAGTCTATCGCGGCGCTCCCACGGATCTCCAGGTTCGCAAATTCGCTCATCAGTTCGCCGACGAAATCATAAGCAAGCTCTCCGGCGGCCTCCCAGGTATCGCCTCAACGCAAATCGCTTTCGTCAGTTCGCGCAACGGCTCCAAAGAAATCTGGGTTATGGATTACGACGGCTCCAACCAGCGCCAGCTCACTTCCCTGAAATCGATTTCGCTTACTCCTCGCTGGTCGCCAGACGCTTCGCGCATCGCTTTCACATGTTTCGCGCCATCCAGCGGCCTCACTAGCGCGCAAATCTGCATGTATTCGATGGACACCGGAAAACTCGTCTCCTTCCCGCGCTTCCGCGGCACCAACATCACTCCCGCCTGGTCTCCCGACGGCGCGCAAATCATTTTTTCATCTTCCATGCAAGGCAATCCCGAGCTCTTTGTCTCCGACATAAACGGCGGCCGCCCCAAGCGCTTGACCAACGCCAATGGCGCAAGTATGTCTCCAAGTTGGAATCCGAAAACCGGTCAGACCGTCGCCTTCGTCAGCGATCGCGGCGGCACTCCTCAGCTCTACTTGATGAATTCCGACGGCACCAGCGCGACGAAGCTGGACCTCCCCGACAAAGGCTACGTCATCGATCCGGCGTGGGCGCCCAATGGCCAGTTGCTGGCTTTCAGCTGGCGCCGTCCCAACGACAACTACGACATCTACATCATGGACGCCGCTACACGCCAGCTTGTGGAATTGACGCGCGACCAGGGCCGCAATGAGCGTCCCAGTTGGGCACCTGATGGCCGCCACCTGGTTTTCGAATCCACTCGCGGGGGCACACGCCAGATTTGGACCATGCTCGCCGATGGCTCTCAGCCGCACCAGTTGACCACTGGCGGCCACAACGAATCGCCCAACTGGTCGACGCGATGAAATGTTTTGTGGAACCGGACGTGATCTAATGCATCTCACATTCAGGTGCCCTGTATTTCGGCTACAACCGTATTGTTTTACTGTCGTGCCTCGCTGTCGCCGCACGATGTATAATATATCGTGATACGAGATATTACCCGGACCCAGCCCGCTGGTGTTACGATATTGGCTCTGCTGGGACGAACACGGGAACTTCACTGAGGAGGAACTGCATGAATTTGGCTCCACGCTTGCTTTACCGCACCGGCTTGATTGCCGCGTTTGCCGTTGTCGTCTTGGCCTTTGGCTGCAAGCATCCACCGAAAGCGCTGCCGCCCCAGCCGCCTGCACCAGCGCCGGCGGCCGCACGTCCGACAGTGACGTTGCAGGCCAGTCCGACCTCCATTAACAAAGGCGATTCCTCAACCCTGAGTTGGAATTCCACCGATGCCACGGAGCTCACCATCGAGCCCGAAGTCGGCGCCGTGACGGCTCAGGGCTCCAGCAAGGTCTCTCCCTCCGAATCGTCGACCTACAAGATAACAGCCAGCGGTCCCGGAGGCTCCGCCAGCGCCACTGCAACCGTCACGGTGAACGCACCTCCGCCGCCACGGCCGCCGGCGCAACCCTCTCTCGATGAGCTCTTCCTCAAGGAAGTGCGGGATGCCTATTTCGACTATGACAAGGCCGACCTTCGTCCCGATGCCCGTGCGGCGCTGTCGAAGACCGCGGATTTCCTGAAGAACTACCCGCAACTAAGAGTGACCATCGAAGGCCATTGCGACGAGCGTGGCTCCACGGAATACAACTTGGGCCTCGGCGATCGCCGCGCCACCGCCGTCAAGCAGTTCATCGTTTCTCTGGGCGTTTCCGCCGACCGCCTCAGCACCGTCAGCTTTGGCAAGGAGAAGCCCTTCTGTATGGAGAGCAACGAGTCCTGCTGGTCGCAGAACCGCCGCGGCCATTTCGTGAAGTCAAACTGAGCCGTTTCACCCCGTTCGCCACGATGACCGATTGGTGACGGAATCAGCCGCGAGGCCCGGCAAACTCTTGCCACCTCGCGGCTCTCTTATTAGAGTGAAAGCTGTTTCCCCGGCCTGTATGATTTTTATTGGCTGCTGTGAGGCCACCATGCATTGGCAGCTTTTCGGAGTCCCTTAGGAGGATTGTTCATGCGTATTCGCCACATCGCCATTTTTAGCGCCGCCGTTCTCGCCGGCGCACTTGCCGGAAGCCTGGTCGGCCCCCACCCCGCGGAAGCGGTGGCCCGCGAGCTTATCGAGCTCCAGCGCGACGTCACCTCCCTGCTCCAGGGCCAGAAAGATCTTTCCACCCAAGTAACGCAGGATCACACCATCCTGAAAACGCTCATCGAGCAATCCAACGACACCGTTGCCAAGCTCGGCGCCACCATGAGCTCGCTCCAGAAATCCGTTCAGGATGTTCAAGCTAATTCCGGCGCACGTCTCGACACCATGTCCACGCAGGTCCAGGGCCTCTCGGACAATCTCGAGGAAATCAAGTCCCGCCTCGGCAAACTCAACCAGCAGCTCGTCGATCTCCAGAATTCCGTCCAGAGCCTCGATGGCAAGATCTCCGGGGCCGCGGCGCCCGCACCAGCCACTGGCACCGCCACTCCCACCACTTCTACCGGTGCTCCCCCCAACTCCTCCGCCGTTCCCAGCGGCGCGCCCTCCGCCGACACGCTCTATTCCAACGGCCTCCGCGACATCACCAGCGGCAAATACGATCTGGCCCGCTCCGAATTCCAGGACTACCTCAAGTATTACGGTGACACCGATCTTGCCTCCAACGCCCAGTTCTATCTCGGCGAGATCGCCTACTCCCAGAAAAACTACGACCTGGCCGTCGCGGAATACGAAAAAGTTCTGAACAACTATCCCAAGAGCTTCAAGCTCGCCCCCGCGCGACTGAAGAAAGGTATGGCCCTCGTCGAACGCGGCCAGAAAACCGGCGGCGTCCGCGAACTTCGCGAAGTCGTCAGACGCTACCCCGGCACCGAGGAAGACCGCCGCGCCCGCGCCAAACTCAAAGAACTCGGCGTCAGCGTTATCCCCACGCGCTAACTTCTCCCTTTGCAGCGTCGGATTCATGGCGACCTCATTCTCTCGATTCGTAAAACCCCTCCCTTTGCCCGTCCGCCCCTCCCCTACTCTCTTTCCTTTGGAGCCGCACGCCAGTTCTAAATTTCCCCGACCGGACTCCGGAGTTCTCCCTCCCGGTGCCACACGATAAGACTGCGCCAATCGTGCAATTCCCCGCGACTTGCACGCCCCCGGGGTGCCCACCACTTTCGGCTCGTGGAAGGGTGGGCGCTTCTTCTTTTCGTATTTTCTACTTCAGATGAAGCATTCTGCGTTTGCAATTCTTGAGCGTCCGATGGAAGAACCCCTTTCTATAGATCATCGAGAAGTAACAAGGTGAGCGTCCCTTTCCAGCTTCTCCGAAGGGGTGGGAATGTTGTTCACTTCATGCCTAGAGAACTCTAGCGTCATCAACGACGCGCTGGCTTGCATTTCATCACCTGCCGTTGCTACCAGCGACGGCCGCTGCCGCGCGCCGTCCAGGCTCGCAATCTGTTTGTAAGGATCCCGTGAGAAGTGCTTAGCCGCAGCGGACCGCGCATCTTGCAACTCCTCTCTCTTGGTATTCGCGCATTCAGTGGGAGCGGAGAGAGAGAGAACAGTTTTCAAAGAAAGACTCGGACTCCAGGCATTGGTTCAGTGGTAGGACGGCACGGGGAGGGTTATCACCGGCGCTTACCTGCTCTTCGCTGGCAACTGATAACCATAAACCTGTCAGCTAATTTCTTTGCTTCCCTACTTCATTACCGCGTTACCTCAATCCAGCGCCGGAACCGTATTCCGCTCCTGCCGACGCCGATGCAGATAGTGCATCGCGATGTTCAGGTAAATGCTGCCGCACGGCGTCTCGATGCAGATCACCAGCGCTTCCGTATCCTCGCTGCCGGCCAGCCCCGTTTCGTCCATATGAATTTCTGGCGGAAACACCTTGAAGTGGAACCCCTGGTCGTTCAGTAGCGTCACGGAATTGCCGATGACCATGTTGGCCAGTTCACAAACCGTTTCTTTCACCACTTGCTCGCTCGCCTTGACTTCCACGCCCGCGAGGTGGCTCGCCACCTTAACCGCCACTTCCGGCGACAGGTCGAGGATAACGCGCCCTTCGATGTCTCCCTTGATGGCGATGAGCGCGGCAACACCTTTCCGGCGATACGTGTCCTCGTCCATCGAAAGGTCTTGGATTTTTGTCGGCGCCTGTAGTGACTCCGCGAAGACCGCATCCGCGGCATTGATGAACGGCTGGATCAGTTCCATTCTCATATGTGGTGTTCTCCTGCCAACGCCACCGGCACGCCGGCGGCGTTGGGAACGTCGCTCAGCACGTAGCGGAGAATTTCGTACAGCACTTCCGGCTTCACCGGCTTCTGTACGAAATGCTTCGCGCCCTTCTGGAGAGCCGCTAGAATATTCTCCTGGTATCCCACCGAAGAGACCATGACGATGCGCGCCTCGGCGTGCTGCCGCACGATGCGCTCCACCGCTTCGATTCCCTCCATCTGCGGCATGGTAATGTCCATGAGCACGATGTCCGGGCTGATCCGGTTGAATTCCGCGATAGCGGTCAGGCCATCTCCTGCTTCGCCGGCCACCTCGCCGCCGAACATCTCAATCATTTTGATAAGATTCTTGCGCGCGAAGACGGAATCGTCCACCACCAGGTAGCGAACCGGCTGATTGTCTTTCCGCAGTAGAGCGGCAAATTGTTTCATGGCCTTCTCCTTATCCCCACCCCCACCTTCACGAGCGCTGGGAAGAAACGGGGGTCTTGTCGTTCTTTTCAAGCTTTTCGTTCTTCTCGACTCTGCAAGTGGCGCCGCGTTCCGCGCCGTAGTTGCTCACCAAGTACGAGCTGAGTCCATCGAGCGGAATAATCTTGTTCGCGTATCCTTTGAGGATTGCGGCGCGCGGCATGCCGCTGACGACGCAGGTGTCTTCACTCTGCGCAATGGTCATTCCGCCCGCCGCCTTGATCGCACCGAGCCCCTCGGCCCCATCATCTCCCATGCCGGTCATTAATATTCCGACCGTAGTGAGCCCAAACTCCTGGGCCACGGAATGGAAGAGCACGTCCGCGGATGGCCGATGTCCGCTCACCGGCGCGCTATCGGAGAGCACCACCATATCTCCGCGGGGCATGCGGCGAACCATCATGTGACGATTCCCCGGACAGATCAGAACGCGGCCGGCCAGGAGGAGATCGCCGGAGCGTGCTTCGTGGACGTGGAGAGCGCAACATTCATCGAGGCGCTTGGCGAACATTTCGGTAAAACCTTCCGGCATGTGCTGCACAATCAGAATTGTGGATTGGAAATCCCCAGGAATTTGCGACAAAACAAACTGCAATGCATTTGGCCCGCCGGTAGAGATTCCGATGGCGATGACGCGGCGCGGCGGCCACGCGGCGCGGATTTCTTTTTTCGGCGCGGCGGCTTCTACGATGACCGCGGGGGGGAGTTTGCGACCGACGGCGCGCCTGGCGACTTTTATTTTGGCTATCAGCTGGTCGGCAATCTCGTCCAGACGCCCAGCGGCCGCATCTTTGGGCTTGGCGAGAAAATCGACAGCACCGTACGCGAGAGCTTTCAACGTGGCGTAACCGCCCTCTTTCGAATGAGTGCTGAAGAGAATGACCGGCAACGGCATGCGCCGCATGATGAGGCGCAAGGTCTCCATGCCATCCATCCGCGGCATCTCCAGATCAAGTGTCACGACATCCGGCTGCAACTCTTCAATTTTCTTCAATGCGAAGGCGCCGTCCATGGCCGTGCCGACCACTTCGATGGACGATTCGCGCGCGAGGATCGCGGGGATAAGCTTCCGCATGAGAGCGGAGTCATCCACGACGAGAACTCGGATGCGCTCGCTCACGCGATCGCTCCTAGCGGCGTAGCGCGCGAGAGCCGCGAAAGGACGGCGGAAACATTCAAAATAAGAACAACCGTTCCGTCACCGAGGATGGAAGCACCGCTGACTAGGTCACTTGAGACGATTTCGCCGGGAAGAGCTTTGATCACCAGTTCTTCTTCTCCAACAAGACTATCCACGAGGAGGCCGAAACGCTTTTCCGTAATGCCAATGACAATGACAAAATGCTTCTTTCGAGCCGGCTCGGTGTCGATACTGTGCAGACGGCTAAGGTGCTCCAGCCGAACGAGGGTAAGAACCTGGTCGCGAAGGCGCAGCACTTCGCGCTGGTCTACGCGGTGAATTTCGGGATCCATAATGCGAGTGATCTCCACAACCGCGGAGAGCGGGACGGCAAAAAGACGGCCGCCGACGCGGAACAGCAAAGTCTGAATGCTAGCGAGAGTGAGCGGCGCACAAAGTCGAATTGTTGTGCCGCGACCTTTTTGCGAAGAAATGTGAACGGTTCCCTTTAGGCGGTCGAGCACAGTCCGGACGACATCCATGCCAATGCCACGACCAGATACTTCCGTCACTTCCGAGGCGGTGCTGAACCCTGGCTCGAAAATAAGACTAAGCGTCTCTTGCTCGGTCAAGCGCTGGGCCTCGGCAAGCTTCAGGAGTCCCTTTTCGACGGCCTGGGCGCGTAAGAGCGCAGGATCCATGCCCCGGCCGTCGTCACGGACTTCAATGACCACCTGCGCGCCCTGGTGATAGGCATTGAGATAAACGGTACCGCGTGCCAGCTTGCCGGCAGAGACGCGCACGTCGGCTGGTTCGATACCATGGTCGACGGCGTTGCGGACAAGATGCATGAGCGGTTCGGCGAGAGCGTCAAGAATGCCCTTATCGAGGTCGGTGTTCTGGCCAGCAAGTTCCAGGGCCACATCCTTGCCACACTGCTTGGCAACGTCGCGAATGACGCGCGGGAAACGCCGGAAGAGTTGCTCGACGGGCACCATGCGGATTTTCAGAACGCACTTATGAAGCTCATCAAGGATACGGGCCTGAAATGCCATGGCGTCTGCAAGTTTGGCGCGCAAGGGATCGCGGGCGTGCTTCTTGTCAAACTCGGTAAGCGCGCGATTGAGCATGGACTTTCCGATAATCAGTTCGCCGACCAGGTTCATGACCGCATCGATACGCGCGGCATCCACGCGCAACATGCTTTCAGCAACCGCGGTTGCGGCAGAACCAGAAGTAATGGGGTTGGTTGCTGCGCCACTTTCGATGGTCTCGGTAGTCCCGGCGACAACTCTGGCTGCCTGCGCCTCCAGCAAATCGCTCAGTAATTCATGCTCCGGTGTGTCTGCGGTCGCAGCACGTTCGAGACGCACATCGGAGACAATCGAAGGAATCCGGCAGCGCTGGCGAATCCTTTCTTCCGGCTGGGAGCTGGCCAAGGCGGCTTCAATAATCTCGACGGTTGCGGCCGCTACATTGTCTTCCGGCCGCAAAGCGATGACGGTACCGCTGCCGTGAAGAACATTTCGAATGAGCTGGAAAGCGGCGGCGCGCATCAGACTGTTGGGATCAATGCGCAGGGCGACGTTGTAAACGGGCTCGCCACGATGTACGGCTTCCGAAATCATGAGCTGTTCGTATTCCGTCCACGCAAATTGTGCGGGCAATTGAGGCGCCGCAGAGCCAGCGTTCTTGGGGGGAGCAGGCTCCTTCAGCAATTTGTGAATCATGGCGTGGAGTGCTTCCACAGTAGGCAGCTCCGCCTTGTGCTGATAGGCGGTGAGCATTGCGCCAAAACTATCAGCCGCGGTAAGGATGAGTTCCGCGAAATCGGTCCCGCGCTCCTGGGCTATTTGCGAAGTGAGCGCATCCTCGAGTTCGTGCGAGAGCTCGCTTAGCTTGTGAAAACCGCAGGCCGCAGAATCGCCCTTCAAGGTATGCACGGCGCGACGGACACGGCGAATCACCTCCTCGTCAGCGGGGCGCGACTCGAGTTCGAGCCCTGCCTCGTTGAGCGATTGAACCAGTTCGTTCGCGCTCTCGAAGAAGAGAGCGCGCAACTCGTCTCCGCGATCCTCGGGGGGACGACTCACTTATTGGCCTCGTTGCGCTGGTAAGCAGTGCCGTTATTCTCATGAACCATGCGGAATTTCTGAGTTAAGCCGAACAAGCTTTCAGCATGCCCCACAAAGAGATATCCGGCGGGATTCAAGCAGTGCCAAAACTTTTCAATCAAGCGCTTTTGCTCGGCTTCGTCGAAATAAATCATCACGTTACGGCAGAGGATAATGTCGTTGCGGCGGGGCAAGAACTCGGTCTTCAAGTTGTGAAAGTCGAACTGCACGAGTTCTTTCAATTGTGGCTTGACAGCATACTTGTTGGCAGATTTCTCGAAATACCGGAGCCGGCACGTGTAATCCACAGGTTCCATCTGTTGCTCGGTGTAAAGACCTTCCTGACCAGCGCGTAGGCTGGCATAGCTGATGTCCGAAGCAACGATTTCTACTCTCCATGGAGGAGGAATGAGCGGTTTCGGAGAAGGCATTTCGAACGGGAGCGGATTACGCAAGTAGTAGTAGGCCAGCGCATCGCAGACCAAAACGGCGACGGTGTAGGGCTCCTGGCCGGAGGAGCAACCGGCGCTCCAGATCCGAAGTGTGTAATCACGGCGTTCCTGCTTGCGGCGCAGAATGTCCTCGAGAACAGTTTTCTGAAGGAGCTCGAGTTGCGGGCGATTGCGAAAGAAGCTCGTTTCGTTGACGGTTAGATTCTCAAGCAGGAGGGCCAGTTCGGCGCGCCCTTCCCTGCTGGTCAACAGCCGGTAATAAGCATAGAAAGAGTCGAGCTGGCAGGCCTTCAGACGGCGTTGCAGGCGATCCTTCAGGAAGTGCGAGCGGCGCTCATCGAAATACATACCGCATTCCTGATAGACCAGAGTCTGGAGGAGCTTCAGCTCTGCTTCGGTGAGTTGGACCTGGGCAGTAATCGTTCCCATTGTGTTTTCGTGAAGCGGATCCGCAGTCCGGCGATTTTAGTTGCAAGCCGAAAGAACATTACCTTGCGGTGGCGACGGGTTCCGCGACCTCCTCGAGTCGTTTGAACTCCGGGCGATGTAGGAGTTTCGAGATGTCCAGCAGAATAATGAGACGTCCCTTCAGCTTGCCGACACCCGTGACGTATCCGGCTGCGCCTTCCGCAAAAACACTGCCCGGGGCTTCGATCTCGGACGGCGGAATCTTCAGCACTTCCGAAGCCGCGTTGACGATGAGGCCGATCAACTTGTTGTCCAGCTCCACGACGAGAATGCGGTTCTTTTTATCGGTATGAATCTCGGTCTCACCGAATCGTTTGCGCAGGTCCATCACCGGAATGATCTTCCCGCGCAGATTGATCACCCCCTCGATCAGGTCGGGAGCGCTCGGAACCGCGGTAATCTCCGGAACACGCACAATCTCGCGCACGGCAGCGATACGCACGCCGTACGTTTCCTTACCGATACGAAAACCAACGACTTGAAGATCCTTTTCCATCGAGAGGCCTCCGGCCCTCTAGGAACGCGCTATTCCCGCGTATTCGAGTTCTTGCGCACGGTTCGACTCCGAACCGCGGCGGTGACTGCCCAACGATTCGCCGCGACGCGGTCGCTGCTGGTTGGCGCGGTCCAGAACGAAGCGATCCATGCTGTCGAGCAAGTTGCGCGAAAGCTTGAGCATCTGCTCGGCGGCGGCGGAAAGCTCGGTGGAACTGGACGCGGATTGGTGTACCAGTTCGCGCATCTTGTCCATGGCGCGGACAACGGCCTGGGCGCCGGACGCCTGTTCTTCGACGGCGGAATTGATTTCTTGGGTAATTTCGGTGAGGCGGCTAGTGGCTTTGGCGATTTGTGAAGAACCAACCGATTGTTCGTTGGTGGCGGCGCCGATCTCCTGAGAGAACTTGTAGACTTCGGTGACCACGTTGGAAATCTTGTGCAGCGCGGAACCAAGATCGTTTCCGAGGCTCAAGCCTTCCTCGACGATGCGCGTGCTACGTTCCATGTTTTCGACCGCTTGGCGAGCTTCGCGCTGAATGCTCTGAATGAGATCCGCAATTTCCTTGGTTGATTGCGTGGACTTCTCAGCGAGTTTGCGAACTTCATCGGCAACAACAGCGAATCCAAGACCGTGCTCACCGGCGCGGGCCGCTTCGATGGCCGCGTTGAGCGCGAGCAGGTTGGTCTGTTCGGCAAGGTCGTCGATGACTTCGATAATCTTACCAATGTCATCGGCGCGATGACCCAGGATGTTGATGATTTCTGCGGAAGACTGGATGGCCTGATTGGTGCGGTTGAGGCCGTCGGTGGCCTTCTCCATGGTTTGAATGCCGGTGACGACTTCCTCGCGCGAGCGGTTGGCGATATCGAGCAACACCTTGGCGGTATCGGCGACGCGCTGAATGGAAGTGACCATCTGATCGATGGACGCGGAGGTTTCCGCGACGCTGGAAGCCTGAACTTGAGTGTTCTTCACAACGTTCTGCACATTGATGCTCATCTCGTGCATGGTGCTGGTGACCTCTTCAATCGCGGAAGAGGCCTGGACACTGACCTTGGCCGCGTCATCAGCGGCGCCCGCGACTTGATTGGAGCCAGCCGAGACCTGGCTGGCGGAATCCCGGGTTGTCCGAACAAGTTCCTGCAAACCGTGGGACATGCGAAGGAAGGCATTGCCGAGAGTGTCGCGTTTGGAACGCGGCACGACCTCCACGGTCAGATCGCCTTCGGCAACGGCCATGGAAACGCTGGCCATTTCTTTTAGATAGGCGACCATGTTGTTGAAGGTCGTGGCCAGAGCGCCGATTTCATCGTTACGGTGAATATCAATGCTCTGATCGAGGTCTCCCGAGTCGCCTATTTCGCGCGCCACGGTGATGAGGTGGGTCAAAGGTTCCGTGATGGACTTGGCGGTATAGAGCGCGATGAAACTGCCCGCTAGGAGAGCCAGCAGCGTTCCGCCGGTGGTAACCCAGATGCTGACGGTGCTCAGGCGATCTGCGGATTTTGTGGTTTCCTCAAGGAACCTGCTGATATCGGCATTGCTTTGATCGAGGACGACCGATGACTTGGTCAGCCAGGAAGAGGGATCTTTCTGCAGATAAAAAATTTGCAAGTCGGAAACAGTAGCATCTCCAGAATCGACTTGACGGCGCTTGGCGATCAGTGGCTTGGCAAAGTTGTCGGCCCAGCTGGCTTCCGTACTCTCAACCTGGATCAGGGCGGTGCGGACGGCTTCGTTGGAGGCTTGCGATTCGCCACGCTTGATCTGGTCGGTGATGTCCGTCAAACCTTTACTCACTTTCTCTTCATCGCGGGGATCGCCGCTGAGGAGGAAATTATTCATGTTGAGGCGATTCAACATGATCTGATAACGCACGGATTCGACGGTGCTCTTGCTATCGAATGCAACACTGGCATCCTTGCGCGCCGAGCTTTCCTTCCACCCGGCGATGATATTCACAACGAACAACACCGACAGGGTGGCCAGGATCAGGCCGAAACCCGCGTAAAGCTTTTTTCCGATGGTCATTGCGAAATGCCTCCCGCCCACCTCAGCAGGTCAGCGTGCCGAGCCGCTTCTGCCGGAACAAACTTTCCTCTACTGTTTCCCTTAACTGCCATGAAACTCAAACTCCACAACCTGGGTGGTCTCTTCCGGCGCAGTCGCGAATTTCCATTCCTTCACGGCGTCCTGGCAAGCCTGTACCAGCAAGGGGTGCCCTCCGACGACCCGCGTGCTTTTCACACGTCCGTCCGCCGTGATGACGACTTCGATTTTGACTTTGCCCGTAACATTCATGCGTCTGGCGAGGTCGGGATACAAAGGCGCCGTCTTGGTCTTGACCTTGCGCTTGGATTCGTCCGTCGAACCCGACTGGGCAAATCCAGAAAGGCTCGAAAAAATGAGCGCCGCAGTAGCAGCCACAGCCAACCTCTTCCACGCGCTAGTTCTCATCGACACTACTCCTCATGGGATGGGAGGATGCCCCGCGTAGGAGAAGGCACGTCGGATGCCATGGTGGAGCGGTGCGGGAATACTGGAATCCGCATCAGCCTAGCGCCGGTAACTAACAGAGGAGCAGCAGGTTATGGAAGAGTTAGAAGATGAATGGCAATCCGGCTTTCGAGCACCATTGTCTCAGGCGGACGGAACTCCACGGCCTGAGGTCTCAGGCTGAGACGCAGAGAGAATGGGGAGCGCCGCCGCTGTAGGCGATTTCGCTACACGATGCTGACCGGCGATTGACTGAGATTGAGACTCCCCGGTAGGGTTGGATTGGGCAGCGCCTCGCAACTTGAGACGCCGGACGCCCACCTGTCGTCGATGCGCAGAATAAAGACAAGACCGTCGCATGCTGCCACGCGCCAGCGCGCAAGGGCGGAGCCGCACCTGGGCATATCGAAACAGGCCGAAGAATTGATGGCACTCGCAGTGGAGGCGGCACAGTCGCGACATCTGCCGGGATTTCTGGAACAGTTTGCGTTGCGTTCGACGAGAATGCTGGATGCCATTTGGGGAGGCGTGGCCGTTTATCGCGGACGCGAAACGGAACTTCACGCTATTTCGGGCGGCCCTACCACCGAAGCGACCACAGACTGGCTCATTTCGCGCGCGCGTGCCAGCCAGAACGATGTGGAAGCCTTACCGATACCCAAGGAGATCGCCGCAACTTTGCCCTTTGCTGAGGAACCGGGAGTGGTTGTCTTCGTGCGGATCGCGGCGAGCGACAACGAAAGGCTGGGAACGCTGTTCCTGATCCGGAACCGGAAGTCGCTGAGTGCGGATCAGAAACGATTGTTGCATGCGCTGGCGAGTCATGCGGCGCTCTCGCTGGAGAATTTCCGTCGATTCTCGCAACTGGAGCGTTCCAAGCGTCAGTGGGTCGAAGACATCGACGCCATCAGCGATTACATCGTGGTGCACGACCGCGCCTGGAACATCGTTCGAACAAACCGTTCACTCGCGTCCCACCTTGGCGTGTCGCCGGTGGCCCTGGTCGGCGAAGCTATGAGCAGCTTGAGACAAATCGCGCAAACGGGAAGCGATCTGCCCTGCCCGTTCTGCCGCGATACGCGGCGACCAAAGGAAGAGTATGTGGCCGCGTCGGCAGAGCGTATCTTTCTCGTTTCGACTTCGCGAACGCCGGGCCTCTCTGATGACGATACGCGCACCATCCATGTTTTGATGGACATTACCGACCGGCGGGAGGCGGAACGGCGGTATCGCGAGCTGTTTGACAGCATTCAGGAAGGATTGTTTTTCGCGACACCGGACGGGAGATTCCTGGACGTAAATGACGCCATGGTGCGCATGCTGGGATACGCTTCGCGTGAGGAATTGCTGCGCGCGGACGTGAGCCCGCATCTGTACCCGGTGCCGGAAGCGCGTGAAAAATTCATGCGCACCCTGTCGGAAAGAGGAGTCTTGCGCAATTACGAAGAGACGCTACGGCGCAAGGATGGGACCCTGCTGCACACGCTGCAAAATATCACCGCGGTGCGCGATTCCCGCGGGCACATCGCGCAAGTCCGCGGACTGATGCTGGACGTGACGGAGCAGAAGACTTTTCAATCGCAACTACAGCGGGAACGCGATTTTAATCAGAAGATTCTGAATACCACACAGAGCATGATTCTGGTGCTGGATACCGCAGGGTTGATCAGTTATGCCAACCGGCGCTGCTACGAAGCAGGCTACCAGGAAGGCGAATTGATTGGGCACCGGCTGGTGGACTGGGTGGAGGCGTCCCATCGGGAGGATTTCGACGCGGCGCTGGAAACGACGGCGAACGGGCATCAAGTGGAAAACCTGGAGCTACGGGTGCGCCGAAGCGATGGATCGATGGGGCATTTCTCGATCAGTCTGAGCCCTATGAGGGACGAACAGAATGCGGTGAACAGCGTGGTGGTGGTGATGACGGACATCACGGACGCGGCGTTGCTGCAAGCAAAACTGGCCCACAGCGAAAAAATGGCCACGATTGGACGGCTGGTTTCCGGCGTCGCGCATGAGGTCAATAACCCGCTTGCGGCGATTCTCGGTTTCACGGATCTGCTGCTGGAAAATCCCGAAGTGTCGATGTCGGCGCGGGAAGATTTGCAGATCATCCTGCAGGAGACGCAGCGAACGAAAGATATCGTGCAAGATTTGCTGAGTTTCGCGCGGCAGCGACCGGTGCAACGTGAACCCGTGCAGCTAAACGGTGTTTTGAGACAAACGATCAAGCTGCGGAGTTATGACTTCGCCAGTCACGGCGTTGAGGTAGTGGAGGATTTTGAAGAGACGCTGACGGCGGCGCTGGGCGACTCGCAGCAACTGCAGCAAGTCTTTCTGAATATCCTCAATAATGCGTACGACGCGGTGCAGGAAGCGGGTCAGCGCGGCCGCATCAGGATTCACACGCGGCGGCAGGCGGAGATGATCGAAGTGGCGATCAGCGACAATGGCACAGGAATTATCGATCCGCAGCGCATTTTTGATCCCTTTTATACGACCAAGCAGGTGGGAAAAGGCACCGGGCTCGGGCTGAGCATTTGCTACGGGATCGTGAGGGCGCACGGCGGGGAAATTCAATGCTGGAACAATGAAGCCGGAGCCGGCAGCACTTTTGTGGTGCGGATTCCAGTGGCTACAGAAGCCGCACTTGCGGCCGCCACCACGAAAGAAGCAAGGCCTTGAACGCGCAGCAGGCGTTGTGGACGGGAGGGCCGATCCTGCTCATCGAGGATGAGCCGTCGGTGATCGCCTTTCTGCGGGCGGCGCTGGAGCGCAGGGGATATGCTGTGGTGAACGCTTCGTCGGGTGCGGAGGGATTGCAGCGGCTTTCGAATGGACGGTTCGCGGGTGTGATTTCCGACATTCGCATGCCCGGAGCGGTGAATGGAGCGGAAGTGCACGGGTGGATTCAGAAGAACCGCCCTGAACTGAGAACACGCATCATTCTGATCAGCGGGGACACCGCAAACAGTGACACGCAAGCGTTTCTGGCGCAAAGCGGGACGCCGTGCATCGAGAAACCTTTTCGGGTGCAGCAATTGATATCAATGGTGGAGAAGACATTCGGGAAACCATGAGCGACGAGATGAAAACACGACTGCTGGTGGTAGATGACGAACAGAGCATCCGCCGTCTGTGCATGACGATCGGAAGCACTCTGGGATATGTCTGCGCTGAGGCGGAGAGCGCGGAAGCAGCGCTGGCGCGACTGGATTCCGATACTCCGGATCTACTTCTCACCGACCTGAAACTACCTAACATGTCCGGTGTCGAGTTGCTAAAGCAGACAAGACTGCTCCTCCCGCACACGGAAGTCGCCATCATGACCGGCCATGGCTCGATCGAATCCGCGGTGGATGCCATGAAACTGGGGGCGTACGACTACATTGAAAAGCCATTTCGCGTGGAAAAGATGCGCCTGCTGCTGCAGCGCATGGCTGAAAAGGTTCGTCTGGTCACGGAAAATGAGTTCTTACGCGAAAGGGTAACAACGGAAGAAAACCTCGACGGCATCATCGGCAGTTCCGCGAATATCCAGGATGTCCTGCGCATGATTTCCCGCCTGAAAGACACGCGGACGCCGGTACTGATCTCCGGCGAGAGCGGCACAGGGAAGGAACTGGCGGCCCGAGCGATTCACTTCCGCGGGTCCATGGCAAAAACGCCTTTCGTGGCAGTCGATTGCGGCTCGCTAGTGCCAACGCTCATGGAGAGCGAGCTCTTCGGATACGAGAAGGGCGCTTTTACGGGCGCGACGAAATCCAAAGCCGGGCTCTTCCAGGCAGCGGACGGAGGGACGATCTTCCTCGACGAAATCGGGGAGCTGCCCCAGGAGATGCAGGCGAAATTACTCCGCGTATTGCAGGAAAAAGAAGTACGACCAGTGGGCAGCAACGAGAAGGTAAACATCGATGTTCGAGTGATCGCGGCGACAAATCGTGATCTGGAAGCCGCTTATCGAGGCGGAACCTTTCGAAAAGACCTGTATTTTCGACTGAACGTGGTGACCGTGCACCTCCCCTCCCTGCGCGAGCGTCGATCGGACATTCCGGTCCTGGTTCACCATTTCCTGGATCGCTACGCCAAGGGCTCGCACATTCAGGTCACCGCGGCGGCAATGAAGAGCCTGCTGCACTATGACTGGCCGGGAAACGTCCGCGAGCTGGAGAATTGCATCGCGCGCGCGGTGACGCTGGGTGACGGAAAAATCATTGACGTTGCCGATCTGCCCCCCGCCATTCGGAGCGAGCAGCCAGATTCGGGAATGGTACCGTCCCACGACACCACCACCTTGTCCACCACGGCTCTGGCGGAGATGGAGCGAATGACCATTTTGCGGGTATTTGAACAGGCCCACGGCGACAAGGTCCTGGCCGGAAGGATGCTGGGGATCAGCCGCGCAACGCTGTATCGAAAACTGAAACGCTACAACATTGCCTTAAAAGCGGGTTCGACGAGCGGCGGGACTGACCCGCCAGCGGCACCCCAGTAGCTAGGGGCCCAATCGTCCGGTAACTCGGTAATCGCCGCGCGGTGAGACGAAAACGTTTCACGCTGAGACGGCTGAGCCAAACAAACCCGCGGAGAAAATCCTAAGCCTCACAATTTCTGCAACTTGCAATAACCGCACGTTTCCAGTCCTTTGGCGTCCAGCGTGCATCTCTGTCAATCGGAAGTCTGCGTCTCTTGCCGGCCAGTAGTGTGTCTTGCCACAAGAGTACAGCTGGATCCTGCCCCGTTGGGCGAGAGGCGACGTGGGAAAATCGGGCGAGCTGAGACTCACAGTGAACGAACAAGACTGCGCCGAGCAGCTGGCGCGCTTTTTTCCGCAGGCAAGACCCGTTCGAATTCCGGTCGAAGTAACCGCGTCGCGCGGAGGGGGAACCCGCTTTCGCGAGGCCGCAATTGTGGAATATGGCGGCCCGGAGCACGCTATTTTTCTTTCGACGTTGCCTCTGGAGTTCGACGATCGCGTGCGGATCGAGGCAACTGGAGACGGAAGACCGACGGAGGCAACCATCGTCGGCGTGCAGTATCACGAAGGACGCAAAGCAGTGGCCGTCAGATTCTCGCAAGGCCCCTGTGACTGGGTGGTGACACAGCCATGAACAAGACGATGACAACGCTGAATATCCCAGTTCCACGTCGATCGGAAAGCTCGCGGCAGGAGCAGTGGCAAGAAGCGTGCTCGGTGTTCCCGATCTATCTGGCCCTCGCGAAGCAACTTGAAATCGAAGTCCCTTTGACGTCAGCGAAGCGGAACCTCCCAGAAAAACTGGATTTGGAGATCTTCAGGCAAGTGCACGAGTGGCTGGATTCGATGGACCAGCGCGTCATGGTGCATCAACTCCGTCATCTCCTGCAGATGACTGCACTGAACGCCAGCGAAACGGGGCTGCGCGCATTAATTCAGCGTCATCTGCGCAAGCCCGACAAAAGCAATGTCGACCGAGACAAGATCGACTTTTTGCTCGTACAGTACTTTGCGCTCTGTGCGCCCGCCAAGATTTATCACCAGCAGATCGAACTGGGAGATGTCATCCAGGTCATGCAGCCGGTTCTCGGAGACGTCGATCCGGGCCCGCTCGCATGGTGCGCGCCGCTGGAACAAATGATCGAAGCGCTGCGGGGCTTCCGCGGCTTACGCCAGATCTTGAAGACGAATTTCATCGAGCAGGGTCGCAGCGTGAAGGAAACGGCCGGAGCGATGTTTTACGATCCCGCGGCGCTGGTCGCCTTCATCCGGTTCAATTTTCTGCTGCGGCGGACGCTGATTGAGCTTATGCATGCGGACTTGATCGCCCTTCGCGCTGGACTCAGCCAGCTGCAATCTGCCGGCGTACGTATTATCGACTGTCACCATTTCGGACTGTCAGCCACCGAAGCACTCACAGAAATTTGTGCCACTGCTGAAGAGTGGAAACAACCTTTCCAGAAAGCGTACACGGAAAGTTCGGTTAGTCAGGCTTTTGACAAGCTACTCGGGCTGCGAACGGATGTAGAGCAGGCACTCGAGAAGGCACTCGGAAAATCGGGCGAGGTCAGCTCCCCACCGGCTGTGCCACAAGGAGCAATACCGCTCTCCACAGCAACGAAGCCCACGGTGCAATCCACCGCTTCCAGTGTCCGCAGCAAAGTGCCGGAACGTCCCGCGACGCCTGCAGCGGCAGCACCGGAAACGGTTGTAGTGCTGGATTTTGAAAACTGCATGGAGCAAATCTGGGAGCAACTGATTGCCACGCCGCCTTCGCGTGGAAGGTCGATGACCACTGTCAAGATTGGCAGGGCACGAATTCTGTTGTCGTCATGGGAAGTGACGGCATTCGTCACCGAAGATGGGCCGTCTGCTGAGGATTTGCGGCGAGCGGTGGTAGCCCGGGTGCTGGTCACCGCCGCAATGGAATCAGCCAAGGAAACCGGGAATGCCACGTCGATCGACGGGGCCATGAACACGGCGCGCGTGGAAGTCACTCGATTGCAGGAGCGCCTCGATGTGGCCAAGAAAGCGAAGGATACGGAATCAGCGGTAAACCTCGGGATCAGCACGAAACGTCTGCTCTCGGTGCTGGACGAAGCAGGGAAGCTGTAACCGATGGAGAACCGGTCCGGCTAGGCTGGACGGAAACGTCAGGGAGCTGGATTTCATTGCCACACGCCAACGTAGTCATCCTTACCGATGAAAGCGAATTCGCCCGGCTGCTGACGGCCTGCTGGCAGGCCGAACGTCAGGCCCCCGATATTACCGTCCTCAATAGCAATTCGTGGCGTGAACAAGATGCACCGGATCATGACCTTGTCGTTGTGGGGCCAGTGCGCGATGGCCAAATTACCAGCGTATTGCAGTCCCTCGATCCGGCAACGGCGGTCATTCTCTGTGTCCCGGCAAATTCTCAGGAACTCGGGCGGCTGCGCACCAAGTATCCAAGACTGGTCCATATCCCCCTTCGCGAAGACTGGGCGCAAACGCTGCTACTCGTCGCCGGCGAATCGTTGCGACGAGCGAAAGCTTTGCAGATCGCACGGCAGGCGGAACGCAACGCCGCGCGGAACGAAAACCACGCCACACTTGGGCGATACATGCTGGACATGAAACACAGCGTAAACAATGCGCTGACCTCCATGCTGGGAAATGCCGAACTGCTGCTGCTCGAGCCTGGACAGCTTTCCGCGCAGTCACTGGCGCAGATCAAGACCATGCACAGTATGGCGCTGCGGATCAACGAGGTGATGCAGCGCTTCTCATCGCTGGCGAGCGAGATGCAGGAAGCTGAGAATGCTTCTCAAGCTGAGACAGAAGAGACGGCGACGCCCACCTCGCGACGCCGCTGAGGCCCTCCCTGGCCGCTGCAACCTGTTCATTCATAACTGGTTAGCCCGACACGACACAACCGCACGCAGAATCGAAAAACTGGCTGCCGACGTGCACCTCTGCTCGGTGGACAAGTACGGAGAAAGCACGGCTGTGCACAAAAAAGTTCTGATCGTTGATGATTCCCCCGCTGAGGTCAAGCTGATGCAAGGCTTGCTGGAAAAGGAGGGCTATTGGCCGATCGCCCTGCACGATCCCAAGCGTGTCGAGGAAACCATTGCGAATGAGCGGCCCAGCGTGATCCTCCTGGATGTCGTCATGCCCGACCGCAACGGATTTCAGATTTGCCGCGACCTGAAGGGAAACGCCGAGTTCAACATGATTCCGGTAATCCTGGTGACCTCGAAGGATACGGCGAGCGACAAGTATTGGGGCCAGCAGCAAGGCGCGGATGGATACGTGACGAAGCCTTTCACGCGGGAAGACCTGCTTCGCGCAGTGCGGCGGTTTGCATGAGAGCTATTGACGAAAAGAATGAGCGATGAGCGAAGATTTCCATCTTGAACCCCTTCCAGCAGACGCCGATACCGGCGATCTGCTCGAAGCACTTGGGCCGATCGAAGAGCGACCGCCGGAGTCGCAGTATTGCGTCTTCCGCAGCGGACGTGAGCGATTCTGCCTTCCAGTTCTGGACGTCGAGGAAGTGCTGGATTGGCCGTTGCTGACAAAGGTACCACTTGGCCCTGCATACCTGGTGGGAATTTTCAATTTACGAGGCGCCATCGTGCCGTTGATCGACATTGCGATTACGGAAGGACGCCGGCCGGGCCTCCTGCCCAAGCACGTGGTGGTCGCTTCCCTGCGCGTCGAGAATCATCACGAGGACCTTCGTATCGGCATCGCATCCGACGAAGTCATTGGAACCTATTCGGTGAACACCGAGGATTTGCTCGAGCAAGCGCCGGAAAACGTGCCGCATTGCATCGGAATGCTGCGGCATGATGACCGCCTGGCGCTGGTGATCGATTTGCGCCGGCTGCTCGAGGTTTTTCCGGGGCCCAGCATTTGAGTTTTGTGGAGACGACGCCGCTCGACGGCGCGGGCTCCGCGGAAGAGATTTGGAGGGTGGCATGAAATCGCGATTGAGTTCCACAATTTGGACGCTGGTCCTGCTGAACGGAGTGGTCGGCTTCATCGTTCTCGGACTCGCCTTCAGCGCCGGGAAGAAGGCCGGTGAGGCGTCCTTGCTCGACTTTGGTTCGCCAGCCGGGGGAACGGTGCTCTTCGCCGTTGTGCTTGCGCTGGCGACGACGTTAATCCTCGCGTGGCGGTTCGGAGCGCTTCTGGGGCCGGTGCGGTCTCTCGCGGAGTTCTCCGAACGGCTGGCGGCAGGCGATCCGCGCGCACGCGCGGAGGTCAATTCGAGTGATGAACTGGGTTACATTGCGGAAAACCTGAATCGCGTGGTCACCAAGGTGACCAAGGCAACGAGCAACCAGGACGCCAACGACGCGCTGCAGCGCAGCATCACCGACCTGCTAAGTGTCATCAACCAGGTCGCCCGAGGTGATCTGTCGCAGCGCGGCAAGGTGACCAACGACGCGCTTGGAAACGTCACTGATTCGATCAACTACATGCTCGATAACTTCACCAAGGTTCTCGAGCGCGTCCGCAAAGCGGCCATGGAAGTGACCGCGTGCTCCAACAACATTCTGGTGGCCGCCGATGAAATGCAGGCGGGTGCCACCCAGCAAGACCAGGAAATTACCAACACCTCGAGCGCCGTCGAAGAGCTCACCGTCTCGATGAAACAGGTCTCGAACAACGCCGAAGCGAGCGCCGAAGCGGCACGCCGCGCTCTGGATGCCGCCGAACAGGGCAACCGCGCGGTCCGCGACACACTCGAGGGCATGCAACGCATTCGCGCTTCGGTGCAGGCGACCGCCAAGAAGATCAAATCTCTCGGCGACCGCTCCCTGGAAATTTCGGAAATCATCAACGTCATTAACGACATCACCGAACAAACGAACCTGCTGGCGTTGAACGCGGCCATCGAAGCAGCACGCGCGGGTGAGGCGGGCCG
>Ga0209234_1000108_pt1 | contig 21353 bp, 20 predicted proteins | sample GraSoi013_1_20cm_2_FD_185816 | JGI IMG/M metagenome (GOLD analysis project Ga0209234, IMG submission 185816) | Grasslands soil microbial communities from the Angelo Coastal Reserve, California, USA - Sample 08_20_2013_1_20cm (SPAdes) (version 2) | ecosystem: Environmental > Terrestrial > Soil >... | reverse complement strand
GAAGATCGAGTCCGCCAGGCACGTGGTTCCCCCGCCGGTGCGGCATACCGTCGCGACGTACTGCGGCCGGTCGGAGACATCCTTGATCTTGACCTCTTCGATCACCCCGCCGTTGACCCTGAGGAGGTGGTACGTCTCGATCAGGAAGTTCGGCAGGTCCTGACGCCACACCAGCTGCCGCACGGCGGGCCGGACGTCCACGACCGCGAGCTGCGTGCCGCCGGCGTCCGCCACGACGACGGTGTCGCCGTAGCTCCCGACCTGCCCGAGCGTATTGCGCGGCCACAGGGCGATGCCCCACGGCACGCCCACGCCGAAGCTGATCCCCGAGGGCACGAAGCTGTCGGGGCCGACGCGGAAGATCTCGACGCGATGCCGCGTCGAGTTGGTCAGGTACAGCTCGTTCTGGTTGGCGTTGAAGATCGCGTCCGCGATCTTCCCGCCGAGCGGCAGCGCGAACGTCCGGCCGGCCACCACCACCACGGTGTCGATGCCGCTGCTCGGTGTGGCGGCGCGGGCCGGCCCGCGCGGCGCCGTCGGCGTGATGACCGTGCTGGTCTGCGAGAAGGCGCAGTTCCGCGCCGTGGCGAGGTCGCAGGCGTAGCCCCGCACCACGACGCTCCTCGGGAACGTGCTGATCCCGGTCAGCCCGAGGCTGAACTTCTGGGTCACGTCGGTCAGGACTCCCGCGCCGACATTCAACGAGTCGAACTTGGCCGCGGTGATCCCCGTGAACGGGGGCGTGGCGCTGAGCACCGTGTCCACCCGGAACCCGATCCAGGAGATCGCGCTGGCGTCGACGGCGCGTACGGTCACCGTGTCGGTCGCCTCCACGCGGGAGGGGATCGTGTGCGACACGGTCGGCGGCGTATTGTCGGTCTGCACCGATTGAATGTTGACCGTCACCGGGCTCGTGAGCGCGCGCCGGCCCCCGGCGTCCATGCCGAAGCCCGTGACCGTGAAGGAGCCCGTCGTGAAGGACGGGACGACCGTGAGCGTATCCGTGTAGGTCGTGTCGGCCGGCAACGTCCCGGCGAACACGAGCGAGTCGCTGGGCGACGGCGTCGGGTCCGTGACGGCGCTGCGCGGGGTGATGATGAACCCGACGCGCTGGATGCCGCCCACCTGCCGCGCGCGTACCTGCGCCACGAAGTTCCTGCCCGGCGAGGCGAGTGCGCCGGTCGTTGGCGCGAGCAGGGTCACAACCAGCGCCTGCACGTTCGAGAGAAAGATGGTGATCGTGTCGGCCGCGAAGTTGCCGGCGCCGTCGGTCGCGCGCCCCACAATCGTAATCAGCCCCCCCGCGCCCGAGCTCGCCGGGAAGGTGATGGTCTTTGCCTGCGTCACGTCCGTCACCGTCGCGCTGAAGACGGTGTCGGTCTGGGCGATGTAGCCGCCCGAGTAGGTGAGCTGGATGTCCTTCAGCCCGAGGTTATCGGATGCGGCCACGCTGAAGCTCAGCCCGCTGGCGATCGCCTGGGTGTCGGCGGTGGTCGTCAGCGTGATCGTGGGCGGGATGAGGTCGCGTTGCACGCCGCCCGGGTTCCGGGCCGTCTCACATCCCCAGAAGCCGCCCGCAAGCGCGACAATCCCCCACCAGCCCCGACTCCGTCGAAACTGCCGCATATCCGCTCCCGGCTACTTCCCGGTGCTGGGCGACACCAGGTCGTCGATGATGTGTGGCGTGATCAGGATCAGGAGATCCCGCCGCTCTTCCCGCTCCATCGAGAACCCGAACAGCTTCCCGAGGAGCGGCAGGTCTACAAGGAACGGGATTCCGGTCTTGGTTACCGTGACCGACGTCACCGTGAGGCCACCGATGACGGCGGTCTCGCCGTCGCTGACGAGGATCTGGTTGTCGGCCTGCTGCGTCTGGAACGTGAAGCCGATGTCCACCGACGCTGGCTTCACGCTCGAGTTCTCGGCGTGGACCTCCATCAAGATCTGCCGGTTCGCCGTCACGTGCGGCGTCACCCGCAGGTTGATACCGGTCTGCTCGAACCGCACCGTCGCGCGCGGCGGCGTGGCGCCCGTCGTCGCGGAGCTCACGTCGATCACGCGGATCGGCACCCGGTCGCCCACCAGGATTTCGGCCGGCCGGTTGTCGAGCGTGGTGATCGTCGGCTCGGCCTGCAGGTCGGCCAGCTCGACGCTCTGCAGGGCCTGCAGGAACGTCGACAGGTTGAAGCTGCCGACGGCGGTCGAGAAAATCAGCTCCAGCGCCGGGTTGATGACCTCCTGCGAAGCGTTGCCGATGGCCGAGAGGGAGTTGCCGCCCAGGTCCACGATCACCTGATCGGAGCTGAAGTTCGACTGCGGCACGAACGCATCCGGCACCCCGTCGCCGTTGGTGTCGACCGCCTTGGAGGTGCGCGGGTCGGGCCGCTGGATCAGCCGGTTGAAGAACTGGCTCGCGGAGCCGAGGTCGTACTTGATGCCCAGCTGCTCCACGTCGGTGCGGTCGACGAAGATGATCTTCGCCTGGATCGACACCTGCGGCGTGCGGATGTCGAGGCCCTTCACGAAATCTTCGACCCGGGCGATGCGACTCGAAATCTCGGTGATCACGAGGGCGTTGGTCGTCGAATCGGCGACCACTTTGCCCCGCTGCGTCAGGATGGACAGCACCGACGGGACCATCGCCGCGGCGCGGGCGTAATTGATGCGCACCAGGCGCGTCTCCACCGGCACGGTCGAGTCGGCGCGCGCCAGGTCTCTCTTGTCGATGACCTGAAGGATCCCGCCCTCGAGCGTCGCCACGGCCAGCCCCTGCGACTCGAGCACCGCGGCGAACGCGAGGTCCCACGGCTGGTTCTTGATCTCCGCGCTGACCTTGCCGCTCACGTCCTTGGAGACGATGATGGTGCGACCGCTGAACGCCGCGAACCCCGCGACCACTTCGCGGAAGTCCGCGTTGTCCCAGGTCACCGTGACCCGAGGCGCCTGCGACTGCTCGCTCTCGCGCGCGTGCGCCGCCAGATAGTCGTCGATCGAGAGCTCCGCACCGCTCGCGGCCGGGGCGGCGACGCGGGCTGCCTCGCCCTGGCGCACCGCGGGCTTGCGCCCGGGGTCAGTGCTGACCCCGGACGCCGGTCCGGGGTTACGGGAAGCCACGTCCTGGCTCGACCACGCGGCGAACGCCGTGCGCTCCGTGCCGATCTTGACGCGCACCTGACCGGGACGCCGCTCGATCTGGTAGTCCTTGAGCACGTCGAGATCGATCACCACGCGCACGACGCCGGGCCGGAACTGCGCGTAGCGGATGTTCTTGATGCCGCCGCGATTCTGGCCGTCGTACAATACGGCTGGCGCGACGAGCCGCGCTCCCTGCAGATCGATCACCAAGCGGGCCGGACTGGCCAACGTGAAGTCCTGCACCTCCACGGCGCCCTGGAGATCGATCACGACCTCCACGCTGCGCGCCGCGGGGAGCACGCTGACGGCCTTGATCTCGCCGTCGCGGGACGCCGCTCCCCTCATCCCCGGGCTTGCGCCCGGGGTCAGCACGACCAGCCACGCGGCGAGGGTCGCGAGATACGTCATGGCGTTACCTCCTGCTTGGCGAGCTGCAGGCTCTCCTGCCGCTCGAAACCGAACTCCTGCACCGTAAACACGATTTCGCGCGGGCGGATCGAGGTGACCTTGAGGCGCCCGATGATGTCACCGGGCTTCACCCGGTAGATCTTGCGGTTGGTCACGTCGCGCAGCACCGCGACGCTGCGGGCCGTGAGCCGCCCGTCGTAGTAGACCCCCACCAGCTTCAGGTCCGACAACAACGGCCGGATGTCCCCCGAGCGGAGCAGCGACAGGAACGGGTCCCGCCCGCCCCCCTCGTAGGAGTAGACCTCGCGCACCAGCACCGCTGACGCGGCGCTGTCCGTCTTGGTCGAGTCGCCCCTGGCGCTGTCGGCCAACGCCCGGGGCGCGGGCCGGGGCTTCGCCTGCGCCGCCAGCGAGCCGGTCGCAAGCAGCGTGACGAGCAGCACCGCGACGCGCGCGCTCACCGGCCGCTTACCCCCCCCGCCGGCTTGGCCACGGCCTTCCTGCCGCCCGGGACGGGCGGCGGGGCCGCCGCCTTCACGAAGGTGCGGATGGCGAACTGCGCCTCGAGCAGCGCGCCGAGCGTGTCGGCCAGGAGCCGCTGCGCCTGCTGCTGCGCCGGCCGGAGAATCAGGTCCTGCGGCACGATGATGCGCGACAGGCTCGCGATGTCGGACAGAAACTCGCCCAGCTGATCGTAGTGCCCGATGATCTCGAGGCGGTACTTATAGGTGTCGAACGGCGAGCCCGCCTCCACCGCGAGCGGCTCGAGCCGGCCGATCGTCACGCCGCGGACCTTGGCCTTGGTCGAGATGTCGTCGATCAACGCCGGCACCTCGTTTTTCTCGGGCACGAGGCGGCGCATCACGCTGAGCAGCGCCGTGTATTGCTCCACCTTGCGCCGCAGGTCTTCCACGGTGCCGCTCTGGAGATCCTGTTTCGCCCGCTCGATGACGCGCTGCAGGCTGTCGATCTCGACGCGGGTCACCGCGATCTGCTGGCTCGTCGGCTGCTCCCAGTAGGTCCAGAAGGCCCAGCCCAGGCCCGCCATCAGAATGGTGATGAGCAGCATCACCTGGCTCTGCCGGTCTTGCGGCAACAGGGCCATGGCGCTACCTCACCGCCTGCGACACGGGCACGGTGCGGATGTAAACCGAGTCCGCCACGCGGTACCGTACCGCCACGTTGAAGGCCGTCACCGGCCGGTCCGCCTCGATCACGGTCGACGACGTCGCGGGCGACACGTCGGTGAGCCACGGCGACGCCGCGAGCTGCCGCAGGAACGTCGTGTAGGCCTGGATGTCGACCGTGCTGCCGGTGATCCAGACGCGCACCACCGGCGTCCCGGTCGAGTCGGTCACGTTGGGCGTGAGCGGCGCCGCGCCGGCCGTCCCCGGGGCGGTCGTGCCGCCGCCGCTCACCGAGACCCCCGTCAACCAGGTGTACGGCGGCAGCGCCTTGGTGATCTGGTCGAGCACGTGCGGCCAGATGTAGCGATCGGCGTCGATCCCGCGGATGACGTTGATCTGATAGACCAGCGAGTCGCGGATCTTCTCCGACTGGCGCTTCTGCGCGATCACCGCGTCGAACCGCTGCTTCTCGACCCGCACCGCGTCGAGCCGCGACTCGAGCACCCGCAGGCGCGTGCTCTGGGTGATGAACAGCAGCAGCCCGCCCCCGACCACGATGACGGACGCCGCGCTCGCCGTGAGGAGCCACGGGTTCTTGATGCTGGCCAGCAGGCCCTGGAAGTCGGGCAGCGCGAGCTTGAAGCCCGCGCCGGCCCCCGCCGCTTTCTTTTTCTTGCCGGGCAGTAAATTGATTTCGATCATGCGGCGCGCCTCAGCGCCAGGCCCACCGAGAGCATCAGCAGCGGGGCGACCTCGTCCACCGAGACCGACTCGAACACGCTGTCACGCACCTTGAGCCGCTGCACCGGGCTCGCGAGCTCCACCGGCACCCGCAACCGGTTGGACAGCGCCTCGTTCAGACCGGGCACCCGCGCCCCGCCGCCGATCGTGTACACCCGGCCCAGCCCGCCCGCCGAGCGCGACGCCGTCGCGAGGAACGCCGCCGCCCGCTCCACCCCCACCGCGATCTCCTCGCCCCGCGCGTCGACGTACTGCGCCAGGTCGGCGCTCTGCGTCTGTCCCTGGATGACCCGCTCGGAGTCTTCGGCGGACAGCCCCTTCTCCCGCTGCAGATCCTCGCGGAACCGCCGCGTGCCCACCGACAGGTCCCGCGTCAGCACCGGGACACCGTCTTCCAGGATGTTCACGTTGGTCACTTCGTGCCCGATGTTGACCAGCCCCACGACGCCTTGCATCGCGTCGGGATGGTTCAGCTCGAACGCGTTGTGGATCGCAAACGCGTCCACGTCGATGATCGCCGCCTCGAGCCCCGCCTCGCCCAAAAGCGACGTGCGGCTCTCCACCAGCTCGCGCTTGGCGGCCACGAGCAGCACGTTCATCTGCAGCCCCTCGGCGTCCGGGTCGAGGATCTGGAAGTCGAGCTCGACGTTGGCCATGTCGAACGGCACGTGCTGCTCGGCCTCCCACCGGATCACTTCGCGGGCATCGCCCTCCTTCATGCGGTCCATCTGGATCTTCTTGACGATCACGTCCCGGCCCCCGACGGCCGTGACGACCGAGCGCTGCTTCACCCCGGCCGTGGAAAAGAGACCCCGGATCGCTTCCGCCACGATCCCGGGGTCCATGACTTCACCCTCCACGATGGCGTCGGCGGCCACCTCGGTCGTGGCCACCTTGACCAGCTCCGCCTCGCTGCCGGAATGGTCGATCACGGCCAGCTTGATGATGCCGGACCCGATATCCAGGCCCACCGAGGTTTTTTTGCCGCCCAAGAACCCGAATAGGGCCATAGCTGCCTAGGGGTTAAAGACAAGAGGGGACGAGGGCAAACTACAGTAAGCCCCGCCCCTTACCCTGTCAAGCCTCGAACCTACTTGAGGCAGAACGGAACAACTACTTTTCCGCCAGCGACTTAAGCCTCCTAAAACAGCTGGACCCACCCCCGCGACCGCATCGCCGCGCCCGGCATGGTGTTGTCTAAAACCCTCTGAATAGCGCAGCTAGAGTACAGCAAGTTGGCGTTGCCGCTGATGCTATTGGTCGTGTCCGATAGCGACACTGTGTCTTGTGCCATCACGGTGCCCCAAAAGTGGGCGGGCGTCCCGCCACCGCCCGCGGTCTTGAGCGAGCCCTTGATGATCACCACGCCGAAGAACTGGAACCCCCCCTGGACCGACAGGCCGCCGTCCACCAGCAGGATGCCTTGGCCCTCGCGCCCGTTGATGTTGGCGCCGGTGCCCGTGACATGGATGATCGGGAAGTAGCTCCCGCATGGGCCCGTCGGATCGGTCGGGCTCCCCCAGTTCGTCAGCACGCCGGTATCGCACGTGCCGTTCAACGTCGCGGGGCCGATACCGGTCGCCCAATTCTGCGCCGCCACCGTGATCGTGGCCCGAGCTGCGAGCGAGTCGTAGGTCACGTCCCCGAAGTGTGAGAACGAGCTGTCCGTGAGCGTGGGATCCTTGAACGTCGACGGGCTGCCGCTAATGGTGGGGTGCCCATTGATGACCATGTTGGCGTCCGACTCCATACGGAGTCCCGCATGGGCCGAATCCAGGGGACCGCATCCCGCCCAGCCGGTGGGTGTGTTGTCGTAGCCGTTGATCGCGGCGTTCCCGGCCACGACGTTCGAGCCGCCGGACGTCAGTGCCGACACGACACCCAGGTCGAGCGTCTTGATGCGGCTCAGCAACCCGATCCGCTGGCTGGCCCCGCCCCCACGGATACGGCCGGCGAGACTCATGGTGTCCTGACCCGACATGTCGATCAGGTACACCTGGTCGTTCAGCTTGAACAGCGTGCCCGAGTAGCTGCCCGTCTTGGTCGTGTTGGTGCGGCGGGCAAAGGGACGCGCCGCCGATCCGGCTGTGCCCGGGTAGGGATAGAGCGTGTTGAACTTTCGCGTACTGTCCTTCCAGACGCGGATGATGTCGTACACGCCTTCCTCCGCCACGCCGAACGACGCCTGGGCCCGGCGCATGTTCTCGGCCACCCGTTGCTCCTGAGTGCCGGAGAACAGCGCGCCGGCGACGAGCGCGCCCACGACGACGAGCGCGACGATCGCGATGGCGAGCGCCATGCCGCGCTCGCTCTGCAAGACGTGCTTCATAGACCGCTCCTTGATGTTCACGTGTAAGAACCCCTTCGCCGTCACTGACACGGGCGATACACCACGATGGGCGCCACCGTACCCGAGCCGCACCGCGGGTTGTTCCGCAGGGCCACCCGGGTGACGACGCTGTCCACCTTGTATGCCTGCGGGGCGTTGCCCGACTTACGGATCGGCGACGCCGTGCGGGCGCGCAGCACGATATCGATTTGCGACACCTGTGTGGTCACGTTGGTCACCGCTCCGGCCGTGTCGTAGTAGGTGAACGTCACGCCGTTCGCGCCCGTGAGGGGGCCGATGAGCGGCTGGATCGTGCCGGTCCCCGCCGGGCTACGCTGCCCCAGGTACCAGTTGCCGTCGGACGCCTGGTACACCTTGTAGGCGACCTTGTCGTAGCCCCGCACCGGCGCGCCCCGCGTGATCGCACCCGCGATATTCCTGGTCGGATCGTTGATCCACTGGGGCTGCAGCTGCAGCGTGAAGCCCTGGTTCATGGTCGTCAGCCCGACGTTCACCGTCGTGTCGGGGCACACCGGACCCTGCGTCACCGACTGGATCTGTGCCGGAAGCCAAACATCGTCCATACGCGAACGGCGATTGCCTTCCCAGTAGACGAGGATGGAATCCCCCTGGCTGAAGGTCTGCCGGTTACCGTAGATCGGCGTCGCCCGGACCAACAGGTTGATCTGGCCGATCCCGCCCCCCAGCACCGGCTGGCTGCACACGAACGCCAGCTGCCGCATGGCCCGCATCCGGATCGAGTCGGGGCCCATGCCGGTGATGTCGCCGTCGGCTGCGTCCAGCTCGCGGAACTCGGCCGGCAGGATGCTCGCCGCCGCGCGCATGTTCTGCTGCAGGTCGATCGTCTGCGTCTGCGCCAGGTACAGCCGCTGGTTGTTGACCAGGATCTTGTAGACGGCCGCCGACACGATGCCCAGAAGCACCAGCGCGATCATCAGCTCGATGAGGGTGAACCCTCGGCGTGCTAGAATACGCATGAGATCTCCGTCTCCGTGCTGTCGGTGCGCCACTTCCCGAGCGCGGTCTGGTACTTGGACCGCATCACCACCTGCCAATGGCTGTTGCCGGCGTTCACGAAGCGCCACTTGAGCGAGTCGAGCGGCAGGCCGCCGCGCATCAGGACCTCCGTGCCCGCTGCCTGCGACTTGCAGCCCGTGGTGCGCAGCAGCTCGAGGCGCCGCTGCGCGAACTGCGCCGACACCGCGGAGCGCTGGCCCCGGCCGATCATCCGGGTCACCAGGGCCGCCGAGGTCACGAGCCCCAAGAGCCCCACGGTGAGCACCAGGATCGCGATGATCACCTCGACGAGTGTGAACCCGTGTTCCCGTTTCATCAGTGCACCACCTTGCCGATTGGATTGATCACCGTCGAATCGGCACTCGAAGCCACGCTGCCGGTGAACCGGATCACGGTGTTCGTCGTGCCGAGGTTGTCCAGGCTCAGGCCGCGCGGGTCGAACCGCAGCGAGTCCCGCGTCGCGACCATGCTGACCTTGAAGCGGCTCCCGAGCTGCTGGACGCCGGACACCGTGTCCACCTTGGCGACGCAGTTGGTCGTCACCCACACCGTCGCGTTGGTCGCGACGAAGTGGACGACGGCCGGGCAACCGCGCTGGATCGCCGCAGCCCGCGCCGTGACTGCGAGCGTGCTCACCGCCGCGCGCGCCGAGCGCACGTTCGTCTTGTCGAGCGTCCGCCGGATCTTGGGGAAGCCCATCAGCGCGATGATCCCGATGATGGCCACGACGATGATCAATTCGATGGTCGTAAAGCCCGAACGGCTCATGACAATACCTCCAGGACGATGACTCTCTCTATCACGCATCGTGCCACAGCGTAAGTGATTATTGGGAAACATGTTAGATGCTTGAACGGGTGGCAGACTGTACTGCAGATTACTGCATACGTGCAGGATACTGCACTAGTCAATCCCGTACCGGTCCATCTTGTAGAAGAGGGTCCGGAGGCTCACGCCGAGTCGCTTCGCCGCCGCCCGGCGGTTGCCGGCGGCGGCTTGCAAGGCTGCGGTGATCGCATGGCGCTCGGCCGCCTCGACGGCCTCTCGGAGCGTGCCGCCGTGCACCCCCGGACTTGCGTCTGGGGTTAGTGCCGACGCCGGGCGCAAGCCCGGGGTGGGGCCGAAATCTGCTGGCTCCAGAATCTCCTTGTCACTCAGCACCGCCGCCCGCTCGATCGCATGCTCCAGCGCTCGCACGTTCCCCGGCCAGGGTTGCTCGCGCAGCCACTCCACGGCCGCCTCGCTCAACCCCAAGGTGTGTCCCAGCCGACGCTCCAGCTGGGCCGCGAAGTGCCGGGCCAGCGGCACGACGTCCGCCCGCCGCTCGGCGAGCGCTGGCAGGTGAATCACCACCACGTTCAACCGATCGAACAGGTCGTGCCGGAACCGGCCCGCCGCGGCTTCGGCGCCGAGGTCTTTCGCCGTGGCGGCGAGCAGCCGCACGTCGATGCGCCTGGTCTTCTGGTCGCCCACGCGCCGGATCTCGCCCTCCTGGAGCACCCGCAACAGCTTCGCCTGAAGCGGCAGCGGCAGCTCGCCGATCTCGTCCAGCAGCAGCGTGCCACCATCCGCTTGCTCGAACAGGCCGGGACGGTCTCCCGAGGCTCCGGTGAAGGCGCCTTTCACCGACCCGAACAGCTCCGACTCGAGCAACGCCTCGGGTATGGCGGCGCAGTTCACCGCGACGAAGGGGCTCGCCGCGCGCGGACCAGCCCGGTGAATCGCCTGGGCAATGACCTCCTTACCGGTGCCGCGCTCCCCGGTGATGAGCACCGTGGTGCGGTGCGCCGCCACGCGCGCCACGATGTCGAGCGCCTGTTTCATCGCCGGGCTCTCGGCAATGAGGGCCCGGGCGGCGGGACTGCTGTCGAGCTGTGCTTTTAGTGTCGCGATGGTGTGACCGAGCCGCTCGCGCTCTTCGGCCTTCCGGAGCGTCAGCACGACCTCGTCCGGCCGGAACGGCTTGGCGACGTAGTCGTACGCACCCTCTTTCATCGCGGCGAGGGCCGCCTCCTCGCCCCCGTATGCGCTCATCATGATCACGAGCGCGGGGCCGCCGCCGCTCTTGTACGCGCGCAGGAACGCGAGCCCGTCCATGTCGGCCATACGCACGTCGCACAGGATCACGTCGAATGGCTCGGCCCGGGCCCGCTCCAGCGCGCGTGCGCCGCTCCCCTCGGCGGCCACCTCGTAGCCCGACTCGCTGAGCAGCAGGCCGAGCGACTGGCGCAGCCCGGGCTCGTCGTCGACCACCAGCACCCGGCTCATCCCTCACCCCCTCAGGTCGGCGCGGGGGAAGAACATCTTGAACGCCGCGCCGCCTTCGCGCGCCGTGTCCACCCACACGACGCCGCCCATGTCGTCCACGGCACGCGCCACGATCGCCAGGCCCAGTCCCGTGCCCAGACCCGGCGGTTTGGTGGTGTAGAACGGGTCGAAGATCTTGTCGCGGTCGTCGGGCGGCACGCCCGGCCCGGAGTCCGCGACGAACACGAGGGCGCCGGGCTGGCCGGGCGAGAATTCCACGCGCGCGGGACGGTGGTCTGCCCCGCGGGGGAAGCGCGCCGGTGCCGGGTCCGTGCCGCGCTTCGGGTCCGGGTGCCGGGGCTCATAGTCCCAGGGGCGAGCCCCCAAGATCACGCTGCCGCCGGGCGCGGCGTCCACGGCATTGAGCACCAGGTTGACGATGGCCTGCTCGAGGAGATGGGCCCGGCCCCGAATCTGGGGAACGCCGGGGTGGAGGTCGAGGCTCGCGCGCACGCGACGTAGGGCCCCCTGGGCCTCGAGCAGCCCGTACGCCGCGCCGGCCACGGTCGCCGGATCGAGCGGGGCCAGCGCTTCGTCGTGGGGGCGCGCGTAGTCGAGCAGTCCGCGCACGATCCGGTCGATCCGCTCCAGCTCACGCGTCACGCCCGCGACCACCTCGGCGTCGGCACCCCGCCGCCGCAGCACCTCGACGTAGGTACCCAGCGCGCCGAGCGGGTTGCCCACTTCGTGGGCGATACCGGCGGCGAGACGACCGATGCTCGCGAGCTTCTCCGAGCGCACTACTTGGCCCTGCGCGTCGAGCAGGTGGTCGGTCATGCGGTTGAGGCGCTCGGCGAGCGTGGAGAAGTCGCTGGTCTCGGCGTCGGGGGCGCGCCGCGCCAGGTCGCCGTCCGCCACGGCGTCCGCCGTCGCCACGACGCGGTCGAGCGGCCGGAGCACGAGCCGGTGGACGAGGGACCCGCCGAACACGACGAACACGCCCACCTCGAGGGCGACCAGGACGAGCAGCAGCACGAAGGTGCGCTGCGGCGCCACGACGTTCACGACGAGCATCGTCGCCACTCCCACCAAGAGCGCCGCGGCGGCCAGGAACGACAGGTAGAAGAGCAGTTCGGTCCGGAGCGCGGGCTTGGCCGGCATGGGGGGAATACTCAGCTACGAGCCGTAAGCCGCAAGTCGCAGGCTTGCGGCTTACAGCGTACCACCTGCGGCTAGTAGGTCGGCCAGTTATCCACCCACGCGTTGGAGTAGCCGACCAGCTGACCCATCCCGGCCATCGCCCGGGCGACGTTGCACGAGTTGTAGTTGTACGACTTGGTCCCGTTGCCGACGTCGCCCTGCGGCAACGTGGAGCCGAGCTTCACGTTCAACCCGGTGACCGTGGCGCCGTTCACCCCGTTGTTGCCGTTGGACGTGAGATTGTCCCCGACGAGCAGCACGCCGTCCCAGGTGATGTTGCCGCTGATGGTGAGGCTGCCCGTGACCATGAGCGTGCCCCGGCCGTTGCCCGGGAGGGCGAAGTTTCCCTTCACGAGGATCGTGGGCCAGTAGTTCGGGTTCGCGAACGACGGCCACGATCCCGGCGGAATCGTGATGTCGGGGGTCACGGCCGTCCCGCCCGCGAGGCCGGCCCAGTCGATCTTCACGGAGTCGGACATCTGGGCCGGCGTGGGGGCGACCGTGTCGACGGGCGGGCTTCCCTGCGGCGCCAGCTTGCTGCCGTTCTGGGTGTAGCCCGGATTGCCGGGGACGGCGACGCCGGCGACAGCCGGCTGCTTGCCGCACTGGTCCGCGCCGCTCCCCATGTCCGAGGAGCCGTTCTTGTGCAGGCCGCTCAAGCTGGTCCAGCCCGCGAGCACGTTCATCGACCCGGTCTGCCACGCCGCGTACTCCGCCACCGAGCGCTCCGCCTGCGGCGTGCCCGACAGGGCTGCGACCGTGCTGACGCCATGGGAGCGGACGGCGTACCCGTAGCGCCCCGCCGCCGTGTCGGTGCGGACGCGCTTGAGGATGACGTCGGCGTATCCGCCTCCGAGGGTGATGCGCGTGGACTCGCTCACGGCGGGCGGCGCCGCCGTGAAGCCGAACGAGTCGCGCTTCGCGATGAACAGCTCGAGGCCGGTCTCGGCCAGCGTGAAGGCGTCCAACGTCGCCTCGTCGTTGGCATGCACGCGCCGCTCGCTCGAGAGCGCGGCGAACCCCGCCGCGAGCAGGATCGTCAGCACGACGACCACGAAGAGCGCCATCGGGAGGGCGACGCCGCTCCGGCTCCGGGTGCGTTGTGTCATTTGAGCTGATTGTTGAAGAATACCGCCGTCACCACCTGCGCCGATCGCGGCGTGGCCGCGCCTTCCGGGGCCCGGTCGCTCTGGCTCGTGAGGCCCAGCTCGAGACCGCGCATGCTGCTCAGCGGACTCGGGACGCCGGCCTGGGCGGTGTCGCTCCCGACGACGAAGAAGCGGAATTTCGCGGTGGGATCGAATGGGGCGACCAGCTCGTCCGTCTGCCCCGTCGCGACGACCGTGCGCCACAGCGCCGTCCGTCCGGGGAGCGCAACCGATGCCTTGAACTCGTACGTCAATCGTTGCATCAGGAACACCGTCGTGCCGACGGCGGTGACCGCCGGCAGGCTCGCGGGGAGCGGCGGCCGGACGGCGACCACCCGCCCCCCGGGGAGCGTCACGACGTTCGCCATCACACACAGCGACGCGTTGTCGTTGGCGACCGATGCACCGGCCTCGACGTACGTGATGTTGCCGAGCGAGTCGCGCCACCCATAGCCGGAGAAGCCGGCGGTCGCATACACGGTCGAGTCCACCGGCCAGAGGGACAGCGTCGTCTGTACCCCCGTGTTCGCGCACACGACGCCGATCGCGTACGGCACCCGCATGGTCGCCTGGATGGGCGTCGCCGACACCAGGCCGCCCGTCGCCTCCACCATGCGCAGGTCGGATAGCGCGGCGTTGATCGCCATGCGCGACACGAGGCGGGCCCGGCGCAGCTGCCCCTGCTGGTCGTAGAAACGCGATTGCGACAGGAACAGGCGGGTGAGCGCCCCCCCGATCACGCCCAGGATGACCATGCCGACAACGAGCTCGACGAGCGTGAAGCCACGGCGACCGGTCATGAGTTAGGGCTTCTTGTTGAACGGGTTGTTGCCCGGCTTGGTGCGCTGCAAGACGAGCGTGTCGGGCTTGAAGACGGGGTTGAGCGGGGTGACGATGATCGTCACCCGCCGGAGCTTGGGCGACAGGCTGTCCACCGTGATTTTCCGCGTATACGGCAGCGGCGGCTTGTTGACCGTGATCGTCCCGGCCTTCGCCTTGAGCGAATCGAACGGCAGCGCCGCGAACTGGTTGACCTGCTGCGCCAGAACCGCGTCGCGGGCGCCGCCCCCCGACAGCGCGTAGAAGCGCTGCGCCAGCGTGAAGTTCAGGCGCGCGACGCCGATGAGCACCAGCGCCAGCAGCGTCATCGCCACCATGATCTCGATCAGCGAGAAGCCCGCGTCCGACGGCTTCATGGGACCCGGATCCACCCGGCGCGCGACATCGTGACCTGCCGGGAGTACCCCCCCGCCCACAGCGTCACGCTCAACGCGCTCGACGTGAAGCCCGACGGAAACAGGTCCACGGGGGTGACGGAGAGCGAGACGGAATCCAAGCGGTAGGCATCGCCCGACCCCAGCCAGCGCGTGGAGAGCAGCTTCCCGCTGGCGCGCTCGCTCACCGTGATGGACGCCCGGTCCGCGCCCCGCGCGATCCTGATCGGCTTGCGCTCGCGCGCCGCGGCGCTCGTCGCGACCGACAGGTCGTGCGCCACCACCATGGCCGCCTGGTTGACGCGGGCATGCGTGGTGATGCGCGAGATCGTCGGAAACGTGATCGCCGTCCCGATGCCGAGAATGACGATGACGATCAGCAGCTCGAGCAGAGAGAAACCGGCCGTGCCCCGCCGTCTCATTGTCATGCGAGTCCTTTCGGCGGTCCCGGGAAAGCGAACGGCCTCGCGCCCGTGCTTGCAGCAGGGTGAGGCCGCGGACCCCGGCGGATTCAGCGCCGGATCCTCGTCCCTGCAGCGGGGCTGTCTCCCGGCGGCAGCTACACCGCCAGAGACCCCTTGGCTTTGCGTCCCGCCGTCGCCGGCGGTTTGCCCTTAGAACGGAGACGTACTTGTTAGCGGAGGCGGCAAAAACCGAGCCTTTATGAAAGCGTGCGGGGCGCTTAAGCCGTGCTCGCTATAACGTACTGCATTATGCACTGTTCACTGCATAATGCAACAAAAGCGGCGGGGAGAAAATCCCCGCCGCTCCGAACGACTGCCTGCCTGTGAGCCTTAGTTACACTTCGGCTCGCCCTCGTTCACCGCCGGCGCCACTGCGGCCTGATTGATGAAGATGGCGCAATTCGTGGTGGGCAGATTGGTGTTGACTGCCGTCGCGCTCCACCCGCCCGTACCAGCCGGAGCGGTGATGGTCACCGTGTTGCCAGTGGTGGCGCAGAAACTCACGGCGCCTAATGGAGCGGGCGCCGGGCCGCAATACTGCGTGGCCGAATAGTGGACCGAATCGGCGAAGAACGCCTCTTCGGCCGTGACGAGGTTACGAAGGTCCGACTTCATGGAAGCGATGTACGCCTTCCCCTTCGTGTTGGCGAACTTCGGGATCGCGATGGCGGCCAAGATGCCGATGATCACCACCACGATCAGCAGCTCAATGAGCGTAAAGCCCTTGCGGTTCATGTCCTTCCCCCAGTCTGAGAGCCAACCGAACTTCTTCATGACAACCCGAACCCGTGTAAAGCAAGCGGTATGCCTGGCAGGGCAAAAACCACTCAAGCAATTGTTACACATTGACTTACACGACTCGATGGGGTCGGGCGCAGGTCCCGGATTTTGCCGTTTTTTGCAAATCGCAGGGTCTCCTGCGGCTATTCCGGAACCCCACCCTCGTACCGGCTGAGCTTGCGATACAGGGTGGACGGATCGATCCCCAGCACCTCGGCCGCTCGGGTCTTGTTGCCACCCTCGCTCTGGAGCACCCAGGTGATGTAGGCCCGCTCGATGACGTCGAGCGTAGGGTTGGTGTGCGGTTCGGCCGCGACGAGCGGCTCGACGCGCCGCTCGGTCAGCTTCTCGGGCAGCGCCGCGAGGTTGATCGTGTCGCCCTTGCTGAGTACCACTGCCCGCTCGAGCGCGTTCTGGAGCTCGCGCACGTTGCCGGGCCAGTCGTATGCCAGCAACACTCCCTGGGCCTCCTCGGACAACGCCTTGGGCTGCTCGCTGCGCTCCTGCGCGATGCGCCCGAGGAACTCGTCGCACAGGATCTGGATATCGTCGCGACGCTCCCGCAGCGGGGGGAGGTGGATGGCGATGACGTTGAGCCGGTAGTACAGGTCGGTGCGGAACCGTCCCCGCTTGATGTCGTCTTCGAGGTCGCGGTTGGTGGCCGCCACGACGCGTACGTCCACGGGAATCGCCTCCGTCCCGCCCACCGGAATCGCTTCCCGCTCCTGCAGCACGCGCAGCAGCTTCACCTGCGTAGCCGGCGACATCTCGCCGATCTCGTCCAGGAAGAACGTGCCGCCCCGCGCCGCCGCGAACAGCCCTTGCTTGTCGCGGACGGCGCCGGTGAACGATCCCTTCACGTGCCCGAACAGCTCCGATTCGAGCAGGCTCTCCGGGAGGGCGCCGCAGTTGAGCGAGAAGAATCCGCCGTCCGCACGCGCCGACAGCTCGTGGATGTAGCGTGCGATGACCTCCTTGCCCGTGCCCGATTCCCCCTGGATCAGCACCGTGCTTTCGGTCGGAGCCACCTGGTCGGCGAGCTTGAGCACGTCGACGAACGGCCGCGACTTGCCGAGCGGCTTGACCAGCCCCGAGCGCTCGCGGCGCCGGATCTCCTGCTTGAGCTGCTTGTTCTCGGCCTTGAGGAGCCGCTGCTCGGCGGCGCGGCGGCAGATCGCCACCAGGTCGTCGTTGGAAAACGGCTTTTGGATGTAGTAGAACGCGCCCTGGTTCACGGCCTGGATGGCGCTCTGCAGCGAGGCCTGGGCGGTCATGAGGATCACCGGCGTCTCGGGATCCTGCTCCCGCACGGCGGCGAGCAGCTCCGTCCCCGAGACGCCCGGCATCTTGATGTCGGTGAGCACGATGTCCGGGGCGGCGGCCTTGAGCGCCTCGAGGCCCGCCTTGCCGCCCTGCGCCGTCACGACGTCGAATCCTTCACCTTTCAAGAGGATGCGCAGCACGTCGAGGATGCCCATCTCGTCGTCGACCACCAGAATCGAGGGCTGCTGGCTCATGCGGCTTCCTCTCTCCGCCGGGCGGCCGGCAAGTACACGGTGAACGTCGTGCCGCGTCCGGCCGCGGAATCGACGAGCACCAGGCCGCGGTGCGCGTCCACGGCGCGCTGCACGATGGCGAGCCCCAGCCCCGTACCGCCCACCCGCCCCGTGACGAACGGCTCGAACAGGCGAGCCCGCAGACCCTCGGGGATGCCGGGCCCGTTGTCGCTGACCGTGAGCATGACCGGGTGCTCGATCCCCGCGCCGCCCGGGACCTCCTGCGGGCCCGGCCGGCCCGTCCGCACCACGACCCGGGCGCTCTTGCCGCCCGCCTGCACCGCGTTGAGGACCAGATTGGACACCACGCGGTGCAACAGGTCCTCGTCCCCCTCCAGGGGCGTCGCCCCGCCCGCCAGGTCGATCACCGCGCCCTCGGGGCAGTCGGGGTGCTCGCGGACCAGACGGATCGCGGCCCCGGCCACGGTGTGGAGGTCGAGCGGGCGGCATTCCGTGGCGCGCACGCGTGAGAAGTCGAGGAACTCGGACAAGAGGCGCGACAGGCGGTCGCTCTCACGCACCACGAGGGACGTCAGGAATTTCTCGTCCGGGTTGGCGCGCTTGGCACGGCCCAGCTGCTCCACCGACGAGCGGATGGACGCCAGCGGGTTCTTGATCTCGTGCGCGAGGCTCGCCGACAGCTCGGCCACCGCCTCCAGCCGCTCGGCGCGCAGGTGCAGCTCCTCCAACCGCTTCGAGTCCGAGATGTCCGTGAAAATGGCCGTCACCCGAGGCTCGCCCGCGGGTTCCACCTCGAGTGTCGTGGTCGTCACGCCGATCGGGAACGTGCGGTCGGGACGACGCACGGTCGCCTCGACCCGCATGGCCCGCACGCCGCGTCGGGCCGTCGCCGTGATCGCGGCCCAGAACTCCGGTGCGATCTTCGCGAACTCCGGCATGATCGGTCGGCCGCGCCAGTGGCGCTCCTTAAATCCGAAAATCTGCTCGGCCGCCGGATTGCAAAAGAGCAGATGGCCCGCCTGGTCGACCGTCACGATGCCCGTCGGGATGTTGCGCAGCACGTCCGCCGCCTCCAGCCGGGCCTGCCGCAGCTCACCGGCGAGCGCCTCGCGCTCGGCGCCCATCACCGAGACCCGGCTCGCGAAGTACGCCGTCGCCGTGGCCACCCCGACGAACACGAGCAGCTGCAGGGCGACCTGCGCCGTCATCGGCGTCCGATGCCCGAAGAACACATCCGCGAAATACACGATCCCGACGAGCGCCGTGATCAGCCCCGTGCTCGCCGGGGGCATCAGCACGGCCGTCACCGCGATCAGGGGGACGTACAGCGGCGTCAGATCGCTCTGGGGCCCGCCAGTGATGTGGACGACCGCCGTGATGAGCGCGACGTCGAACAGCGCCTGCCCGTAGAGGAAGGTGCGGCCCGGCGAGCGCCGCAGGAAATGCGTGTACCAGTATGAAGCGCCGGTGACGACCACCGTGGCCACCAGCATGAACGAGGTGACGAGCAGGTCGAGCGGCCCCGCCACGGCGAACTTGAGCGCCGCGGTCAGATAGATCGCCACCGCGACGCACAGCCGTCCGACATAGACCGATCGCAGCAGGCTCTGGGGGGTCGGTATCGCCGATCCTCGGGAGCCGCCGCTGAACCAGCTCACATCACCCTCCTAAGCACTGTACGCACAGTTAGTTACGCGATCATTCTGGGGCGCCGCCGGGGCGTCGAGCGGCTAAGTATTGGGAGCGGTGTGGCAAAGTGCAAGAGCGATCCGCCGCCGGGCGAGCGCGCCAGCCGCGTTGTATCGTACAACACATGTCGCCCGGGTTAGGTCGGCTGGCTGCCGCGGCGCTCATCGCCGCCTTGTCCTGCCCCGTCTCCGCTCCCGCCCAGGCACCCCTCACGGCTGCTGATTCAGCGATCCTCGCCTCCCAACCGCTCAAGCGGCTGGCGCTCGCGCCGTCACTGTTGCGACGCTTGAGTCTCCTGGCGGCCGGCCTCGACCGGGAGGTAGTGCTGTGCCTGCAGGGGACCGTCGCGGGCGACACCGCCCAGGTGGCGGAATTCGTGATGCCGGACATCGTGACGTCGACCGCCGATCGTGTGCAACCCCTCCCCTGCGGCGGGGCCACGCTGGCCGTGTGGCACAACCATCCGTGGACGGGACCGGACTCGACCTTCGGCGTGAAGACACCGGAGGACCTGTGCTCCCTGAGCCAGCCCGACTTGCGCACCGTGGTCGGGGACTCGGCGGTGCCGTTTGCGGTGGTGAGCGTGGGCCGGACGCCGCGGCCGATCATCTGCTGGTGGCGCCGGGTGCAGGCGGTGGTGAACCGCCGGGTCAAGTTCCTGCCGCGTTTCCCGCGGCAGTGGTTGGAGGCGGATGGTGGAGGTTGGTGAAGCCCTCCTATTGCACCGCGTTCACCATGTCGAAGATGGGCAGGTACATCGCGACGACCATGCCGCCCACGATCACCCCCAGGACGACGATCATGACGGGCTCCATGAGCGAGAGCAGGGCGCTCACGGCCGCGTCGACCTCGTCGTCGTAGAAGTCCGCGATCTTGGAGAGCATCTCGTCCATGCCGCCGGTCTGCTCGCCCACGGAGATCATGGAGATCACCATGGGCGGGAACACCTTCGACTTGGCGAGCGGGGCCGCGATGGTCTCGCCGCCGGCGATCGAGGCGCGTGACTGCATGACGGCGTTGTGGATCACCATGTTGCCGGCCGTACGCGCCGTGATTTCCAGGCCGTCGAGGATCGACACGCCGGAGGAGATCAGGGTGCCGAGCGTGCGGGTGAAGCGCGACACGGCCGCCTTGCGGAGCACGTCGCCCAGGACCGGCGTCTTGAGCATCATGGTATCGATCTGCAGGCGTCCCGGCGCCGTCTTGTAGTAGCGGTTCAACGCGAACACTGCCGCGACGGCGGCCCCAATCATCACCCACCAGTAATTCTTGAGGAGGCTGCTCATCCCGATCACGATGCGGGTCGGCAGCGGCAGCTGCAGGTTCACCGACGCGAACATGTTCTGGAACGTCGGGATCACGAAGATGAGCAGCACCGACACCGCAATGACCGCCACCGACAGAATCACGCCGGGGTAGATCATCGCACCCTTCACCTTACGCACGATCGCGTCGTTCTTCTCGAGGAATTCGGCCAGGCGCACCAGAATGGTATCGAGAATGCCCCCCGCCTCGCCCGCCGCCACCATGTTGACGTAGAGATCGCTGAACGCCTTGGGGTGTTTGCGCAGGGCGTCGGCGAGGGTCTGGCCGCTCTCGACGTCATACACGACCTGGCGGGTCGTGTCGGCCAGAATCTTGTTCTCGGTCTGCTGCGCCAGGATGTCGAGGGCCTGCACCAGCGGCAGGCCGGCGTTGATCATGGTGGCGAACTGGCGGGTGAACACGACGACGTCGCGGGTCTTGACGCCGCCGCCGAACTTGATGTTGAGCTTGAACTCCTTGGGCGCGGTGCGGACCTGCACGACGACCATACGGTTCTTGCGCAGGTGCGCGATGACGTCGTCACGGCTCGGCAGGTCGATCTTGTCGCTGACGAGATCGCCTTTGAGCGTGCGGGCGGTGTATTGAAAGACCGGCATGACTCCCTCCCCCTTCTTCCGGGCGCCTTAGCGGCGGGCCGCGACCTTACCCGCGCCGACGGCGGTCTGGCCCGCGGTGGGGGTCGGCTCTTTGTCGTCGATCGGTGCTTCGCCGATCATCCGGAGGAACTCGTTCGGCGTCGACGTCACGCGCAGACACTCGTCCTTGGTGACCTCACGGCCCACGTACAGCTGGTACAGCGCATCGTTCAGCGTCTGCATGCCGTGCTTCTTGCCCGCCTGCATCATCGACGGGATCTGCTCGATCTTCTCGTCCCGGATCAGCGCCCGGACCGCGGGCGTCATGATCAGGATCTCGCACGCCATCACGCGGCCGCGGCCCTTGGCCTTCTGCAGCAGCGTCTGCGTGACGATGCCCTCGAGCACGAACGAG
>Ga0209234_1000107_pt1 | contig 21446 bp, 18 predicted proteins | sample GraSoi013_1_20cm_2_FD_185816 | JGI IMG/M metagenome (GOLD analysis project Ga0209234, IMG submission 185816) | Grasslands soil microbial communities from the Angelo Coastal Reserve, California, USA - Sample 08_20_2013_1_20cm (SPAdes) (version 2) | ecosystem: Environmental > Terrestrial > Soil >... | reverse complement strand
CCCTGCTCGCAATCGTGGATAAGAAAAGGGGATGTTAAGACGTGCTGGCCTATTCAAATCAATCAAGCTGATGCCTGAGTACGGTCCTTACACCTTGGTAACTGGATGATCTTTGCGTCTCCACGGAAAATAGAAGCTTCCCATGGACCAGGAACAAAATCCCGCTCCTGTTCAGGCGCGCGCGTCCGAAATCCGCGCTCAGGGCGGCGCCCTCTGGCGCAGAGCAACTGCGCAAATTGTCCGGATTCCCGTCACTGCCCGCGTTCTGCTCGGCTTTTTGCTGCTTGCCGGGATCCTCATGGCAGCGCACATTGCGCTGGCTGGCAAGGATGCTAGTCTGCGCCTCAAGGTCCAACACGGCTTTCGTACCGCACAATTTTCCATGTGGATCGATGGTGATCTCGCTTATTCTGGAAAGCTGATCGGTTCTCCAGCACGAAAATTTGGCCTACTCCCCAGCTCAATTCAAGGCAGCCTCTCTGAAACATTCCCCATCTCTTCTGGGGCCCACCAGGTTCGTGTGCGCATTGTCTCCGATGACGGGGCAACTCAGGAAAATTCCATCAAAGGCGACTTCACACGCAATAGCCAACGCACGCTCTCGGTGAACGCGCGCCGCAATGATGTCTCGCTGAACTGGCAGGGAAGTGAAATGCCAGTAACCGAATCCGCTTCCGCGAGCACAGGCTGGTTCAGCCGCTATGCCGGCACTCTGCTTATGACGATCGCTGGCTCCATTGTTTCCGCCTTGACGGGATACATGATTCGAGAACTCCCCAAGCAGATTGGCTCACGCAGCCAGTGAAATCCCCAAAATCTAAAAATCATTGACCTGCAACATTGCTCGATTGATAATACTTCGGCTACCGTATTGTCCGGCGGCAAAATTGTTTGTACTCTGTTTTCTCGGCCCAGGGCTCCCCCGCACATTTTTGGAGGTTCCATGCGGCCCCAGAATATTCTTCTCCCGTTGTTCCTCTTGTTCATCGCTGCTCCCCTCATGGCTCAAGTTCCGAAAAATAATCTTGATGTACACCATCCCCCGAGCCGCCCCTCAGTTGCTTCGTCCATGGAAACGAAGTCTGATCACTGCTTCCACTCCATCCTTGAGAATGATCGTGTGCGCGTGTTCAAAGTGGAAGTGCCCGCCCTCCAATCCACCTCGGTCAACTATCATCGCCACGATTACCTGGTGGTCTCATTGGGCAAAAGCAACTTCGAAATCGCCGGCAGCGGAATTCGTTATCCCATGCAGATGGAAGACGGAGAAATGCAAGTTATAAAGGGCGGAGCTTCTCACCGGATTACCAATCTCTCAGACAGTCCGTTGCAGTTGGTGGAAATGGAGGTCATTCGCGAAATTCACCCGGAGCGTCCCGTGTGTGGCCTGGGTGGAAGCGCATGCAGTGACGGAATCTTCGGCAGAAATGAAGACGGCAGCTATAGCCAAAGCACGCTCTTTGAAACCGATACCATTAAACTCGCTCGCGTTCAGCTCGGTCCTGGCGGTTTGCTGCCCGAGCACCACCACGACCATGCCATGTCCTGGTCTCTCTCGCGCAAACTGCCCTGCTGGACTCTGTCTCTAATGCCCACAGCCGTGAGCTGCACCTTAACGCGGGCGACGCCGCATGGTATTCCGAGCACATTGCGCACACCCTCAAGAACCTGAGCACCCAGGACGTGCAGTTCATCACTGTCGAGTTTAAGTAAACCAGTTCCGTCCTAGCTCGCCCGTGGCAGCGGCTTGTCCGTTCTTTGCCAATCCGCGTGCGCTTCCGCTGTCGAAGCGGGGTCAACTGCTCCAGTGCGCTCCAGTGTGTCTTTTGCTTTCTTGGTCCATTTGGAATTATCGCAATGTACGCTTAGCAGAATGCCACCTTCTTTGATCCGGCCTTCGTAGCGCTTCGCTTCGTATTCAGGAATTCCCATCCCGATCAGCGCCCCGGCGATTCCGCCAATCGCGCCGCCCACACCCGCTCCGGTTAGCGCGGCAACAATCGGTCCTGCCGCAATCAACGGACCGACACCCGGAACCGCCAGCGTTCCAAGTCCCACAAGCCAGCCCAGCACGCCTCCAATAACCCCGCCGGTTGTTGCCCCGGTTGCGGCCCCTTCCGGTGCTTTCGTGTGCTTCTCTGTCGCAAAATCCTTGGTACCTTCATTTTCTGCAAAGAGCACAGAAATATCTGTGTTCCGGAAGCCCTCGGCGCGCAGCGTGTCCACCGCGAATTCAGCATCTTTTCTCGAATGGTAAATTCCAAATGCCGCTGTATTCTTTCCCGTCATAAACATCCCTCCTGGGTGCGTTTTGGATGCGCGCCTTGCGGGCACGATGGCTTGCCAAGCTCTGTGATTCAAGCAAAAACCCGAGCAGCGGCTGCGCTTAGCAGAAAATGTGGTCAAGGCCGTCTTCGATAGCGGGGGAGAAAAGGCCGCTGCATAAAAAGAAATGAGAGTGGCAGCGATCCCGCTCCCACCCCATTCCGGAAAAGATTCGATTTTACTGCTGTGGTTTTTGCGAATCGTTCGGGGGCGCGCTCTTGTGGTCCGGTTGTTGCTGCCTGGCTTTCTGCTGCATGTCGGCCAGCTTCTGCAACTGTTCGGGCGTGAGAATGGCTTTAATCTTCGGCGACGCCTCGTCGCGAATCTGATTGATCTTTGTAACCTTCTGCTCCTGGGTCAGCGACGAGTCATTGCGCGCCGCATCCATCTGCCGGGTTTCATCTGCGATAATCGGGCGCAATTTCTGTCTCTGCTCATCCGTCAGATTCAACGGATTCTCGTCCTCCCCCTGCGCCTGTGCGCGATCCTGGCTCGCATTTCCTGTCGAGCCTCCCTGACTCTGCGCTGGAGCTTGCGGTGGAGGGGTTGTGGTAGTCGAGGTCTGGGCAAGTGTCAAGCTGATCGCCACGGCCAAGAAAAACGATGCCAATCCTGCTAATTGATAGGGCTTTCGCATTTTGCTCCTTTTCTGACGGAACTTTCGATTCAGCGCGATGTGGCCAAGACGCACTTCATGCCGATCCCGAGCACTGCGAGGGACCTAGCAGTTTTCCGCACGGCTAAGATGAGCTTCTCCGCAGCCGAGGTTGGCCCGAACCAAGAGCAAAAATAAGTCGCACTCGGCGAAAAGTGAACGTGTGGCGCTTGCCCGGAAAGCGAATGTGAGTGCAGCAGTGATGATATATTCCGGGAACAGATTCGCCTGTTGGTGTTATAGAAGCGCCCATCAATGACTAAGCTGCTCGCCGCAAGGCAGATCGTCACTAGCATGGTAACCGGCATCTTGCTTTGGTGCGTGATCGGCATAGGTGTGTCGGTCCTAGTCTCGGCGACGCTGGTTCTTGGTTACGCATTGTTCATTGTCAAAGACGCCCTCGCGCCGGCTGCATTGTCCGGTGCAGTGCAGGGTCTATGGCTCTATCTTGCAAGGAATCGCTGGTCGGGCAAGAAAGAGCTAGTTTGGTTTGGGATCATTTCCGGAGCCGCACTCGGTCTGCTTGACTTTGCGCCCGCATACGTCACGACTACGGCTTGTTTTGGCTGGGGACACATCTTCTTGTTCGTGATTGCTGCCCTTGCGGGCGGCTCATCAGCCGGCTATGTGAACTCACAAGTTCATCTCGCCGAGGTGCGTTCTCCGGCACCCGCTGCTTGGAAGGGCCGCGTGGCATTGGGAGTCGTGTTGTTTCTTTGTGCCGCTGGCTTTGAGTATGTGCACTACGGCGTACGCCTGCTCGAAAGATTTCCTGCGCTTGGACTTTCAGAACGCGCAGTCATTGATCTTAATGCGGGGAATGCGCAGGGAACAGCTCGGTCAGGCAGCTACGAATACTCTGGTCAGTTTCACAGGAGTTGCGTCGTTGGAAGTGAGGGCGGCGTGATGGAAATCAGCCAGAACGACGGTAAGATTCAGGTTTACGCCGCGGACATGTGGCTCAAGGGCGGGATTGATGGTAATGGCGAGTTCTGGGCCGGTGGCCAAAGGACAAGCGCGATGGACCGCAATTCAATGTTGCGTCATCTCTTGACCGGCAGGTTTCGTAATGAAAGCCAGTTTCAGTATTCCCTCCGCTCTAGCTTGATCATCAACGGCTCGATCAAAAACACCACGATGGAAAGTGGCGCTGGCAGACTCTTGCGGCGGTGACCTGCATTCGAATCAGGACAACAGAGAATAATCGTGAATCACTCCACCGTGACCGACTTTGCCAAATTCCTGGGCTGATCCACATCACACCCACGGCGAACTGCGATGTGATAGGCAAGAAGCTGTAATGGCACGATCTCCAGTATGGGTGACAGCTCTTCCGGCGCAGGCGGAATATAAAGCACGTGGTCGGCAGCTTCTTTGATCTCTTCATCTCCCTCGGTTGCCAGCGCGATCACCATGCCGGAGCGGGCTTTTACTTCCTTCAGATTCGACATCGATTTCTCATATCGAACCATGGACAACTCATCTTTCGGGTCGCGGGTCGCGATGATTACCACCGGCAGGTTCTCGTCAATCAGGGCGTTGGGGCCATGCTTCATCTCGCCGGCAGGATAACCTTCCGCGTGGATGTAGGAGATCTCCTTCAATTTCAGAGCGCCTTCAAGCGCGATCGGATAATGAATGCCGCGGCCCAGGAAGAGGAAATCCTGAGAACGAACGTACTCTTTGGCCAAGTCTTCGCAGTCCTCTTCATGCGTGAGTAAGTGTTCGAGCTTGCCCGGGATGCGGGTAAGTTCCTGCACTGCTGCTTTGGCCTCTTCCGCTGACATTGTTCCGCGCAGTTGGGCAAGGTAAAGCGCGAACAGATAGAGAGCTGTGAGCTGTGCGGTGAAGGCTTTGGTGGAAGCCACGCCAATTTCGGGACCCGCGTGAGTGTAGATGGTACCGGCAGCTTCGCGCGTAATCATGGAGCCGACCACGTTACAGATGGCCAGCGTCTTCGATCCTTTGGCTTTAGCCTCGCGCTGGGCGGCAATGGTGTCGGCGGTTTCGCCGGACTGAGAGATCAACAAAGTAATCGTGCCGGAGGGAATGATCGGATCGCGATAGCGCCATTCGCTCGCATAATCCACCTCCACGGGCACGCGCGCCATCCGTTCGAGCATGAATTTTCCGGCCTGTGCCGCATGCCAGCTCGTACCGCACGCCGCGATATTGACTTTCTTCGCGGCTTTGAATTCTGCCTCCGTGATCTCCATCTCATCGAGGAAAACGTGGCCAGTTTCCTGCGAAATGCGCCCTAACGTCGTATCTCGAACGGCCCGCGGTTGCTCGTAAATTTCCTTCAGCATGAAATGCTTGAACCCGCCCTTTTCGGCCATGATCGGGTCCCAGGTAACATGCTGAACCTGTCGAACGATCGGCTGCCCATTGAAGTCCGTGAGCTGCACGCCTTGCGGTGTAATTACTGCGAGGTCGCCATCGGCGAGGAAGAATAAATCACGCGTGTGATAGAGGATCGCGGGTACGTCGGAGGCAACGAAGTATTCATCCTTTCCGAGCCCAATCACGGCTGGTGGTCCATTACGCGCAGCCACGATCTTATTAGGTTCATCGACAGCGATTACTGCCAGCGCGAAAACGCCAGTGAGCTGGCCGACTGCCTTGCGCACGGCTTCTTCCAATGAAGGATGATGTCCGTTCGCGCCCTTCAGGAAGTATTTTTCGACGAGGTGTGCGATGACCTCTGTGTCGGTCTCTGTGGTGAAGCGGTGGCCCTCTTCGATGAGCTTCCTCTTCAGCGCAACATAGTTCTCGATAATTCCGTTGTGCACCACTACCACGCGCCCGCTGCAATCGCGGTGAGGATGGGCGTTCTCTTCGGTGGGGCGGCCGTGGGTTGCCCAGCGGGTGTGGCCGATGCCGTAAGTTCCATCGAGCGGTTTCAGGCGGATAACTTCTTCCAGATTCCGCAGCTTGCCTTCGGCGCGGCGAATCTGAAGTCCTTCCCCGTTGCCGCACACAGCTATGCCCGCAGAGTCGTAGCCGCGATACTCCAGGCGCTTGAGCCCATCAATAATGACCGGCACGACTCGCTTGTTACCCACGTATCCAACGATGCCACACATTTAGAACTCCTCGCTTGCGGGGAGGGAGCAAGATCAGTTTAGCGATCAATCTTCCAGAGTAAAGCGAAACTCTTCAATCACAGGATTTGTCAGTACCTCGCTGGCTATGCGGGCTACTTCAGCCTCGGCTTCCGTCCGGCTAAGACCGCCATTGAGCGTGAGCTCAAAATATTTCCCTTGGCGGACGTCGTTCAATTCTTTGTAGCCCATTTTTTTTAACGCGCCCTGGATCGTCTTGCCCTGAGGATCCAAAACGCTCTTCTTAAGCGAGACGTAGACGTAAGCTTTCATTGGGGGAGCCATCATTATACGTCAGAATGCCACAAATCGTGCTAAACCACAGACTTAGGCAAGTCGCGCCAGGCGCCCATCCAGCTCGGCCAGTGCGCTCTCAAGCATCTGCCGATAATGTGGATTCTGCGCCGCCTGAAGCTGCTCGTGGATGCGCTTTCGGGAGAGCAGCAGCGAGTCCCTTTGCCGTTGGGCTGCAACCTGTTCTGGTGTGAGGAGTTTTCGCGCCGTTGCGGGAGCTTGCGCCGCCGCCTGTTGCTCTTCAATCGACTTGCTTTCCCAGCCTCGCGCCACGAATGTAGATTATACTCAGTGGGCGATAACACTTACGGGAGAAGCTGTTTGGGGTTCCAGCTTCACCGTCAACCCGGATTGCAATAATAATCCTTTGCCTTGAGGCGAACTTGGTTTATTGTTCGCGGATTGGTCTCAGGTTCGGCTGGAGAGGGTTTGCTCGTGGGTAGTCGTGATGCGGCTGTGGGGATGCAAACTTCGCAACCGTGAACCCGATTCTTGAGGAGCCGTCTGCGCCGCGATCAGATCGTGAATGCTCCAAGGTATGCATAAGGGGGAATCGTAATTGTGATGCAAGTGAGTGAAGCCAGGGTGGCGAGTCTGGTAGCAGGCAATAATCTCCGGGCCTCGCGCGAGCGCCTTGGCCTAACCATGCGTGACGTCGAAAGCGCGAGCATGCGGTTAGCGGCCAGGCATGGGAATGATGAATTTGTCATCAATCCCAGCCGTCTGTCAGATATCGAGACCAAAGGGCTAGTTCCAAGCGTCTACCGCCTCTACACTTTAGCAATCGTTTACCGTTGCGATCTGCGTGAGATCCTCTCCTGGTACGGCGTCGATCTCAATTTGGCGGCTTCTGATCTGAAGCTCACACTACCGCCAAAATCGCATTGTTCAAAAGCCGTGCACGGCGCTTCGGTGGTCCAGATGCCAACGCGTCTCGATCCGAGCTTTGATTCTCGCCGTACGTCGCACCTGAGCCGCATGGTGGAGAAATGGGGCGTGGTTCCGTTCACCTATTTGGCCCAGTTTGCCAGCGATAAATACACCTACGGATATATCGGCAGCGAGGATTTCACCATGTATCCTCTTTTGCCGCCTGGAACGTTCCTGCAAGTTGACGAATCTAAGAACAAGGTTTTACAGGGCATGTGGCGCTCGGAAATTGAGCGTCCTATTTATTTCGTGGAAACACGCGAGGGGTATACCTGCTCATGGTGCATGTTGAAAGGGGATTACCTCGTACTGCAACCGCATCCGCTTTCGCCCGTACAGGTAAGGGTCTTGCGGCATCCGCAGGACGCCGAAGTAATCGGCCAAGTGGTTGGGATTGCGCTCAAGCTGGGCGATTGGCGTCCGGTCGAGTCTTTGCCCGATTCGAAGCCAGACTCGAAAGAGCGTGTAGCACTGAATTGAAATGCCGCGCCGAACCGCCAGCGAGGTCCTGCGGCAGCATGTCTTGCTGACGCATGCGCAGGCTTTCCGCATATTCGTGCGGCGCCGCCTGCTGGGCGTCACTAGATTGCTTCAAATCCTCTTTCAACATCCGCAGCGGCGCGCGCAGGATGTTGAGGAAGAATAAACGATGTGCTTCTGCCAGCGCCTGCTGAGTTGCTTCCTCCCCATGCAGCCTTTGCAATCCCCAGTGCGTGTATTTCTTATTTCCATCTCGCAGGCCGGCAATATATTCCAGTTTTCCAATAATGCCGGAGACTGCGGCTAGCGTGGTCTTAAGCACATCGTCGAGCGCTGACTTGAGAGTCATGATTCTGTTGTTCCGATTTCCGAAAACCGGATCGAGTCCGGCTTGTTGAGCCGTGGGGCCGAATCTGAGAGACATTATCACGGTTCAAGCTCGTAGGCCACTATCAAGTGAATTCCGCGCAAACTGAGGACGGGCTCGCGGCGTGGGACCGCCGAACGCCAGGATGTGAACCCGTTAGAGTGGCGGATTGGGTTCGGCAAAAACTTCATCCGACTGGATTGCTGCGATGACTCTGGCTTTTTTTATAGCGTTCTTAGCCCTTGCGGGCCTGATTCTCCTGCTTCTGGTAACACGAGGGTACAGCAACAGCGTCAGCGGGTTGGAGGATCTGGCCGGGCGCACGCGGCCTATCGATATCGAAGCATTCCGCAACATCATCGACCCCGCCGAAGAGGAGTTCCTGCGTGCCAACCTGCCCGCGCACGAATTTCGCTCGGTGCAACGGCAGCGATTGCTGGCTGCCTCAGAATACGTCCGCAACGCCGCGCACAATGCGGCGATCTTGTTACGCTTGGGTCAAGCAGGGCTTCATAATCCCGATCCCATCGTTGCAGCAGCCTCGCGGCAGCTTGTTGATAACGCCTTGCGGCTGCGTATTTACGCGATACTTTCATTGGCTAAGTTATACGTGCGAATTGCCCTGCCAGAAGCTCGTCTCTCATCAGGCGGTTTGGCAGACAATTACCAGGAGCTCCGCAGCTTGGTAGGTTATTTTGCGCTGAAAGAAAATCCCGCGCGTGCTGCCAGACTCTCCGGCATTCTTTGATCGGACTCTTTTCAATTGTCAATGAAATTCGCAGCCGATAAGCGCCTTTGTTCCAGAATTGGGACAGAACAAAAAACACTTGCAAAATTGTCACGGTTCAAGACTATGATACTTATTACATAAGACATTGAAGGGGGCTATGCGGTGCGGTCCCCAGGGAATATGAGTTCGAATCGCCACTTCGACTCACATCTCGAGGAGTTGTGTAGTTGTTGCGGTGCTTTTTTGATCCCCAAGTGTTGGGTCCGCTGTTCTTCCCTTCTCCTGCTTACGAGGTTTCGAAGGCGGATCATTGACCAGGCTGGGCGTCAATCCCGCTCCTACGGTTCCCAATCCCGGCCAAAGCTCCACGAGTTTCACCGAAGGGAAACAGAGACGAGAGATAGATTGGTCTGCTGCTGCCGAGGAGGGCGTGCGCTCCTATGGCGGAGATCTTCGAAGTTCTGACCTGAGGAGTATCAGTATGCAAAGTGAAAGAGCGGATGAACTCGTACACGAGTGGAATCTGCTGGGGGCGCCTGAGGCGTTCAGCGAACCGGAACAGTTATTGGCGGCCTTTTTCGGTGCCTCCACGGTTGGCCTAGCTATTCTCGATGACCAGTTGCGTTATCAAGCCATCAACAACACTCTGGCCGCCATGAACGGCGTTCCTGCCGAAGCTCATCTAGGCCGGACCCTTCGCGATGTGTTAGGCGATGCAGCCTCCAAGCTTGATCCCATACTTCAACGAGTATTGGTTACCGCGGAACCAGCCTTGAATATCGATCTCACCGCGACCCTGCCCGCAATGAGCGAGGTTCGTCACTGGATTGTGAACTACTTTCCTATAAAAAATGCGGCAGGGCGGGTGAAGCAGGTCGGAGCCGTGGTCGTTGATATTAGCAAACAGAGAAAGCTCGAAGACGCGCTCTCCAGTCTAGGCGGCAAATTACAAGAGGAGAGAGACAGGTTACAGGCGTTGCTGGAAGTTAGCAATACGCTAGTGCGATCTGAACTCGATTTTCGGCACCTATTTCCCAAAATTTCCGCATGCATTAGGAGAGTGATGAGGCATGAATTTGCCTGCTTGGCTCTTTTGGACAAAGCTGCCGGTTGTGTGCGAGTTTACGCTTCAGAATCGCAGGTGCGGGATGATTTCCTCAGCCAGGGCATCGAGGTTCCTCTCAAGGACAGCCTCGCGACAACAGTCATGGCTGAGAGAGAAGCCAAAACATTTCGGTATGCTGACTTGGAAGCTTATGTGGAACGTTCTGCGATTGTGAAGCAAGCGGTCGAGCACGGATTTCGCTCGATATGCATGGTGCCGCTTGCCACTGGCAGGTGCATTATTGGAACCCTGTCACTGGGCAGCAAGTCTGAAAGCGCTTTCACCAGAAAAGATGTTGATTTACTAAGTCAGGTAGGTGCCGAAGTATCGCTCGCCCTGGAGAATGCCATCGCCCACCAGCGTCTGCAGGTAGAGAAAGAGCGCCTGCAAACCACGATGGAGCTTAATAACGTCCTGATGACGGACCGTGACTGGCAGAAGCTGTTTCCTGCGATTTCAAATTTTATGCAGCGAATAATTCCCCACGAGTACGCGAGCGTGGCGGTGTACGATGACTCAGCGCATTTGTTGTCGCTCTATCCCTTGGATTCCGGCCTGGCTGCTGCCCTGCACACCCGTGCCACACCGATACCCATAACCGAGATGCTTGCCGGGCAGGCTCTGCTCGAACGCGAAATCAAGATCTTCAGTAGCGAGGATTTGGGCGGAGCCCGGTCGAAGTATGTAAGTCAACTGGTGGAGCAGGGAATCCAATCCTTATGCTGCGTTCCGCTAATAACCCGCAAAGGCGAGGTGGGTACCCTGAACCTTGCGAGCAGGCAGAAGGACGCGTTCAAATCTCAGGATCTTGACATTTTGCAGCAAGTGGCCGCGCAGGTCGCGATCGCCCTCGATAATGCCCGAGCCTATCGCGAGATTGCAGACCTCACCGATAAGCTTGCCAAAGAGAAGCTTTATCTGGAAGATGAGATCCGCACGGAGCTCCACTTCGAGGAGATCGTAGGAGAGAGTGCTCCCCTCAAACGGGTACTGGCACAAGCCAAGACCGTCGCTCCCAGCGATGCCACTACCCTCATTTTGGGAGAAACGGGTACCGGGAAAGAACTGATCGCACGGGCCATTCACCGCATGAGTTCCCGCAAAGACGCCAGTTTTATCAAGCTAAACTGCGCCGCCATCCCGACCGGCCTGCTCGAAAGCGAGCTCTTCGGCCACGAAAGAGGCGCCTTCACAGGCGCGATCAGCCAAAAAATAGGCCGTCTTGAGCTGGCGGACCAGGGGACGCTGTTCCTGGACGAAGTAGGCGATATCCCTCTGGAACTTCAGCCCAAACTGCTCCGGGTCTTACAAGATCACGAATTCGAACGCTTGGGGAGCACACGCACTTTGCGCGTGAACATTCGCCTCATTGCTGCTACCAACCGCGATCTCGCCAAAGCGGTTGCTGAACGGGACTTTCGCAGCGATCTGTACTATCGCCTCAACGTCTTTCCCATTCGCATGCCTCCGCTTCGTGATCGTAGGGACGACATCCCGTTACTGGTCCGCTATTTCGTCCAGAAATTTGCCCGCAAAATGAATAAACAGGTTGACACCATTCCTTCAGAAACCATGAACTCTCTCGTGGGCTGGGAATGGCCGGGGAACGTGCGGGAATTGGAAAACTTCATGGAACGATCTGTGATTCTCAGCGATGGAGCGGTGCTGCGAGCGCCACTGGCAGAATTGAGCACCTCTGAATCTGGATCTCCCGTTACTGACACTCTCGTAGACCTGGAAAGGCAACACATCATTCGGGTGCTGCGCGAAACGGGTGGCGTAATCGCCGGCTCTCATGGCGCTGCCAGCCGTTTAGGGATGAAGCGCACTACCCTGCAATCGCGAATTATCAAAATGAAGATCTCCCGCGAAGAGTACGAACACTGATCCAGGCGCTCAGCTTCCGTTCAATTTCGTGACGAGTATTCGGCACTCTGCCGTAACCTCGTCAAGTTCGACATCTCCGAAACCATTCCACCTTTGTGCTACTGCACGGCATTCGCCACACTTTTTCTACAAGTTAGAGTTCTGGTCCAATTTGGAATCTCAAATGCCAGTAAATAGCCGTCGAGATCTTGTGCCCGGGAACACCCTGAGAAAATGAATATCTGTGACGTTGGCCATCGGGGGAAGGCTGCTTGGCGTCCGGGTCTGGAGACTGGAGCACTGCTCAGTAATGCGCCCTCCCCCTCCCCAGAGCCCTTGCGCGTTCGTGGGCTGGAGGGCAGCCAAGGGCGTTTTGACCTCACGGACAAAACATATCTGGAGCAGCCTCCTATCCTGGCGGGGCAGGGAAGCCAGTCCCAGTCGCCAGGGTATTTGCCTACCAGAGTATTGGCAGAGTTGTGGATAGCGCCTCGGGATCCGCTTTATCTCTTCGTCTGTAGCATGCTTTGGCACGCCGAGGCGGATGTCGGCGCAGGCTGGGAGCTTGTTGGCGGTCTCCGTTCCCTGCGGCAGGAAGAGCGTATTGTCTCGGCGGCGCTTCTGGCGAGAACAAAAAGCTTGAACCTCCCAGTCGACGAATCATGGTGGAGAAATGGCGATCCGGACTTGCCACATAAGGAACCGGAGAGCAGGCGGGACTCGCGTGCAGTTGACAAGGTGATGACGATGAATACGCCTTACGGGTTGGAAATCATCGAGAATTGTCTAAGCTGCAAACTGCGCCGGAAGAACTGGTTCTGCGGACTCTCTCCCGATGTGTTGAAATCTTTCAGCGCAGCCAGCCATCTCAGCACATATCCCGGTGGGGCAATCTTGTTTGTCGAGGGGCAGTCGCCACGGGGCGCATTCGTGCTCTGCTCCGGAAAGGTGAAGCTTTCCACCACTTCGCGCGAAGGCAAAGTCCTAATACTGAAAATGGCCGAACCGGGCGAGGCGCTCGGCTTAAGCGCGGTAATTTCCGCGACGCCCTATGAAGTGACCGCAGAAACATCAGGCCCTTGCCAGGTGAACTTCATCGAGCGCGAAACGTTAATGCGGATGCTCGAAAAAAATGGCGAGTTAGGATTGCACTCCGCTCAGGCGTTAAGCAAGGAATTTCAGTCGGCATACCGCGATATCCACGAATTAGTCCTGGCCCGTTCCTCGGCCGGCAAGTTGGCTCGATTATTGCTTTCATGGACCGTGGGGCGCGAGAACGGGTCCCGCGAAATCAAGATTCGTTCCAGCCTCACGCATGAAGAAATGGCACAAATGATTGGCTCGTCGCGCGAAACCGTGACTCGGCTATTGAGCGAACTCCGGAAAAAGGAACTCATAAGGCTGGAGGGTTCAACCTTGGTGATCCGCAATCGAATAGCTTTAGAAGCGCTGGCTGCCTAACTCCTTGGCAGCCACACGGCGGCCGGCTTCCCCCGAGCTGGCCGCCACCCCCATCTACCGTCATCAGAACATAAATCCCAATTGGGCTGTGTAGCTCCGCGGTGAACGTAGTGCGTCCCCCCGAACGTAGATAAGAAATTGTAGAGTGCGACCTTGTTAGTCAAATTGACGGCGGTGAACTGCAGACTCCATTTGTACTTATCGCCATGAAACACAAGGGCTCCGAAACACGTTTGTACGCGGAGCCCTCAGGCACGATGGGGTTAGAAGTGGAAGCCCAGCTCCGCCGTGTAACTGCGGGGCGTAACGTAGTGGGTTCCAGTGAAAGTTGATAGAAAGTTATAGAGGGCAACTTTGTTGGTTATGTTGACGGCGGTGAGCCGAAGACTCCATTTGTATTTCTCACCATGAAAAAGGTTGTCATCTCCCACCGCAATGTCGAAGAGATGACGCGGAGCAATGCGTGGCGGATTTTTGTCGTCGTTTTCCGTCCCTGGAGCTGGGATGCTCACCAGAGTGGATCCGAACTGTCCTGCTGGGCATGGCGATGGCAAAGGTGTCGTTGGAGTCGCGTGTGCGCTGCCGCAGAACAAGCCCGCCTGGAACTCCTGGTCGGGAGTGAGCCCGCTGGCAGTGAGATCCACCGGCCCACCGTCCGAGACGGGCACTGCTCCTGCCACCAGGCCACTGTCGTATCGCCAATTGAAGCCGAGCCACGGCCCGTTTTTCCACGGTTGGTATTGTATGTGAGTCGTCTGGTTGAACTTTTCGTCGTGATCGATGCGGAATGGGGTGATATCGCTTCCGCCACTCCCCGGCGGGACAGCCCCGGCTCCTCCAAGCTGCGGGTTGAAGAAGCGTGCTGCTACGCTCGAGAAAACGAAAAGAGCCGAGAATCCATGGAAGTTGGGCACACTCACCCGCCCGGCAACGGCGGGAATCTTGGAGTTATGCCATTCGATCGGGAAAGTGAGTGGAGTGCTCCCGAACACGCCGAAGTCATACGCATTATGGGTATATTTCCAGACGTACTCACCGGAGAAGACTAAATAGCGTCCCAACGCTTGTTGCAGGCCCACATGGAATTCATTGCGCCAGCCGGGGCTGAAGGGAGTAGCCACATTTGACGAACAGACCAGAAGCGGATTCAGCACCGGATCGGCACATCCCGTGCTGGAAAGGACGAGGTTCTCGTTGAAGGGGGTTTCCAGTACTCGCGCATACGAAGCACGAAGTACCGTGTTCGTCTTCTTCACGTTGTAAGCGATGCCGATACGGGGCTCGGCTTCCTTGTGCGAAGTCAGGCCGTTGTACAAATCACCGCGCAGACCCAAATTTATGGACCAGTTTCCCTTTGTGATCGCGTCCTGCACGTACAGGGATAGCAGCTTAACGTCAGAGTGGCCGTTAAACGGAAACAGACTTCCCCCTCGCGTCAGGTCGAAAGGGGCCAGAGTTGTGCAAGGAGCTGCAATGGGGTTTCCGTTGGAATCCACACAGGAGTTCCCATTCGCGTCGGTAAGTGAGGAGAGAAATGTCGGATCCACGATGCCGAAACGGTTGTTCTCGTTAAGGAAGGTCTGCTGATAGGTCACGCCCGCCTTCAGGTTGTGGATGCCTTTCACGTAGGAGAGATCTGACCGGATGCCCGCGTTGGTCAGCGTCCGGTCTTGACTTAGTGTTTCTTGTTGCAGATCCGGCGCGAGATCGGCGAAGGGGTTGCCGCTTGGATAGTAGTTGAACTGGTCCCGCCGGACGAAAGTTCCGAGCGTGAACACGGTGGTGGGACTAACCAGCCGCGTCCACGACGGTGCAATGTTAAAAGTCTTAATCTGCGCCCGCTGGTCTGCGGGACCGACGGGGATGCCATTGGGACCAACACCGCCATTGTCAACCCATGCCGTGGCGTTTTGGGCATCGAAGGAATTAGGCGTCTGGAACCAGGAACGGGTGAATCCCAGATTCACGTGGATGGAGTCCGGGTTGGAGAGTTGAAAGTCCAGGCGATCGAATACGTTCTCTTCGTTACCTTTGGCGTGTATAACAGCAAACTCAGGTGGATCGAGAAACCGTCCGCTGTTCAAGCCGTTGGCAGAGATGAAATTACCCCATTTCTGCCCTCCATAACCGAAGTTAAACCCTGCGTTGGACGTGCCGAAACTGCCGTACGAAGCGGTTACCTCACCATGAGGCGTGGTAAGGCCTTGTCCCGAGCGGGTGGTAACGTTGATCACAACGCTCGCCTTCTCGCCGAATTCGGCAGGTGGCGCACCGGAAATGACCTCCAACGACTGGATCGAATCGAGCGGAATCTGGTTTGAGAACACTTTGCTTTGCTGGTCTGTGATCGGCTGGCCGTCAAGCGAAAACGAGTTTTCCGCGTGGTCCCCTAGTCCGTGGAAGAGACCATTGGAATCGGCAGCGATTCCGGGGGTGGCAAGTGTAACCAGCGAACTCACCGAAGAAGACTGGCTCTCCAGCGGGAGCTTGTCGAATAAGTTCTTATCAACATCGGTATGAAACGTCGGATCGTTCTCCAACAGATCTTGCCCGGCCGCCTCGACTGTTACACTTTCGGTCGATCCTGCCACTCTGAGTTTAATGTCGAGTGCTACGGGAACAACGGATCGAACATCTATGTCCTGGCCAAAGGCAGCGAACCCTTGACCCGTAACCGTGAGGTGATAGGGATTAAAGGGAACGTTCGGGATGGTGAATCTTCCTGCACTATCCGTAATTGTGGTTCGTTCGAAACCGCTGACCGGGTTGTGAATCTCGACGGTTGCGTTCGCAACAACTGCGCCCGTAGGGTCCGCTACCGTACCTGTCACTGATGTCGAGCTTCCGCCCGATTGTGCGTACGCGCTAAGGCTCAGCCCCAAATAAAGAACGATCACAAAAGTCGCACGCAGCGACTTCAAATAAGAAGCCAGCATGAATTCCTCCCAAAGAGAATTAGGAAACCAGAATGAATCTGAATTTTGAAACAGATGATTCTTCTGACACCTAAACTGCGGGAGGCGGACGAACACTGAGGGCAAACGAGATAATGCGATGAGAGAAAGAACTTGAGGCCAGATGAACTACGGATACACGAACAAAACTAGGCGATGGTCTATTTGAGATCGCACGTGGAGCTGCTGAGTGCGCGCCAACGCAAACCGTGCATCGTACAGATTCCGACTTGGTGGAATGATGATGAGCAACGACTGCAATTGCTGACCATAGCATCAGCAATGTGCAAAAAACGGCCAGTCGTTTGACATTCGAACGCATCGTCTACATCATTCTAGCACCCGCTCCCTGTTCCTCTCGACCGAGACTATTTCCTGAACAGAATGGGCATTCCTGCGGTGAAGGATCAGATGGACGAAGAACATTGCGATCAAGACCGCGCCAAATGTGCAGACAATCGTCGCGCCAGTGGGCAAATCAAGCGCTACGGAAAAATACACCCCTAATGCCGAGACCAGTGTCCCCATTGTCCAGCCGATGGCCAATCGCTTGCCGATGTGATCGGCAAACAGCATCGCGCCAACGGATGGAACGACCAGGTAGCAAAACACCAACAACACTCCCGCGATCGCGACGGAAGAAGTAACTACGAAACCAAATGAGGCATAAAACAAGAAATCCCACAGGCGAATGTTCAGGCCTTTAGCTTCCGCAGCCCCTGGGTTGGTTGAAATCAGCAGAAAATTCTTACGGAAGATGTAGTGGAAGAGTCCAATTGCACCGTAAAGAATCGCGGTCTTCACGACGTCATGCATTGAGACGGCGAGAATATTTCCTACCAGCATGTCCTTCAAGTGTTCGGTTTCGCCGGTAGCCTTGCTCATGGCGAGGATGGCTGCCGCGGACGCGACGGCATAGGCAATGCCGATGAAAGCTTCCTGCGGAATGTGGCCGCGGCGAGTGCGGGCAAGCGCAAAAATGCCCGCGCCCACAAACGTGAAGCCCAGGCTGAGCCAGTAGGCGCCACCCCCATGCGGATCCATCCCGATCAGGATGGCAGTGGTAGCGCCCAAGGCGGCAATCTGTGCCAGAGCCAAGTCCACGAAAATGACGCCGCGTTCCACCACGTGTACCCCGAGATAGGCGTGAATACCAGTCAAAATCAAGCTGGCCAGAAACGGCGCCAGCAGGAATGGAAGGATTTCCATGTTGCTCCCTTATTTAGTCGCGTTAAAAGCTTTGATCAACAGAGCAATATCGTAGTCGAATAACTGGAAATAATTCGTGACCTGTTTCTCACCTCCCACCGACGGCAAATACACTATGACCTGTGCCCCGGTTGCCTGCCCTATCGATTGCGGTGTCTTGAGATCGAAATAAGGTTCCACCAGCACGACTTTGCAGTTCTCTCGCTTCATCAACTGGATGAGCTCGATTGTGTGGCTCGGTGTGGGCGGGATGCCAGGCCGGGGCTCCACGTAACCGATCACGTCCAGATCGAAATGCTTAGCAAAATTGGGAAAAGAGCGATGATAGGTGACTACCTTGCGGCCATGGTACGGCTGCATTTCCTGGTCCCATTTCTGCTCGGCTGCAGTCAGCCGCTTGTCAAAGTCCTGAAATTGCTGCTGGAAGTAAGCGGAGTCATTCGCATCCATCTCGGCGAGCTTGTTGGCGATGCCGCGAGCGATTCGCCGGCCATTGTCGGGATCGAGCCAGTAGTGCGGGTTTCCGAGCGGGTGAACATCGCCCATAGCACGCGTGACTGTGCCGGTGGGGATTTCCAGGATTTCGGCAAACTGGGACGCATCCAAATAGCCCGGAGCGCCAACTTGTATCTTAGGATTGCCGCACTGCGTGATGAGTGGGGGCAGCCAACCAATCTCAAGCTGTAGCCCGACGCTGATGAGCAAATCCGCCTGGCGCAGCTTCAGCAGAAAGCTCGGCTTGGCTTCCACGAAGTGCGGATCCTGATAACCCTTAGCTATTGATTCGACGCTGATCTTGTCGCCACCGACCTCTTGCGTCAACGCGGCCATATCTGTAGTTGACGTAACCACGTTGAGTTTCTTGGCCTGCGCCGCGGGCGGCAAAAGCACAGCCCACATCGCGAATCCCAGAATTATGACTAAAAGTAAGAAACGCGAACAATTCTGCGTTATTTTCATGCCTCTCCTAGAATGGATGCGCTCCGTGCGCGCCAAGCGAAAACTGCACCTGCATCAATAATTCATGTGTATCGATGTTACCCGCATAATGGGTGAAGCGGTACTGCCCGCGCACCTGGCTGAATTCGCTGGGCCAGTAGGTGAGCACTGCGGAAGCGCCTTGGTCGGTAAGGTTGGCAAACTCGCTGCGATCGGAATGGTCGTAGCGGCCACCCAAAAACCAACGCCGCCCTAACTGATAATCAGCAGATGTATAAAAGCCGAAAGCGCGTTGCTCAAAAGGCGGTTGCTGGCGCTGACTCCAGATGAACTCGCCCCGACCGACAAAGGAATGGTAGATAGAGCGGCGCAGCGGTTTCCATCGCAGCGTGGCATCAATCCCATAAAGCTGCGTAAGAAAATTGCTGCCCGCGTCGTTGTGCCCGCGCCCATACGAAAATCCAATATCCACGTTGGTCGACTCGGTGATGTCTTTATAGGTACGCAGATGCGCTACCGCGCTCACATCGCTTTTTGTGGAGGCTCTGAACAACGGGTGCTGTGCGTCGCCGGAATCGCCGCGGAAGAGCTGCCCGGTTGCTTCCAGGAAAATGCCTTTCGGCGCCGGAATGATATGTTCGACTGACACTCCGGCGTCATCAAGGCCATCCTCGCCGCCCACCAGATTGTTCGTCACCAGCGGCCGATCTACCCAGGGCAGGACGTGGTTGTGCATGGTATTGACTTTCCCAAATGCGGACCGCATCTTCCCTACCTTTGCGACAAAGCCCGCCGGCAGCGCAGTGAAGGTGATGTATCCCTCCTCCAGATTTACCCCTTCTTCGCCAAACGACAGGAAAAAATCTCCTCGCGCATAAGGATCGATGATCGCCTGGAAGCCGAGTTCCGACTCGTGCATCTCCAGCGAGGGCGAGGGTTGCACCGGATTGTGCCCCGCTACAGCGATAAAGTCTCCGATCGCACTGATGTCGGGATTCAATGCCTTGGCGGCGCTGCCCCCAGCTCCTCCGAGCGAGATTGCTTGTGCCTGGCTCAGAGGCGCAGCGGTGGTTGGCGCGGCTGGTACCGCCTGCGCGGCTGTTTCCGTTGTGGCTGCGGACGGCGTCGTGGGTGACGCCGCCTGGCTCTTCAACAAACGGACCTGTCCCTCGAGGGCGATGAGCCTGTCCTCGAGATCGCGGATCTTCTGCTGGAGCGCAGCATTGTCTGATTGCCCCGATGCCGCCTGCGAAGTGCCGGTCTGCTGCGGATATGCAGGGATGGCTGCGATTAATGAGATAACCGCGAGCAATCCGATTCGGAAACTGGTCGACATCCGGGTGATGGACGTGAACATTTCATCCTCCGTGGGGTAGAGAAACCGATTAGACGCATCTGTTTGTGCAACGGCAATGGCTAGATCGAAGGTGGAGGGCGGATATCGAGAAAATGCTTTCGTGACATTACGGGGGATGAAATTCCAGAACTCTCAGCAAATTGTACGGAAGAGACGAGCCACTCCCGGCCCAAAAAAGTAAGATGCACACCTTAGACTCATGGAGGTCTAGCCGCTTTAAGTCGCGGCTTAAGGACAGTGATAGGCTACAGTCCGAACAGTTCGCGCAGCCGTTTGGTTTGGGCGCGGCTTACCGGGATTTCGGTTTGTTTCTTGTCGTCCATCCGAAGCTGGTAGGAGCTCTTAAACCAGGGGACGACTTCCTTGATGCGATTGATATTTACCAGAAACGACCGGTGGGCGCGCCAGAAGAGATTGGGATCGAGGCTGTCGAGCAGATCTTCCAACGTGCGGCAGTTCGATTGTCCTTCCATTCCACTCATGCCGCTGGTAACGACGCTGATGATGCCGTCGTCGATAGATGCGAAGCAAATGTCTCGTTGGCTGACCAGAAACAGCCGCCCCCCGGCTTTGAGGAGAATCTTAGAGGTCTGCGGTTTCTGCGATTCCAGCATGCGCACCAGCGTCTCCAACTTCTCTGATGATGGCCCGGTGCTGGATCCCAGCTTCGTTTTGGCTTTTTGAATTGACTGAGCGACGCGAGTCTTGTCAAAAGGTTTGAGCAGGTAGTCGACCGCGTTCACTTCGAACGCTTTCACGGCATATTGATCAAAGGCCGTCGCGAAGACAATCTTCGGCAAGGGAACTTTCTTATCGAGCAACTTCTTGATTACGCCGAAACCGTCGAGGCCCGGCATCTGCACATCAAGAAAGACGAGATCGGGATTGTGTTCGCGGATGAGATTGACGGCTTCGACGCCGTTCTTGCCCTGAGCCACGACATTCACGTCGTCGACGTTCTTGAGCAGATAAGCCAGCTCGTCCCGGGCCAACTGCTCATCGTCCACGATTACGGCAGAGAGAGGCATAGTTGCTCATCCAGATGGCTGATGTGAGAAGTATAACGATCTACGCAACATTCTCCAATGCCAGCGCCATCCCCATGCCACCACTGACGCAGAGCGTAGCCACGCCACGCCTCGCCTTACGCTTCAGCATCTCGTGAAGCAGCGTGACCGTAATACGCGTTCCGCTGCAGCCGATGGGATGTCCCAGCGCAATAGCGCCGCCATTGACGTTGAGCTTGCTGTGATCGAAATGAAGCTCGCGATCGCAGGCCAGCACTTGCGCGGCAAAGGCTTCGTTAAGCTCGATCACATCGAAGCCGGCGAGTTTCAGATTATGTTTCTCTTCCATTTTGCGCAGCGCGGGAACAGGACCAATACCCATAATGCGCGGATCAACTCCGGCTGAGCTTACGGCCAGAATCCGAGCCAGCGGCTTCAGATTGTTTTTCCGGATGAAATCTTCGCTGGCTAAAACCACGGCCGCCGCTCCATCCGTAATACCCGAGGAATTGCCCGCGGTGATGGTGCCAGTCTTGGAGAAAACGGGCTGCAGCTTCGACATTTTCTCAAGGGTTGCGCCGATAAAAGGATGCTCATCGCGGCTGAAAGTTTGAGGACCCTTTTTGCTTTCGAGCGTCACAGGAACAATCTCTTCATTGAAGC
>Ga0209234_1000105_pt1 | contig 21540 bp, 12 predicted proteins | sample GraSoi013_1_20cm_2_FD_185816 | JGI IMG/M metagenome (GOLD analysis project Ga0209234, IMG submission 185816) | Grasslands soil microbial communities from the Angelo Coastal Reserve, California, USA - Sample 08_20_2013_1_20cm (SPAdes) (version 2) | ecosystem: Environmental > Terrestrial > Soil >... | reverse complement strand
TCGGACAGACCCCGTACAACAAGCTCGAAATCAGGTGCGTCGAGAGGAGGGCCAAGCCTATGCCCAAGGCGAGACCAATCGCGACCACTTTCATTCCCTGTCCGACGATCAGACGCAGAACGTCAGCATGCGCTGCGCCTAGTGCCATGCGAATACCGACTTCGTGAGTGCGCCGAGCAACCGCATAGGAAATCACTGCGTACAGGCCGACCGCAGACAACGTGAGAGCCATTCCCGCAAACGTGCCAAGCAAAAGCATGTTGAATCTTTGGCGCACGATGGAGCCAGTAAGCACGCTTTCCATAGGGCGGAAGTCGAATGCGGCCACGTCGCCGTCCGCGGCAAATACTTCTCTTTGGACCTCAGCGGCAACGCTCATGGGGGCTGCCTTTGTCCGAACCACGAAGCTCGTAGCGACAACCTTGTTCATGAGTTGTGTGAATTCGTTTTCGAGTTGCGCTGTGGGAACGAAAAGTGTGGGCGGCGGCGGATTATCCAAGCCATCCTCGCGAATGTCTCCGACCACACCGATAATGGTCCGTGCTCCCGTCGCAGCGCCTCCCGTGATAGTCACATGCTCTCCAATAGGGTACCCGCCACGAAAATATTGGCGAGCAAGCGCTTCATTAATGATCACCACTCCTTGTGATTGCGGGTTGTCGGCCTGGCTGAAGAACCGACCTTGGAGCAAGGGGACCCTCGCGGCGCGAAAATAATCCGGGGTGATGGCGCGAAACTGGGCATCCCCGGATTCGTTGTTCCTTCGCCCTTCGATTTGGAATGGCTGGTCGGGTCCTTGTTCCAGAGGGAGCACCGTAACAAATGCAGCGGCATCGACTGTGGGTAGATTTTCTGTGCGGTCAACCACTTTCTGGAAGAATTCCGATGTGGCAGATGTGGTTTCGAATTTGGGTCCCGACAAAGCGAGTTTCATGATGAGGAGGTTTCGAGGGTCAATGCCCGGATTGATCCCGCGAAGGTTGGCATAAGTGCGAATCAACGGCGTTGCTCCCACCAACAGAGCTAGCGAAAGCGAAATCTCCACTGCGACCACAATGTCGCGCAGCCGAGTATGGCGCAGGCTCCCTGTCGTACGCCCCCCTCCTTCCCGCAACGAATCGTGCGTATCAGTTCCGGACATCTCTAGCGCGGGCGCAAGGCCGAACACGAGCGTCGTAAGAAACGCGACGGCGAGCGTGAACCCAAGAACATGCTGATCGATGTGGATTGTCGAAAATTGAGGGAGGCTCCCCGGAGCCATTCGCAAAAGGCCAAGCAACCACCCTTTGGAAAGCAGCAGGCCCAGTCCACTTCCTGCCAATGCAATCATTGCGCTTTCAGTGAGCAACTGCCGCACAAGCCGTGAACGTCCCGCTCCCAAAGCAATACGGACCGAGATCTCTCTGCTGCGAGTCGTTGCCCGCGCCAGCAACAGATTAACGACATTCCCGCAGGCGACCAGCAACACAAAGCCCACCGCACCCAAGAGTATTAAGAGAGCAGGGCGCACATCGCCGACCAGATGCTTCTGATAGTCAACTACTGCGACGCTTTCGTCCTTTCCCACGAAACCTGGGAAACTAGTGCGGAATTGCTCGCCCACTCGGTTCATGTCAAACTGCGCGGTCTTTAGCGTTACACTTGGCTTCAACCGCCCCAGGACGATGAATAGTGGGCCGCCATCATTTTGGGTGTTGAACACTGGGCGAAGCGGCACCCAAATGTCAGCAGAGGGACGCGATTCAAAACCCACCGGCATGACGCCCACTACTGCGTAATTCTCGTCGTTCAGCAAGATCGTTCTGCCGATGATCGACGGATCGGCGCCAAATTGACGCTTCCAGAGATTGTTGCTGATAACAGCGACGCTGGCCCCGCCTGGACGTCCTTCCTTCGCAATAAAACCGCGACCAATTGCGAGCGGAACAGCCAAGACTCGGAAGAAGTCTGCCGAAACCCGCATCCCCGTGACGTGCTCAGGCTGACCTCCTGAGGCCAAGTTGAAACCGGTCCCGAAGATGTCGAAGGCGGCCATGGCCTCGAAGACCCGGCTATGTTGCTGCCAAAAAATAAACTTGCTAGCCTCAACGGTCTCATCATTTCCAGATTTGAGGCCACGCATAACTTCGACTAGGCGATCCGACTCGGGAAAGGGCAAGGGCTTGAGAAGAACGCCATTCACAACGCTGAAGATGGCCGTGTTTGCCCCGATGCCGAGAGCCAGTGTAAGGATGGCAACAGCGGTGAAGCCAGGGGATTTACGTAACGTGCGAACGCCATAGTGTAAGTCCTGAATCAGGTCCTGAATCCAGTTCACGCGGCGAGCATCGCGGCATTTCTCTTTGGTCTGCTCGATACCGCCCAGGTCGAGGCGCGCGCGACGGTACGCCTCCCCTCGCGTCATCCCTTTTGCAACGAATTCCTCGGTTTTTCGTTCGAGATGGTCGCGCAGCTCGTCATCCAATTCCTGGTCGGCCTGCGCCCAGCGAAGCAACGACCGCAGCCGCAGGGGAATCGTGAATAGCCAATGCTCAGGTCGCATTCTCCGGCCCTCCTCTACTCGTACCTCAGCGCGACTATCGGATCGACTTTCATCGCCCTCCGCGCGGGAATGTAACTGGCCAGGGCTGCCACGCCTGTTAGAATTAGCGAAACGACAGTGAACGTCAGCAGGTCAGTGGGCTTCACTCCAAAAAGCAAACTCGCCAAGAGGCGCGTGAACCCTAGCGCGCCAATGATTCCGGCGCCCAGGCCCATCAGAGCGGGCCTCATTCCTTGACCGATTACATGCCGAAGCATGTCGGCCTTTTGCGCGCCAAGCGCCATACGGATCCCGATCTCGCGAGTGCGGCGCACGACGGAGTAGGAGACTACGCCATAAATACCCAGGCAGGCGAGCAGGAGGGCGGCAGCGGCAAATAGTGAGGTCAATAGAGTTTCGAACCGCTGTGGCGCAAGCGACTCGGAAACGATTTGGCCCATGCTGCTGATGCTTGGAATGGCCACGCTCGGATCGATCTTCCAGATCGCGCCGTGCAATTCCGGAGCCACTGCTGTGGCGGGCAAGCGAGTGCGCAGGATCAGTGACCCTGTCAGACCGCTTTCATAGAGCAGATACACCATTGGCGCTGGCGCTTTGAAAAGACTCACGCGAGTATCGCCTACGACACCCACCACCTGATATCCAGGAAATCCAGAAGACGGCTCGACGTCAAATCTTTGGCCGATGGGATTGAGGCCGGGCCAAACAACCTTGGCGGTAGCCTCGGAAATCACCACGGCGGGCGTGCCCGCGTCGGCCCATGTCAGCTCCCGGCCATTCATCAAGGGAATGCCGAACGTCTTGAAATATGCAGGGCTGACGCGGCGGTACCTGGCAAACGGGCGTTCGGCCGCAGGCCGGGTTTCGCCGGGCAGGTTAACGGGATTGTTGTTCCACTCACCTCTTAGAGGCAGCAAATTCGTAACGGCGGCAGATTCGACGCCGGGAAGCCCCGAAGTGGAAGCGAGCACCCTACGCCAGAAATCGCTTCGCTGCTGGGATTGGGTATACTGCCCCTCAGGCAGTTGTAGGTTCACTGTGAGAATACGTTCAACCTCGAAACCCTCTGGCACTCTGACCAATTTTGCAAAGCTCGCGACCAGCAACCCGGCCGCGACCAGCAGCATGGCGCTGAGCGCCGTCTCGAGTCCGACCAAAAACTCACGCGCGCGCAGCCGCACGCAGCTATCCGCGCTACGTGCACCCGCCTGCAACGCGTCTTGAGGATTGGTTTGCGCTGCCCGCCATGCAGGCAGCAAGCCAGCGAGGACTCCGGCCAAAATCGCGATTGCCAACGTGAACCCAAGGACGGCACCATCCAGGCGGACATTGTGCAGGCGTGGCAAGCTAGCCGGCGCGAATGCCAGCAATCCCCAAAGCGCCCAATGCGCCAACACAAGCCCAAGCGTCCCGCCCAGCAGGCCGAGCAGCAGCGTCTCCACTAACGTTTGCCGCAAGAGACGGCCTCGGCTAGCTCCTAGGGCTTTGCGGATTGCAGCTTCCTGCTCCCTAGCGGTGGCGCGCGTTAGCACAAGATTCGCCAGATTCACGCAGATGATGAGTAGCACCGCTAGCACCGCGGCGAGTAACATCCAAAGGCCGCGCTCTGTGGAGCGCACGATCATGTCGCGCAAGGGCATGATCACCGTTCTTGGGTTGAGCATAAACGACTGCGAACCCAATTCGCGGCTCAGGATCACGTTTAGCTCCGTGGTTGCCTGCTCCTGGCTTACGTCGGGCTTGAGTCTAGCTATAGCGGCGAAGCCGAACCCGGCATCTGGCGCCAATTCCCATTTCTCGAAAACCTCAGGGACGAAGAGTTCAGGCTCATTGGCGGAACCAGTGATGGGCGTCACTTGATCCCCCTGGGGGAAGTGGAGCGTCGGCGGCAGGATACCAACGACAGTGTACGGACTCCCATTTAACGCGATTGCTTGTCCGATGATGTTCGCATCACTGTGAAATCGGTTTCGCCATAGGGTATCGGTGAGAATTACTTCGTGGTTGTGGCCGGCCTGGTCCGCATCCGGCGAAAAATTACGACCAAGCAACGGCGTGACGCCCAAGACGTCGAATAGATTCGCAGTTACGGCGTCTGCGCTCAGCAGTTCGGGTTCTCCGCCGCTTGTCAAGTTCAGGGTCACGCCATCTTCAACAAGCCCGATTCCGGCTAGCGACTTCGCCTGACTCGACCATGCCAGATAAGCCGCCGGATTTACCGGCACCATCGGAAACTTTTGCGCTAGCTTTGGAACGAATAACTCAATGGCCACTAATTGGCTTGGATTGCGATATTCGAGTGGCTGCAGAAGTACGCCGTTGATAACAGAAAAGATTGCCGTGTTGGCAGCCAATCCCACAGCTAGACTAAGTACAGCCACCGCGGTGAAACCGGGAGACTTGCGGAGCATGCGAAAGCCGAAGTGCAAATCCTGCACGAAATCTTGAATCCAATTTACGCGGCGCGTGTCGCGGCATTTCTCTTTGGTCTGCTCGATACCGCCCAGGTCGAGGCGCGCGCGACGATGCGCCTCCTCTTGCGTCATCCCTTGCGTGACGTATTCCTCGGCTTTTCGTTCGAGGTGGTCGCGCAGCTCTTCGTCCAATTCTTGGTTCGCCTGCGCCCAGCGAAACAACGACCGTAACCGCAGCGGAATCGTGTACAGCCAATGTTCCGGTCGCATTCTCCGGCCCTCCCTCACTCGTACCTCAGAGCAACCATGGGATCGATTCGCGAGGCTCGCCAAGCGGGAATAAGTGCTGCACATAGGCCAACGAATGTCAGCGCGCATCCGACCGTGGCAAAGCTCAGAAGATCTACTACTGGCATCCCTGCTGGTAATGCCGGTCCGAGTACCTGGACGATAAATGATGCCAGGACTGCTCCCATTACAATTCCGACGCAAGCGATTTGACCCGCTTCTTTGAGTATCAGGCCTAACACACGTGCTTTCGTCGCTCCCAAGGCCATGCGGATACCTATCTCTGCGGTTCGCCGTCCGGCGCTGTAGGCTACAACACCATAAATACCAATCGTTGCCAGCAAGAGACCCAGCGCGCCAATTCCACTCAATAGAAACGCTGCGATTTTGCTGGGAAGCAATGCACCAGCCAATCGTTCCCCCATCAACTCGATTTTGATGGGGGCATACGGCTCTACTGAAACAAGTGTTTGTCGTATGGTCGACATTACACTGGCTGGCGCGGAGGCGGTATCAACCATAAGTGTTGGAGGCCCATAGTGCTGCGAAACAGGCCAATAGAGGGCCGGTGTAGCTTCCTCGCCCAAGGTGCCATATTTGCTATCTCGCGCGACGCCTATGATTTTGAATGGCGAAAACGTGGGCGGCTTGCCGGCCGTACCGGGAAAGGGTACGTACACGAGATTGCTCAGCACGTCTCCTTTTAGGTAGGCGTTCGCGAACGTTTCATTGACGATGGCAACGGGCGGGCTATCGGCTCGATCGTCCGCTTGAAAATCGCGGCCCTTCAACAACGGAATCTGCATCGTTCGAAAATATCCAGGAGTGACGCTATTGACGAATACTCGCGGCACACCGCGATCATTAGCCTTCATCGACATAACCCAATGTTCGATTCCGAGAGGGACCGTAGACGCCCCACTAACGGACCGAATTCCTTGTAATCTGCTGATTTCATTTATGGCCCTCTCGAAGTATCGTTCTGACCGAGAGGCTGAATACGAAGCATCATTCAGTGCTACTTCGACGGTGAGCAAATGTTGCACATTAAATCCCGGATCAGCGTGGCTTGTCTTCGCAAGACCACGAAGAAACAAAGACGCCGAGACCAACAGAACAAATACCAGTGCGAATTGTCCAACCACGAACGCTCGACGTAGCGAGAAACGTTGATAAGTCTCCGCTCCAATTTGATTCGATCCCAAGTGCCACCTGGTCCCGCTTGACTGGAGAGCAGGTAACAGTCCAGAAAGAAGAGTAGTTAGCCCCACTAATCCAATGGAGAAGTAGAGAAGCGGCTGATCCAAATGAAGGTGCAGTTCGAACGGTACTGATTCGCGGATTTGCAGCTTTGCAGCTGCCGTTGCCAGCGCCAGGTACAAGACGATCCCCGCACAAGAACCCAAAAAAGCCAATAGTCCGGTCTCGGTGAGCAGCTGCTGTACGACCCGATAGCGCGGGGCTCCGAGAGCCAGACGCACAGCGATCTCACGGCTGCGATTCGCGCCACGGGCCACGAGGAGGCCCGCTACATTTGCGCAAGCGATCAACAAGATTAGGACCACAACCAAAATCACCAACAACAAGAACACCGTCAATTCCAGCGGTATCCCGTCGCGTCGCATTTTTTCGATGCCAGTCAGAGGATAGATTCCTATTTCCCCCGCGTAGCGGGTGTCGCTTGGGTACATTTGCCTCCAACTTTGCACCACCGGTACCAGTGAGGCCTTCAACTGCGAAAAAGTGACGCCATCCTGCATCCGCGCAATCAAATTCAAACTCCCCAGGCTGGGATCGTTGAGATCCCCAACTAGCTCCTTCCTCAAGGGCACGTATACTTCTGGCGACATTCCGTACCCATCAACAGAACGATAGTTCTCAGGAAGGACGCCGACGATCGTGAAGCTCTCTGCATTGAGTTCAATGACCTTTCCGAGAACATCCGGGCGAGCGCCGAATTCACGGTTCCAGAAAGCGTGGCTTACAATTGCCACGTGTGGTTGGCGACCCGGTTGTTGCTCATCCTCCGAAAAGGCTCTGCCCATTGCCGGTGTCACACCAAGAACCGCAAAGAAATTGGGGCTTACAATATCCCCCGTGATCCTCTCCATCTCCGTTCCCAAACGAAGGCTCATGCCGCTCTCGAAGTAAGCGACTAGGCCCTGAATTGTCGAAATGTTTGCAGAAGACAGGTATTGAAAGCACCGGTAAGAAACATTGGAATCTCCAGGTTCAATATGTTCGAGTTGGCCGACGTTCCGCGCACTTACGGCATTCAAGAACACGGCTTCAAACGTGCCGAAAATGCCGGTATTGGCACCGATGCCGAGGGCGAGCGTGAGGACGGCGACGGCGGTGAAACCGGGAGATTTGCGTAGCAGGCGCAGGCCGAAGCGCAGGTCCTGAACGAAGTCTTGAATCCAATTTACGCGGCGAGCGTTGCGGCATTTCTCTTTGGTCTGCTCGATACCGCCCAGGTCGAGCCGCGCCCGCCGCCGCGCTTCTTCCACCGCCATCCCTTTTGTGACGTATTCCTGCGTTGCTCGTTCGAGGTGGTCGCGCAACTCGTCGTCCAGTTCCTGGTCAGCCTGCGTCTGGCGAAACAACGTCCGCAACCGCAGTGGAATCGTGAACAGCCAATGCTCCGGTCGCATTCTCCGGCCCTCCTTCACTCGTATCTCAGGGCAACCATCGGATCGACGCGCGTCGCTCGCTGGGCAGGAACGAGCGTGGCAATAAGCCCGAATAATCCAAGCACGGCCACTCCTATTGCAATGGGTACGGGATCGAACGGGTTGAGTCCATAAAGCTGACTGCTCAAGACCCGGCTCGTGACAAGAGACAGTGGTATGCCCAAAATCAGCCCGAATGCAATCAGCAGGAATGCGCCCCGCAGCACAAGCCGAACAACGTCGCCCCGACTAGCGCCCAGCGCTATTCGCACGCCAATTTCGCCCGTGCGGCGTCCGACATTGTGGGCAGTAACGCCGTACAATCCGATCGAAGCCAAAACCAAAGAAAGAACGCCGAATAACGAGGTGAGGCGTGCGACGAGTCGCTGCTGTGTGAGCTGCGTGGTGACCTTCTCTTTCAGAGTGCGAATCGAAATGATCGGCAGACTGGGGTCTACCGAAGCCACGCCTTGGCGCACCTGCGCTTCGGACAGGCTAGCTCCCGGACGTGTCCGGATGACAATGTCGTGCAGGAAAAGTGAACCAAGATTGGTTTGCGAATAGTCGGCTTGTGCTTCCGGCAAAAAGAAGAACGCGCCATCCGGCTGATCGAGCGTGAGGTAGCGGGCATCTTTAGCTATGCCCACCACTTCGTATTTGCGGCTGTTATCCGCCTCCGTGCCGAAGTGCTTGCCAATCGGATCTTCGTTCTGGAAGAACTTTCTCCCAAACGCTTCATTGATGACTGCTACTTTTCGCGAACTCGCCGTATCCTCTTCAGAGATGCCGCGTCCTCTGACGATAGGGGTCCCGATGACATCGAGGTATCCTGCCGAAACTCGATCCCACGCAGCAGAGTTGTTGTCTTTCGGTCCTGGAGCCGGATGGCCATCTACCCAAACGCCAGCACCCCAACCGTAGCCAACTGGCGAGTATTGACAGAGAGCCACGGAAGATACGCCTGGAATGTTTGTTATCGAATCGTGGATTCGCCGATAGAGTGCGGGGAGTTGATCCGACCGGTAGCCTGCCAAGCGCGGATCCATGCTGGCAACGACGCGGCGGTCCTGAACGAATCCTAAATCTTGATTCTCGAGCCTCTGCAAAGCGGCGGTGAGCAGTCCCGCCGCTGATAACAGGACGAGCGAGAACGCCGCCTGAAGCACCACGAGTGTTTTCCTTGGCAGCGAGCCCTCGCGAGCGGTGGAGCGGCTGCTCCCGTGAAGCGCTTCATTTGGGTCTACTCGGGTGGCCATCCACGCGGGACCGATGCCGAACGCAACGCCCGTCACTAGCGAAATAACAAACGCGAACAATAGAACCGGCTTGGAAGGCAACGCACTGATTGGCACGCGAGCAAAGCCGGCGAAGGTAGGGAATGCGAAATGAAGGATCAGGCGCGTGCACGCGAATGCGATCCCCACCCCGGCCGCTCCGCCAAAGAGCGAGAGTAAGACGCTTTCGGTAAGGGGCTGTTTCAAAATGCGCGAAGTTTGGGCTCCCAGAGCCACGCACAGCGCTGTCTGCCGCCTCCGCTCCATTCCGCGAACGAGCATAAGGTTGGCGACGTTGGCGCAGGCGATCAGCAGCACAAAGCCTGAAGCCATCATGAGAATCTGAAGCCAGTGCTGGTATTGCTCGCGCATGCCCGTAATGCCCGCGCCTCCAGGAGTCAGGTAGAGCGTCTGTTCGGGGAACCTTGCGCGATCGTTCGCGCTCATGTCACTCCAGTGCGAGCGCAACCATTGTTTCAGCTCCACCCGCATTTCAGCCTCAATGGATGCAGCGTTCGCGCCTGGCTGGATGCGGCCAATCAACTCCAACCAATGGGTGTCGACCTTGTTCAGATCGGCGTCGCTTTGGACATAAGGTTCGGTATTCAGAGGTAGAAAGAAATCTGGTGGACTGCTGCGCAGACTGTCGCCAAAGAAACCGGGCGGAGTGATTCCCACAACGCTAAACGGCTTGCCGTCCACTTCAAAGACTCCGCCGATTACGGACGGGTCGAGTCCATACTTTTCCTGCCACAGGCGATAGCTCATTACGGCGACTGGCGGAGCATTGGGTTGATCATCCGCATTCGTAAGAAAGCGCCCGGCATAGGCGGTTATGCCGAACATGGAAAAGTAATTACCGGATACAAATTCGCCTGGATAGCTTTGCGCTGCCTCTGAGCTGCCCGCTCGCCGGACGCCAAACAGTAGCTCTAGTGAGGGAAACGCCGCCAATTCCGAAAAACCTTGGGTGTGGTCTCGGAGGTACTTGTACAAGTCATAGGAAACCAGGGAGAACTCTTTTTCCTGACTATACCCGCCCTGATAGCAGCAACGCGGTTCTTTCCCCAAACTGTACAGCTCGCCCGGATTCACGACGGGTAGCCACTTCAGTAAAACGGCATCCACCAACGTAAAAATAGAAGTCGTCGCGCCAATGCCCAACGCCAGAGTCAGGACTGTTGCGCTCGTGAACGCCGGGGCCATTCGCAAACGCCGTAGCGCGTAGCGCAAATCCTGAGTTAGGTCCTGGATCCAGTTCACGCGGCGGGCGTCGCGGCATTTCTCTTTGGTCTGCTCGATGCCCCCCAGGTCGAGTCGCGCACGGCGGTGCGCGTCTTCTTGCGTCATCCCTTGCGCGACGTATTCCTCGGTTTTTCGTTTGAGGTGATCGCGCAGCTCGTCCTCCAATTCCTGGTCCGCCTGCGCCCAGCGAAACAACGACCGCAGCCGCAGTGGAATCGTGAACAGCCAATGTTCCGGTCGCATTCCCCGATCCTCCTTCACTCGTACCTCAGCGCGACCATGGGATCGACGCGCATGGCGCGGCGTGCCGGTAGATAGCCGGCAGCCACGTTGAGCACTAGCAACAGAGTCGCCGTGACAACCATTGTCGCGGGGTCGGCTGGCTTGACACCGAAAAGCAAGCTGGATACCAGTTGGCCAACAGCCAAGGCGATCGGGACGCCCAGTGCAAGCCCAGTGCTTGCGAAGAGCAGAACGTCGCGCAGGATTATCCAAAAAACGCGAGCCCGCGGAGCTCCGAGCGCTACGCGAATACCGATCTCGTTCGTCCTGCGAGCAACTCCATAGGACGTCAATCCGTAAATTCCAATGGACGCCAGAAAAACCGCTAGAAGGCCGAAAAAGGCGGAAAGGCGGGCGGTCAAAGATTGACTAGCCACCGACCGGCCCACCTGTTCAGCTAGCGTACTTTGGTAAACCACCGGGAGGTTAGGATCCACCGAAGCGGCGGCGCTACGGACTTCGGCGATAATGGGACGGGGATCGCCGGAATAGCGCACCTCGAAATCATAGTAAAACTGATGAAGGATTTGAGAGTAGAGATAATAAGCGCCCGGTTCCGGACTCTCGCCGAGGCTTTCGTATTTTGCGTCCTTGACTACGCCAATGATTTCGAAATCGGCGGCATACGCAGGATCGCCTTCGATTCCGAAGCGGCGGCCAATCGGAGAACCATCTGGAAAATAGAGCCGCGCCATCGTTTCGTTAATTACGGCAACTTTCGCTGATGTGGCGGTATCCTGCGGGCCAAAAATGCGTCCGAAGAGTAAGGGAATTCCCATCGTGTTGAAGTAGCCCGCCCCGACTGCGTTGTGGATGACATGCGGGTTGTCTCTCACATTTGGAGTCGCTCCCAGCACGGAAACCGGCGTCTTCCACGATCCCTGGTCGAAAGTCAGCAGCGATACGCTGTCAGCCCGAACGCCGGGTTCGGCGGCCACTCTCTGTTCGAGCTGCTGGTAGAGATTCACGAGACGGGAATCCACCTTGTAGCCGACAGCGGCCGGATCGACCGAGAAAAGCAGAACACCCTTTTCATCGAAGCCTCTGTTTACGCGCGTGAGATTGACCAGGGTACGCAGAAATAGGCCGGCGCCGATCATAAGCACAAAAGAAAGCGCTATCTGACAGACAATCAACGCACTGGCAAAGCGGCTGCGGATGCCCAACGAAGCCGGACCTCGTCCACACTTAAATGCGTCCGTGAGATCAACGTGCGCGGAGCGCAGGGCAGGCAGCGTGCCAAAAAGAAGAGCAGTGACAAGCGAGATTATAAAAGTGAACGCAAGGAGACGCACATCAGGCGCGATGTTGAGCGGGAGCGGCTCCGGTCCGGCAGAGATCCATGCCAGGATAGCCCGGCTGGCCCATGAGGCGAACAAAAGCCCTACCACCCCGCCAAGACAAGCCAGCAGCAGGCTTTCAGTAAGCAATTGACGGAACAAGCGCGCACGGCCAGCGCCAACGGCGGTGCGCACGGCGATTTCTCGCTGACGGTTGGCCGAACGAGCTAACAATAGGTTGGCGATATTCGCGCAGGCAATCAGTAACACCACAGCCACAACAACCATTAAGATGTGCAAAGGCAATGAGTACTCAAAACGCAGACGGGAAAGACCGCGCGCGGCAGAGGTGAGCGGAATCCATGCGTGGTCAATGTTGCGCTGGCGATGGAGCGGAATGACCGGCCCGGCGAAATCCCGCCAGATCGCTTTGGCAAGAACGTTGATGCTGGCTTGGGCTTGCGCAACGGATACCCCTGGTTTCAGCCGTCCGAGGATGTAAAGCGAGTCCCACCACTTATCTTCGAGGCCGTTCCAGCCGGGCGAGACCTGCTTTTCCATCGAGAGCGGAATCCAAACATCGGGAGCCTGGCCCACTGTGGTGCCAAAGAATTCGGGCGGACTCACGCCACTGATGGTATAGACCGTTGCGCCGATGGCGATGGTCTTCCCGATGACAGCCGGGTCGCCGGCGAAGCGGCGCGTCCACCAGGAATAGCTGAGCATAGCGACGGCATGCGCGCCGACAGGTTCATCATCGAGCTTGCTGAACTCTCTGCCAAGAGCCGGCTGAACCCCGAGCATGGAGAAATAGGTGCCGGAGACGAGCTGCACGTTGATCGGTTCGAGACTAGCGCTGCCTTCGACTCTGCCATGCATTCCGGCGAACAGCACACTCATCATGGCGCTGGTCTCGGAGAAGACCTGATTCTTCTGTGCGAGCTCTTCGTAAAAGCGATATGAGTAAAGTACATCGTCCACACCACCAGTGTTTCCGGCGCCTCGTCCGGTTCCGAGGAGGACAAGTTCTTTCGGGTTCTTTACGGGCAAGTTGCGGAGCAGGACGGCGTTCAGGATGCTAAAAATCGCGGTGTTGGCGCCGATGCCTAGCGCGAGGGTGACGACAGCGACCGTCGTGAAAACGGGGGATTTGCGCAACATTCGCAGGCCGAAGCACAAATCCTGAACGAAGTCTTGAATCCAATTTACCCGTCGTGCGTCGCGGCATTTCTCTTTGGTTTGCTCGATACCGCCCAGGTCGATTCGCGCGCGACGCCGCGCTTCCTCTTGCGTCATCCCTTGCGCTATGTATCCCTCGGTTTTCCGTTCCAGGTGGTCGCGCAGTTCTTCGTCCAATTCCTGGTCCGCCTGCGTCCAGCGAAACAACGACCGCAGCCGCAGTGGAATCATGAACAGCCAATGCTCCGGTCGCATTTCCATCCTCCTTCACTCATACCTCAGAGCGACCATGGGATCGACGCGCGAAGCTCGGCGCGACGGGATGAAGCAGGCGAGCAGCGCAACGATTGTCACGAGGAAAGCGACCGTGCCCATCGTCATAGGATCTGCCGCCTTAACGCCGAAGAGTAGACTTTCTATCAGCCGGCCGATAACCAAAGAACCGCTGAGACCCGTTAGAAGCCCCGCCGCGACAGGAGTCATGCCCTGGCGCAAAATCATTCGGTGCAAATCGGAGACCTGGGCGCCTAAGGCCGAACGTATGCCCAGTTCGCGACGCCGCTGCTCAACGGAATACGCGATGACGCCGTAAATTCCGAGCGATGCCAGAAACAGCGCCGAGCCAGCGAACAAGAGCCCCAGAAGCATTTGGAATCGGCGCGGCGCCACCGACTCAGACACCATTTCAGACATGGAACGCATGGCAACAATCGGCACCTCAGAATCCGCCGCATGAATGGCCTCGCGAACTGATGGCTCCACGCCGCGCTCATCGCCGGAGGTTCGTACAACGATCCCAGCCGATTGAGGCACCCGCAAATTCTTTCCCCCAAACCAGTCCGGTACATAAACCATCATGACCGGTGCGGCATCCAGCTTCACGGTGCGAACATCGCCGACGACCCCGATGACCTCGTCCTCTTCCTTACCTCCCCAGAAAGTCAGGCACGTGCGGCCAATCGGGTTCTGGCCCGGCCAGAACCGTTGCGCCACGCTTTCGGAAACCACAACGACCTTCCGGCCCCGATCGCTTTCGCTGAAGATGCGGCCGTGCAGGAGTCGAATGCCCACGGCCGCCAAATAGTCTGGGCTCGCAGTTCGGAAATTCGCAGGAAAGTGCGATGGGCCTCCCGGCGGAACATCTAGTCCCGTGACACTTGTTTCGCCTTCCAGCGGTAGCCGGCTGACCCAGCCGGACGCATGGACGCCGGGCAGCCCGCGAAGCCGGTCGAGCAACGCGTTGTAAAAGTGCAGCCGCGCGGTGGGCTCGGAATAGCGCTGCGGAGGCAAGTCAACATCCACAGTCAACACCTTTTCGGTGGCGAAGCCCGGGTCCACTCGGAGGAGGTGAAACAGGCTCGATGTAAGGAGACCCGCGACAATGAGAAGCGCTGTACTCATACCGACCTCAATGCCAACGAGCGCCTCACGCAATCGTCGTGAGCCCTGGCTTTCACCGGCAGCTGCGCCGCCCGATTTCAGTGCCTCTTGCACATCGGCTTTCGACGCGCGCCATGCGGGGAGGACTCCAGAGAGTACGCTGGTAAATAGGGAAAGCAGAACGGCGAACCACAGCACTCGGGAATCCATATGAACTTCATCCAGTCGAGGGAGTCCCGGCGGTGCGGCCCGTACGAGCCACATCACCCCTTTTCTCCCAAGCCACACGCCGAGCGCGCCTCCCAAGATTCCAAGCAGTAGATTTTCTGTTAGCATTCGGCGGAAGAGCTGCCAACGCGTCGCTCCGAGCGCCGTCCGAATGGCCGCTTCTCGCATTCGCCCCGGAATCCGCGAGAGCATCATATTCGCCAAATTGACGCAAGCGATCAGCATCACCACACCGACCGCCGCCAGCAAAAGAGTCAATCCGCGACGTGCTGCGCCGACGACTTCAAACTCGAGCGGAATGATCGCGGCGCTCAGGTCAACACCGGTGTCCGTTTTTGCGACTTCGCGGCTAATCTGCGCTTGGATCACGTTCAATTCGGCTAAAGCCTGCTCGGGGCTCATGCCGGTTCTCAGCCGACCGATAGCGGCAAAATCGAATTCGCCGACAAGATCCCGCTCGTCGTCTTTCGGCCCATTGAGCGGCTCGAAAAAGTCAATCTCCCGCCCAAAGGTGGTGAGCTGGCCCAACTGAGTCGGAAAATGAAAAGATGCAGGGAGAACGCCCACAACCGTAAACGGGACGCCATCTAGAATAATCGCCCTTCCGATGACCGCCGGGTCGGAGTGGAAATAGCCGCGCCAAAACCGGTTCGTTAGGATTACAACGCGACCCCGGCCAGATTCGTCCTCCATGGGAAGGAAATCGCGACCGAGCGCTGGGCTAACGCCCAGTAAACTGAATAAATTTGCTGATCCCCGCACGCCGTGGATTTCCTTGGGCTCTCCGGCGCCTGTGAGGTCCGTGCCTGTGCCTTCCGCAATTGCAATGTCCTCAAAGGAATGACTTTGCTTCCGCCAAATCTGATATCCAGGGAGATTGGCTGGGATCAGCGGATAGAACTTGGACATCTGGGACCAAACAACTTGTATGAGGTAGAGCTGGTTTGACTCCTGGTAGGCCAGCGGGCGAAGCAAAACGCCATTCACCACGGAAAAGACCGCCGTGTTCGCGCCGATGCCCAGAGCCAGCGTGAGGGTGGCAATTGCGGTGAAGCCGGGAGATTTCCGTAATACGCGCACACCAAAGCGCAAATCCTGTACGAAGTCTTGAATCCAGCTTACTTTGCGCGCATCGCGGCATTTTTCTTTGGTCTGCTCGATACCGCCCAGGTCGAGGCGCGCACGGCGGTGCGCCTCTTCTTGCGCCATCCCTTGCGCCACGTATTCCTCGGTTTTTCGTTCGAGGTGGTCGCGCAGCTCGTCGTCCAATTCCTGGTCCGTCTGCGCCCAGCGAAACAACGACCGCAGCCGCAGTGGAATCGTGAACAGCCAATGCTCCGGTCGCATACTTCAACCTCCGTTCGGGGCCAAGCGACGTTCACGCCTCTTTGAGCTTAATAACCCGCGAAATGGCGCTCGAAAGCCTGCCCCAGTTATCTGCTTCTTTTTCGAGTTGCCGACGCCCGAGCCGTGTCATCGAATAGTATTTCGCGCGCCGCCCATACTCGGAAGTTTTCCACTCGGCTGTAATCCAGCCCTCTTGTTCCAGCTTGTGCAAAGCCGGGTACAGCGATCCGTCGCTCACCTGTAACACATCGCCGGATACTTGCTTTAACCGCTGACTGACGGCGAAGCCGTTCATCGGCTCAAGCGCCAGAATTTTCAGCAGCAACATGTCCAGCGTGCCCTGCACCAGATCCGAAGGTTTGCTCATCTCTATGTCCTCGGTAACCGAGGCTATCACCGTTGCCCTCGGTAAGCAAGAGGGGATGCTTTTCGGGGCGTCAGACTCACAGTTTGGGTCCCCTCCAAGGTGCTCCTGAGCAAATAATACGAGTCAGAGAGGCTTTCGCCTCCCTGACTCGGCTAGGTGGATGTGGCAGGCGGTCATTCGGCAGCTTCGGGCAAGAACTCGTCGATGATCTTGTATCCGTTGTTGCCCTGACCGACTTTCACCAGGCAGGGAAGATGGAGTTCCATCCCAGCTTCGATCTCACTCGCCGGAATGTCGTAACCACTCGCTTCCAGACGCTCCGCCAACTCCTCGGGACGGCCGAACACCCGCACCGTCTCGCCGCCGACATCCACCTTGAGAAAAAGAGATTCGCCCTGACGGGTCTTCATGCGATCAATCTTGGTGATGACCGCGTGAACAGGACTCCCTTCCTTGGCAGATGAGGACATGCGGCCTATCTGCGAAAACTCACAAAGTGTATAAGCAAGGCTGGCGATGCGGATCGCAAAATCATCATGGCCATGACACAGAAAATAGCTGGTCGCCGCAATCGACACGCATCGCCGGAGGCATAAGATCATAGGACTTGCGCCGCGGAATGTTGCGTCATTGGCGGGACCGGCTTACGACCTCGCCGGGGTGCGCACCATCGTAAGTTGTACAGGCAAGAGTTCATGGAGAACTACCGCAACAGACGAAAGGACATGGAGAAGGCCCTGCGTGAACTCCGACGGCAGGGACTCGTCACAGGCCCCCCCTCGCTGACGGCTCAGGGTGAGATGATTGGTTTTCTCAGGCATGGAGTGTTGACATCATCGCAAATTCTCAAATTGTTGGACAGCAAGGAACTGACTCACGAGGGTGTTCGGAAGATGATCGAACAAAAGCGTTCCTCAGAGTCCGACGAGTCTTCGTTCTAGCTGGCCGTGCATCGGAGCAGGATATTGGGGCAGCGCCGTGGAGGTCTCAGCCCCAACATCAAACACCACCAGGAAATGCGTGCGCTGAGGGTTGCATTGTATTCAAAGCGAACTCCGGCGTTCGGCTGGTTACGGGCTATTTGGCGGCTTGGGGATCCTGGCCTGGGCTGGCATCCTGCTTTGTGAAAACTGGTTTCAATTTCGAGGCAATAGCATGTGGGTTACAGGCGGGCTGCCTTCAGCGACGGCGGTGGCAAAGCGTCGCCTTGCTGCTGCTCACTGCTACTTGGTTCTATTGCGCGCACTACAGGAGTAACTGTATGGAGGTCTTCATCGACGTCCTCTAGCATCCCGCCGTACGTAGGATAGTCAACATTGCCAAACGCGCTGGCGAATTCAGATTGGATTCAGGTTTCATGAAACGCATCCTGATTGCGGATGACTCTGACTTGGTGTGCAAACAGCTCAGGGTTATCACTGTTGAGAGGAAGCAGGCGTGACTTGTGAAACTTCGACTCTCGAATCAGCAGGGTCGCATCCCGGGAGTCATAGCCGCCCAAAGTCAAGCGCAGTAGCTCCCCACGCCTGTTTCGAGATCGGTGAGAGGAGGTCGAACGCTGTACAGGATGTCATGGTACAAACTGTACCAGTAAACAAGTTTGTGTCAAGAACTTTGTTTGGTTTTGTGGGTGGCCACAAACGAGGATCCGTCAGTGTGTGTCATATATATGCTAGCGCATATAGTTTTACAGTGTAGCTGCTAAGACATATCGCTAATGGTAACCGTGATATGCTATAGTAGCTGTACAAGGAGTCTCAGATGCTTAAGCAGATTGGAAAGAGCCTGCAGCAGGCGCGAACCGCCCGGGGTTTGACACAGGCGGAACTGGGGGCTCTGGTCGGCCTGCCGCAATCGCATATTTCGAAAATCGAGCGCGGGGAAACTGACTTTCAATGGACGACGCTAGAACAGATTGCCAACGCTGTTGGTCTCTCCCCTATTCTTGTCCCCACCGGGCTGGTTCCCCTGGTGGAAAGCCTCATGAACCGACGCGAGGGAAAAAGCGAAGATGAGCCGGTACCGCTCGTCGGAAGCCTGACGGAAACGGAAGGATAGAAGGAAATTTGAGATGCCTACGCTCAGAATCAAACTTGGGAACCGTCTCGTCGGCACGATCACGAATGTCGTAACCGACAAGAATATCTTTGTGTTTGATCCGGGATATGTCGAAGACGAGCGCCGCCCGGTACTCAGCCTGAGCTATTACGATATCGAGCGAAAGCTCATCACGAGGCCGAGAGAGGTTCAGCGGCGCCTGCCTCCTTTTTTCTCGAATCTCCTGCCCGAGCGCGACGGCGTGTTGCGCGACTATCTCGCGCAGCGCGCCGGAATCAGTCCGGAGAGAGAATTTCCGTTGTTGTGGCTCGTCGGGGCCGATTTGCCGGGCACCGTCATTGCCGAAGACAGTGAAGGACAACCGCTGCCGCCGCCGGAAGAGAAATCGGAAACTCGCGACGCGAACAAGGAAGAAGTGCTGCGTTTTTCTCTCGCCGGCGTTCAATTAAAATTCTCCGCGATAGGCCGGGGCGGAAAACAACTTCGGATTCCAGCCCAGGGGCGGGACGGCCAGTGGATCGTAAAACTGCCGTCGCCAAGATTCCCCAAGGTGCCGGAAAACGAATTCGCGATGATGACGCTGGCCAAGGAAGTGGGAATCGACGTGCCGGAATTCGGGCTCATGCCGGTCGGCTCCATCGAGAACCTTCCGCTTGAATTCGCGGAAAACAAAACGAACGCGTACTTCATCAGGCGTTTCGATCGCGGACCGGACGGAGAGCGGATTCACGGGGAGGATTTCAATCAGATCTACGGACAGTATCCGGAAAAGAAATACGAGGAGCACGGATACACCGGAATGGCCAAAGACATCTGGGCGCTTCTCGGCGAGAAAGGGCTGACGGAATTCATTCGGCGTATTGTTTTCAATGCGGCGATCGGGAACGCCGATATGCATCTAAAAAACTGGTCTCTGCTTTACCGCGACGGCCGAACGCCGACGCTTGCGCCCGGTTACGATTACGTTTCCACAATGCGGTATCTGCCGGACCGAGGCTTGGGCCTGCCGTTCGCCCGAACAAAGGATGTATCCCGCCTGGACGATGAACTCTTGGAAAAAGCATCTGTGCAAGCGGGTGTTCCTCGAGGCTTGGTGAAAGACGTAGCGCACGAAACTGCGCGTGTGTTCACTCATACGTGGTCGCAGCACAACGCAGGATTACCAATCGACGATCTCGGGCGCCGCAAGATCGACGAGCAACTCCGGCTCGTGCCACTTTTCAAGGAGCATGTCGTCAGCGGAAGAAAACCAAAGCGAAAGAAAAGCTAGACTGTGAGTACCGAGCCTAGGCGGCTTGCGTATGGTCGACGGCAATTGAGGCGAAGACGACGTCGCCGGCGGCCAAGTGTTCTTGACAGTGTGGGCGGTCGTTCCGGCGACCAGTCATCGTCAGCCGTCATAATGCGTAATACTAATGGTGGTGAACGGCGACTAAATGCGAACGAAAGGTGAATAAAGAAGGAGTCGGAAGTTACCGCGGTGCCGTGAAGATGTCGATCCAAAGCTCGAGCGTCTGATCGTGCCATTCGATCTTTCCAATGAGATTGTGACCTAGCTCGTTCTTGTATCGGTCGCGGAGCACTTGGGCGTCGAGCTTCTGGGAACGGAACAAATAATCGGCGTCATCCCTGTCTTTCGGGCTGGCTCGCTCGAGATTGGACAAGATGCAGTCGTAGGCGTCAGGAACGAGGATTTTGAGGCGCTTGAATTGTCCTGACGCCATCTCGCTCAGACGGGTTGTGTAGTCTTCCGGCAAATTCGCCACACCGACGCGGTGAAGCCAAACTTTGTGCTTCCCGTGCAGAGCAGAACCTTGTCCGGCCATGGCATCAAGATCGAGATTCGGGGGAATCGCCGTTTAGTAGTCGATATCGCCTGTGGTGCGAGGCAGGCCGTAGAAAAGGGTCAATACGAATCCGCCGATGCAATGGAGTTCCATGCGCGGCGGCCGAAAGAAGTAATCCACCTTTGCAAGGCGACTGTCGTCGAGCAGTCCCTCAAACTGTTTCAATTCATCCGTTTTGGAGGATGCGTTCAGCCTGTCAGCCGCGTGCCGCGCCAAGGAGACGACAATCCAAGACGATTCTGGAGATTGAATTTCCGTGCATTCTCAAGAAGCCAAGAGTTTAGTTCGGCAGAGTTTGCCGCTACCCAAGGCAGGGCTTCCGCCACGCGTGCATCCAGGCTTTTCTAGCCCAACGCAGTCAGAAGAAACTCGTTAGGCTACTTTTTGGGTGTGTGCGAGCCCAGATATCTGAATCCCGGATAATCAAGTGTTGAGAGACCTTCCGCCAAATGCTGATCGCTTGTCTCGAAAAGAGCAAATTCGTTTGTTACCGGCAGAGAGGTCGGCGAGAGCCCGTACACAGAGGCGGCTCGACGAACGAGATGAGGCGTGAGTCGCCGCTTACCGTGCTCCAGATAATTCAAATATGCCTGGGTAACACCCAACCGCGCCGCCGCCTGCCGTTGCGTCCAGCCTTTGGCGAGCCTAGCAGAGCGGAATTCGTGAGCTTTCATAGGCACTTTGATAACATGTTATCATTTGTCAAGATAGAACGAACTTTCGATCCTGGCTGTGTTATCGCTCCAAAGAAAGCCCCAGTTTTCAATGAGTTAGAAGCGAAAAAAAGGGCGTGACCTGTTCGACCTGGCGGCGGCACTCCGACGCGACTACCGTCGATCCGGCTCGCATCGCCGAAGCCTTCACGGCCTATATGAACAACGAGGGGAAGGCACGTTACTCGCCCGCTGTTTGAGCGCAATCTTTCCGAGAAGAGGAAGTCCACACAGTTTTCCGCGGACATCACACCCCTGCTGGCGTCGGGTACACCTGGGACAAGGACGGGGCTGTGGGAACGGTATTGCGTATGATTGCACTGTCGCCCGGAGCTCCGTGGAAAAGGCCAAAGAAATGAGATCGCCAAGGGATCGAAAATTCGTACGCTCCTTGAAGCTACGCACGTGCGCTCCAGAGAAACAG
>Ga0209234_1000103_pt1 | contig 21763 bp, 20 predicted proteins | sample GraSoi013_1_20cm_2_FD_185816 | JGI IMG/M metagenome (GOLD analysis project Ga0209234, IMG submission 185816) | Grasslands soil microbial communities from the Angelo Coastal Reserve, California, USA - Sample 08_20_2013_1_20cm (SPAdes) (version 2) | ecosystem: Environmental > Terrestrial > Soil >... | reverse complement strand
CCGGGATTCACCGTGATCACGAAGCCGACCGTGGGGTCGACCGGATCCTCGACCTTGAGGCGCCCACCCCCCATCGCCACGACCGCCCGCCCGATGACCTTGGGCTCGACGCGGACGACGACGCCGGTGCGGGGCGCCTTGTACACCTCGACTTCCTTCGCCTGCGCCAGCACCGACGCGTCCTCGACCACGCCGGGATTGCCACCCTGCGCCTCGATCATGCGCTCGAACTTCTCGGCCGCGAGGCCCGAGCCGAGGGCGTTCTCGAGGCGGTGGCGGGCCTTCTTGGACGTTTTTTCCACGCCCGCGGCGAGCAGCATCTCGACGCCCAGCGCGTAGGTCACCTCCATCAGATCCTCGGGACCTTCGCCCCGCAGCGCGAGGATCGCCTCCTCGGTCTCGAGCGCGTTGCCGCAGGCGCGGCCGAGCGGGCGATCCATGGCCGTGAGGAGTGCCACGGTCGGGCAGCCGCGGTCCTCACCCAGGGCGATCATCGTGCGGGCGAGCTCGAGACTCTGCTCGAGCGCGGGGAGAAACGCGCCGCTCCCCCGTTTCACGTCGAGCACCAGGGCGTTCAACCCCTCCGCGAGCTTCTTCGACATGATGCTGGCGGCGATGAGCGGGATGGCCTCGACCGTCCCCGTCACGTCACGCAGCGCGTAGATGCGACGGTCGGCGGGCGCGATCTCGGGCGTCTGCCCGATCATCGCGCATCCGATCTTCATGACCTGCGCCCGGATTTCGGCGAGCGACAGGACGGTGCGGAATCCGGGAATGGCTTCGAGCTTGTCGAGCGTGCCGCCGGTGTGCCCGAGGCCCCGCCCCGACATCATCGGCACGGCGACGCCGCACGCGGCGACGAGCGGCGTGAGCACGAGAGACACCTTGTCGCCCACGCCGCCGGTCGAGTGCTTGTCGACGCGGGGCGTGGGCCAGGAGTCGAACGCGAGCCGCTGGCCCGACGCGAGCATCGCGTCGGTGAGGGCCGCGAGCTCGTGGCGCTCGAGCCCGCGCAGCAGCACCGCCATCAGGAGCGCCGCCATCTGGTAGTCGGGGATGCGCCCGTCGGTGTAAGCCGCGACCAGCGCGGACCATTCCTCCGGCGTGAGGGCGCCGCCGTCGCGCTTGCGCTCGATGAGCGGCACGACCAACATTACCGCCCCGCTCCCGTCCGGAGTCGCCGATGCGCCGTTTGAGCTCCCTGGTGCCCATGTGTCTCGCCGTGCCCGCCGTGCTCGCCGCCCAGGCGCGACCCACGGTGGCGGAGCACATCGCGCTGGGCGACAGCGCCTACGCCGCACTCGCCCCGCAGCAGGCCCTGGGCCATTACCGCGCGGCCCTGGCGCTCGACTCGCTCAACTATCAGGCGCTGTGGAAGTCGGGCCGAGAGCTCGTTGACATCGCCAAGCAGATCACGGGCAAGGACGACTCGTCCAAGCACCTGCGGGACAGCCTCTACACCCAGGCGCGCGCCTTCGGCGAGACCGCGGTGCGCGTGAATCCCAACGGGGCCGACGGACACTTCACCATCGGGCAGGCCCTGGGCCGGCTGTCCCGCACCAAGGGCGGCAAGGAGCGGGTGCGCTTCGCCAAGCTCATCTACGACGAAGCGATCAAGGCGATCGAGCTCGACTCGACGCACGACGGCGCCTGTCACCTGCTCGGCGCGTGGCATGCCGAAGTCAAGCGGCTGTCGGGGTTCGAGAAGTTCTTCGCCAAAACGCTCTTCGGAGGTGGCTTCCTCGACAAGGGCAACTGGGACGACGCGCAGAAGTACCTCGCGAAGGCGGTGGCGCTCAAGCCGCAGAACATCTTTCATCGGCTCGAGCTGGGCGAGGTGTACGTCGATCTCGGGCATTACTCCAAGGCGCGCGAACAGTTCGCCGCCGTCGAGTCCCTTCCCATCGCCGACGTGCTCGACCACGAATACAAGCAGGAAGCCAAGCAGCTCCTCGAAGACATCAAGGGTGAAAAAGACGAGACCTAGCGCCCCCCCCGACTCATCAGTCGCTCGATCTCGGCGGTGGTCTTCGGCGCCTTGGCGGAGAGCCACTCCCCGCCCGTCGCCGTGACGAGCACGTCGTCTTCGATCCGCACACCCAGGCTCTCCGCCGGCAGGTAGATCCCGGGCTCGAGCGTAAGCACCATCCCCGGCTTGAGGGGCGTGCCGTAGTCTCCGACGTCGTGCACGTCCATCCCGAGCCAGTGACCCAACCTGTGAATGAAGTACGCGTCGCACGCTTGCTCGCCGCACAGCGTGCCCGAGTGGGCGCGCATGTAGTCCCGCGCGACCCGGTCGAGCTGGGCCATGGTCGCCCCGGGACGGGTCGAGTCGAACGCCGCCTGCTGCGTGGCCAGCACCAGGTCGTAGATCGCCTTCTGGCGCGCGGTGAACTTCCCGTTCACCGGAAACGTGCGGGTCACGTCGGCGGTGTACTGCCCCCACTCGGCCCCCGCATCAACCACGACCAGATCGCCGTCCCTCGTCTGGCGCCGGTTCACATCGTAGTGGAGGGTCGTGGTGTTGGGACCACTGCCCACGATCGAGGGATAGCCGACGCGATCCGCGCCATTGCGGCGGAACGCGGCCTCGAGCGCGGCCTCGATCTCGTACTCCCACGCGCCCGGGCGCGCGGCCTGCATCGCGGCGACGTGCCCCGCCACCGAGATGTCGACCGCTTTGCGCATCCGCGTGATCTCGTCGGCGTCCTTGACGAGACGCAGCGAGTCGACCAGGGGACGCAGGTTGCGCACGTCGCGTCCGGCGAACACGAGGTCCTTGAGGCGCAGCTCGTCCCGCGTGGTCACGTCCAACGGCGCGTACAACGGCCCGGAGGCGCGGACCAGCGCCGCCGAGAGGATGCGATCGAGCGAATCCGTGGGCAGGACGCGGGCGATGCCGGACAACCGAGCCGCCGTGCCGTCCGGCCCGAGCCGGAGGCCGGTCCAGCGCTCCTGCGACGGGGTGCGGGGCGGGAGGAAGAGCACCGTCCCCGCCGCCTCGCCGCCGGCCACGATCAGCAGCCACGCATCCTGCGTTTCGAGCTCCGTCAAATAGAAGAAGGTATTGCTCTGGCGGAAATCGTTGTCCTGGACGTAGTCGCGCTCGAGGTCACGCTCGTGCGCCGCGGGGACGAGGACGACGCCGCGGCCGATGCGCGCCGCCAGCGCGCGTCGCCGGAGAGCGACGGCGACCGTGTCGACGGGACGGCCCATGCCCGGCAGCTCCGGGACCGGCGTCCAGGCCCCGATCGACTGGATCGGGGGAAGCGGCGGCGTCGCGCGGCCCTGCGCGGCGGCGACGGCGGTGAACGTGGCGGCGACGGCAACGAGGGCGAGCGATCGCATGGGCCGGGAAGCTACCGCGCGCGATGCGACGCGGCAACTTGACGCCGGCTCCGCCGCGGACGCAAACTATGCCATGCCTTCGTCCAGCGCGGCCACCGCTGCCGACTCGACGCGCCTCGCGGCACGAGTGGCCGAGCTCGAGCGCGAGCGGACGCATCTCCTCGCCGTCATCGAGATCCTCAAGGAAGTCTCCACCTCGCTCCACTTCATCGATATCCTCCAGGCGATCGCGCGCAAGCTGGGCGAAGCGTTCGGCCTCGACCGCTGCTCCATCTTCCTCGCCGAGCGCGGCGGCAAGTCCGTGCGGCTCGTGGCGTCCTACGAGGATCCGACGATCCGCAACTACATGGTGGACCTGGAGCGCTATCCGGAGCTGAAGCGCGCCATGCAGAGCGGCGAGACGGTGTTCATCCCCGACGCGGCGAGCGATCCGAGCTTGAAGCACGTGAAGGGCGAGCTGATCAACCGTCGCGTGAGATCCATCAGCGTAGTCCCGATCACGTGGCGCGGAGTGTCGATCGGCGCGATCTTCCTGCGCACGTTCCGCGACGGACCGACCTTCTCCGACGACGACGTCCGGTTCGTGCAAGTGGTCGCGTCGCTCACCGCACAGGCGCTGCGCAACGCCCACCGCTACGAGCGGCTGGCGCAGCGGCAGCAAGAGACCGGTGAGGCGATGCACCGCATGGAGCTGGAGCGCGTGGCCCTGCTCTCCTTCCTGCGGCGCCTGCTCGGCGCGTTCGGGGAGCGCGAGGGAGCATGGGCGGAAGGGCTGCTGCCGCGCGCCAGCGCGGAGGAGCTCGACCGGCTGGTGGGTGTCGCCATGGCCGTGATCCAAGAAGAAGCCAAAGGACGGTGAAGGGTCCCGCCGCACGGGCTGCCGAGCTGCGGCGGCTCCTCGAGCGCGCCAACCACGCCTACTACGTACTCGACAAGCCGGACCTGTCGGACGCCGAGTACGACCGGCTGTTCCGCGAGCTGCAGGAGCTCGAGGCCAAGCACCCCGAGCTCCGCACACCCGACAGCCCGACCCACCGCGTCGGCGCCGAGCCGGCCGAAAAGTTCCGCAAGCATCGCCACCTGGTCCCGATGCTGTCGCTCGCCAACGCCTTCACCGAAGCGGAGCTCGCCGAGTGGGAGGACAGGAACGCGCGGCTCGTGCCGGAGGTGCGGACGGCGGGGTACACGCTCGAGGTGAAGATCGACGGCGCGGCGGTGAGCCTCACCTACGGCGAGGGCGTGTTCACCGTCGGCGCGACGCGCGGCAACGGCATCGAGGGCGAGGACATCACCGCCAATCTGCGCACCATCGGCGAGGTTCCGCTGCGGCTCACAGGGAAGGTCTGGCCCAAACTGATGGAGGTACGCGGCGAGGTCTACCTCTCCAAGTCCCGGTTCGCCGAGCTCAACCGGGAGCGGGAGCAGGCGGGCGAGCCCACGTTCGCCAATCCGCGGAACGCCGCCGCCGGCTCGCTGCGCCAGCTCGACCCCAAGGTCACGCGCAGCCGCGGCCTGCGCATCTTCTGCTTCCACATCGAGGCGCCCGGTCAGAAGCTGACGGTGGAAACGCAGCACGCCTTGCTCGAACGGCTGGCCGCGTGGGGCTTCCCGGTGGAGCCGCACCACACGCTGGTGCCCGACCTGGCGCACGCGCATTCGGACGTGGCGAAGCTCGAGGCGCTGCTCCCGCAGCTCGACTACGGCGCCGACGGCGTCGTCGTGAAAGTGAATCCCCTCCGGCTGCACGCCGAGCTCGGGACGGTGGGAGACCGGGAGCCGCGCTGGGCGGTGGCCCGCAAGTTCGCGCCCGAGGTGCGGGTCACGAAGCTCAAAGAGATCGAGATCAACGTCGGGCGCACCGGGGCGCTCAATCCTTATGCGGTGCTCGAGCCGGTGGAGATCGGCGGCGTCACCGTGTCCACCGCCACGCTCCACAACTTCGCATTGATCAAAGCGAAGGACATCAGGGAAGGCGATCTCGTGGAGGTCACCCGCGCGGGTGAAGTGATTCCCCAGGTGCTGGGACCGGTGATCAAGAAGGGAGTGCGCAGGAGCAGGCCGTATCAGCCGCCCGAGCGGTGCCCCGTCTGCAAGTCGAAGGTGGAGCACCCGCAGGACGAGGTGATGGCGTACTGTCCGAACGTCTCCTGCCCCGGCCGGGTGTTCGAGAGCATCGTCCATTTCACGTCGCGGGGCGCGATGGACATCCGCGGGCTCGGACCGGAGCGCGTAAAAGCCCTGCTCGACGCGAAGCTGATCGAAAACGTGGCGGACCTGTACGACCGTAAGAAGGTGAACGCGATACGGCTGCTCGCCCTGGAGGGCTTCGCCGAGAAGTCCGTCCAGCAGCTGCTCGACGCGATCGAGGCGTCGAAGCGCCAGCCGCTCTCGACCTTACTCTTTGCCCTGGGCATCCGCCACGTCGGCGCTCAGGGAGCGAAACTTTTGGCCCGGCACTTCGGCAACATGAAGGCCCTCGCCAAGGCCGGCGCCGAGGAGATCAGCCGGATCCGGGGCATCGGGCCGGCGATCGCGGAGGCAGTCGCCGGCTTTTTCACCGACCCCCAGAACCAGAAGCTGGTGAAGCGCCTCGAAGATCTCGGCCTCAATATGGAAGAGCCGACAACGGCCGAGTCCAAGGGACCGCTCGCCGGTCAGACATTCGTGATTACGGGAACGCTCCCGTCGCTGTCGCGCGGGAGGGCGGCCGAGCTGATCGAGGCCGCGGGCGGGCACGTCACCGACAGCGTGTCCAAGAGAACGACGGCCGTGGTGGTGGGTGCGGACGCCGGATCGAAGCTCGAAAAGGCCAAAGCGCTCGACATCCCGGTCATCGACGAGGCGGAACTCTTGCGCCGCGCCCGCGCCAAACCCTAAGTTGGCGTCCCATATGAGCGCCGACCCCACCGCCGCGACCGACGGGCTCACGATCGGCCGCGGCGCCCTGCGACAGCTCCACCGCAGCCTGCTCCGCGACGCGGCCGACGTCGCCATCCCGATTCTGCAGGAAGTCGGCTTCGCCGCGGGCGAGGGTGTCTACCAGGCGTTTTGCACCTGGCTTCCCCGGGAGAGCGGGGTGCCGCATCCCGGCGACCTGGACGCCGGCCGGCTGAACGACGTGCTGTCAGCTTTCTTTCAGGCGATCGGCTGGGGCGCCGTGCGCGTGGCGCCGCTGGGCAACGCGGCGCTGGCCGTGGATTCCGCCGACTGGGTGGAAGCCGATCCCGGGAGCGCCCAGACGCCGATGTGCTTCTTCTCGTCGGGGATGCTCGCGGACTTCTTGGGCCGGCTCTCGGGCGAGCCGGTCGCGGTGATGGAAGTGGAGTGCCGGTCCCGTAACGACGGGCGCTGCCGCTTCCTGTCGGCGTCCCCCGATACGCTCAACGCCGTCTATGCGCAGATGAGCGAAGGGCGGGACTACGCGGAGGTGTTGGGCGCCCGGGACTAGAGGTCGAGCGTTCGCTTCAAGCTGCAACAGGGGAACACCGGACTTCGGCACGGTGGTTGCACATGCGGGCGTCGAACCAGGAGGTCGAGATGCTCGCATTGAATCTCAATCGCGACGAAGCCGCGTTGCTCACGCGGATTGTCGACGTATACGCGGCGGAGCTCAAGAAGGCGGCGGCGGACGGCGGTCGCAACGACTTGGCGATACGGCTGCAGCGGGAGCAGCCACTGCTGCGGGACGTGCTCGCGCAGCTGGTGTCGCTGCAGCGAGCGGCGTAGCGCTACCGCCGGGCCACGCTCACGCCGTCGAGCAGCAGCGACGGCGTGTAGCGCGCGCCAGCCCAACGGGCGTCGTTCCCAAAGCCACCCACGCGGTTCCACAACTCGTAGGCGTTTCCCGCGACGGCGGCGTCCTTCACGCGACCGCTGATTGCGCCGCGCTCCACCCGGTAGGCAAGCGCCACCGGGTGACTGAACGCTCCCCCGATGACGTTGCCCTGGCCGACGCCGATCAGCTCGTCGACCAGGAGGCCGTCCTTCACGTCGCGCAGGAGGCCTCCGCCGAGCTCGTCGCCCCCGTCCCCCGTCCCCCGTCCCCCGTTCCCCACGACGATGTTCGTATATCCCGGCACCGGTTTTCCGAAGATGCTGCGCTGGCCGTGACCCGTGCTCTGGGTCCGGGCGCGCGCCGCCGTCTCGAGGTCGTAGATGAACCGTTGCACCACGCCACGTTCCACGAGGCACGTCGTTCGCGAAGGCACACATTCATCGTCCAGGGGGCGGGACGCGGCACGACCCGCTCGCAAGGGATCGTCGCTGAGCGAGAACCGGGTGTCAAACACGCGCTCGCCGACGCGCGCACCCAGCGGCGAAACGCCCTGCAGTACGGCCTTCCCGGAGAGCGCCTGGGTGACGGGGAGCATCAGCGCAGAGAGACCGGGTGGCGTGAAGATCACCGGGAGGGCGCCCTCGGGCGGTGCAACGACGCGGAGCGCGTGCTCGAGCCGCAGGTTGACCGAACGGACCAGCGCGGCGAGCGCAGCGTCGGAGGGAAGGTCGGCTCCTTCGTAGACGTCCCCGATCGCCAGCACGTCGTCGCCCGCGATGCGCCAGACCTCGGCGCTCACTCCGATCGCGGTCGAGCGATACGCCCCGGCCGCGCCCGCCGAGTTCGCGACGCGCGTCTCCGCCGTCTCGCGCTCGATCGTGATGTTGACCCGGCAGCCCTCGCGCTCCAGCTGCTCGAGCAGCGAGCGCCCCATCGCGATCAGGCGCTCCAGCGAGGCGTCCGCCGCCGGTTGGAAAAACGTGGCGACACTGGGACCGGGAGCGGGCGGCGGAAACGCCAGCGCGAGCTCCTCGCCCAGCTCGGCCGAGGCGAGCGCCCGGGTGAGGACGGCGTCGGGGGACGCGTCGACCGCCGTCGTCCCGGCGACGCCGACACGTCCGCGGTGCCGTACCCGGACATTCGCGCCCGCTTCCTCCGTGACGCCGGCCGCCTTGAGGCGACCCCATTCGAACGCGACCGAGGTCCGCTCCACCTGCCGCCACAGCGCGTCCGCCCCGCCGTCGGCCCGGCGGCGCGCCAGCTCCAGCAGGCGCTCGATCACGAGGCGGAGCGGGAGGGCACGTCGCCCCCGACGAGCGCCTCCTCGATCCGCACGTGCGGCGCCCCCTCGGTGACCGGCAGGGGCGCCTGCCCCCCCTTGCCGCACCCGCCGCCCATCTGGTTCCAGCGGAAGTCGCCGGCGATGTGGTCGATCCGATCCAACGTCTGGAACAGGTTGCCCGCGAGCACCACGTCCTTTACGAGCTCGGCCAGGCGTCCGTCGCGGATCATGCGGCCGTAGGCGGCCGTGAAGGAGAAGTTTTCGAGCAGCGTCTGGCCGCCGAACGCGCCGCAGGCGTACACGCCGAGCTTCACGTCGCGGATCAGATCGTCGAAGCTGCCCCGCCCGTTCGCGATGTAGGTGTTGGTCATGCGGACGATCGGCGGGTGGCGGAACGAAATGGCGCGCGCGTTGCCCGTGGCCCGCTCGCCCATGGTGGCCGCCGTCTCGCGCGAGTGCAGCCGGCCCACGAGGATGCCTTCCTTGATCAGCGGGGTGTCCTGCGTGGGGGTGCCTTCGTCGTCGAACGGCAGCGTGCCGCGCAGGCCCGGCGCGGCCCCGTTGTCGCCCACGTTCAGCGCCGGCCTCCCAAAGCGCCGGCCCAGCGTCATCATCTCCCGCGCCTGAGGGTTCTCGTACACGAAATCCGCCTCGGAGAGGTGCCCGAACGCCTCGTGGATGAACACGCCCGCCAGCTCGGGGTCGAGTATGACCGGATATGCCCCGCCCGTCACCATGGGCGCGTCGAGCAGCCGCACGGCGCGCTCGGCGGCGTCCCGGAACCCGGCGGCCTTGTCCTGGACGGAGTTCCAGCCGCGGCGCAGCCCGATCGATTCGAGCCCCTTTTCGATGGTGCCGTCGCGCCGCGCTACGGCCGTCCCCGAGAGCGTCACTTCGGGCCGGAGCTCGTGGAGCGCGGTGCCTTGCGAGTTCACATACCAGTACTCGCTGACCTCATCGCGGTAGCTCGCGACGGTGTCCACGACGCGGTCGCTCACGGCGAGCAGCTCGCCGTTGTAGGCTTCGAGCAGCCGCTTCTTCTCGGCGATCGGGATACCGCGCACGTCGCCGTCGAGGTCGAGCAGCGCGTCGGCCTGGTGGGTCGCGACGTCGGCGAGGCGGATCGGCGGGGTCACGCGCACGGCGCGCGACAGCTCCACGGCGCGGGCCACCATGGCGTCGAGCCGATCCAGCGACGTGAACGACGCGACGCCCCAGCCGCCGCCGGCGGACAAGGCACGCACGAAGCCACCCTGGTCCTCGCTCGCGGTGGCGGATTCGAGCCGCCGCCCGCGGAAGGTCACCGCAGTGCTCCAGGTACGTTCGACGCGGATTTCGGTGTAGTCGGCGCGGGAGCGCGAGAGCGCCGTGGTGAGCCGGTCGATCAACCCCCGAGTTCCTTGAGCTTCGCGGCGTAGTCGGGCCGCATCACGATCTGCCCGTCGATGATCACCTCGCGGTCCCAGGGGAGGATGATGAAGTTGTCCGTCTGGAGCGCGTAGAAGTCCGGCCGGTACTCGCCCGTGCGGAACGAGACGGCCGTCTTCACGGCGGCGGGCTTGAGCTCGCGCACGGCGTTGAGGCCGAGCTTCATGGTCGCGCCGGTGTCGCACGTCTCGTCCACGACCAGCACGCGACGGCCGGCGACGATGCGCGGTGGGCCGGCGATCACGACCGGGCGCCCGCCGCTCTCCGTGCGGGTGATCGCCATCGACGCGAAATCGCGCTGCAGGATGGTCGCCACCACCGCCCCCGGGATGACGCCCGCGCGGGCGATCCCGATCACCACGTCGGGATCGTACTCCCGGAAGATCTTGAGCGCGAGCGCCCGGCACATCTCGCCGAAGAACGGCCAGTCCACCTCGAGCACGCCGTGCGGCGACTGCCGCGTGGCGCCGCTGGTGCGAGGCTGCGGGGTGCGCGGCGGCGGGGGCGGGGGCGGGGGCGGGGCGGGCATGGCGTGAGAAGGTACATTGCATAGTCACCGAGCCGCAAGCTATTTTCGGCGCATGGGTTTCTGGCGCCGTCTGTTCGGCGGCTCGGGCGCCGACATCGCACCCCAGCGCCTCGACTATCTGAACGAGGCGCTCGCCCTCGAACGCCAGGGCGACTACGACGCGGCCCTCACGTCGTATCGCCTGGCGCTGCGCGATCACCCCAACGACGCGCGCATTCTCCAGAACATGGCCATCGCGTTCACCAAGACGCGCCGCATCGACGAAGCGATCCGGCACTACCGCCGCGCGCTCGAGCTCGATCGCGACCTGGCCGGGGCGCACTACGGCCTCGCGTTCCTGCTGCTCAAGCGCGGCGACCCCGATGGCGCCACCCAGCACCTGCGGGCGTTCCTCACCCACCCCCCCAAAGGACCGGACGCCCAGAAGTGGATCGAGCATGCCACCCAGGCCCTGCGCGATCTGGGGGCCTCGGGACCGACCCAGGCGGCCGCCGCGGAGGCGCCCTGACGGGCCGGCCCCGCGACCGGTTCGGCGTTCTCGTCCTCGTGCTCGCGGCGGCCGCGGCGTGCAAAATCAGCACCGATCTTTCGCGCAGCATCGCGATCGAGGTCGCCGCCCCAGACAGCCTCGAGGAGTACGACACTCTCGTCCCACACGCCCGGGTGCTGACGGGTCTCGGTGACTCGGCGGCGACGGCCGTCTTCTGGTTCTCGCTCGACAGCGCCATCGCGGTGCTCGACAGCGCGACGGGCAGGACCGTCGTGACCCATACGGGGTCGAGTGGACAGCTCGTGGCGAGCGGCGGCGGCCTCGTCTCGAACCCCGTCACGATCCGCACGCTCGTGGCCGCGGATACGGTGTTCCCCGCGGGACCGACGCTCGACACGGTCGATATCGCGGGGCTCACCGCCTTGGACTCGTTGTCCGACTCGCTCAAGGTCGAAATCGCGGACACCGTGACCCCCGGGACGGGGGGGAATCCGATCGTGCCGCTCGCCGGCCGGCCGGTCGTGTACACCATCGTCCACCCCACCGGTGCGGGGCCGGTCACGCTGGTCACGCGCGACACGGCGCACGCGCTCGCGACGACCGATACGGCCAGCTCGAACGGCTTCGGCGTCGCGTTCGTGAAGGTCCGCCTGCTCGCCCCCGACACCATCCCCGACAGCGTGGTCGTGGTCGCCAGCGCGCGGCGCGCGGTGGGCGACCCGGTGCGCGGCTCGCCCGACACGTTCGTGGTGCGGTTCCGCGGCGTTGCGCTGGCGGACACGCTGGTCGCGGCCGGCCCGATCGCCGACACGGTCCGCCTCTCGGCTGCCCCACCCGACTCGCTCTCCGACTCCCTGAGCGTCGAGGTGGGCGACACCGTCGCGGCAACCGGCGCCATCACGCCGCTCCCCGGACGGCCCGTGGTCTTCGCGATCACCTCTCCCACAAGCCCCGGACCGGTGACGCTGGTGACGAGCGATACGGCGCATGCGCTCGTCACCACGGACACCATCACGACCGACTCGCGCGGCATCGCCGCGGTGAAGCTACGGCTCATCGCGGGTCCAGCGCCCGCGAGCGTCGACGTCACCGCGAGCGCCAAGCGAGGCGTGAGGGACCGGCTGCCGGGCTCTCCGGTCAAATTCACCGTGCGGTTCGCGCCATGAGCGCCCGGACCCTGACCGAGCTGTTCTTCGCCGCGGTGGAGCGCTACGCGGATCATCCCGCCGCGTTCCGGTACAAGGCCGACGGCGTGTGGCGGCCGGTCACCCACCGGGAGGCCGCTGAGCGCGTGAAGGCGTGCGCGATCGGGCTGCTCGACCTCGGCATCCGGCCGGGTGACCGGGTGGCCATCCTCGCGGAGACGCGGCTGGAATGGACGCTCGCCGATTATGCGTGCCTGTGCGCGCGCGCGGCCGACGTGCCCATCTATCCGACGCTCCCCGCCAACCAGGCGGAGTACATCCTGCGCGACTCCGGCGCGGTGGCCGTGGTGTGCTCGACCGGCGCGCAGGTGGCCAAGGTGTGCGCCGTGCGGGGCGCGCTACCCGCGCTGCGGCACGTGATCGCATTCGACTCCGGGGCCGTGGCCGACGGCGTGATCGCGCTGGCCGACGTGGAAGCCCGCGGGCGCGCCGCCGCGGCGGGCCATCCCGGGTTCCCGGGCGAGGCGCTCGCGGTCGCGCCCGGAGACCTGGCGACGCTGATCTACACGTCGGGAACGACAGGCCCGCCGAAGGGCGTGATGCTCACCCACGGCAACATCTGCTCCAACGTGCGCGCCTGTCTCGAGGTGCTGCGCGTGAGCGCGGCCGACAGTTGCCTGGCGTGGCTGCCGTTGTCGCACATCCTCGAGCGCATGGTCGAGTACTATTTCTTCGACGTGGGTGTGACGATCAACTACGCGGAGTCCGTGGACGCGGTGGCGCAGAACCTCCGGGAGGTGCGTCCCACGGTGGTCGTGGCGGTGCCCCGGCTGTACGAGAAGGTGTACGCGCGCGTGCTCGAGAGCGCCGTCACGGGAAGCGCGCTCAAGCGACGCATCTTTCAATGGGCGAAGCGCACCGGTGAGGCCTGGACGATGCACCGGCTGGCCGGCATCCCCGTCCCGCTGGCGCTCAGGCTGCGGCAGGCGATCGCCGATCGCCTGGTGTTCTCGAAGCTGCGGGCGCGCACCGGGGGGAGGGTGAAGCTCTTCGTCTCCGGCTCGGCGCCGCTCGCACCCGAGATCGCGCGGTTCTTTTACAGCGCCGGGCTGCCGGTGATCGAAGGCTACGGCCTCACCGAGACCTCGCCGGTCCTGACGCTGACGCCTCCGGGGCGGCCGAAGCTCGGGGCGGTCGGGAAGCCGATCCCCGGGGTCGAGATCAAGATCGCCGCCGACGGCGAGATTCTCGCCAAGGGTCCGAACATCATGCGCGGCTATTACAATCTCCCCGACGCCACGCGCGAGGCGATCGACGCGGACGGCTGGTTCCATACCGGCGACATCGGCGAGCTCGACGCCGACGGCTACTTGAAGATCACCGACCGGAAAAAGGATCTGCTGAAGACGGCGGGCGGGAAGTACATCGCGCCGCAGCCGATCGAGAACACCGTGCGCCTCAACAAGTTCGTCGCCAACGCCGTCGTGCTGGGCGATCAACGCAAGTTCCCGATCATCCTGGTGGTGCCCAATTTCGACGCGCTCGAGCCGTGGGCGCGGGAGCGGAACCTCTCCTACGCGTCGCGCGCCGAGCTCGTCCGCCTCGCGGACGTGAAGGCGAAGATGGAGCGCGAGGTGATCGGCGACCTGCGGGACCTCGCCAAGTTCGAGATGCCCAAGAAGGTGGTGCTGCTGGAGCGGGACTTTACGATCGAATCGGGCGAGCTCACGCCATCGCTCAAGGTGAAGCGCCGCCAGGTCGAGAAGAACTACAGGGACACGATCGATCGCGTCTACGCGGAAGCGGACCCCGCGGCCGCCGCGCTCGAAGGCTGACTCAGCGCCGTTCGCCCACGAACAGTCCCTCGCCAGCCGCCAGGCGCGTGAGCCCCGCTGGCAGCGGCACGTCCTCACCCTCGATGACCACACGACGGCCCGGCAGGACCACCCGACGCGCCTCCGCGAGCCAGTCGGACCCCAGCCGGTCCGACCCCACGACCACGCCCCGCGCGATCGTCTGCCGCAACGGAATCACGCCTTGGCACACGAGCAGGCTCAGCGCGGGCAGCTCCTCCACGTCACCGGGGGCGTTGATGCCGATGAAATGAATCCCGCCCATCAATCCCGCGAGCCCGACCGCGTGCCGCGCCGCGGCGCCGACGAGGACGACGTAGCCGCCGGGGCCGCTCAAGTCCAATAGGGCCTGGAGAGTCTCCGAATCGACGAGATGCGGGACGCGGGAAGTGGGAAGCGGAGCTTGTGGTGCGGCCACGCTTCCCGCGAAGTCCACGATCCCTTTGACAATGGGAAATTCGCGCCGGCAAATCGGGCACCCGAGAATGCCCGACCGCACCATGCGCCCGCGCATCTCGCCCGTCGACAGCACGAGAAACGCCTCCCCGTGGGGCTCCGGGCAGCGCAGCATCTCCGTCAGCTCGATGTGCACCGCGGCGGTCAGCCTCGCGCCGTATACACGGTGGGCATCAGGTGGATCTCGGTGACGTCTACGCGCGCGGGCTGGGCCACCGCGTACAGCACCGCCGCCGCGACGTCCTCCGCCCGCATCATGTCCCGGCGCTTGGTGAAGCCCGGCTTGGCATCCGGGTCCACGGCATCCCAGATCGGCGTATCGACGGGGCCCGGCGAGACGAGGGTCGTGCGCACGCCGGTGCGCGACAGCTCGGCGCGCAGCACCTCGTGCATCCCTCGCAGGCCGTACTTGCTCGCCGCGTACGCCGTGGAGCCGGTGTAGGGCACGTGATCGGAGACGGAGCCGATGGTCACGAGATGGCCGGTGCCGCGCCGCACGAGGTGCGGGACGAACGTGCGGGCCATCAGAAACGGACCCGTCAGATTCACCGAGATCGTCCGGGCGAAGTCGTCCGGTGTGGTGTCGGCGACTGCCTTGATGAAGAAGATGCCGGCGTTGTTGACGACGATGTCGGGGACCCCGCGCTCGGCGAGGATCCGGGCGGCGGTACGCGCCACGGCGGCGGGATCTGACACGTCACAGGGGAGGTCGGTGCGCCGGTCGGACGAGGCCTCGGCGAGGCTGCGCGCCAGCCGGACCACGTGCGCGCCGGCCGCCTGGAGCTCCTCCGCCACCGCGAGCCCGATGCCGCGCGAGGCGCCGGTGACGAGGGCGAGCTTGCCGACGAGCGGGGGGGGCGCGTCGCTCACTCCCGGCCGCCGTGCACCAGCCGCAGGAACTCGTCGCGGGTCTTCGCGTCCTGGAGCAGCGCTCCCCGGAGCGCGCTGGTGACGGTCTTGGAGTTCTGCTTCTCCACGCCGCGCATCATCATGCAGAGGTGGTACGCCTCGATCACCACGCCCACGCCGCGAGGATCGAGCACCTCCATCAACGCGTCCGCCACCTGATCGGTGAGGCGCTCCTGGACCTGGAGCCGGCGCGCGAACACCTCGATGACGCGCGGGATCTTCGAGAGGCCCACGAGTCGGCCGTTGGGCAGGTAGGCGACGTGCGCCCTCCCGAAGAACGGCAGCAGGTGATGCTCGCATAGCGAGTAGATCTCGATGTCCCGGACGCACACCAGGTTCTCGTGCCGCTCGCTGTACAGCGCGTCCCCGATCACGTCCGCGACTTCCATGTGGTAGCCGCGCGTGAGCCACTTGAGGGACGCTTCGACCCGCGTCGGTGTCTGGCGCAGCCCCTCGCGGGTTGGATCGTCGCCGAGCTGGACGAGCATCTCCCGCACCAGCGTCTCGAACGGCGTGCGCGTGCCGGCCGCGGGTGTGGGAGGCAACGGCTCCACGTGCTCGTCGTGGAAGCTGTGCAGGCTCGCGGATTTGATCTTGTCACGTCCCATGCTTGTTGGGCCTCCGGCGCAGGACTATCTTCGGCGCTCGTGAAGCTAAAGGTACTCGCTTTCCTGTCGACGGCGGGAGGCTCCGCGGCATCCGCGCTGTGGACCTTTCCGAGCATCCTCGCGTCCGCGTTCCTCGTCGCCTGGGGCGCCGAAGCCGCGCAGTTCCTGATCTCCCAGGGGCTCGCGCTGGCGATTCTCGCGTGGCTGCAGACGCTGCCGGAGTTCGCCGTCGAGGCGGTGATCGCGTGGGAGGCGGGGCGCGACCCCGAGCGGGCCCACCTCGCCATCGCGAACCTCACGGGAGCGATCCGCCTGCTGCTCGGCCTCGGCTGGCCGATGATCTACGTCGTGTTCGCGGCCGCCGGTCGCAAGTCCGCCGCGCGCCCGCTCCCCGCCATCCGCCTCGGACGCGAGCACGCTGCCGAGATCGTCGGCCTCGTCCCGCCGCTCGTCTACTTCGCGGTCATCCTCCTCAAGCGCCGGTTCGGCTGGGTCGACGCCGTCGTGCTCATCGGTCTCTACCTGGCGTACTTGTGGCTGCTGCTCCGCAACCCGCCCCACGAAGTCGAGCACCTGGCCGACGCGCCGGCCGTCTCCCGCTGGGCGTACACCCGGCGCGGCTGGCGCCGGCCCGCCGCCATCGGCGCGTTGTTCGGCGTGGGCGGCATGCTCTTGTACGTGACGGCCCACCCGTTCCTCGAATCGATGCTCGCCGTGGCGGGGCTGCTCGGCGTCAGCCAGTTCGTGCTGGTCCAATGGGTGGCGCCGTTCCTCTCGGAATTCCCGGAGAAGGTCTCGGCATTCTACTGGGCCCGGCGCGTCACGCACGCACCAATGGCCCTCATGAACATGGTGTCGAGCAACATCAACCAGTGGACCGTGCTCGCCGCCATGATCCCGCTCGTGTACGGTTACTCCAGTCTCCGCCATCACGGCGCCTGGCTCGAGTTCCAGTTCGACGCGGCGCAGCGGGTCGAGATCCTGCTCACGCTGTTGCAGACGGGGCTGGGTGTGCTGGTGCTCGCCAAGATGGAATTCCGCGCGCTCGACGCCGCCATCCTGTTCGTGCTGTGGCTCGCGCAGTTCCTCCGCCCCAGCCTGCGTGACGAAGTGACGATCGTGTACGGGGCGTGGATGGCGATCCTGGTGGTCGAGTTCGCCATCGGGCGCAAGCCGTTGTTGGCGCCGAGGTACTTCTGGGAGATGGTGCGAAAACACGATCGGCCGGCACCGCTGTAACACGGCCCGGCCGACCGGCACGTCAGGAACGGAGAGGATTATTGAAGCCCGAAAGTAATGACTGGTCCCTCACCATGGCGTTTGCCTTCCCCCCGAGGGGGCATGACATCGGTCACAGTATCTGGGTCCACTATCGAGCCTGTTGGCTCAATAATTCTTCTCCCCGCACCTAAACTACAATACCACGTGGACCGGAGACGTCAAGCAGGGCCGTTTCACAGGACCGTCACGCGGAATCGGGAGGTACAGACTAATGAACCTGACCATGCTGGCCGCGATGGTGCTGCTGGTGACGTGGGCAGCCCTGATCTTCGGCGCGCACGTCGGGAGCGGACCGGTGCAGCTGCTGTACGCGGCCGCCGCGATCCTGTTCGCGCGCCGCATCATCGTCGGCGCGCCGAAGTTCCTGTCCTGAGCGCTACAACGTCGCCTTGAACAACAGGCGGTTAGGCGTGCCGTTCCCGTTGCCGGTGATCACGCCCGCCGTCGAGTTCGTGATGATCCAGTCCGCAACCGTCGCGGACGGCTGGTCGCCGTTCGTGGCCTTATAGAGCGCCGCGACCCCGACGACGTGCGGCGTGGCCATCGACGTGCCGCTGAGCGTCATGGTCGTACCGGCCAGGAAGGTCGACTGGATCGACGAGCCCGGCGCGTAGGCCTCGACGCACGTGCCCCAATTGGAGTACGACGCTTTGGCGTCGGTCTTCTCCGACGCGGCCACCGTGAAGACGCTGGGAGCACCCGACGGTGACTCGGTGCACGCGTCGACGTTGTCGTTTCCCGCAGCGACCGCGAGGAACACGCCCGAGTTGTAGAGATTCGTAACCGCCTGGTCGAGCGCCGACGACTTGCCCCCGCCGAGCGACATGTTCGCCACGGCGGGGCTCACGTGGTTCGCCGTCACCCAGTCGACGCCCGCGATCACGTCGGAGGTGAGGCCGAGGCCGGCGCAGCTCAGCACGCGGACCCCGTGCAGGGACACCCCTTTGGCGACGCCGTACGTCGCCGCGCCGATCGTCCCCGACACGTGGGTGCCGTGGCCATTGCAATCCTCGCCCGTGGCGCCGTAGGCATCGAACACGTTGTTGGCCCGACCGCCGAACTCGGGGTGCAGCGTCCAGATGCCGGTGTCGATGATGTAGGCGTGCACGCCGGCACCGGTCGACGAGTACGTGTACGTGCCGGAGAGCGGCTCGGCATTCTGATCGATGCGGTCCAGTCCCCAAGGGTCGCCGTTTGAATCCATGGACTGCGTGACGTCGGCGCGCATCACCTGGTCGGCTTCCACGTACGCCACGGCTGGATTGCCCCGCAGGGGGTCCACTGCGACCGCGGGGAGGCTGGCCGAGAATCCCTTGATCGCGCTCGTATAGACGTGCAGCAGCGATCCGCCGGCGCGAGTCACGAGGTCGCGCGCCAGCGCGGCGGGATCGGCCACGTCGTCATGAAACACCACGATGTACTGGCCGGGCACCGTCGAGCTGTTCGCGGCACGCTCCCGTGAGTTCGGCGTCGACTCAGCCGGATTGGATGCGACCTGGCATCCAGCCAGAATCGCCAGGATCGTTACGGCCACTGCCCGCGCGCGCGCTCGCATCGTGCCCCCGGTGGTGAGTGACTCGCTACGCCGCGCGGCAAATTCCATTCCGAGCGTCGCGGGCGCGCCGCACGGCTCCGGGACCGGAAAGCTCTTCTGTACGTGAGGCGTGCACGCACGCAACGCTGTAGCACACGGGCGACGACCGTCAGCCAGCCGTCAGCACCAGCAGCGCGATCCCCCACGCGAGCGTCAGCATGGTCACCGGCACGCCCACCCGGGCGTACTCGCCGAACCCAATTCGCACGCCGCGCGCCTCCGCACGCTCAGCGACGATCAGGTTCGCCATCGAGCCGATCAGCAGGAGATTGCCCGCGAAGGTCGAGCTCATGGCGAGCACGCGCCACAGAAGCGACGGATGCGGCAGGGTGGGAACCGTGTTGCGCCACAGGATCACGGCGGGCACGTTCGAGATCAGGTTCGAGAGCATCGCCATCACGCCGCTCACGGCCGCGGCGGCGCGCCACGGCGAGTCGTGCTGCACCAGGCTCAGCGCGTGGCGATCGATCCACGCGACCGCTCCGGTGTGCTCGAAGCCGCGCATGACGACGAACAGGGAGGCGAAGAACAGGAGTAAGGACCATTCGACGCGGTCGATCGCGTACGCCGGGTCGCGCTGGGCGATCGCGACCATCGCGGCGCCCGCGGTAATGGCGACGAGCGGCAGCGATCCACCCGCGAGCCACGCGACCACGGCGGCAGCGAACAGCGCGAGGCCCTTCAGCACGAGGGATCGATCGATCGTGACCGGCACGGTCTCGAGGCGCTCGCGAAACGGCTCCCGCAATTCTGCCCGGTACGCCCAGCGGAGATAGGCGTACGTGATGACGAGGCCGCCCAGGCCAACGGGGAGCATGCGAAGCAGGAATCCGCCGAACGACGCGCCGCTCCAGATCCCCACCAGCATGTTCTGCGGGTTGCCGGTGATCGAGAGCACCGACCCGACGTTCGAGCCCATGGCGAGCCCGATGAGATAGGGGTTGGGTTTGACCCGCAACGGCCCCAGCGCGGCGAGCAGCACGGGGGTGACGACGAGGCAGATGGTGTCGTTGACGAACAGCGCGGACAGCAAGCCGCCGCCCACGACGACGCCGAGCAGCAGGCGCTCGGGCGTGCGCGCGCGGCGCAGCACCCACTCGGCGGCCCATTCGAAGAACTTCCCGACCTCGAGGTAGCCGACGATGAGCATGAGGCCGAGCAGGAAGACCAGGACGTCGAGGTCGATCGCGGCGTAGGCGTCGGAGAGCGACAGCACGCCGCTCACCACCATCGCGACGGCGCCGAGCAGGCCCGCCGCCGGGCGATTGAGGCGTACGAAGGGGAGCCGCTGGACGGCGATGAGGAGATACGTGACGCCGAAGATGATGAGACCGGTGGTCATACGAACGCGGAACGCGGAAGTCGGAACGCGGAACAGGTTCGCTCTCGACGGTCGCTCGCTCTGTTCCGCGTTCCGCGTTCCACGTTCCGCGTTGTTAGATCTCCCAATTTGAAAAAAGCACGCCGCGCCCCGGGTGCGGCTCGCCGTAGCCCTCGTAGGTCATCCGGAGGTCGGTCCAGCGGACGCGATAGCCACGCGCGACGAGCCGGCGGAAGGCGTCGTCGAAGCGGGTCTGGCAGCGCACGGCGACGCGCCGGATCCCCGCACGGGCGGCCGCGGCCTCGGTCGCCGCAATGCAGGCCTCGAAGGCGCGCTCGTCGCGCGCCGCGAGCTTGAGCACGCGCACCTCGTCCTTGGGCCGGCCTTCGGCAAGGGGGGTCGAGTGCCACAACACGAACGCCGCGAGCCCATCGTCGCCGTCCACCAGCGACGTGTCGCCGAGCCCCAGGTCCGCCGTGAGCAGAATCTCGCGGGTGAAGTCGTAGCCCGGCGTGAGCGTGCCGACGAGGCGACGGGCCGCCGCGAGCGTTGCGCCGCCCGCGTCGCCCTTGCGCTGCGACAACAGCGCCGGGGCGGCATGCCCGCGGGTCGCGATGTCGTTGGTCAGCGTCACCGTGAGGTGACCCGGCGAGAAGCCGAGTCGCGCGTAAAAGCCGATGTTCTCGACGGTGCGCGGCATCGTCTCCAAGCCGAGCGTGGCGACTCCTTGCTCGAGGAGCCAGTCCGCCGCCGCCCGGACGATCGCCTTTCCGATACCCGCCCCCTGCCGGTCGGGACGCACGGCGAGCGGCCCCATCCATCCTTCGGTGCCCGAGCGGTGCGCAACATTGAACGCCACCACGTGCCCGGCCTCGTCGCGCCACAGCATCGCGCCCGCGCCGGCATCGAGCAGCGCGTAGCGCCACACGTGCGGGTTCAGGTGCGGCACGCGCACCCCGACGAGTCCGTCGCGGCGGTAGCGGTCGGTGAACGCGTCGGCGAAGACGCGGTTCAGCGCATCGGTGTCCCGCTCGCCCGCGGGCTCGGGCCCGTAAACCTGGCGTTCAGGCAGCCACGCCCGCATCGGCGGCTCCCAGCGTTGCGGTGTCGTCCCGCGCCACACTCGTGCCGCGGGCGGGGTCGAAGTCCACGCGGATCACACGGTCCAGGCCATCACGTACCTGCTCGATGTGCGTGATCAAGATGACTTGCGGGAAGCGATCCGCCAACCGGCGCAGCAGCCCGACCACGTGCAGGCGCCGGGCCTCGTCGAGCGACCCGAAGATCTCGTCCAGCACGAGCAGCGACAGCGGCTGCCCCGCGCGCTCGGCGATCATCTGCGAGATCGCGAGCCGCAGCACGAGGTTGGCGATGTCTTCTTCCCCCCCGGAGATCACCGGCTTTGGCACCCCCTGCTCGAGGACCGTGACGGTGTAGTCCTCGGTCAGCTCGAGCTCGTCGTAGCGACCATCCGTCAGGTCGGCCAGGAACCCGGAGGCGAGCTCCGCGATCTCGGGCCGCATCTGCGCGTTCAGGTCGGCCCGGAGATCCGAGAACGCGCGGTCCAGCTCGTTGTGGAGGCGCTGGCGGGCCTTCAGCTCAACGATGTGGCGCTCGCGCTCGGCACGCTCGCCTTCGCGCCGCTTCGCTTCCCGCACGTCGTCCTCCGCCCGGGTCAGCGCCCCACGCGCTTCGACTACGGCGAGCTCGGCCTCGCGCAATGCGCCTACCGCGCGGTCGTAGC
>Ga0209234_1000102_pt1 | contig 21802 bp, 17 predicted proteins | sample GraSoi013_1_20cm_2_FD_185816 | JGI IMG/M metagenome (GOLD analysis project Ga0209234, IMG submission 185816) | Grasslands soil microbial communities from the Angelo Coastal Reserve, California, USA - Sample 08_20_2013_1_20cm (SPAdes) (version 2) | ecosystem: Environmental > Terrestrial > Soil >... | reverse complement strand
GTCCACCGAGCGCCACCGCCAGCAGGACAGGCCAGCGCAAGCGTTCGCCCGATCCTTGCGATTGTTCGAGCGTTCGAATACGCGCGGCCGTGGTGGCATCGACAACGCCGGCGGAAACCCAGCGCTCCAGCTGTTTATCCAGGGGATTAGCCATGTGGGGCCCTCCTCGTCAGCTACTTCTCGCCGACACAGCGCCAAGGCGAAAGCTTCTTCGACCGCCGGATATGGAAAAGAGTCACGGCGTGCGTTTTTGATCCACCACGAGTGCCCCGCCCTCGGCGTAATTGGTCGATGGAACATCGTGAAATGACACGTGAACATTCTCGCGTTTGGCCTTGCCATCTTCGATCAGCGCGGTCGTGACGCGTTCCGCGATTTTCCGTTTTTGCTCGGGCGTCCGTCCCTCTACCCAGGTAATTTGCACGTGCGGCATGTTCACCCCTCCTTAGAACGAGCGACTCCCAAAACCCTGGCATGCAAAAACGCAGCCATTCTATCCGCCGCTGCGGTTCCCGCAAAGCCCCGGTGCGTCCTTGTGCTAGAATTGCTGGCACATGCATCCCGCCATTCCTCACTTGATTGAGCTGCAACGCGTTGACCACCAAATCGCTGTGCTGCGCGCGGAACTGGAAGGATTTCCAAAACGGATTCGCGAAGCGGAAGCTAAACTTGGAAGCGCCCGTGCTGACGTCGCCTCCGCTAAAGAAGCCCACGTCCGGGTGGTGGCGGAACGCAAGAAGTTTGAGTTCGACGGGCAGCAGTGGAAAGATCGCGCGCGTAAATACCGCGATCAGAGCGGCGCCGTGAAAACCAATGAAGCCTACAAGGCATTGCAGCACGAAATCGCCAACGCCGAAGCTGAAGTTGCCAAGGCCGATGATCGCCAGCTCGAAGTGATGATGGCCGGGGAAGAACTAGAACGCCGCGTGAAGATCGTGGAATCGCGGCTGAAAGAAGCCGAGCAGGCCGTCGCTGCGGAACGAAAAGAAATTCAGGCGCAAGGGGCGGAGAAGAAGAAAAGGCTGGAAGTCGTCACCGCCGAGCGTGAAAAAATCATAGCCCCGGTGCCGGGAGACTTACGCGAACTCTACGAGCGCATTGCCAAGCGCCACAACGGCACAGCCATGGCCGAAGCCCGCGACGGGCAGTGCCGCGGTTGTGGCATGCGCGTCCTGCCCCATATTCTTCAGGAGTTGCGCACGGAAACCAACGAACAGGTTTACCGCTGTGAGAGTTGCGGCCTGATCCTGTACACTCTCGAACCAATTCCGATCGCCAATCCGGCCGTTGGTTCCGCCAACACATCCTCGACGGCCTCGACAACTTCCTGATGCCGCGCCGCCCGCCAACTCCCCGTGGAAAAGGCCTCTTTGGCGATGCTCCCGCGGAGCCCAAGCCGGCTGCTGCGGCGCATCGCGCAAACATTGACGGCGGCTCTCGCGGCAATCCCGGGCCGGCTGCTTACGGCGTAGTCATTCGCGATGGCCGGGGCGAAATCGTCGCCAAGCTGAAGAAATACATCGGCCGCATGACCAACAACGTCGCCGAGTATTATGGCCTGATTGCGGCGATGGACTACGCACAATCGCACAGTATTCGGGTACTGCACATCGAGAGCGATTCCGAACTCTTGGTGAAGCAGATGCGCGGGCAGTACAAAGTGAAGAGCGAGGACCTGCGTCCGCTTTTCGAGCGCGCCAAGAAAATGTCGCAAGCGTTCGATTCCTTTCGGATCGAGCACGTCTATCGCGAGCAGAACCGCGAAGCCGACGCTCTGGCCAACGAAGCGCTGGATGAAACTGAGGGTCGTGCGCCAAGCCCGCCCCCGGCAAAGAAAACCGAACCGAGCGACTCCAAACTCGAACCTCGGCGGATCCAGGCTCGTTTTCGCGGCGGAGTGCTCTATCTGCTAGAAGATGTCGAATTGCCTGACGGCATGGTCGTCGATGTTTCGATCCACGTGCGTCCCAAACCCTAGGGCCTCGCTTTCTGCTGTCGGTGGCCTTGCCGCGGTACTACTTCAGCGCGTAACTGCGATAAAGTGTGTCGCGCTGGGCGGGGAGGAAGCCGGCGTCGGAGATGATGCGGCGGAGTTCGCCTTCGTTGGTTCTGTTTTTCACTCCGGCAGCAAAGACAACGTTTTCTTCAATAAGAATGCTGCCGACATCGTCCGCGCCGAATTGCAAACCGATCTGGCAGACTTTGATTCCGGGGGTGAGCCAGCTTGACTGGATGTGCTCGATGTTGTCGAGATACAGGCGGCTGACCGCGAGCGTTTTCAGATAATCGACCGCCGTGGCTTCCTGGACTTTTTTTCCAAGCGCGGTATTTTCCGTGGCAAACATCCACGGAATGAAGGCTGTGAAGCCGCCCGTATCTTCTTGAATCCGCCGCAGCCTTTCGAGATGGTTGACGCGATGGCGCAACTCTTCGCCGCACCCAAACATCATCGTGGCGGTGGTACGTAGTCCCAGCGAATGGGCCACGCGGTGCATTTCTTCCCAGTCGTCACTGGTACACTTCAAGCGGGCAATCTTCGCGCGTACTTCATCGTCGAGAATTTCCGCGCCGCCGCCCGGAATGGATTGCAGTCCCGCGTCCATGAGCCGCTGAATCGTTTCGCGGATGCTGATTTCAGAGACTTCCGCGATGCACAGAATCTCGGGAGCCGAGAAGCAGTGCAAATGCACTTGCGGATAGCGCGCCTTCAGGGAGCGCAGTAGATTTTCGTAATAGCCGATCTGCAAGTCCGGGTGCAACCCGCCCTGGAGCAAAATTCCGGTGCCGCCAAGCTCCAGCATTTCGTCGATTTTCTTGTAGATCTGCTCGAACGAGAGGAGGTAGCCGTCTCTTGCGCCGAGCGGCCGGTAGAACGCGCAGAAGGAACAATACTCGGTGCAGAAATTCGTGTAATTGATATTGCGGTCGATCTGGTAAGTGACCACGCGGGGATCGTTTTTCTTCAGGCGCAGCTGGTGCGCGGCCATGCCAAGACCCACGAGGTCATCGCATTCGAGCATGTCCAGAGCTTGTTGTTTCGTCAGTCCCAAGATGTTTCCTCAGCGATCCTTTCGTTCCATTGTAACTACAGCCTCAATGCAATCTCGAAGGAGCAACCGAGAAGGGCGGCACCCGCCGCGGCGGGCGCCCCTACAACTTCACGGCCTCCATTTTCGTGGCCGCCCATTCGAGCGGTTTCACTTGCGGGATGAGGCCAAGCTTTTCGGCGTAATCGAAGTACAACTCCAGCCCGCGGCGATTTTCCGCGTCCAGTGAGAAATCAATATTGTGCCGCAGGTACGATTCGAGCGCCCGCTCCGGCAATTCCAGGCTGCGCGCCGCTGCGAAGCTGATTTCCGGGAGACGCGACAAACCGAAATCCCGGGAGATGAGGAAATCGGCGGCCACTTCGGGAGTGGCGATGTCTCGCCTGGCGGCCCAGACCGCCAGGACGGCAGGCCATCCGGTCAGACTTCGCCATTCGCCGACCACGTCATAGACGTAGAGAAATTCCGGGCCGGTAATTCCCAGCGTTGCCGCCTGGCACACCGTTTGTCCAGGGGTCCCGGGCCAACTATCTTTTTCGATCCCCACGGCAATTCGCAAAGCTGGATCACCAATCAAGAGCGCCGCGTCGGCTTGCGCCAGCATGGCGCCCAGGTCCGGCGACGCCTCAAAGAACGCCGGTGCGGTCTTCCACTTTTCCGCGCACAGGATGCGCGTGAGCGTTTGAGTGCTGCGCGAACTGCCATCCAGCGCAAAGCTGTTTACCTGTTCGATGGGTTTCTTCGCAATGATCAGCAGGCTTCGCACCTGCTTCTTCGACGCAATGGCCATGTCCGGCAGGACCACCAAATCGTCGATGCGCTGGTATTCGATGGCCGGGATAATTGCGACCTCCGCATCGCCGATGCGCAGCTGTTGGGCGCATTGCGAGGGTACGGTGAACGAAAAATCATATTTGCCGCGCAGCGGGCCGTTGGTGAAGCCCCAGACGAGTGGCGCGGTGTTCAGGTATTGAACGATGGAGATGCGAAGTTTTGTCACGATTCTGGGTCTCGTTTGAAACTCACAGTATAGCAGACCGGAATTTCTTCCGCGGTCAACGCCATTTGTTGTAAAACGATTCGTTACGTTTGGAGGCTTTGAACATGTCGAAGGTTTCGCGCTGGTTTTTCCTTGCTCTGCTGGGTTGTGGGGCGTCAGGCGCTGCCGGCGCGCGGCCCGAAACGCCCCAGACCGCCACCATCGCCGAGAAAACCGCGGGGGCGCACAAGCTTCCCGGTTATTTCAATTTGTACTGGGATGCCAGGCAGGGCAAGCTGTGGCTTGAGATCGACAAGTGGAGCACGGAATTTCTTTACCAGAGCGGGCTTCCCGCGGGCATCGGCTCGAACGACATCGGACTGGACCGCGGCCAGCTTGGCGCGACGCGTATCGTGCGCTTCGAGCGCAGCGGCCCGAAGGTCCTGCTGGTCCAGGAAAATCTCGATTACCGCGCGGTGAGCAACGATCCCGACGAACGCCGCGCCGTCCGCGAATCTTTCGCGGAGTCCGCCTTGTGGGGCTTCACCGTGGCCGCGGAGGAGAAGGAGCGCGCGCTGGTGGATGCTACGGATTTTTTCCTGCGCGATGCCCATGGCATTCCAGCCACGCTCCATCGGGTGAAGCAGGGCGCTTATCATCTGGACGCGTCGCGATGCGCCATTTACCTTCCGCAAACGAAGAATTTTCCCTTGAATACGGAAGTCGAGGCCACCCTCACATTTGCGGGAGAGGAGCCGGGCCGCTGGGTTCGCGACGTGACGCCTTCTCCTGAATCGATCACCGTCCGCGAGCATCACTCCTTCGTGCAGCTTCCGCCGCCGGGATATAGGCCGCGCATCTACGATCCGCGGGCGAGTTTTTTCGGCGTGGATTACCTGGACTACGCCGCGCCCCTCAGCGAGCCGATCGCGAAGCGCTTTATTGCGCGGCATCGACTGGAGAAAAAAGATCCGAAGGCAGCGGTCAGCGAAGCCGTGCAGCCGATCGTGTACTACCTCGATCGCGGAGCGCCGGAGCCCATTCGCTCCGCGCTGCTAGAAGGAGCGCGCTGGTGGAACCAAGCGTTTGAGACGGCGGGTTACAAGAACGCCTTCCGCGTCGAACTCATGCCCGAAGGCGCAGATTCGATGGACCTGCGCTACAACGTGATCCAGTGGGTGCATCGCGCGACGCGGGGCTGGTCCTACGGCGCGGCGGTGATTGATCCGCGAACGGGCGAAATCATCAAGGGCCACGTGACGCTCGGGTCCTTGCGCGTGCGGCAGGATTTTCTGATTGCCGAAAGTCTCCTGGCACCCTACGAAAAAGGCAAACCAGTCTCGCCGAAGATGCAGGAGATGGCGCTGGCGCGGCTGCGCCAGCTTGCGGCGCACGAAGTCGGGCACACGCTGGGCCTAAAGCACAACTATTCTGCCAGCACGGTCAATCGATCTTCCGTGATGGATTATCCGGCGCCGTACGTGAAGCTGGGAGCGGACGGCACGCCGGACGTTACCTCCGCCTACGCGACGGGAATCGGCGAGTGGGACAAAGTATCCATCGCGTTTGGTTATCAGGATTTTGCTCCGGGGACGAACGAAGAAGCCGCACTGAGCAAAATCCTCCTGGACGCGTACCGCCGTGGGCTGCGCTACCTCACGGATCAAGACGCGCGTCCCGCAGGCTCGTCCAGCAGCGTAGCCCATCTATGGGATTCAGGCACAAATGCCATCGACGAGTTGAATCGCCTCATGCAAGTTCGCCGCGCGGCACTACAGCGCTTCGGCGAGAATAACATCCGGGAAGGAGCGCCGCTGGCAACACTCGAAGACGTGCTGGTGCCGCTTTACCTGGTGCATCGCTATCAGGTGGAGGCAACCAGCAAACTCGTCGGCGGAATGGACTACACATTTGCGCTGCGCGGTGACGGACAAACGGCCACCGAAATCGTGGCCCCGGCGGAACAGCGGCGCGCTCTTGCGGCCGTTCTGGCAACGCTGAAGCCGGACGTCCTGGCCTTGCCCGAGCCGCTGTTGAAAATGATCCCGCCGCGGCCGCCCGATTATGAACGAGGCCGCGAGCACTTCAAGCTTCATACCCGTCCGGTTTTTGACGCGCTCGCTCCCGCGGAAGCCGCGGCACAGCACGCCTTGCAATTTCTTTTCAACCCCGAACGCGCGGCGCGGCTTGTGGAATTCCATGCCCTCAATGCGGAGAACCCGGCATTAGAGGAAGTCCTGGAGACCATACTTGCGGCGACATGGAAAACGCCGCATGGCGAAGGCTCATCGGGGCAAATCGCCAATGTCGTGGATATGGTTGCGCTCTATGACCTGATGGCGCTGGCCGCCAACGATCATGCCTCGGATGAAGTACGCGCCATCGCCCGGCTTGAGCTAGATGAATTGCATGGGTGGCTTAATGCTCCCCTGGCGAGTCGCCGGGCGATATCCGATCAGGCGCACGTCTCCTTCGCATCATGGCAAATCGAGCAGTTTGAGAAAGATCCGAAGCGGATGGAGCTCATGGCTCCAGCCGAGCCACCGGATGGGCCCCCCATCGGCGCGGACGACGACTGGGACGGTTGGGACTGATTTTTCGGGTCGATTGGAGGTGACTAAAGCCCTCCGCTGTCGTCTATAGCGGCTAGGAGGACCCCATGCCTCGACGCAGCTGGTATTTCCTGATTTCGGTTTCCGCTCTGCTGGCTCTCGGCTTCACCACGGCTCGAGCGAACCGGCATCACCACTCCGTGAACATTTCCGGCGGACACCGACAGCCCGCAACTGATTGCTCCGATCTTCGCATCCGCTTTGACGACCGGGACGCCATGGTGCGTTCTGAGGAGCGCACCTTGACCAAGTACGAAGCCGCGGTGTTAGAGGTTCATCCCCACCGCAACGGCGGAGTGCAGGTGGCGGGCTGGGACAAAGAGACCTATGCGGTGACAGCGTGCAAGGCCGCCTCGGGTTCGGGTGAGGAGGCCGAGGAAATCCTATCGCAGATCAAGATGTCCATCGAAAATGGTAAGGTGTCGACGAGCGGTCCTGGGGATGATGAGAAATGGACGGTCTATCTGCTCATTCGCGCGCCGAAATCCGCGTCTATCGACATGGACACGATGAACGGTCCTATCTCTCTCTACGACGTGGACGGTAAACTCACGGCCCGCGCCAAGAATGGCCCAATTAGCTTGAAGAATTTTTCCGGCGACGCAGAGATCACCGCTGTGAACGGCCCGATCAGCCTGGACGGCGGCAGGGGAAGCGTGCGAATTCATACGGAGAATGGGCCGATCTCTGTGGAATTGCAGGGGAAGACGTGGAGCGGAGAGGGCCTTTCGGCTGATGCCAAGAACGGCCCAGTGACATTGATGGTTCCGAGCGGTTACCAGTCCAGTTTCGTGGTAGAGTCCACGAACTACGCGCCGGTAAGCTGCAAGGCGAGTATTTGCGATAATGCGCGGAAGACCTGGGACGACGAGCACCGGCGCATCGAATATGGCAACGCGCCGGCGATGATCCGGCTTTCGACGGTGAACGGGCCGGTTACCGTGCGCGACTCGAGAGAGAACCTTTAAGAGGCCAAAGTTCTCTATGGAGGGACGGCCCGGCGGAATAATTTGAGCGCTCTAGGAATGGACGCGCTCCGGCACTTGCGGATAAGATTTGGCGCATGCTGCTGGAAGCCCGCGTAACTCAACCGACGACGGAAGCCCAAGCTGTTCGCTTGGCGCGCGAACTTTATGGGTTGGAGACTAGCGCGCGGGCGCTGCCGGGCGAGTACGACGATAACTTCCATTTGACTAGCGCAGCCGGACATGCGTTCGTCCTCAAAGTAATGCATCCGGCCCGGGAGCATTCCTTCATCGATCTGCAGTGCCAGGCCCTGACACATCTAGCGCAACGCGCGCCTCATTTGCCTCTGCCTCGCGTCAAACCAAATCGCAGCGGTGAACTGTTTACTTCGATGGCTGCCGCGGACGGCTCGAGGCGCCTTGTCTGGCTGCTTACTTTTGTGATTGGAACGGCTCTGGCCGAAGTCTGCCCGCACACGCCGGAGGTTCTTGGTGATCTCGGCCGTTTTCTCGGCGAGATGGATACGGCGCTGCAATCGTTTACGCACGCCGCTGCCCATCGCGAACTGAAATGGGATTCTTCGCGCGCCGCTTGGATCAGGGACTTTGTCAAACATATCGCGGACGCGCAGCGGCGCGCGCTTGTCGAGAAGTTTCTGGCGCTCTATGAAGCGGAAGTCCTTCCCCTGTTGACGCGCCTGCGAAGCAGCGTGATTTATGGCGATGCCAACGACCACAACGTGCTGGTCAGTAATCCTTGGCCCCCGCCGCGCAAGGTCGTAGGCGTGATTGATTTTGGCGACATGCATCACGGGCTCACCGTGTCTGAGCCGGCGATTGCCGCCGCTTACGCCATCCTCGGGAAGGAAGAGCCACTGCCGGCAGCGGGGGCAATCGTCGCGGGATATCACCGAGCGTTTCCACTCGATGACCTGGAGTTACGGGTTCTTTATGCCTTGATCGGCACGCGGCTGGCCGTCAGCGTCACCAATTCCGCGCACCGCAAAACGATTAAGCCGGACGATCCGTACGTCACTGTGAGCGAAGCGGCCGCATGGGAGGCGCTGGAGCGGCTCGCAAAAATCCACCCCCGTTTCGCCCACTACACGTTTCGTGCGGCTTGCGGGCTTCCGCCCGTTCCGCAAGGTGAGGAGATCAAACGCTGGCTGGAAGTGCAGGCCGGCTCCGCTGCTTCGATTTTGGATGTTGATGTGAGAACGGCCCAGAGCGTTGTTTTTGATTTGAGCGTTGGCAGTACGTTCCTGGGGGCCGATCCGCGCGCATCGGAAACAGCCATACTCAGTGAAAAAATATTCCGTGAAATGAAGCGTGCCGGCGCGTCCGTTGGTGTCGGCCGCTACGATGAGCCCCGGCTGCTTTACAGTGCACCGCTCTTTGGGTCCGCCGGCAATCCCACAAGCGAGCGGCGCACAATCCATCTGGGAATCGATCTTTTTGCGGAACAAGGCACGACTTTGCATGCGCCGCTGGATGGCGTGGTCCATATCGTGGCGAACAATTCCTCTCCGCTGGACTACGGACCGCTGGTCATTCTGAGGCATGAAACCAGCGGCCGCGAGGAATTCTTCACACTTTACGGGCATCTCTCCAAAGACATTCTCGACAGCCTCGAGGTGGGCCAGCGCGTCGCTCGAGGTCAACCATTCGCGCGCGTCGGTTCAGCACAAGAGAATGGCGGCTGGACGCCACACCTCCATTTTCAGATCATCCTCGACGTGCTTGAGCTGGGGGCCGATTTTCCAGGTGTGGCCTACGCTTCGCAACGTTCGGTATGGACGAGCCTCTCGCCTAATCCAAATCTGCTGCTCGGAATTCCGGCCGATCGATTTCCAGCGAAAGAGCCGGCGTTCTGGGAGACGCTTGCCGCGCGGCAAGCCCGGCTGGGAAGAAATCTGAGCGTCTCTTATCAGCATGCGCTGAAGATCGTGCGCGGCTGGATGCAGTATCTGTACGACGAAACCGGCCGGGGGTACCTCGACGTCTACAACAACGTGCCGCTCGTCGGGCACAGCCACCCCCGGGTGGTCCAGGCGGCGCAGGCGCAGCTCGCGCTGCTCAACACCAACACGCGTTATTTGCACGACAACGTGAACCGTTATGCCGAGCGTCTGACGGAGCTGTTGCCCGATCCGCTGCGCGTTTGTTTTTTTGTGAATTCCGGCAGCGAAGCCAACGAATTGGCGTTACGTCTGGCACGCACACATACGGCCAAAGAAGACGTCATCGTTCTCGAACACGCCTACCACGGCCACACCAGCACGCTGATCGACATCAGCCCGTACAAATTTAACGGACCCGGTGGAAGCGGGAAGAAGCCGTGGGTGCATGTCGCACCGCTGGCTGATGATTTTCGTGGCCCGTATCGCCGCGAAGACAAGCAAGCGGGCGCGAAGTACGCGCGTGATGTTGAGGAGATTCTTGAGCGTGCCCGCGCCGAGGGTCGTGGAGTCGCGGCGTACATCGCTGAAACATTGCCCAGCGTCGGTGGCCAGATTGTTTTTCCACCGGACTATCTGGCGGAGGTTTATCGTCACCTGCGCCGGGCGGACGCGGTTTGCATCGCTGACGAAGTGCAGGTGGGATTCGGGCGTCTCGGAACGCATTTCTGGGGGTTCGAGACGCAAGGCGTCGTTCCGGACATCGTGGTTCTTGGCAAGCCGATCGGGAATGCCTTTCCGCTCGCGGCAGTCGTTACCACGCCGGAAATCGCCAATTCGTTTAACAACGGGATGGAGTTTTTCAGCACGTTTGGCGGCAACCCAGTCGCTTGCGCAGCAGGCCTCGCAGTGCTGGATGTGCTTGAAGAAGAGAATTTACGGCCACACGCCTTGCGCCTCGGCGCACATCTGATCGAGGGCTTGAAGTCTTTGCAGGTCCGCCACGCTTTGATTGGCGACGTACGCGGCTCGGGATTGTTCCTCGGTATCGATTTAGTGCTTGACCGTGAAACGCGCGAGCCAGCTCCGTTGCAGGCTTCATACGTAGTTAATCGCCTTCGCGATTGCGGCATACTCACCGGCGCAGACGGGCCGCATCACAACGTCATCAAGCTGCGCCCGCCCCTGGTTTTCTCTGCAGCCGACGCCGAACTATTCGTCAACAGGCTGGATGCTATCCTGCAGGAGGACGCGGCACAGCCGCGCTGCTGAGAGGGGAGTCCTCGGCGCGCCGGGAAACCTGACCTAAGCTGTGAGTTGGCGCCAAACCAACTCATGTCCAGCAGGGCGGCAAACTGGTCACACGCGCTCCAGGGAAATGATCAAAGGGCTGCCCATGCCCTCCGTGCCACCCTCGCGCAGGGCGAAAAACCTGAAGCCGGTTAGCGCAATCTATTGACTGCTGCGGCCCTGAACGGCTCGGAGAACAAGCCCTAAGAAATAGATAACGCCGAAGAACCAATGCACTTGGGAACGCTCGAGCTTGAACTCTAGGGAAGTTCTGGTACGCTCTTTGATCTGGAGATGAAAGCCATCCATCCGGAAGCCATTCAGCAAAGTCTTGCGTTAGAGGTAGATAGGGGCTTCGATCGTTGGCCAGGGGCTGGCATCCCGTAGTGAGGCGCATCCCCCAGGGCCATCACCGCATCAAAATGGGGACCCTGTTCGGATCCGTGCCGGGCGCTTAAGGTAGCGAGAAGGACACACGCCGCGCGGTCCGCTCTTCCAGCACCACATTACGGAGTTACAAAGGCAACATGGCTCGTTCGCTCGTTATTGTCGAATCGCCGGCAAAGGCGAAAACGATTAACAAATATCTGGGGCGAAATTTCACCGTCAAAGCGTCCGTCGGCCACGTGATGGACCTGCCCAAGAAAACGATCGGCATTCGTCTGCCTGGCGAAGAAGAAGGCGGCAAAAAGAAGAAAAAGGGCAAAGCTAGGAAAGGAAGCAAGAGAGCAAAGCAAAAGCCGACCGGGAAGCTGATAACCCTGGATGACGAGAAAATCTTTGAGCCGACGCTTCAAATCATCGCGGGCAAAGGCAAAATTATCAATGAACTTCGCAAGGCTGCGCTCTCTGCGGATGCCATCTATCTGGCGGGCGACCCTGATCGCGAAGGCGAGGCAATTTCGGCGCACCTAGCCCTGGTTCTCTCCAAGCCTGCCAGGTTCATCGAGCAAGAACCCAGCGTTTCGAGATTTAAGAAGAAAGAGGCAACTCCCGAAGAGCTGGTTAAGAAAGAAGACCAGGGCGCTTCCAAAAAAGAAGTTGTTGCCATTGACCCTAAGAGGATCTTTCGGGTGACCTTCAATGAAATCACCCCTAAGGCCATTCGCGCGGCCTTCGATAAACCCCGGCAGGTAGATGCCAATTTAGTGGATGCGCAGCAGGCACGCCGCGTGCTCGATCGCATTGTGGGCTACAAGGTTTCTCCGATTCTCTGGGACAAAGTTCGCCGCGGACTCTCCGCCGGGCGCGTCCAGACGGTGGCGCTGCGGCTGATCGTCGAGCGCGAAATGCAAATCCGCGCCTTCGTTCCGCAGGAGTACTGGACGATTCACGCCATGCTGGATGCCGGCCAGCCGCCCCTCTTCGAAGCCAAACTCTTCAAACACCAGGGCGAAGACATCGCCGTCTCGAACCAGGAGACCGCGGACACTATTGTCGCTACGGTTAGCAAGGCCAAGTGGCAGGTCGCCAGCGTCGCGCAAAAAGAAAAGAAACGCAATCCTCCGCCGCCCTTTACGACTTCCAAATTGCAGCAGGCGGCCTACAACCGGCTGCGCTATACCGCCAAGCGCACCATGTCACTCGCGCAGAAGCTCTATGAAGGCGTGGAGCTTGGTGATGAAGGCTCGGTCGCCCTGATCACTTACATGCGTACCGATTCGGTGCACGTTTCTAACGATGCGCTGCTCCAGGTCCGCGAGGTGATCCCCGAACGCTTTGGCCCAAACTATATTCCGGAGAAGCCCAACTATTACAAGTCGAAGAAGGATGCGCAGGAAGCCCATGAGGCGGTGCGTCCGACCGACGCCACGCGTGCGCCAGAAGACGTCCGCAAGTATCTCGACGAAGACCTTTTCAAGCTTTACCAACTTATCTGGCAGCGCTTTGTTGCCTCACAGATGCTCCCGGCGATCTTCGATCAAACGACTATCGACATTTCCGCTGGCGACTACACTTTCCGGGCTACCGGCTCGGTGCAAAAATTCGACGGCTATCTCCGTGTCTATCAGATGCCCGCGTCGATCGCCGATCGCGAGGAAGACGAAAAGGATGACGAAGGCGAAGGCCGCGCCCTTCCCCAGGTTACCGAGGGACAAACGCTCCGCTTGGACAAAATTCGTCCGGACCAGCACTTCACCGAACCGCCGCCGCGGTTCAACGACGCCACCTTGGTTAAGGAGCTCGAGGAAGACGGTATCGGGCGGCCCTCGACTTACGCTTCCATCATTTCAACCATCGTCGAGCGCGAATACGTCACCAAGAATCAGGGACGTTTTTCACCCACCATGCTCGGCGAGCGTGTCAGTGTGCTGCTGATCAAGAGTTTCGAAGACATCTTTGACGTTACGTTTACCGCCCGGCTCGAAGAAGAGCTCGACGAAATCGAAGAAGGCAAGCTGCCTTGGCGCGAAGCCGTTAAAGAGTTCTGGGAAAAATTCGTCATTGACCTCGACAAGGCCGACGATGAGATGCTTTCTTACAAGGCTGGCATACCGACTGGGAAGAAGTGCGAAAAGTGTGGCCAGGGTGAACTACTCGAGCGCATCAGCCGCCACGGCTTCTTTCTGGGCTGTTCGCGCTATCCCGAATGCGATTTCATTCAGGACCTCTCCCCGGAACTCTCCGAGGAGACTAGCGGCGAGCCTAAAATCGAGTATTGCGACAATTGCGGCAAGGAGATGGCCATCAAGCGCGGGCGCTTCGGCACCTTCCTGGCCTGCACCGGTTACCCGGACTGCAAGACCACCCGCCGCCTAGTCCAGGGCACGCGCATCGCGCACCAGCCCGATGAGCCTCTCGCTGAACTTTGCACCCTGTGCGGCAAGAATCTCGTGAAGAAAAGCGGCCGCTTCGGCGAATTCATCGGCTGTTCCGGCTACCCCAAGTGCAAGTACACACGCCCGATCACCATGGGCATCAAATGTCCGAAATGCCACGAAGGTGAATTCGTCCGCCGCGGCAGCGCCGGCAAAGGCGGCCGTGGACGGCCACGCGTGTTCTACGGTTGCTCCCGCTACCCGGATTGCGATTTCACCACTCCCCACATGCCCATCGCCGAACCGTGCCCGAAGTGCGGCGCGCCTTTCATCGTCGAGAAGCGCACCAAGATCGGCGCCGTACACGCTTGCCTCAAAGAAGGTTGTGATTGGGAGCAGCTTGTCCCCGAAGCCCAGCCGCAAGCACAGCCGGAGGAAGCTCCGGTGCCTGTGGCGGCCAAGTCCTGACCCACCTGCTTCCAAAAGAAACAGCGCCTTGATTTCACTTCCCGCGGATTTATGCGCGACTATACTGTACTTGGGGAACTGTGGCGGCGAATGAAAGAAGCGATGGCGAAATATCTTGAATACCTTCACTCGGTGAAGAATGCCTCGCCGCATACGATTCTGAACTACCGCAGAGACCTCGAGCAATTTCTCGCGTATCTGTCGCCGCCGGGGGCACGGCCCCCTGCGCTTACTGGCGTTGCCCATCCCATGATTCGTGAGTTCGTCGCGCATCTCCACGATCACGGCCTAGCCAAGAGCTCCATCGCGCGGAAGCTCGCGGCCCTGCGCTCGTTCTTCAAATACTGCGTGCGCCAGGGCCGTTTGAAAGAAAACCCCGCGCGTCTCGTTCCCACGCCGAAGTTGCCGAAGCGCATTCCTTCGGTGCTCTCAGCGGAAGAGATGAATGGCTTCCTCAATCAGCTGGCCGGGGCGGGACAATTCGCGCCAGGCGGCCGGGCGTCTTTCAAAAAGAGCGCATTGCGCCCGGCGACATCATCTCCGGAACCGCAGGGCAGGCCGAGTCATTCTGCGTCAACCGAAGAAGGCTTGCTCCTTCGCCGCGACCGAGCGCTCCTGGAACTTCTTTACGCCGCAGGCCTGCGCGTAAGCGAACTCACCGGCCTTAATCTTGCCGATATGGAGCAAAAGGAACGCATTCTGCGCGTCCGCGGCAAGGGACGCAGGGAACGCATCGTTCCTTACGGTGCTAAGGCCCAGGATGCGCTGGAAAAATACTGGCCTCTGCGCGAACAGCTCCTGGAGCAAACGGTTCGCACGGGTGGCAGACCGGAGCCGCACCGCGAAGCGGTCTTCCTCAATTATTCTGGCCGCCGCCTTACGCCGCGCTCCGTCGGACGAATCCTCAAAAAATACGTTCGCATCGCCAACGTCAACTGGGACCTGCATCCGCATTCCTTGCGTCACGCGTTCGCGACGCATCTGCTCGCCGACGGGGCCGATCTTCGCGCCATTCAGGAACTTCTCGGCCATCAATCACTCTCCACCACACAGAAATACACCCACGCCTCCATCCGCCAGCTGATGGACGTTTACGACAAGGCGCACCCGCACGCCTGATTCCTGCATCTATTCGGTGTGCCAACCCGGAAGGCTAAGTTACCCTGGGGGCGGCCAAACTTTGAATATGCGACTGCCTACTCGACTCTTGATGGCCGCCTGTTTGCTCGGGTGCACGGCCTTGCCGCTGCCCGCACACGCTCAAGGGAACTACGAAATCCAGGTGTATCCGTACGAAACCGTCGAGCCTCACCACACCATGGTGGAGCTCCACTCCAATTTCACCTTGCAGGGCTCCAAATCCACCGATGACGGCACGCTTCCCACCAACCACCAATGGCACGAAACCATCGAGATCACCCATGGATTTGATAGCTGGTTTGAAACCGGCTTCTACATTTTCACTTCCGCGAAGAACGGCCAGGGTTGGGACTACGTTGGCAGCCACATCCGCCCCCGCGTGCGCGTTCCTCCCCAGTGGCACTGGCCCGTCGGCATCAGCCTTTCGAATGAAATCGGGTGGCAGAACCGCCGGTACTCCGCCGATACCTGGACGTGGGAGATCCGCCCGATTGTGGATAAACAGCTCGGCCGGTGGTATCTCTCCTTCAATCCCACGTTTGACCGGTCCTTCCATGGCGCGGGCGTGAATCAGGGGCTGGTATTCTCTCCCAACTTCAAATTCAGCTACGATTTCACCAAGAAGATCGCGGGGGGCATGGAGTATTACGGCTCGCTGGGTCCGGTCACAGGCTTCGACCCGGTCAGCCAGCAGCAACAGCAAATTCTCCCCGCCATTGACCTGAATCTCTCGCCCAAATGGGAAGTCAATTTTGGGGTGGGTGTGGGTGTGACGCGTCGGACGGATCACCTGCTTGCAAAGATGATTCTCGGCTACCGTTTCGATTTCTAAAGCGTCTTTGAGAAGGAGCTCCTGGGGCCCGCTATGAACTACCATCTCGCGCAGATCAATATTTCCCGCCTTATTGCTCCGCTCGACGATCCGAAGATCGCTGAATTCGTCTCGCAACTTCAGCCGATCAATGCGCTCGCGGACAAAGCTCTGGGATTCGTCTGGCGGTTGCAGTCGGAATCCGGCAACGCCACGGACCTTGCCTACAATGAGGAACCCCTTTGTGATCGTGAATATGTCGGTTTGGGAGTCTATCGAGACGTTGCGCGAGTTTGCCTACAAGTCAAGTCATCGGGAAGCTTTTCGCGACCGCGCGAAGTGGTTCGAAAAGGCGGTCGAGCCCGGTTATTGTCTGTGGTGGATTCCGTCCGGCCACATTCCTGCAGTGGCCGAGGGGCGCGAGCGGCTAGAACACTACCAGAAGCACGGCGCGACGCCACATTCGTTCTGGTTTTCACAGCCATTCCCTCAGCCCACCGATGAAGGCGTGTGCGTCTAGAAAATGTGTTTTTTTTGGTTCGAAGGCCAAGACGAAAAACGGCCGGCGGGAGTTCCTGCCGGCCGTTCAAGTTATTGCGGTTTCCTGCCTATCGGTGTCCTCCGCGAGAGCCACCAGGGTGGAACCGGCCTGCCATGCCGCCGCGTCGGCCGCTCTCGTGGAACCCTCCGTCTGCGCCACCGCGTAAGCCATCTCCGTGGAAACCACCGCGCTCCAAGCCTTCCCCTCCGCGAAAACTGTGTCCCCGGCCTAGCAAACCGTGTCCATAATAACCAGGGCGTCCATAGAATCCGGGACGGCCGTAGAAACCCGGCCTCCCATAATAGCCGTGGAACCAGGGACCCGCTCCGATGAAAATGCCGCTGACGAAGTAGTCAGGGTCAGGGCCGTAAGAGCCGTAGGGCGCACACGCGTACGCGTAGTAGCCATAATAACTGTAGGCACAGACCGGAGCCGGGCCTAGGTAAGCCGGGCCCACTCCAACACCGACAACGACTCTTTGTGCATGGGCGAACGATGCCGAACCTAAACAGATACCGAGCCAACCAAGAATCCTTAGATAGCGCATGTTTGGACCCCTTCTGAAGTCCACGACTCCAGCCGCATCCGATCGTAAGACCTTCAAGTGCTTCAGTTTAAGGCTGAAGCACCCACTTCACTAAACCCACGTGCAGGTGGGAAGTTGCATGCCGTTTCACCCAGCAATGGATCATGGCCCATGCACTGAAGAAGTTCTGTCGTCCGGCTGGAGCATTGCTTTTCACGCTCTCCGATGTGAGTATTCTTCCCGTGTCCGGCTCGTCCATGAAAACAGCCATCAAGCCATTGCCGCCAATCCTTACTGCCCATTTGTTCTCCAAGCTCGATGGCCTGCTCCTAGACCTGTTGCGTTCTCTCGCTCCTGAAGATTGGGAAAAGCAGACGGTTTCTCCGAAGTGGAAGGTCAAAGACGTTGCGGCGCATTTGCTGGACACTCCGCTGCGCGGCGTTGCCATCGGTCGCGACGGCTATGGCGCTGAAAGTACAGGAGTTAACTTACCTGCTGATTTGGCGGCTTACATCAACCGGTTGAATCAGGAAGGTGTCACTGTCTATGGGCGACTAAGCCCGGCGGTCCTCGTTGCGCTGATGGAAGTGGCCACCAAATTATTGGCGGAATACCACGCTTCCCGCGATCCGTATGCGCTGGCTCCCTACGGCGTAAGCTGGGCTGGCGAAGAAAAATCCGCAAACTGGTTTGACACCGCGCGCGAATTCACCGAGCGCTGGCACCACCAGCAGCAGATCCGAGCCGCCGTAGAAAAGCCCGGCATCATGACTCGCGAACTCTACTATCCCGTCCTGGATTGTTTTCTGCGTGCTTTGCCGTTCGCCTTTCGCAGCGTTTCCGCAAAGCCCGGAACATACCTGCAGATCAATGTTTCCGGGGAATGCGGGGGCAGTTGGTATCTCTCTCGCGCTGAACAGGCATGGCAGATCACCGAAGAGCCGCTCGGGGATAAGCTCTCGGAGACGACCATCCCGCAGGAAATCGCCTGGCGCATCTTCACCAAGGGCATCGATCGTGAGTCCGCGCTTTCTCAGGTGAAAGTCACAGGCCACGTTGCGCTGGGTCTGCACATCCTCGAAATGGTCACTATCGTCGCCTAAGCCTGAAAACCTGGCGTATCTCTGGCTGTATTCGGCTCGTTGACGACTCGAGCCAGATACCTCTATAATTAGGGTTTGCTTTGGCTCTGGGAGGACCGATGTACGCCGTTATTCAGACCGGGGGAAAGCAGTATCGCGTCGCGCCCGGCGACACCATCCGCATTGAGCGGGTCGATGGCAAAGTAGGGGAAAAAGTCAATTTTGGGTCCGTGTTGGCCGTCCATACGGACGACAAGAAAGTCATGTTGGGGGACGATGCCGCAAAAGCGTCAGTGAGCGGCAAAATCGTACAGCAGGGTCGCGCGAAAAAGGTCACTGTACTCAAGTTTAAGACAACCAATCAGTACAAGATTCAACGCGGTCACCGGCAGAACTACACGGCCGTCGAGGTCAGCGATATCAAGCTGTAACTTGACATTCCGCCGGGTTTCGTTTTTCTCGAAAAGGATTACGTCATGGCACATAAGAAGGGCGGCGGCTCCTCTACAAACGGCCGCGATTCGCACGGCCAAAGGCTAGGAGTCAAGCGCTTCGGCGGCCAGCTCGTCAACGCCGGCACCATCCTGGTGCGGCAGCGCGGCACCAGGCACCAGGCGGGAGAAAATGTCGGTCAGGGCAAGGATGACACGCTCTTTGCGCTAGTTACGGGCGTCGTGAAGTTCGAAGACCGGGGCCGCCACGGTCGCTTCATCAGCGTTAAGTCTGCTGAACAGGCCAAGTCCGCCGTGAGCTAATCGCATCTTGTGGGTGCGGACTTCAGTCCGCCCTGCCTCGCTGGACCGCGTTTCTCTTTTCGACGCAGCTATGGCCTGGAAACACGGCTCAAAGGCCCGCTCGGAAAGAATTTCTTGTACGCGCTACGTCCGTGCGCGGGAACGATGGCAAGTTCTGGCACTTTTTCGTGAAGCTCGCTGAGCTGGCCGACGATTTGGTTCGCAAGTGCCGCGTCATTGTCGCTATCGCGCAAGATGAGCGACTTGCCAACGCGCTCTCCGAACCCACGCTCCTCGTCAACGGCGTCGCCGACGTAGAACAGGCGTAGTGTTGGCGACAGGTTCAGGAAAATGCCCACGCTCCCTGGGGTATGGCCCCGCAACGGCACGACCACGACCGAGCCGTCTCCGTAAAGATCGGTGCTCTCGTCAAAGGTTTCGTACGGCGTAGGTTCGAATCGCAAAGTGGGCGCGGCAATCACGTAGCCACCAGCCCGTACGCTCGGGTTCGCTGCGAATTGCAGCTCTTCACGGGTGAGCAACACGGGCAGATGCGGCAGGTCCATCAAGCCGTCGGCGTGATCCAAGTGCACATGCGACAGGATCGCCCAGCGCAGCTTCGCCGGATCTTCACCGATGCGACGCAGCAAATCCGGAAGCGGCACTTTCGGCTTTAGCTGCCCGGCGAGGGACTTGAGTTTGAACCACGTGCGAAATGGGAACCCGGAAATCTCCCGGTCGTACTGGCTGGAGCTGCCCGTGTCAATCAGCAGGTCGCCTGCGGGATGCTTTACCAGGATGCTTCCGGCGGTCAAACCGAAAGAAAAGCTGCTGAATGTTTTCGCCGTTTCGACCCAACAAGCGGAAAGACCAGGAATCGTGGAAATCACGGGCACGGCGCGCGCATGCGGTGCCGCACGCGGCAGTGCCGCACGCGGCAGTGCCGCTCGCCGGAAATAGAGCAGGTATATGGCGGCAGCCAGCACCGCTATGAACGCGAAAAGTAGCAGGGCAATACGTTTGAGCAAGCGGGACATCGGGATGCCGCCTCCCTCTGCGGGATTTCGCATTTCGATAGTTTGCTTATGTTATCTTTTTCGGCGGTGACCGCCTAGCGGTCAACTCTTAGGGAGTTTTATTCCTGTGTTCGTTGATGAAGCCAAGATATTCGTGAAAGCGGGAGACGGCGGCAACGGCTGCGTGGCCTTCCGGCGCGAAAAATACGTGCCCCGCGGCGGTCCCTCCGGCGGCGACGGCGGTCCCGGCGGCAGCATCTATCTCGAAGCGAATTCGAACGACAACACGCTGCTCCGCTATCGCTACAATCGCGAATTCAAGGCCGATCGTGGCCGCCACGGCGAAGGCTCCAGCTGCACCGGCCACTCCGGCGCGGACCTGATCTTGCAAGTTCCCATCGGCACGCTGGTGTTCGACGATCAAAGCGGCACAACCATCGTCGATCTCGCCAGCCCTGGCCAGCGCGTACTGATCGCGCACGGTGGCCGCGGTGGTCGTGGCAATCAACACTTCGCCAAGCCTTGGCATCAGGCCCCGCGCGAACACGAAGATGGATTTCCCGGCGAAGAGCGCCATCTTCGCCTCGAGCTGAAACTGCTGGCCGATGTCGGCCTGGTGGGTTACCCCAATGCTGGCAAGTCCACTTTGATTTCCGTGATCTCGGCGGCACACCCGAAAATCGCCAACTATCCCTTTACCACGTTGGAACCAAATCTAGGGGTCGTCAACGCCGACGGGGGCACCGGTGGGCACGGCACCGAGCTGGGCCGTACTTTTGTCGTCGCCGATCTTCCCGGCCTCATCGAAGGCGCACACGAAGGAGCGGGCCTGGGCATCCGCTTCCTCCGCCACGTCGAACGCACGCGCCTTCTCGTCCATCTGATAGACACGAGCGACTCCAATGCCGACGATCCGGTGCATTCCTTCAAAGTCATCAATGGCGAGCTGGCAGCCTTCAGCGCGTTGCTCATCGAAAAACCCATGATCGTCGTTGCCACCAAGCTGGATGCCACGACCGATCGTGCGCGGCTCGAAGCTCTTCGTGATTCTTGCCAGCAGCGCAACCTGGAATTCCACTCCATTTCTGCGGCCGCGGGTGAGGGCGTGAAAGATCTGGTACGTTGCATCGCGGACGCCCTGGACAAGATTCCCCGCGCGGCTCGTGGTTCGTCTATCGAAACGTTGACTGCCGAGGGCCAGGACCAGCAAACGTTATTCGCGCCTAGGGAGCGCCCGAGGATGGCCACGAACAAAGAAGAAGATTCGTGAGAGAATTACGTATATCGTCCGCGGCCTTGATTCACTGTGGGCCGTCTTCTTGGGAGTCTCATTGACCACCGCGCAAGCGCACCGCACTGCTGCAAAGCACCATCCTCGCCGTATTGCGATTTTCGGCGGCTCCTTCGATCCCATCCACAACGGCCATCTTTCCGTCGCCCGGGCTGCCGACCGGCGCTTCAACTTCGACGAACTCCACCTCATCCCCGCGAGCCGGCCGCCGCACAAGCTGAAGCAACACCTGGCACCCTTCCCGCACCGGTTCGCTATGATTTCCCTTGCCAGTACCGAACACCCGCACTTCGTTCCTTCGCTCGCCGAAGCCGGCGAGGATTTCAGCGGCACGCAACTCCACTATTCGGTGGACACGGTGCGCTACTTTCGTCACCGCTACCACGGCCACGGCGATAGTCTCTTTTTCATCATCGGCGCCGATGCGTTCCTGGACATCCCCATGTGGAAGGAATACGAAACGCTGCTCGGCCTTTGCGATTTCATCATCGCCAATCGCCCGGGCATCCGCCCGGAAGCCCTGCGCCTGGTCATTCCGCCGGACTTGATGGCGCGGCCCGATGCAAAAAGAGAAGCCGAATATCCCTCCCAGGTCGTCGCGCACCTGCACAAGTCCACTATTTATCTGCTCGAAAATGTCTCC
>Ga0209234_1000101_pt1 | contig 21837 bp, 21 predicted proteins | sample GraSoi013_1_20cm_2_FD_185816 | JGI IMG/M metagenome (GOLD analysis project Ga0209234, IMG submission 185816) | Grasslands soil microbial communities from the Angelo Coastal Reserve, California, USA - Sample 08_20_2013_1_20cm (SPAdes) (version 2) | ecosystem: Environmental > Terrestrial > Soil >... | reverse complement strand
GCGCCGAGGTCGGCGCCAACGTTGAAGGTGTTGGCGGCCAGCAAACCGGCAATGGCGAGGCCGACCAGCCAGCCTGGGAACTTGCGCCGCAGGCTGATGCCCAGGCCGACGCCGGTTTGCAACGCGATTCGCGAGCACAACTCCTGGACCGCGCTCATGAGTGGAAACGTCAAGAGGGCCGTCCAGAGGAGCCCATAGCCGAAGTGGCTGCCGACCTGCGTGTAGGTGCCGATGCCGCTCGGATCGTCATCGCTCGCCCCGGTGATCAAGCCGGGTCCCAGTAGCTGGAGCCACCCAACGGGACCCTTGCGGCGCGCCTCGTCGAGCGTCGTCCGTCCGGCATCGGGCGTCCCCCCGGCGGCAAGGCCAGACGTCGTGCTGTCCTGTTTGGCCAGCTCCTCTCTAGAGGGTTCTGGGATTGGCCTGACCCGGGCTCGTAGTGGGTCCTGGATGTCGCTCGTGGGGCGCCGCTGCTGCCGAGCAGCTTTCCTGCTGAACACCTGGTTCCATATTACGATAGTGTGACAGCGGCGCTATAAGGACCGAAGTCGCGGCGCACGACTCGCCATACTGGAGGTCGCTGGTAACCATGCGGGGGTGGGCACCGTTGTAACAACCGGCCGCAGGGTCTGGCCAGCTGATACCGTCACTGCTAGGATGAGACCAAAATGTCACAGGGAGTAATCAAAATTGCGCTGGCGATGGCATTCGCCGCGCTCCTCCCCTCGTGCTTTGGTGCTCAGGTGAATACGCGCCCGATTGGGCCGGTGGCACTCGCCTACAACTTCCCCAAGGTCTCGCCCACCCCCGAACCGCAGCCTTCGGTCACGGTCGGCCAGGTCTCGACCAGCCAGGGAGCGGTGGAAGTTCGCGGCTACCACGAGCCGGGTGACTGGGCCCACCGGAACTACTGCGGAGCAGGCGCCACCCAGGTCCTCCTCTCGGCCTGGATGTCCGAAGTGCCGGACATCGAAACCGTCGCCCGCGCGTCAAAGCTGAATCCCAACCGCGGTGAGTACGGCGCCGACGCGACGAACGGCATCAACCACTTTCTCAACCCGATGGTGCTCCCCGTCCTTGGGCAGCCCCGCTACCAGGCCGCGCACGTCACGACGCTCGACGAGGTGCAGGCCCGGATCGTGCAGGACATCCTCGACCAGCAGGCGATCGTGAGCTTCGGCCATGGTGTGCCCGTCATGCTGCAAACCATGACGAAGACGATGCCGGGTTGGAACCACTGGAACGCCACCCACATGATCACGGTCTTTGCCTTCGACTTCAGCCACAACGACCCCGCGCTCGACACCATCACCTATGCCGAGACGCCCTCGCCGCTGGCGGGATATCGTGGACCGGACTTTCAGACGATTTCGGTGAAGGCGCTCTGGGTGGCGATGCAGGCCTACCTGCGCGAATTCCCCCAGGACCCGATGAACGTCATCAGCTGACCACTCGGCCGGCGGCCCGCCGCCTTGTTCTGTCCATAATTGAGCCATGGCGCAGCCAGCCGACCGTCTTGGGGATGCGGTTTCGATGGAGGCGCTGGTCCGGCATCAGCTGATCCTGCTCGGCGAAGATCCCTCGCGGGAAGGCCTGCGCGACACGCCGGAACGAGTCAAGGAGAGCCTCGAGTTCCTCACCCGCGGCTATCGCATGACCGTGGACGACGTCTTCGGGGATGCCACCTTTACGGAGACCTACAAGGACATGGTCGTGGTGAAGGACATCGAGATGTACTCGCTCTGCGAGCATCACCTGCTGCCGTTTTTCGGCCGGGTGCACATCGGCTACATCCCTAGCGGCCGGCTGGTCGGTCTCAGCAAGATGCCGCGCCTGGTGGAGCTCTACAGCCGACGCCTGCAGGTGCAAGAGCGGATGACGCGTCAGATCGCCGAGTGCCTCCAGAAATACCTCCAGCCGGTCGGCGTCGCCGTCGTGGTCGAGGCCGATCACCTCTGCATGAAGATGCGCGGGGTCGAAAAGCAAAACAGTCGGGTTTTCACCAGCTGTGTGTTGGGCATCTTTCAGGCCGATCCCAAGACCCGCGCCGAGTTCATGGGACTCATCAAGGGCGTCCCCAACATCTAAAGGGACAGCGCTGAATGCCGGCGAGCGGGCAGCTGTTCGTCGGAACATCGGGTTTCTCCTACACCGGGTGGCGCGGCAGCTTCTACCCGAAGGGCCTCAAGGCCACGGACATGCTCGGCTACTACGCCGGTCGGTTGAGGACGGTGGAGGTCAATACCACGTTCTATCGGACCCAGCCCGAAGACGTCGTCGCCGGTTGGGTGGCCGCGGTTCCGCCGGACTTTCGATTCGCCGTCAAGGCGCACCGGCGCATCACGCACAACCGGCGCATGCCCAACCTGGAGGAAGCGGTCCGCGTGCTGGCGCTCGAGGCTGCCGGCTTCGGTGAGCGGCTGGGTCCGCTGCTCTTCCAGTTTCCGCCAACCGCGCCATTCGACGAAAGCCGGCTTCCGCGGATCGTCCCGCTGCTGCCCGGCGGGTGGCGGGTGGCGTTCCAGTTTCGCCACCGATCCTGGCACACGCCCGAGGTCGCCAACCTGATCGAGCGGATGGGCGCAGCTCTGGTCCATGGCGATGGCGAGGCGGAGCCTGGTCCGCTTGGCCGCGGCGCCTTCATCTACCTGCGGTTGCGACGGGAGACGTACTCGCCGCAGCGGCTAACCGCGTGGAGCCGGCGAATCACGGGCTACCTGGAGGGCGGCCGAGACGTCTACGTCTATTTCAAGCATGAACGGCTTGGCCCCCTCTATGCGGAGCGGCTGGCCGTGCAGGTCCGAACATCTTTTCGAGCTCCTACCCAACCGGCGGTATAATCCGGGCAACTCAGCAAAGGAGGCATCAGCATGGCCCGGTCGATGTGGCGGGGCGCGATCAGTTTCGGGATGGTAGCCATCCCGATCCGCATGTACCTCGCCACCGAGGCACATAGCGCGGTCTCGTTCCGGCAGCTCTGCCCCCATTGCCAGCTGCCGATCAAGCAGCAACGGCATTGCCCCACCGACGACCACGTGGTGGCCTTCAATGAGGTACTGAAGGGATACGAGGTCGGAAAGAACCAGTTCGTCATCATCGCCGAAGAAGACCTCGATAAGTTGCCGCTGAAGACCACCAAGACGATCGACATCGTCGAGTTCGTCGAGCGCAACGAGGTTCCGCTCGGTTTGTACGTCAAGAGCGCGTATTACCTGGAGCCGGAGGACGTCGGGGTCAAACCGTTCTTCCTCTTGAAGCGGGCGCTGGAAGATACCAATAAGGTAGCCGTCGCGAAGATCGCCCTGCGCGATCGTGAGCATCTGTCCCTGATCCAGGTCGAAGGCAGCACGTTACTCTGCAACACCCTCAACTGGCCCGACGAGATCCGCTCGACCGAGGAGCTCAATCTGCCGCAGAACGTCAAGATCAGTGACAAGGAAGTCGCGATGGCGACTTCCCTGATCGACAACCTGACCGACAGCTTTCAGCCAGAGCGTTACACCGACGACTACAAGGCGGCGTTCCAGCAGATCGTCGACCAGAAGATGAAGGGGCTGCAGGTGATGACGCCGGCTGCCGCCCCCGAACCCCGCGTCATGGACCTGATGGCCGCGCTGAAGGCATCGGTCGAGGCAACCAAGCAAGGCAAGAAGCCGGCCGCCCGGCCGGCACCATCGAAAGCCGCAAAGGTCAAGGTGGCCGCCAAAACCTCGGCGGCCCGCCCCGCGGCCCGGCGTCGCACGGCATAGCATCTCGTAGTACATTCCGGCTAGCATGCCGTCTCGTCCGCAAACGGTTGAGCTCGACCTGCCCTTCGAGCGGGCCCTGCCCGACCGCCTGCGGCCGATGCTTCCCATGGCCGCGGCCGCACCATTCGATTCGGCGGACTATGCCTTCGACGTCGCCTGGGACGGTGTGCGCGCGCTGGCGTCCGTCGACCGTGGCCGGGTCGGCATCTGGGGCCGAACCCTGCTGGACCTGACCGGACGATACCCCGAGGTGCAGGTGCTGGCCGACCTGCTTCCCCCGGAAACCATTGTTGACGGCGAACTGATTGTGACCGATCCGGAGGGTCGACCGGATTCGGTTGCGCTGGCGAGACGCCAGCAGGCAGCACGCCCCGAGGCGGTGGCCCGCGTGGCAGCCGCCCATCCGGTCACGTACGTCGTCCACGACCTCCTTTACCTGCGCGGCCGGTCCTGGCTGAAAGAGCCGCTCGTACGCCGGCGCCCCCGCCTGAACGATCTGCTTCAGTCTTCTGGGCGAATCTATGTGGTGGAACCGGTCGCCGACGATGGGCTGGCATTTTTCGACGCCGCGCGAGAGAAGGGCCTTGAAGGGGTGATCGCCAAACGGTTCGACAGTCCCTACCGGGCGGGCCAGCGCCACCCGGACTGGTTGCTGATCGAGGCGGTCCGCCACCAGGATTTCGTTGTCATCGGTTTCATTCCTGAGGCCGGCGATCGCCTGCTCGAGGCGCTGATCGTGGCGACCTACGATGGGCGAACCCTCCACCCAGCTGGTCGGGTGGTGGGCGGCTTCGACAATGCCACCTCTTCAGCCCTGCGCAAGGCGCTGGACGGTCTGGCCGGTGGGAGCGCCCCGGACGATCCACGGTGGATGGACGACCGGATCTGCTGGGTCCAGCCCAAAATCGTGGTCGCTGTGAAATTCAGTGAGTGGGATCTCAAGGGACAGTTACGCTTTCCGATCTTCAGCGGGCTTCGGCCCGAAGTCGCGCCCGAGGAATGCGCACGCACAACGATGGTCGAGCCCCCGCTGCGGTCGAGACCGCGGCTCGTCGAGATTCAGCTTCCGCGCCTCCCGTTTTAGAGCCGGAATCCACCGAACCGAACTCGCATCTTGGGCGTGGGACGAGCGATCCGTTCGTTCGCTCCTGCGCGCCTCACTTACGCACCGACGGGTGCGCTCGCTTCGGTGCTCGTCGCCGCCTTCGGCTCATCTCGTCCCACATCCCAATCTGCGTCGTCCGGCCGGTGGATCCCGGCTCGCAGCCCGTAAAGTAGGGACGTGTCGATCGCGGACAAGGTGGAGGTGCGCCTGCGCGTCAATGGCGAAGACACCGCGATCATGGTGCTGCCCTATAAGACCCTGCTCGAGGTCCTTCGCGAAGATCTGGGTCTGACCGGCACCAAGCACGGGTGCGAGCTGGGCGAGTGCTCGACCTGCGGCGTGCTGGTCGACGGGAAACCGTTCCTATCGTGCCTGGCCATGCCACTCGATCTGGAAGGCCGCGAGGTCACGACCATCGAAGGAATGGCGCGAGGCCGCGAACCGCATCCGCTTCAGGTCGCCTTCGCCGAGCTCGGTGCCGCCCAGTGCGGCTACTGCACGCCGGCCATGCTGCTGACCGCCAAGGCGCTCCTCGACCGTGAGCCCCGACCCTCGCGGGAGATGATCAAGCAGGCGCTTTCCGGCGTCCTCTGCCGCTGCACCGGGTACCTCAAGATCTTCGAGGCGGTCGAGCTGGCGGCGTCGAGGGGCAGCGATGGCTGAGGCATTTTCCGTCGTAGGCAAGTCGCTGACCAAACCCGACGCCTACGCCAAAGTCAGCGGCCAGACAAAGTTCGCCGACGACCTGTCCCTGCCGCGAATGCTGTTCGGCCGGATCCTGCGTAGTCCGTATCCCCACGCCCGTGTTTTGCGCGTCGATACAAGCGCAGCGCGAGAACTTCCCGGAGTGCTGGCCGTCCTCACCGGAGATGACCTACCGGTAAAGTTCGGTATCCTCCCGGTCAGCCAGGACGAGGAGGCGCTCGCCCGCGAGAAAGTTCGGTACGTGGGCGATCCGATCGCGGCCGTGGCCGCCACTGACGAGTGGATCGCCGACGAGGCGCTTGGCTTGATCGACGTGCAGTTTACGGAGCTGCCGCATGCGATGTCGATCCAGGAGGCGCTTGCGGCCCAAGGCGAGCCGATCCACGGCAGCTCGAACGTGCACAAGGCCGTGGCCCTGGAGTTCGGCGACACCGACGCCGCCATGCGTGTCGCTGAGTACGTTCGAGAAGACACGGTGTTCTTCGAAGGCAACACACATCTCCCGATGGAGCAGCACGCCGCGGTCGCCCAGTATGCCGCTGACGGCAAGCTCACGCTCTGGACTTCGTCGCAGACCCCGCACTACGTGCATCGCGCGCTGGGCAAGGTACTCGAGCTGCCGATGAGTCGCATCCGCGTGATCGCCACCCCCAACGGGGGAGGATTCGGCGGGAAGAGCGACATCTTCTCGCACGAGCTCGTCGCCGCCAAGTTCGCCATGGCGACCGGGCGCCCCGTCAAGATCACCCTTACCCGTGAGGAGGTTTTCTACGCCCATCGAGGCCGCCACCCGGTGCTAATGAAGGTCAAGACAGGGTTCACACGCGGCGGTCGGATTACCGCCATGCAATTTCAGAGCTTCCTCGATGGCGGCGGCTACGGCAGCTACGGCGTCGCAAGTACCTACTACACGGGCGCCCTGCAGGCGACCACCTACGCCATCCCCCGATACCGGTTCGAAGCCGTGCGGCTCTTCACCAACAAGCCGCCCTGCGGCCCGAAGCGCGGGCACGGCACACCGCAGCCGCGGTTTGCGCTGGAGATCCATTTCGACAAAGCCGCTGAAGAGCTCGGGGTCGATCCGGTCGAGCTGCGCCGGCGCAACCTGCCGGCACCCGACTCGCGCACCGTCAACTGGCTGCGAATCACGAGCTGCGGGCTTGAGGACTGTATTAATAAGGTTGTCGACGGCTCCGGCTTTCTCCGGCGCCGAACCTCGATGCCGAAGGGGCGTGGCCTCGGCTTTGCCGTCAGTTCCTACCTGAGCGGCGCGGGCACCGCCATCTATTGGAACGACATGCCCCACTCCGAGGTCCAGCTCAAGCTCGACCGAAATGGCGGTGTCCTTCTGCTCTGTGGGGCGATCGACATCGGCCAGGGGTCGGACCACATCCTGGCGGCGATCGTGGCCGAAGTCCTCGGGGTTGCCCTCGACGACATCCAGCTGAGCACGGGAGACACCGACCTCACGCCGATCGATCTCGGCAGCTACTCCTCGCGGGTGACGTTCATGGCCGGCAATGCCGCGAAGGCCGCTGCGGAAAGCGTGCGCGACCGGCTCTTCCGGGCTGTTGCCAACGCCCTGCATTGCGACGCCGCTGACCTCACGGCGCGCGACCACCGGATCTACCGCAGCGACCGGCCTGCCGATGGGCTGACCTTCGCCCAGGCCGTGCAGCGCGCCGAGGCGCAAGGCGGGGTGGTAACCGGCAGCGGCAGCTATACGCCCCCCAATCTCGCCGGACCGTACAAGGGATCCGGGGTCGGTCCCAGCCCAGCGTATTCGTACTCGGCGGCGGTGGTCGAGGTCGACTGCGACCTCAAGACTGGTGAAGTCAAGGTCCCCGAGGTCTGGATCGCTCACGATGTCGGCCGCGCCATCAACCCCATGCTGGTCATCGGCCAGGTGGAGGGCAGCGTCTACATGGCCCTGGGGGAGGCATTGATGGAAGAGCAGACGTTCCGCCTCGGATTGCACAAGTTCCCTTCATTGCTCGAGTACAAGAGCCCGACCGCGCTGGAGGCGCCGGTCATGCACACCTACCTGGTTGAGACCATCGATCGCGAGGGGCCGTTTGGCGCGAAGGAGGCGGGGCAGGGACCGCTGCTGCCGGTGATCCCGGCGGTGGCCAACGCCGTGTACGACGCGCTGCGCATTCGCATCGATGAGATCCCGATCACGCCGGAAAAGGTGCTAAAAGCCCTGAACGAGCGGGACAAGCGCGTCGGGCCGAAATCAGTGCCGACCTTCAGCTTTCCGCCCTTGATCAAGGCCGAAGTCCCGGAAGAGTGGAAGGGTAAGTAGGTGTTGCGGCTGCCGCGCCTGCGCTACCTGCGACCGAGATCGGTGGAGGAGGCGTCGGCCATGGCGTCGTCCAATCCCGGGTCGATGTTTATCGCAGGCGGGACGGACCTGGTGCCGAATCTGAAGCGCCGGCAATTCGATGTGCCCGCGCTGATCAGCCTGAACGCGCTTCCTGGCATGCGGTTGATCGACGGCGACGGCGAACGCGGGGTGACCATCGGGGCCGGGGTGACCCTCGATGAGCTGGCTCACCATCCCGCGCTCGACGGCGCGTATCGCGCGCTCGCCCAGGCGTGCGACCAGGTGTCCACCCCGCAGGTCCGCTGTATGGGAACCCTCGGCGGCAACCTGCTCGTCGACCCGCGCTGCAACTACTACAACCAGACCTATAGCTGGAGGAAAGCCGCCGGCTTCTGCCTCAAGAAAGATGGCGACATCTGTCTCGTGGCGCGCAGCTCGCCCCGCTGCTGGGCGGTCTCATCGTCGGACAGCGCGCCGGTTGCGCTTGCCCTCGACGCCACCGTCACCTTGCACGGCGTCGGCGGCGACCGTCGGGTTCGCGCCCACGAACTCTACAAGGATGACGGCATCGACTACACGACCAAGCGCGCCGATGAGGTGATCGTCTCTGTGGAGGTTCCGGGGTCGGAAGCACGGATGACCAGCGCGTACTGGAAGCTGCGTCGCCGGCCGGCATTCGACTTCCCGATCCTCGGAGTGGCGGTCGCGCTCAGCTGGGACGATGGGATGGTGCGGGCGGCCCGCGGTGCGCTCGGCGCGGTCGGGTCACGCCCCGTCGAGATCACGGCTTTTCTCGCGCCACTCAATGGGAGGCGTCCCGATGACGCGTTGATTGCCGAGGTGGCCGATGCGGCTGATAAACCGGCGCGGCCCCTGGATAACACCGACCTGAGCCACTACTGGCGCAAGCGGATGACCCGGGTTTACATCGAGCGCGCCCTGCGCGAGGCCTGCGGCGTCGATCCCCTGGCCGGCCGACTGAGCGCCCAGGTCAAGGCGGCCGCGATTTGACGCTCCGTCCAAGCCGTGAGTCAAGGGTGACTGCTCCGTTATAAGGGTGGAGTGAAGCGGCTTCCGGCGATCCTGATCTCGGCGGCGGTGCTGACGGCATGTGGAACCGCGGCCGGCTCGACCGGCTCGACCAACATGCGCGAGTCGGCGAACGCTGGCGCCGTCCAGGCCATCCAGGCCGCGAACGCCGATTCGGAGGTCAATCGCGTCAACCCCCCGATTACCAAGGGTGCCCGTCCGTCACCAGCTAGCGTTGCACGTCCGGGGACGGTAACGCCGAACGTGGTCCAGCCGGTCGCTCCTCCCGATCGTTGTACGGACGGCTCCGGAGCGGGCGGAGTCAGCCCTCGCGGTACCTCCACCTCGGGCAAGCAGTTTCCCCTTCCGCTCTGTCTGCCCGAGTAGGCCCTGTTCGGCCGGGCTGGCCTCGACCTCGCCCTTACGGAGGCATGCAGCCGGGCGGCAAGGCATTCGCCGAGACGCCAGCCGTGCAACGGTCCGTTGAGGCCGGCGTCTGGAGCGGCGTGCTGGTTGAGGCCGGCGCCGAGCTCGGCGGATTGATGCCACCAGGCGCCACCCGGCCGCAGGACGCGAGGATCCAGGCGAATGCAAACAGGATCAGGATCGGTCTGAACAGAGAGCCTCCCGCCGAGGAGGCTCTCTGTTTTTCGAGTCGGGTCAGGAACAACCGGCCGTAGGATCTAGTGGTTTCCGATCCCCCTCTCCTGGATGTCGCCGGGACACGGCGCGACCAGGAAGACATCACTATCGCTCGCGTTGCCCTTCGAGCCACGGCCACCATTCTCGGAGTTGTACTTCTGGAAGAACGCGTCCGACTGCTCACAGATGGGGTTGCGTCCAGGCTGGAAGGAGGTCGGGGCGCCGGAACCGCGTCCGTTCCGGGCGTCGGTCCAGACTGCCATCGCCTGGTTGCCGTCGCTGTCGCCGTTGACGGTCGGACCGGAGGTGTTGCCGCTGTAGTCGCCGGCGAAGATCCCGGCCCGGAACGAGTAGTCGAAATTCGTCCCGAGGTCGGAGATCTGGAAGTTGCGGAACGGCAAGGTTGCCGAATTCTGGCCGTTGCCGGGGATGGGGCCGGCGCCTGGATTGAAACCAGTCGCCACTGTGGGATTCACCACCGCTTCGGGCGCGACGCACTGGGAGGCGCCACTTGGGACGGGACCAGTCGTGGTCTGGCTGACGGTCTGCGTCTGGGTGATCTTGCATTGCGCGCCCCAGTACCAGACGAGGTAGTTCCCGACTTCGGTCTTGCTTGTCGGCCAGGCACCACCCGCGACCGGCGAATCGGTGTCAAGCCGTCGGTCATGGAAGGTCACATTTAGCACGCCGTCGTTGGTGATCGTGACGAACGGGAAGAACTGGTCCGCTCCGAAGTTCTGTTCGACGCAATTCGCTGCATTACCACGGATGCTTTCGGGTAGACGCCCGCAATCGCGGTTTGCCGGCGTATCGGAGCGGTCGTTGTTCACCCGGCTAGGTCCGATCCAGGTGCTCCCGCCATCGGTCGACTTGTACAGGAAGATGTCGGTGTTCGAGTCGCGGATCGTGCCGTTACGGTTGTCGGCCAGCACGACGTAGACGTCGTTCGCGAATTCCCCGCCGCGCTTATCGGCGACTATCGAGTTGAAGATGGGGTCGTAACGGAAGCAGCTGTTCGTCGGGACCGCCCTGGTCGAACCCTGGCCGCGGGCCGTGCAGTCGGCGCGACCGTTGACGCCGCGGGGGAAGTTGACGTCGTAGAGCGTGTCGACGCGCGAGGGTGGCGAGAAGGTCTGGCCGCCGTCTGTTGAGGTTACGACCAGGTACTGGTCCTCGTCGATGGTGTCGCCGTTGATGAAGCCGACCCACAGTTGACCCGTCGTTGGGTTCACCGTCGGCTGCGAGCCCTGGCTGTCGCGACAGTTGCCTCCGAAGAAGAAGCAGAACGGGCCGCTGCCGGCGATGTATCGAGCCGCCGACCACGACCGGGCTTGGTCATCCGAGTAGCTCAAGAAGATCTGGGCGCTACCGGCGCCGGAGAACAGCGAGTACGTCACGTACAGCCGGTCAGTGCCCACCGTCCCCTCGGCACACGCCGTCGGGGTGTGTGTGAATGGGGTGAAGCAGGTCGCCGCAACACCCGCCGGCCGTGGGCCCGCCGTGATCCATTCCTTGTCGAAGGCCGGCACGCTTCCATTTAGCGTGCTGTCGTTGTCCTGAATGAAACCGACAGTGCCGTCTCCTGGCTGCCGCACGTCCCCGGCCCCGCCGCAGACGCCGTGCTCCTGCGCCGGCGGTCCGATTGGCCCGATCGCGACGCACGGTCGGGTCCAGGTGAAGCCGCCGTTGGTCGACCGGTTGACCCAGACGCCGCTGGTGTCGTCGGTCCGGTTGAAGTTGATCTGGGCGTAGTAGGCAACGCCACCCCGATCGAAGAGCGTGACGGGGTCGCCGCCGCCGTCCAGGTTGTCGCCGCTCGGCAGCGATGGGAACGGCGTGATCCCGTCGTACCAGTGGGCGCCGCCGTCGGTCGTGGCGTAGAAGCCCGACGTACCCCAGCCCATTCGGTAGTCATTGGCGCCGGCCAGGTAGTTTCTCGGGGCCTTCGGATTCTGATCGACCGCTGTCTCATCCTGCGGGAAGCAGGCGAAGTCCTGGTTCAGCCGTTGGTCGTTTCCGGAACTCTTTTGCTCGGCTCGGTCCCCACTACGCTTGTCAAGCGGATGAGCCCGATCGCCGGATAATCCGGCTTGAGGACACTCGGTGACATTGGTGCCACCGCTGACGTCTCTGAAGTCCAGGGCCCCGGAGACCAGCTGGTCCCCTTGGTCATCGAAAAAGGGTGGGTTGACCGCATAGGCGGAGCCACCAGTGAGGACGAAACTGGCGATTGCCGCAACTGCCGCGAGGATGCCAAGGCGTCGTTTGGCCGCGAGGCTTCGAACCCCAACCTTCATGTCTCTCCCTTCCCCTATCGAGGAATTAACCGACAGCCCAGTCCGCTTTGCCGAAAGTATATGCGCGACTACCGGGGGATTTCAACGGTTTGCCTTGCGAGGCTTAGCCGGCGCTCTCCATCCGCGTTTCCTGCTTGCGTGCCAGGGACTCCGCATCGTTGAGGCTGAGCTCGCCATCGAAGCCCTCGATCAGGACGGAGGCCGTCGCGTTCCGGTAGCGCCAGGCGATCCGGTAAAAGCGAAGGGGGCGACTCCCCGGCTGGGTAAACGTGATGCCGACGGCCTCGTCCCCGATACCGGAAACCGCCACGGTCTTGAGCTCACTGCCGCTCGTTCGCGAGAACAGCACGCGATAGGCGGCGAGGTCCGACCTGGCGCCGCCCGAATCCTTGAACAGGTCGGCGCGCGATTCGATCACCAGGGGGCCCTGGGTCTGGCCGGAATCATCCCGGCGCAGCCGAGCGATCCAGCCACCTTCCCGTCCGTCGCGCGAGGCGTCGGAGCGGACCGTGCCCTGGTTATCCAGCCGCACCTGCGCACCGTTGTAGAACTCGGAGAAGCCCGACGGCATGTCCTTCTGGCTCAGGACCAGGGTGCTGAGTTTGTCTTTCGGAATGGCGGATTGGCTGTCACAGCCAGCCAGGAGAACGGCAGCCAGCGCCATTAGGGCAACGCCGTGCAGGGGACGGCCAGGGCATCTCATCGTCCGACCGAATTATCGGTTGTGTGCATCCGGCGAAGCCGAGCCGAGCGGAGGGCTCCCGTAAGCTTGAGGCGTGGCGCTCGCGTATGGCCTGGGGGCGCGGGTGCGCCGTCGTGAGGACCCTCGACTGATCACGGGCGCCGGCACCTACGTCGATGACCTCCGCCCGCCGGGCCTCTGCCACCTGGTTTTCGTGCGCAGCTACCTCCCGCACGCCACCATCAAAGCGGTCGACGTGGCCGACGCTCGATCCGCGCCCGGGGTAATCGACGTGATCACCGCCGCCGAATTGAGGGATGCGCCGGCCTTCCCGGCAAGCGGACCGAAGGGGAGCCGGCTCCCGCAACGTCCCCTTCTCAACAGTGACCAGGCGTGCTTCAGCGGCGACCTGATCGCTTTCATCGTCGCGGAAACCCGCGAGGAGGCCCGCGATGCGGCCGATCGAGTCGTGGTCGAGCTCGACCCCCGACCGTCCGTCACCGATCCGATAGCGGCGGCCGCCGCTGACGCCCCAATCGTCCATGACAGCCTGGGCACGAATGTCGCCGACGAGTCGACCCGGATCTGGGGCGATGTCGAGGCGGCGTTTACGGGTGCCCACCGCGTCGTGCGCGCTCGCATTCGCAACCAGCGGCTGGCCGGCGTCCCCATCGAGCCGCGCGGCGTGCTCGCCATCGCCAACCGCTGGGAGCCTTCGGTCACGGTCTGGTCGGCGACCCAGATTCCTCATGGTGTGCGTGACGAGCTGGCGACCTTCCTCGACCTACCCCAGTCCGCGGTGCGGGTGATCGCTCCCGAAGTCGGCGGCGGCTTCGGCGCAAAACTGTCGGTCTATCCCGAAGAACTCCTTACGGCATGGGCCGCACTGCGATTGGCCCGTCCGGTGAAATGGGTCGAAGAGCGCAGCGAACACCTGCAGGCCACCACCCACGGGCGAGACCAGATCCACGATGCGGAACTGGCGGTGAATGCGGATGGAACCCTGCGCGGCCTCAAGGTGCGGCTGACCGCCGACCTCGGCGCCTACCCGATGGGCGTCGGACTTCCCCGGCTGACCCGTCGCCTCCTGAGTGGTTGCTACCGGATGCCGGCACTGCAGGTGGACATTCGGAGCGTGTACACGAACAAGACCCCCATCGCCGCCTATCGGGGAGCCGGCCGGCCGGAGGCGATCTTCCTGATCGAGCGGATGATCGATCTCGCGGCACGCGAGCTTGGCATCGACCCCGCGGAGATGCGACGGCGCAACCTGCTGCCCGCCTTCGACGAACCGACCGCGAGTATCAGCGGCGAGCTGTACGACAGCGGCAATTACGCCGTTGCCCTCGAGCGCGCACTGTCGGTCGCCGGCTACGAGCAGCTCCGCGCCGAGCAGCAGCAGGCGCGCCAGGCTGGCCGGCTGATGGGCATCGGCATTGCATCGTATGTCGAGATGGCCGGCTTTGGGCCGGATGGGGACTTGTTCGAAAGCGCGACGGTGCGGGCCAACGCCGATGGGACCGTCACCGTCGTGACCGGCACCTCTCCCCATGGTCAGGGCCACGAAACGGCGTGGGCGCAGCTGGTTGCCGGCGAGCTCGGTATCGCCATGGATCGGGTCGTTGTCCGGCATGGCGACACCGCGACCGTCCCGGTCGGCCTCGGCACCTTCGGGAGCCGAAGCGCGGCCGTTGGCGGAACGGCGGTGCACCTGGCCGCCGGCGAGGTTGCCGAAAAGGCGCGCCGGCTGGCGGCCCACTTGCTCGAGGCGGCGCCGGCGGACATCGTAGTGTCGGATGGACAGTGGCGGGTGCGCGGCGTTCCGGGCCGGGGTGTGACGTTTGTGGAGATCGCGAAGACTGCCTACGGCGGCGCGCGGCCCAAGGACATCGAGGCCGGCCTCGAGTCGACCCGGTTCTTTCAGCCGCCTGGGATGGTCTTCCCGTTTGGAGCGCACGTCGCCGTGGTTGAGGTCGATCCAGAAACGGGGGCGGTTGGATTGCGCCGGTACATCTCGGTCGACGACTGTGGCCGGGTTCTCAACCCCCTCCTCGTGGAGGGTCAGGTGCACGGTGGCCTGGCGCAGGGTATCGCGCAGGCCCTCTACGAAGAGATCTCCTATGGCGACGATGGGTCGCTGCTCAGCGGTAACCTGACAACCTACATGATTCCGACCGCCCCGGACCTGCCGAGCTTTGTGCTCGACCGTACGATCACGCCCAGCCCCATCAACGCGCTTGGTGTCAAGGGCGTGGGTGAGAGCGCCACGATCGGCTCGACGCCGGCCGTCGTCAACGCCGTGGTCGATGCGCTCAGCCCCCTGGGCGTCACCGAAATCGATCCACCCTGTACCCCGCAAAAGGTGTGGCAGGCCATGGAAGGTGCCGGGGGCCATCGGTCCGGATGAGGCTGTGCAGCTACTCGGTCGAGCCCGGCCCACCCCGGCTCGGCGCCGACTGCGGGCGCGCGGTGCTCGACCTGGCCCGCTATTCGCATCTGCATGACGGCTTGCGTCTGCCGTCGGACATGCTGGGCTTGCTCGACGCCGGGGCAGCGGCCTGGCGCCACGCGGCAGACCTGTGCCGCCGCTTCTCGTCGGAACTTGAAAGCCATGACCTGGCGCAGGACGCGGAGGCCGGCCTCGCCTATGCATCAGATCGGATCCGCTGGCACGCGCCAATTCCGCGGCCGCGCAAGGACGTCGTTTGCCTCGGTCAAAACTTTGCGGCCCACGCCGCGGAATCCGGCAGCCCTCCACCGCCGGCGCCGATTTACTTCACAAAGCCGCCCACCACCATCATCGGACCCGGTGAGGCCATCCCTTATCCGCAGGGGCTGACCACGCGGCTCGACTGGGAAGTCGAGCTGGGCGTCATCATCGGAATCGGGGGCCGGGACATTCCTGAAGTGCGAGCCCTTGATCACGTCTTCGGCTACACCGTCGTCAACGACATCTCCGCGCGCGAGTTGCAGTTCCGCACCTCCCAGTGGTTCAAGGGGAAGAGCCTGGATGGCAGCTGCCCGATGGGCCCGGTGATCATCACCGCCGACGAGATCCCGGATCCGCAACGACTGCGGCTCCGGTTGTCGGTGAATGGCACGGCCAAGCAAGATAGCAACACCAGCGACATGATCTTCTCTGTGGCGCGGATCGTCGCCGACCTCTCCGCGGGAATGACGCTCGAGCCGGGGGATTGCATCTCAACCGGGACGCCGCAGGGCGTTGGCGACGGTCGCAAACCGCCCGAATACCTGCACCCCGGCGACGTGGTCGAAGCCGAGGTCGAGCGAATCGGCGTGCTGCGCAACCCGGTGCGGTAGCGGGGACCTTAGGGCTGGAGCTTCCAGCCCTTGAGCAGGTCGATCGCGGGATAGGCGGTCAGGTCGTACTGCACCGGCGTGATCGAGACATACCCATCGCTCACTTTGGCCGCGTCCGCCTCATTCTTTGGTTCCTGTAAACGAAACTGGCCGTCCAGCCAGTAGTACGTTTGATTTCGAGGATCCGTCCGCTTCTCGAAGCGTTCCTCGACACGCGACTCACCCTGCTGCGTGATGGCCACGCCCTTGATCTTGTCCTCCGGAATGTTTGGGACGTTGACATTGAGAAGGGTTTTGTCAGGCAGGCCTTTCGCCAGCACGGCGATGGCCAGTTTTCGCGTAAAGCGTGCCGCATAGCTGAAGTCGGGATGGGTAAAAGTCGCCAGCGAGACGGCGATCGATGGGATACCCAGGATGCGGGCCTCGGTGGCCGCGCTCACCGTGCCGGAGTAGATGACGTTGGTCCCCGTGTTCGCTCCGAGATTGATACCCGAGACGACCAGGTCCGGCGGCCTCGGCAGGATGGCCTTGACCGCGATCTTCACGCAGTCGGCCGGCATGCCGTTCACGCCGTAACCGAACCGCACATTGCGCCGCACCACCTCCTTAGTGCGGAGCGGAAGCAGCAACGTGATGGCGTGCCCGACGGCGCTGCGCTCCGCGTCGGGAGCGACCACTTCCACCTCGCCGATCTTGCGCAGCTCCTGCCATGCGGCAAGGATGCCCTGGGCATAGATCCCGTCGTCATTGGTCAGCAGGATCAGCGGTTTTGCCACGACTCCGCCATCAATGATGCGCCTTCGATGCCCCTTTCCCAGTCCTATACTGGACCGGGCGACGATGGAAGATCCCATCCTGGAGTTCCTGCGGTCCCAGGCTCGAAACTATCGCTGCCGGGTGTGCGGCAGCAACCACAAGGGCTCGCAGCTGCGCAAGATCGGCAACCACAACAACAAATTGATCGTCCAGGTGACCTGCGGCCGTTGCCGTGATTCTTTTTTCCTGCATGTTGAGTTCGCCGGCTCAATCGTGAACGCCGTCGAAGAGGTTACCCGGGTGGCGGCCCCCTCGCCCCGCGATACTGACGAGATCGATGGCGATCCGCTCACCCATGACGAGGTGCTCGACGCCCATCAGCGGCTGCAGGCCTTTCAGGGAAAGCTGACCGACCTGCTCAACGAGGGCAGTTAGTCGAGGCTGCGGTAGCCGCTCCGGTAATAGATGAGGGGCTCCTCCTCCGTGACCACCTCGAGTGCCACCACCTTGCCAACCATGATCGTATGGTCGCCCGCCTCGTGGGTCCCGTGCACGGTCGCCTCGAGATACCCGGATGCCTCACTCAGGATGGGGGAGCCGGTGACCCCGAGCCGGTAACCGCCCTCCCGGAACTCTGGGGCCGCCAGCCGGACGTTGTCGGCAAAGAAGCGCGCCGTGCTCTCGCTCCGCTGGCCGAGGAAGTTGATGGCGAAGGCGCGGCTGCGCGCCACGAGCTCGTGCATCACGGTCGAGCGCTCGACGCTGACCATGATCAGAAGGGGCTCCAGCGATACCGACGCGAAGGCGCTGACCGTCATCCCGTGCATGCGCTCGCCGGCCGTAGTGGTCATCACCGTGACCCCGGTGGCGAAGTGCCCTACCGTGTAGCGAAACGATGCGCCGTCGAGCGGCAGGGTCACGCGCAAGCCCCCCGCGTCTGGTGCACGCGCAAAGGTTACGAGAACGTGGCCCCGGGGGCGGGCCTTCACGCTATACTTTGAATGTCCGACTAGTCCAGTCGGAGATCTATGAGATTCTCCACCCGTTCCGAATACGGAATCCGCGTGATGGTGCGGATGGGCCGGGGCTATGGCAACGGCCCGCTGCCGCTGGCTGAGCTCGCCGAGCAGGAAGGGCTCCCGCTCTCCTATCTCGAGCAGATCGCCGGCCAGCTTCGCCGGGCAGGGTTGATCACCAGCCGGATGGGCGTCAAGGGCGGCTACGCGCTTGCCCGCCGGCCGGACGCGATCTCGATGGCGGACATCGTCCGCAGCCTGGAGGGGTCGCTGGCGCCGGTGAGCTGCCTGGCTGAGGGTGGGGGACCTGGCGAATGTACGCACGCCGACACCCCCTGCTCCGCGCACGCCTTCTGGGAGAAACTGCAGGGGAGCATCACGTCGACCCTGGAGTCGGTCTCCGTCGCCGACCTCATGAAGGAGGCCCAACCGGCGTGATCCAGACCCGGGCGCTGAACGCCGAAGCCGCGCGCGCCGACTTCCCCATCCTGGGACGGCGCGTGAACGGCAAGCCGCTCATTTATCTGGATAGCGCGGCGACCTCGCAGAAGCCCGCCGTTGTCATCGACACCATGGACGACTACTACCGACGCTACAACGCGAATCCGCACCGCGGCGTCTACGCCATCAGTGAGGAGGCGACCGCCGCCTACGAGTCGGCCCGGCAGCGGGTGGCGACATTCATCAACGCCGCCTCGCCCAAGGAAGTGATCTTCACCCGAAACACGACCGAGGCGATCAACCTGGTGCGCTACAGCTGGGGCAGGGCAAACATCCGACCGGGCGCACGCATCCTGCTGACCGAGATGGAGCACCACAGCAATCTGGTGCCCTGGCAGCTCCTGGCCCAGGAGGTCCAGGCGACGCTCAGCTTCCTCCGCATCGATGATGACGGGCTGCTCGAGCTCGAACAGCTGGATCGGCAGCTCGAGGGCGTGCAGCTGCTGGCCATCACTCACCAGTCGAACACGCTGGGAACAATCAATCCGATTAAGGCGGTGGCCGAGGCCGCGCACCGGGCCGGCGCGTTGGTGCTGGTCGATGGCGCCCAGGCGGTGCCGCACATGCCGGTCGACGTTCAGGATCTCGGCGTCGACTTCTACGCCTTCAGTGGGCACAAGATGTGCGGCCCAACCGGCATCGGCGTGCTCTGGGCCCGGCGATCGCTGCTCGAATCGATGCCCCCGTTCCTCGGTGGGGGCGACATGATCAAGCGGGTCCGACTCAACGAGGCGACCTGGAACGACCTCCCCTGGAAGTTCGAGGCCGGCACCCCGAGCGTTGCCGAGGGCATCGGCCTCGGCGCGGCCGTCGACTACCTCACCCAGTTCGGCATGGACCGGGTTCGCTCCCACGAGCGGACGCTGGTCGACTATGCGCTGGAGAAGCTGCAGGAGGTTCCCGGCATCACCCTCTACGGCCCGCGTGACTCCGAGCTCCATGGGGGCGCGATTTCGTTCACGCTTGCCAACATCCATCCGCACGATCTCGCCACCCTCGTCGACCGCGAGGGGATCGCGGTCCGCGCAGGTCACCATTGCACCCAGCCGCTGATGGACCGCCTGGGGGTTGCGGCGACGACCCGGGCGAGCTTCTACATCTACAACCGCGTCGACGAGATCGACCAGCTGGTCAGCGGAATTCAAAAGGCACAAAAGGTGTTCGCATAACCATGAGTGACGATCTCTACCGGGAGCAGATCCTCGAGCATTACAAGAACCCGCACCATTTCGGGGAGCTGCCCGATGCCGACATCACCCAGGAGGGCGATAACCCCCTCTGCGGCGATGTCATCACCTTCTACCTCAAGCTCGACGACGGGCGTCTTGGCGATGTCCGCTTCCGGGGTCGAGGCTGTGCGATCAGCCAGGCGTCAGCCTCGATGCTGACCGATCTGATCGTGGGGAAGCCGCTGCAGGAGTTGAAGACCTTCCCGACCAAGGACCTCCTCGATGAGCTCGGCATCCAGATCAGCCCGGCCCGGATGAAGTGCGCAACGCTCTCGGTCAATACGCTGCGGGTTGCGCTCAATGGCGACGTGCCAGAGGAGGACTGAGTTGGCTTTGAATTCGGGATCCGCGGGTAAACTGACAGGGGCAATGCCAGATTTCGAGATCAAGGATTTGCGCGTGAGCGTCGAGGGCCGCGAGATCCTGAAGGGCGTTTCACTCGCCGTCAACAAGGGCGAGGTGCATGCCGTCATGGGTCCGAACGGCTCCGGCAAGAGCACGCTCTCGCACACCCTGATGGGTCACCCGAACTACAAGGTGGTGGGCGGCCAGGTCCTCTTCAAGGGTAAGGACGTCCTGACGCTGCCAACTGAGCAGCGCGCCAAGCTCGGCATGTTCCTTGCATTGCAATACCCGGTGGTCGTCCCCGGCATCACGATGTCGAACTTTCTGCGGACGGCGATCAACGCCAAGCGTGGCTTCGACGGCAAGGACAAATCCAAGGCGATCAGCGTCAAGGAATTCCGCGCCCTGCTCAAGAACGAGATGTCGGTGCTGCGGATGGACGACTCATTCTTGTCGCGCTACGTGAACGAGGGGTTCTCGGGAGGCGAGAAGAAGCGCGCCGAGATCCTGCAGATGGCCGTGCTGAAGCCCGAGATGGCGATTCTGGATGAGACGGACTCGGGTCTCGACATCGACTCGATCAAATTCGTCAGCGATGCCGTGAACAAGATGCGCGGACCCGAGCTGGGGGTGCTGATCATCACCCACTACACGCGGGTCCTGAAATTCATCAAGCCCGACTACGTGCACGTGCTTGTCAACGGTGAGTTCGTTCGTTCCGGCGGGGCTGAGCTCGCCGATTGGCTCGAGGCAAAAGGCTATTCGGAATGGGTCAAAGAACCGGCCAAGGCGCCGGCGGCCCTGGAGGCAAAGTAATGGCAACCGTGATTCCACGAATCGACGTTGGCGACAACTACAAGGAGAAGTACGGCTTCTTTGACCCGGAGAAGTTCGTCTTCAAGGCCAAGCGAGGCCTGAGCCCAGAGGTCGTCAAAGAGATCTCCTGGATGAAGAACGAGCCGGAGTGGATGACCAAGTTCCGGCTGCGCGCGCTGCAGATTTGGGACAAGAAGGAGCTGCCAACCTGGGGCGCCGATCTTTCATCGATCGATTTCCAGAACATCTATTACTACCTGAAGTCGACTGAGAAGCAGGGCAAGACCTGGGAGGACGTGCCGGCCGACATCAAGAACACCTTCGACCGCCTCGGCGTGCCCCAGGCGGAGCGGAAGTTCCTCGCCGGCGTGGCGGCGCAGTACGAATCAGAGGTTGTCTATCACTCCCTGCACAAGGAATTGGAGTCGAAGGGCGTGATCTTCACCGACACCGACAGCGCGCTGCGGGACCACCCTGACCTCTTCAAGGAGTACTTCGGCACGATCATCCCACCGGGTGACAACAAGCTGGCGGCCTTGAACAGCGCCGTCTGGTCGGGTGGGTCCTTCATCTACGTCCCCAAGGGTGTCAAGGTCGAGATTCCGCTGCAGGCCTACTTCCGGATCAACGCCGAGAACATGGGGCAGTTCGAGCGGACCCTGATCATCTGCGACGAGGACAGCTTCGTCCACTACATCGAGGGCTGCACCGCGCCCATCTACACGACGGACTCCCTGCACTCGGCGGTGGTCGAGATCATCGTCAAGCGTGGCGCGCGTTGCCGCTACACCACCGTCCAGAACTGGTCGACCAACGTCTACAACCTGGTGACGAAGCGGGCGGTCGCCTACGGCGATGCCACCATGGAATGGGTCGATGGCAACCTCGGCTCGCAGATCACGATGAAGTATCCCTCGATCTACCTGATGGAGCCCGGCGCGAAGGGCGACGTGCTTAGCGTGGCGTTTGCCGGCAAGGGCCAGCATCAGGATGCCGGCGGCAAGGCCGTGCACGTGGCGCCGAACACCAGCTCGAACATCGTCTCGAAGTCGATCTCGAAGAACGGTGGGCGGACCTCCTACCGCGGACTGGTCAAGGTCTATCCCGGCGCGAAGAACTCGAAATCCTTCGTCCGATGCGACGCGTTGCTGCTGGACGAGCAGTCGCGTTCAGACACGTATCCCACGACCGAGGTGGATGAGCCCCAGGTCCGGATCGGACACGAGGCCACGGTCAGCAAGGTGTCAGACGAGCAACTCTTCTACTTGCAAAGCCGGGGCATCACCAGGGCCGAGGCCGAAACGATGATCGTGAACGG
>Ga0209234_1000100_pt1 | contig 22103 bp, 18 predicted proteins | sample GraSoi013_1_20cm_2_FD_185816 | JGI IMG/M metagenome (GOLD analysis project Ga0209234, IMG submission 185816) | Grasslands soil microbial communities from the Angelo Coastal Reserve, California, USA - Sample 08_20_2013_1_20cm (SPAdes) (version 2) | ecosystem: Environmental > Terrestrial > Soil >... | reverse complement strand
GCGGCGCTGCTCGTCGGTCTCGACGTATACATCAAGATCTTCCCGCTGGGCGCCGCCGTCCTGGCGCTGTTTCATCGCCGCCGCTGGCGCTTCGTGGCGCTGCTCGCCGCCGTCGGCGTGGGGCTCGCGCTGCTGCCGCTCGTCGTGATCCCGCCTCATGAGCTGGTCGCCCAGTACCGCTCCTGGTGGACCATCGAAGCCTCGGATGCCGGTAGGGTGAACCGCGGCGACTCCGTGATGCAGTACCTCTACCAGTGGCTCGGCGTCGACTGGCCGCACTGGCCGGTGCAGCTCGCCGGCACGCTCGCGCTGCTGGCGCCGCTCGCCCTGGGGCGGGAGCGCTGGAGCGACCGCGCCTTCCGGCTCCGCTTCCTGTGCTCGCTGCTCCTCTACCTCGTGCTCTTCAATCACCAATCGGAGCGGGCGTCGTTCGTCATCGCCTATACCGGGCTGTTCGTGTGGTACGCGGCCAGTCAGCCCGACCGGGTGCGCAACGCGATCGCCCTGCTGGGGGTCGCCGCGCTGGTGCTGCAGGACGTGCAGCTCGTGCCGTGGGTCGTGCACAACGCGCTGGGCCGCTACCGCGTCAAAGGGATCCCCTGCCTCGTGGCCTGGATCGTGATGCAGGCGGAGCTGCTCGGTTGGCGGCCCTGGTCGCCCCGCTCACACGGCCCCGAAGTGGGTCAGGCACACGTCCCCCCGCCGGAGCCGCTCGCGAGCCGCTGACGACGTGAGCGCCGCGAGCTCGACGGCACGTGGCGCAACGTACCCGTCCCAGGCGGCCAGCCCCTCATCGGGACGGCCCGGGTGGACCATGAGCTCCGTGATTCCGGGCGCGAGCCGATCGATCAGGGCGAGCAGCCGTTCGAGGAACCGCGAGTCGCCCTGGAGCCCGATGCCGTGGAACCGGTCCGCATGCCGCGGCACGGCAGCGCCGCGCGCCGCCACCCGCCACGCCGCCGCCACGGCCGTGCACTTCGCCCAAGCGCCCGCCACGCCGCGATCGACCGGTACCCGCACGAACGGGACCCCGTGGGCGCGCGCGGTCGCCACCACGGCTCGCCACACGCCCGGCAAGGCGTGCACGTGACGATGGCTGTCGATGTGCGTGACGCGCACCCCGGCCGCGTGCAACCGGGCGAGCTGCGCGGCGCACTCCCCGGCCACGTCGTCGGGATCGATGCGACCGCTGAGCGCGCGGGTCACGAGGCCGGCCAGCCCGTGAAACCGGCCGGTGCGAGGGTGGACCAGAGTGCGGCCACCGCTTACGGGCTCCCCGGCGGTGAGGTTAAGGTGCAGCCCGGCGCCGAGCGCTGCGCCCCCGCCGCGCAGCGCCGCGACCGCGTCTTCCCAGCCGGGCGCGTTCACGAGCACCGAGACGGACGACACCACGCCCGCCGCGTGCGCCTCCAGGATGCCGTCGTTCACACCCGGCGACAGCCCGAAATCGTCGGCGTTCACGACCAGGCGCCGCTCGCTAGACGTAGCGCCCCTGCCAGTCGTTCCAGCGGATGCGCGCGAGGTCGCGCAGCATGGCCGCCGCATCCGCCGCGAAGCGCACGCTGCTCGGCTCCTCGTCGTAGCGGTACTGGACCGCCGTCTGCCGCACCTGGAGGCCGTGCTTGCGGGCGATGTACAGCAGCTCGACGTCGAACCCGAACCCCGCCACGGTGAGGCGCGGGAAGATCAGCCCGGCGGCGCGCGCGCTGAAGGCCTTCAGGCCGGCCTGGCTGTCCAGGATCCCGGGCAAGAGCGCGAGCCGCACCACGCGGTTGAACAGCCGGCTCATCACGTGTCGTGTGTACAGGTAATGGAAGAACGACGGGCTCATGAGGTAGCGCGACTCGGGGAGCACGCGGCACGCGATCGCCACGTCGGCTCCGCCCTCCAGCTCCCGCACCAGCTTGTCGATCTCTTCGACCGGGTAGGCGAGATCGGCGTCAGTGAACACACGCTGGGCACCGCTCGCCGCCGCCATGCCGCGCGCCACGGAAAAGCCCTTGCCCCGGTTGGCGTCGTTGCGGAGCAGCTTCGCGCCCGTCACCGTGCGGGCGAAGTCCGCGAGCAGCCGCGCGGCGCCCGGCTCGCTGCAGTCATCCACCAGGACGAGCTCGGTCGGGCGGGTCTGGGCGCAGAGGTAGCGGCGCAGCGTTTCGAGATGTACCGGCAGGCGGTCCGCGCCGTTGCGCACGGGCACGACCACCGACAGATAGATCGGGAGCTCGGGCACGCCGACAAGATACGAGTCGCCGCGACCAGATGGGTATCCTTATGCCCTACGGTCGTCCCACCCCAGGGGGTGAGGACAACCGTGCGGAGAGGGAGACACGGGGTGAGGACCTACGGAGAGGGGATCAAATGGGTGAGGACGCCGAGGAAGAGAGGGACAGGGCGTGAAGACCGCGCTGCGGAGCGGGGAAACGAACGTTACGTTTGCGCACCGTGACGACGGCCATCGAGCACGTGTCCGACACCGCCCGCTGGGTCGCGTTGTACCGCGCGATGGAGTCCGAGCGGCCCGACGCCCTGTTCCGCGATCCCTACGCCCGGAAGCTCGCCGGCGAGCGGGGGGAACGGATCCTCGCCTCCATGCGCAAGGGTCGGGCGTGGGCCTGGCCGATGATCGTCCGCACGGCGGTGATGGACGAGCTGATCCTGCGGGCGATCGAGCGCGACGGCGTCGGGACGGTGCTCAACCTCGCCGCGGGGCTCGACACCCGGCCGTACCGGCTTCCCTTCTCGCCGGCGCTGCGCTGGGTGGAGGTCGATTTCCCGGACGTGATCGCCTACAAGAAGGAGCAGCTCGCAGGCGAGCGGCCGGCGTGCGCGCTGGAACAGGTGGGGATCGACCTCACGGACCGGGCGCGGCGCCGGGCGCTGTTCGGCCAAATCGGCGCGGCGGCGCGGCAGGTGCTGGTCGTGAGCGAGGGGCTGCTCGTCTATCTCGACCCCGAGCAGGTCGCGTCCCTCGCGGCCGACCTCGCGGCCCCTCCGCCGTTCCGGTGGTGGCTGATCGACGTGGCATCTCCGCGGCTGCTCAAGTTGATGGAGAAGACGTGGGGCCGGGCCGTGGCTGCTGGCAACGCACAATTCCGGTTCGCGCCGCCCGAGGGCACGCGATTCTTCGAGCCACAGGGCTGGCGCGAGGCGGAGTACCGGTCGATGTGGGAGGAGGCCTTGCGCCTGAAGCGGACGATGCCGCTCGCCTGGCTGTGGAACCTCATCGGACGGCTGTACCCCAAGGCCAAGCGGGAGCAGTTCCGGCGCATGTCCGGGATCGTGCTGCTCGCGCGAACCTGAACCCCAGAGGAGCCCGCATGCGCATGTGCCGATGGGCGGTCGCCAGCCTGGCCGGGGCCGTCGCGTGTGCCCGGCAACGGCCGCCCGCTCCCGGCCCGAGCGTCGTGACGATCACGGCGACGGATTACGCGTTCGGCGGGCCCGACACCGTCCCCGCTGGCCTCGTGACCCTGCGCCTGGTCAACGCGGGCCGGGAGCCCCATCAGGCCGGCCTGGTCAGGGTCGACAGCGGGAAGACCGGCCCCGAAGTCGAGGCCGCGATGAAGGCGCCCGGGACACCGCCAGGGTGGGCGGTGTTCGTGGGCGGCCCTGATGTCGTGATGCCGGGCGATACGGCGAGCTCCACTCAACCGCTCGCGCCCGGCCGCTATTTCCTGGTGTGTTTCTTCCCGAGTCCCGACGGCAAGCTGCACCTCGAGAAGGGGATGTTACGCTGGCTCGTGGTACGGGGGCCGGCCCCGGCACGCGAGCCCGACGCCACGGGCGATGTGACCGTCACGCTGAACGACTATGGCTTCGAGATCGCAGCGCCGCTGACCTCCGGAACGCACACGCTGGGCGTGGCGAACGCCGGGCCGCAGCTGCACGAGCTGATGCTGCTGGCGCTCGCGCCCGGGAAGGGCGTGGCCGACATTGTGGCGTGGGACCAGGGGGGCATGAAGGGTGTCCCGCCGGCCCGCCCGCTCGGCGGCATCGTGGGCCTCACGCCCGGGCGGCGCGCGGCGTTCAGGGTGACGCTCGCGCCCGGCAAGTACGTGCTCGCCTGCTTCGTGCCCGACGCCAAGGACGGGAAGTCGCACGCGGTGCACGGGATGGTGCGGGAGATCACGGCAAGCTAGCGCTGCGGCGGCGGCTAGTTCAACAGGTAGCGCAGCCCGAGCTGCAGCTGCCACCGCGACAACGGGCTCGGATCGTCGATGAACGTCGTCGCCGGCCCCGTGAAGTTGAACACCGGCGCACTCCCCGCGAAGCGGACCAGCTTGAGCGGTGACGTCGCGGCGGCGCTCGCCACCTTCCGTACGCCCCAGGATGAGTTGATGAGATTCCCGACGTTCAAGATGTCGACGCTCAGCTCGAACTGGTGACGGGTGGTCCCTGCCCCGACGCCGAACTCCTGCAGGAGCCGTAAGTCGACGTTGTTATACCAGGGATTGAGCTCGCCGAACCGGGCGGCGATCTGCCCTCGGTGTGAGCTCAAATAGCCGTCTTGGCCGATGAATGCGTTCAGCTGGTTCCACTGCTCCTGCGCCGTCACGAGGATGTTACCGGCCTGATCGCGGATCGGGTCGAGCAGGATCTCGCTCTGGCTGCGCGGGATGTAGATGAGGTCGTTCCCGGCTTGGCCGTCGCCGTTCACATCGCCGGAGTAGATGAACGAATAACGGTTGCCGCCCGCTCCGGCGAAGCGGTTTCCCTGCCCGAACTCGATGAACACGCCCACCCGGGTCTTGAGGCTCGGCGACCAGGCCTTGGCGTACGTCCCCGTCCCGATGATGCGATGCCGCGGGCCGAATTCGGAGTAGCTCAGCTCGGGCTTGTTGGGATCGCCCTTCACCGGCTCGTTCTGCCACAGCACGCTCGCGATCTCCGTCGACTTGAGGTTGTTGCGCGCGTCCGTGAAACTGTACCCGATGCTCGTGGAGAGTCCCGAGGCGAAATTCTTGCGCAGCTGGGCGGTCAGGTTGAGGGAATGCCCGTCGCTCGTATTGTCGAGCACGTAGATCCCCGCGCCGCCAGCCGCATTGAGCGAGTAGCCGAGCCGGCCGCTCCCCGTCGGACATTCCCCCGTCCCCGTGAACGCGCAGCCACCGAAGAAGGGCCGACCGTCAGGTGCGGGAAGCGTGCCGAGCGGCGCCCGGAGATCGGCGTTCCGCATGACGATCGCGTGGATGTCCTTCCCGTAGATAACTTCGAGCGTCCCCAGCAGGCCGCCGGGCAGCTGGTGATCGAGAGCGAGATCGGTGGTCCACACCTGCGGCCACTTGAACTTCGGATTGACGGCGTTGACGTCGAACGACTGCGCCAGGGTCGAGGAGTCCGAGGTCCCGCCGCTGGGCCGCAACGGGCCCACGGGATACAGATTGGGGTTGGCGCCCGGGTTCGAGATCACGTTCCCGATCCATACGAACGGCACGCGGCCCGTGAAGATGCCCGTGCCGCCGCGCAGCTGGGTACGCCGGTCGCCCGACGCGTTCCAGTTGAACCCGAAGCGGGGTGACCACAGCGGCGTCGCCGCGGGGAACTTGCTCTGATCGACCACTTCCGGGTTGCCGTTGGCGTCCAGCGCCGACAACAACCGTGAGGAGGGATTGTCTATCAGAGTCGTGAAATACATCGGGAAATCCACCCGCAGACCATACGTGAGGTTCAACCGGTCGGACACCGGGTATTCGTCCTGGAGGTAAAAGCCCAGCTGCCCGACGGACATGTCTTCGCCCTTGTACGGTCCCGATGCGGTGTACGGAAATCCGCGAAAATTGATGAACGTGGAGTCCTTGGCCGTGGACGGGTTGTTCGGATTCGTTCTCAAGAAGAAGTCGTCCAGGGAGGAAAAGGTGCTGCCCCCGAACTGCCCGGTGGAATCCGGTCGCGGGAGGAAGAAGAACCCGTACCGGAAGATGTTGAACGAGTTGAAGAATGAGAACGCCTCGAAGTTCGCGCCGACCGTGACGACGTGCTTCCCCCGGAACCAGGAGAAGTTATCCGTGAGCTGCCACACGTCCTGATCGAGGATGTTGTGGATCGAGAACGGCTCGTGGCCGATGGTGGTGTACGTCACTCCGCGGTCCCCGATTTCGATCGTCGGAAACGGCGTGCTGAACGGCTCCCGAAAATCCCGGAAGCGGTTGTAGCTCGCGAACAAGCGGTTTGCGAAGCGGCGCGACCGGCTATTCAGCTCGAGCGCGAACGAGTTCAGGTGATTGTTGATCGCGTACCCCGACTTGTAGAACGGCAGGCTGCTCTCGTTCGGTCCGCGGCCGGTGTTGTTGAAGCTCAACACGAACGGATGGGGGGGAAGATCGCGCTTCGCCCTCAGATAGTCCCAGCGGATCGTGAGCGTGTTGCTCGGGTTGACGTTCCAATCCAGCTTGGCGATCAGCTTGTCGTTGTCGGTGTGGTGGACGTATCCCTGATAGGGGCCGGGGTCGTAATTGTAAGCCTGGATCATCCGGGTGCGGATGGAATCCATGATCTTTGCGCTCACACGCGCGACGCCCAGCGGCAGCGTCCCGGTGCAGGTGGTCGTGCAGGCCACGAAATCCGAGCCGGGTTGGTGCGATCGCTCGATCTCTCCGTTCACGAAGAAGAACAGCTTGTCACGCACCACGGCCCCGCTCACCGACCCTCCCGCCTGGATGAAGCCCAGGTCGGGGTTGGCGACGACGGGCGAGCCCCGCACGGTGTTGCCGAGCAGATCCGCGTTGCGCCCGAACGTGTAGGCCGAGGCGTGGTACACATTGGTGCCGCTCTTCGTCACCGTGTTGACGTTGGCCCCCGTGAACCCGCCCTGGCGGACGTCGAACGGGGCGACCGAGACCTGCATCTGCTCCACGGCATCGTACGGCACCGGCTCGGCGTTGGTCTGACCACCCGGTGCGGGGTCGTCGAGGCCGAACGGATTGTTGAAGTACGACCCGTCGAGCGAAATGTTGTTGTACAGCCAGTTTCTCCCCGCGAAGCTGTAGTTGCCGTCGTTGCGCGGATCCAGCCGGATCAGATCGCGCGTGCTCCGTTTGATCGACGGCAGCAACGCCACCTTTTCCGGATCGATGAACGTGGCCGCACCGGTACGCCCGGGATTGAGCACCGGATCACGCTGCCCGGCTGCTTCGACGGCCTCCAGCTCAATCGGTTGAGGCTCGAGACGAAAATCGACCCGCACATCCTGCCCGAGGGTCAGGAAGACGCCCTCCTCGGCGTGCGACTTGTACGCGATCCGCGTGGCCGTCACGCGATACGGCCCCCCGACCCGCATGTTGGGGATGTTGTACGTCCCTCCCGTTCTCGTAACGGCCCGGTACTGTGTCCCGCTCGGCACGTGCACGGCGACCACGTTGGCGTCGGCCAGGGGCGATCCGTTCTGGTCTGCGACGACGCCGCTCATCGCCGCCGTCGTCACGCCCTGACCGGGCAGCGCCACCGGGATACAGACGAGAGCGCACAGCAGCAAGCTCGCCAGCTTCACACAGTCCTCCCTCGGTACGAGTGACGGAAGGGCTCCTTCGACTCCACGAGCAGCGACACTGCGGCAGGAGGTTCTCAAGAACCGGGCAGAATTAGCACGCGCGCGTAAAGGCGGCAAGGGGCGGCGAAGCGGTAGAGGACGGTAGAGGACAGTGGGGGTCGGCCGGTACACGGGACGCGGCCGCGCGGGATTGACCTCTACCGCCTTCTACCGTCTTTTACCGTCCGACCGTCTATGCAAAACCCCGACATCGCCCGCCTGTTCGACGAGGTCGCCGACCTCCTCGAGATCCAGGACGCCAATCCGTTCCGGGTGCGGGCCTACCGCAACGCCGCCCGCACCATCCGCGACTTTCCCGAGCCGCTCACAGACCTGGTACGCGCCGGCGTCAAGGATCTGACCGAGATCCCCGGCATCGGCGACGACCTGGCGGAAAAAATCACCGAGATCGTCACGACCGGCGAGCTGCCGCTGCAGCAGCAGCTCGCGCGCAAGCTCCCCGCCGGCCTGCTCGACCTGCTGCGCATTCCGGGGCTCGGGCCCAAGCGCGTGAAGCTGCTCTACAAGAAGCTCAAGGTGAAATCCGCCGCCGACCTGGCGAAGGTGCTCGACGCGGGCAAGGTGCAAAAGCTCAAGGGTTTCGGTCCCAAAATGGAAGAGAAGATGCGTGCCGGCCTGGGCCAGGCCCAGGTGACCGAGCGGCGCATGCTGTTGAACGAAGCGGAGACGCAGGCCAACGCCGTCGTGGCATATCTCAAAGCCGGCGGCGGCGTCCGCGAGATCGAGGTCGCCGGGAGCTACCGGCGGCGCCGCGAGACGATCGGCGACCTGGACATCCTCGTCACCTCCGACCACAGCGCCCGGGTGATGGACCATTTCGTCGCCTACGGCGAAGTGGCTGCAGTGGTCTCCAAGGGCGAGACCCGTGCCACGGTCAAGCTGCGCGGCGGGTTGCAGGTGGACCTGCGCGCCGTCGAGCCCGCCGCGTACGGCGCAGCGCTGCAGTATTTCACGGGATCCAAGGCGCACAACGTCGAGCTCCGCAAGATCGCCCAGGAGCAGGGCTACAAGCTCAACGAGTACGGCCTCTTCAAGGGCACCCGGCGGGTCGCGGGGAAGACCGAAGCGGAGATCTATCAGACGCTGGGCCTCGACTGGATGCCTCCCGAGCTGCGCGAGGCGCGGGGCGAGATCGCGCTCGCGCGCCAGCATCGCCTGCCCCACCTCGTCGAGCTCAAGGACATCCGCGGCGACCTGCAGATGCACACCGTCGCCACCGACGGCAAGGGGACGATCGACGAGATGGCCCATGCGGCGCGGGCGCTCGACTACGCGTACATCGCGATCACCGACCACTCCAAGCGGGTCACGATGGCGCACGGTCTCGATCCCAAGCGGCTGCGCGAGCAGTGGAAGGCGCTCGACGAGTGGAACGCGGCGGCGCGCGGCTTCACCATCCTGAAGAGCGTCGAGCTCGACATCCTCGAAAACGGCAAGCTCGACCTGCCGGACGACGTGCTCGCCGAGGCCGACTACGTCGTGGCGACCATCCACTACGGGCTCACCCAGAGCGCGCAGCAGCTGACGCGGCGGCTGGTGGACGCGGCGCGGCACCCGTTGGTGGATGCCATCGGACATCCGACCGGGCGTCTCGTCGGCAAACGCGAGCCCTACCCCGCCGATTTCGAGGAGCTCTGCCGGGCCTGCGCGGGCGCGGGGTGTCTGCTCGAGATCAACGGCCACCCCGAGCGGATGGACCTTCCGGACACACTCGCCGCGGCGGCGAAGCAGCACGGCGTGCGATTCGTGCTTTCGACCGACAGCCACCAGCCCGGCAATCTCCCGTTCATGCGATACGCCGTGGACCTGGCGCGGCGCGCGGGCCTCGAGGCCGGAGACATCCTCAACACACGTCCGCTTGCCGCGTTCCAACGAGAACTGAAGCGCGCGCGACAGTAGCGCCGCGCACTATCCTGAGGCCGATGCCGCGTCCCGCATGCCTGGTTTTTCGGCACGCCGGATGCACTCCCTGCCCGGCCGCGCTCGTCGGCGAGGGCGGCGCGTTACACACCGTAACCACATCTCCCGAGTCAGTTGCAGGAGGGCAGAAGGTATGAATCGAGCGCCGCGGGAAGCCAGTCTGGACGTCGTGTACGACGGCCTGTGTCGCTTCTGCGAGCGGTCGCTGGCCGCCGTGCAACGCATCGCGCGGCGGCCGCTGTTGCGCCTGCACGACGCGAACGACCACGAGAGGATCAGGACGAAATTCCCCATGCTCGCCGGCGCCGACACGGGTAACGCGATGTTCGTCGTCACGCCGCGCGGTGAGGTGTTCCGGGGGTTCTTCGCGTACCGGCGGATCATGTGGGAGAGCCCGCGGCTCTATCCCTTGCTGCCGCTGTTCTACGCGCCCGGGGCGGGGCTGCTCGGCCCCCGGATCTACGCGTGGGTGGCGCGGCATCGCCGCCACTTCGGCTGCTCGCTGGACGGTGTGGCCCAATGCAGCGTCGACGTCCGCGACGCGCGCCTCGAGCGCGGCGGCGGATCGAGTGGGGGCGCGTCCGACCGGGCCGGACGCGCGACGTGGGCCAAAGGGATCGCCGGCGCGCTCGGCGCGCTCCTTCTGTCCGCGACCATCGCTCCCGTTGCGCAGAACTGGCAGCGCGAGCCGAAAGACAACTTCCCGTTCTCGTACTATCCGATGTTCGCCGCGAAGCGGAGCGAGACCTACCACGTCAACTACATCGTCGGTCTCGACGCGCACGGGAAGCGCCACACGATCCCGCACGCCTTTGCCGGGGACGGCGGCTTCAACCAGACCCGCCGCCAGATGGACAAGCTCATCCGGACCGACCGGGCCGCGACGCTGTGTCAGACGATCGTTGGCGAGCTCGCCCAGGAAGGAGGACCGCCCTTCCGTGACATCGCGACCGTACAGGTCGTGACGGGCACGTTCCGGTTCGCGGATTACTTCGGTGGTAACACGGCTCCGCTCGAAGAGCGGGTGCAGGCGTCCTGCCCGTTCGCCCCGGGCCAGTGGGCAGACCGGAACAAGCCATGAATCGCGTCCGCCACGCGCTCGACGAATTCTGGTTCCCGCCGGCGCCGGCGGCCCGGCTCGCCGTGCTGCGGATCCTGATCGGCGGGTTCGCCCTCTGCCTCGTGGGATCGCACTACTCGATGTGGGTGGAGATCGGCCGCTCGGACCCGAGCCTGTTCGCACCGGTGGGCCCGGTCGCCCTGTTGCGCCACCCCGTGGCGCCGGGCGTGAACCAGGCGCTGATCGCGGCTACCCTGGTTGCGAACGTGCTCTTCCTGCTCGGGTGGCGTCACCGCTTCACGGGGCCGGTATTCGCCGCGCTGCTGATGTGGGTGATTTCCTACCGCCTGTCCTGGTCCATGATCTACCATTCCATGAACCTCGTGGCGCTGCACGTGCTGGTGCTCGGCTTCGCGCCGGCGGCGGACGCCTTGTCGCTGGATGCCCGTCGCGCGACCGCGGTCGCGGCGGGGCGTGACCCGGCGGGCGGGTGGCAATACGGCTTCGCGATCCGGTTGCTCTGCGCGGTCACGGTGTTCGCGTACTTCGTAACCGGCCTCGCCAAAGTGGCGAGTCCGATGGGATGGTCCTGGGCCACGGGCGAGGTGATTCGCAGCCAGGTGGCCGCGGACGCACTCCGGAAGGAAGTGCTCGGGGAGACGGGCGGGCCGCTGTTCCGTCTGCTGTACCATCAGGTGTGGCTGTTCACGATGATGGGAATCCTGACGTTCGTCGTGGAGCTGGGGGCCCCCCTGGCCCTCCTGAACAAGCGGGTCGCGTGGGTCTGGGCCGCGGTCGCCTTCATGATGCACTGGGGTATCCTGTTGATCATGGGGATCACGTTCCGCTACCATCTCTCCGGCATCATGTACGCTCCGTTCTTCGACGTGGAGCGCCTAGTCCAGTGGTATCGGGGCCGGCGCGGTCGGCGGTTGAGCCGGCCGATCCCGCTGTACCCGGCGACGCCGTGAGCCAGCTGCATGAGAGAGCATCTGATCGGGCATTCGGAAGAAGGCAGACCCATCCCTGTCCTGTATGCCGGGGGTGAAGCAGCCTCACTGCGGATCCTGATCGTCGCCGGGCAGCACGGAGACGAGTGCCGGGGACGGCAAGCAGTCACGCAGTTCGTCGAGCGCGGCCAGGTGCCTCAAGACCCATCGGGGCCGGTCGGCATCGCCGTCGTGCCCGACGCCAACCCCGATGGGACCGCACAGCGAATCCGGACCAACGCGCGCGGCGTGGATCTCAATCGAGACCACCTGCGGCTCGCCGCCGCGGAAACGCGCGCGCTGCACCAGTTCGTGCGGACGTGGCGTCCCCATCTGGTGGTGGACGTACATGACTTCCCCCCGCGCCGCCGCCACATGCTGGCCCAGCAGCTGGTCTACTGCCACGACGTCTTTCTGGACGTGCCCACACACCCCGTGGCGCGGCACCCGGCGCTGGGCCCCAAGGGAACCCGCCTGCTGCAACCGGTGCTGGGAGCGTTGAACGCCGCCGGCTATCGCAGCGCGCGCTACACTCGCATCACCAGGTCGGGCCGGGTGCGCCACAGCACGCCCGACGTGGTGGATGCGCGGAACGGCCTGGCGCTGCGCTACGGACTGGCGACGGTCCTGGTCGAGACCCGAGGCCCGTCGCGGCGCGACGGTCCGACCGCCGAGCCCCACGTGGTCGCCGGCGTGGAGCAGGCCCTCGGCCTGATCGTGCGCTGGGCCCAGGAGCACCATGCCTCGCTCACCGCGGCCCATCCGCGGTCGCCCGTCGACGACTGCGTGCCCGTGCGCACGCGCTATCGCCAGGCGGATCGTCCCTGCAAGCTGGCCTTCGCCGACCCGCACTCCGGCGTGATTCGCACGGTGGTGCTGCCCGGGCGGTTCACGCCCCACCTCGAAGCGACCTGGAGGGTACGGCTGCCCCGGGCGTACGCGGTGCCGCGCGATCGGGCGGCGCTGCTGGAGGTGCTGCGGCGTCACGACTTTGCGCTTCTCCCGCCCTCGCCCGACCGCGCCCAACGGATCGAGCGGTACTGGATCGAGCGGCTCAGACCGTCCGAGCGGCCCAACCGTCCCCCCCATGACCTGACGGTGAGCGTGCAGCTCGACAGCGCGTCGCTCGACGACCACATGCTGGTCCCGGTGAGCGAGGACGGCGGCCCTGCCCTGGCGGTGCTGCTCGAGCCGGCCTCGAAGCACGGGCTGGCGCGGTTCACGGAGATGGCCCTGCCCGTGGCGCCGCAATCGGCCTACCCGGTGTGGCGCGTGGTGTGACGCCGGCGGCGCGACTGCTGCCATCGCTCGTCGTCACGGCGTGGATCGGCTGCGCGCGCGCCGCCGCCCAGGCTCCTTCTCCTGCGTCGTCGCTCGGGTTCGAAGTCGGGGCCGACCGCAAGCTGGCCGACTGGCGCCAGATCACCGGCTATTTCAACCGCCTCGCGGCGGCGAGCGATCGGGTCAAGCTCGACACGCTGGGGACGAGTACCCAGGGCCGCCCGTTCATCCTGCTGACCATCTCTGCGCCCGAGAATCTCAGGCGGCTCGGCGCGTACCGCGACATCCAGGCCAAGCTCGCCGACCCCAGGACGATCTCCTCCGCGGCGGAGCGCGAGCGCCTCATTCACGACGGCCGAGTGATCGTGCTGGTGACCGCGGCGATCCATTCGATCGAGGTGGGCTCCGGCCAGGTACCGTTGCGGATCGCGTATCGGCTCGCGACCGATACGAGTGCCGAGGTGCGACGCATCTTGGCCGAGGCGATAGTCCTCCTGGTGCCGTCCCTCAACCCCGACGGGCTGCAAGCCGTGGTCGACTGGTACAAGTCCACGCTGGACAAGCCGTGGGAGGGCGTCCAGCCGCCGTTCCTGTACCACCCCTATGTGGGGCACGACAACAATCGCGATTGGTACAGCTTCACGCAGCAGGAAACCCGGCTCACGATCACCAAGGTCGAGAACGTCTGGCATCCGCAGATCGTGCAAGACATCCACCAGACGAGCGCGTACGGGGCCCGCTTCTTCGTGCCCCCGTGGCTCGATCCGGTCGAGCCCAACGTAGACCCGCTGGTCGTCGCCGCCGGCAACGCCCTGGGCACCGCCGTGGCGTGGGACATGAATACGGAGGGCAAGCAGGGGATTGTGGTGAACGCCCAGTACGACGCGTGGACGCCGGCGCGCGCGTACACGCACTACCATGCCGGCGTCCGGCTGCTCACCGAGACGGCGAGCGCACGCATGGCGACACCAGTCGACGTGCCGTTCGATTCGCTGCGGCCCGGCTTGGGGTTCGACCCGCGGCAGCACTCCTGGAATTTCCCCGATCCCTGGCCCGGCGGTCGCTGGAGGCTGGCGGACATCCTCGATTACATGCAAGCAGGGACCTTCGCCGTACTCCGTCACGCCGCGCACAATCGGGAGCACTGGCTGCGCACCTTCTACTCGATCGGCGAGCGAGCCGTCCGAGGGCGGCCCGGTTGGCCTAAGGCGATCGTGATCCCGACCGAGGCCCAGAACCCGGACGGTCTGGCGGAAGCGCTCCGCATCCTCCGGACCGGGGATGTCGAGGTGAGGCGGGCGCGCGCCGCGTTCCAGGCCGCCGGCGAGGACTTCCCAGCCGGCACATACGTGATCCCGATGAATCAGCCGTATGCGTCGTTCGCCAAAGCGCTGCTCGAGCCCGAGCAATATCCCCAGCTGCGGGAATACCCCAACGGCCCCTTGCGACATCCCCACGACGTGACGGCGCATGCGATCGGGCTGCTCATGGGCGTGCGCGTCGTGCCCTCGACGGAGCCCGTGTCGGTTGCGCTGAGCGAGGTCGCTGAGCCGCCCCCCGTTCACCGGGTCGCACCCGGACTCACGAACGCATCGTCGCCGCCGCGCATCGGCCTGTATGCGAGCTACAGGGCCGCCCTCGACGAAGGTTGGACACGCTGGATCTTCGACCAGTACCGCATTCCGTACACGATCTTGCACGACGCGGATGTCCAGGCGGGCGGGCTCGCCCGACGTCTGGATGTGGTGTTGCTCCCCAGTCAGGGGTCGAAGCGCCTGGTGCGGGGCCGGAAGGCCGGCCGCGTGCCGCCGCAGTTCGCCGGCGGCCTCGGCGCGCGCGGCGTCGCCGCGCTCCGGGAATTCGTCGAGGCGGGCGGCACGCTGGTCACGTTGAACCAGGCATCGCAGCTTCCCCTCAAGCAATTCGACCTGCCGATCCGAAACGCCCTCTCCACGTTCACGGCCGGCCAGAACTACGCGCCGGGCTCGATCGTCGCGATCGATGTCGACCCGAGCCACCCCATTGCGCACGGCATGCCCCGCGAATCGATCGCCTGGATCGAGGGGGGGCCCGCCTTCGAGCTCAAGCCCGGCGCGGACTCGAGCCAGGTGACGTGGGTGGCCCGATTCCGCAACTCCGATTCGCTGCTGCTCAGCGGCTGGCTGGACGGCAGCGCCTCCCTCAAAGGGAAGGGTGCGCTCGCCGTGGTACGAATGGGCAAGGGGCGCGTCGTGCTGTTCGCATTCCGGCCACAATACCGCGCGCAGTCGATCGCCACCTATCCGCTCCTCTTCAACACGCTGCGCTGGACCGGGGACCACCGCGTCGACTGACGCGCGGGCGCCGCGCGCACGCGCACTACCCTGAGGCTCGTGGAGCGCCGCGCCTGCATCAATTGGGTGCGCGGCCGCGCACTCTCCGCCACGTGCAGTTCGGGCAGAACGTCGATCGCGAAACGGCACACGCTTTGCCCCCCGGCACGCGCCCGCTGGTCCATCCGGAACTCGCGGGCTTGCGAGATGACATGTGAAACATCCTGCGTCCGAAACCCGCTCCGCGCGCAGCCATTCTGCGCGCGATGCGCCGGTCATGGTGTCCGACAACCGGGGCATCATGCGCGCCTGTCTCATCCGCGAGACCGGCGGCCTGGATCGGATCGAAGTCGCCGACGTCCCGGCCCCGGGCTCACCCGCCCTGCTGGGCGGGCGCGATGTGCGCGTCGCCATCCGGGCCGCGGCGCTCAACCATCTGGACTTGTTCGTCGTGCGCGGCCTGCCCGGCGAGCGCCAGTTCCCCCACATCCTCGGGTCCGACGGCGTCGGTGTCGTGGAGACTGCGGGCCCCGACGTCACGACGGTCCAGCCCGGAGACGCGGTGATGATCAACCCGGGCATCTGGGACGGTACCTGCGAGTTCTGCCGCGCCGGCGAGCACTCGTCGTGCGTGAACTATCAGGTGCTCGGCGAGCACGTGCCCGGCACGCTGGCGGACACGGTGATGGTGCCCGAGGACAACCTCGCGAAAGTCCCGGCGCTCGATCCGCCGCTCACCTGGGCCGAGGCGGCGGCGTTCTCGCTCGTGTCGCTCACGGCCTGGCGCATGGTGGTGACGCGTGCCCGCGTTCAGGCCGGGGAAACGGTGCTCGTCTGGGGCATCGGCGGTGGCGTGGCGCTCGCGGCGATGCGGATCGCCAAGCTGCGCGGCGCGCGCGTGATCGTCACCAGCTCGAGCGACGCGAAGCTCACGGAGGCGCGCCGGCTGGGCGCCGACGTCACGCTCAACCACCGCACGCAGGCGGTGGCCAAGGAAGTGCGGGCGCTCACGGCGCGCCGCGGCGTGGACGTCGTGGTCGAAAACGTCGGCGAGGCGACGTGGGAGGACTCGCTGCGCTGCCTCGCCAAGGGTGGCCGGCTGGTGACCTGCGGGGCCACGACGGGCCCCCACGTGGTGACGGACGTGCGGCGATTGTTCTGGAACCAGTACACCATTCTTGGCTCGACGCTCGGGAACGCGGCCGAATACGCGGCCGTGGTCCGGGTGCTGTCGAGCGGCGCGCTACGCCCCCTGGTGGATCGCGTGTATCCGCTGGCGGACGCGCGCGCCGCGTTCGAGCGGCTCGCCCGTGGCGAGCAGCTCGGCAAGGTGGTGGTGGAAGTGCGCGGGACGGCCACGGATGCCGTCGCACCCTGACATCGGGAATACAACCATGGCAACCATGATCGATATCGAAGAGCGGCAGCAGGCAGAGAAGCTCGTGGACTACCGGGTCGACGGTGGCATCGCCTTCGTCGAGCTCGACAACCCACCGGCGAACACCTACACCTACGAGCTGATGCAGCAGCTCGACGAGGCCGTCGTGCGGGCGCGGTTCGACGACGACGTGTACGTGATCGTCCTGAGCGGCCACGGCGACCGGTTCTTCTCCGCCGGCGCCAACATCGGGATGATGCAGCGCGTCACGCCGCGCTTCCTGTATCAGTTCTCGCTGTACGCGAACGAGACCCTCAACCGGCTGGAGCACACGCCAAAGCTCACGATCGCCGCGCTCAACGGCCACACCGTCGGGGGCGGACTCGAGATGGCGCTGGCGTGCGACGTGCGCCTCGCCAAGCAGGGGGCGGGCCGGATCGGCTTGCCGGAGGTCAACCTGGGGGTGCTGCCCGGGCTCGGCGGCACGCAGCGGCTCGCCAAGGTCGTGGGCAAGGCGCTCGCGATCGAAATGATGGCGAAAGGGGAAACCTTTTCGTTCGACCGCGGCAAGGAGCTCGGACTCATCAACGAGCTCTTCCCCGCCGTCCGTTTCCGGGAGGGGGTGGCGCTCTACGCCCAGCAGTTCTGTCCGCCGCACAAGGCGGCCCGGGCGGTGGGCTTGATCAAGCGCGCCGTGCAATCGGGGGCGGAGCTACCCCTCGCGTCCGGCCAGGCGCTCGAGCGGGAGCTGCAGCAGCAGCTCTTCCAGAGCGCGGACGCCCGTGAAGGCATCAGCGCCTTCAACGAGAAGCGCATGGCCGCGTTCACCGCCGAGTAGCCTAGGCCGCGGGCGATGCGCAGGGCACTCGTCCTCTCGGGCGGTGGGGCGAAGGGCAGCTGGCAGGTCGGCGCCTGCCACCATCTCATCGCCGAGCGCGGGCTGTGGTTCGACGTCATCGCCGGCGTGAGCGCCGGCGCCGTCAACGCCGCGACCCTCGCCCAGGCCCACGATCCCGACGAGCTCGCCACCGAGCTCGAGCACTTGCGGTCGGTCTGGCTCGGCCTCCGCGGCAGCCACGATGTGTACCGGCGACGCTGGCTTGGGGCGCTCGGCACGGTGCTGGCCCGGCGGGCGAGCCTCTACAACGCCGCGCCGCTGCGCGGCGTGCTCGCCGGCCACATCGACCCTGCGCGCGTAGCCGCGTCGCCGATCCGCTTGCGCATCGGGTACGTGGACCTCCTGTCCGGCAGGTACCGCACCGCCGGCAACGATCACCCGACGCTCGTCGACGCGGTGCTGGCGAGCTGCGCGCTCCCCCTCATCTTCCCGCCCGTGCCCCTGGGCGACGGCCACGAGCTGGCCGTGGACGGCGGCCTGCGCAGCGCCACGCCTCTCGCCGATGCGCTGCACGCCCTGGCGGAAACGCGCGCGACGGACGACGAGCCCGACGAGGTGTGGGTGCTCGCGCCCCACGTGGCGGGGCCGATCACACAGCCGCCGCCGCACCACTGGCTGTGGGTGGCCCTGCGCTCCATCTCGGTCCTGACGAGCGCCCCGTTCCAGGGCCGGGAGGAGGAGCGCGCCGACGACGCCACGACGGCTCCGCCCGCCGGCGTCAGGCTGCGCGTGCTGCATCCCCGCGAGCAGTTGCGCGGGCCCAGTCTCGACTTCGCACCCGGCAAGGTGCGGGCGTGGTACGAAGACGGACTGCGGACAGCCCGCCGGTGGGTCGAGGCACCCGAGCTGCCGCTCGAGCCCGAGCTGCAACATGACGTGCCGACCTGATACCTACGACGCGCTGCCGCGACGCTTCAACGCGGCGGGCCACTTCGTCGACCGCCACGTCGCCGAGGGGCGCGGCGAGCGCGTGGCGCTGGTGAGCGACGGGCTTCGCATCACCTACAGGGAGGTACTGGCCCAGGTCAACCGCGTTGGCAACGCGCTGCGACGGCTCGGCGTGCGAATGGAAGATCGCGTGCCCATGCTCCTCCCTGACTGTCCGGAGTTCGCCGCCACCTTCTGGGGCGCCATGAAGATCGGGGCGATCCCGGTCCCACTGAATCCGCTGCTGGGCGCGGCGGAGCTTGAGTACGTGCTGGACGACACGCGCGCCGAGATCGCGATCGTTGACGCTACCCTGGTCCCGGCGATCGACGCCGTCCGTCCCCGACTCCAGCTCCGGCATGTCGTCGTGGTGGGCGGTGCCCCCGGGAACCATCTCGCCTTCGAGGAGCTCGTGGCGGGCGAGTGCCCCGAGCTCGAGCCGGCCCCGACCACCAAGGACGACGTGGCGTTCTGGCTGTACACGTCCGGCACCACCGGAGCGCCGAAGGCAGCGGTGCACCTCCAGCACGACATGGTCGTCTGCTGCGAGACTTACGCGCGCTCCGTCCTGGCGATCCAACCGGGGGACCGCTGCTACTCCGCCGCCAGGCTGTGCTTCGCCTACGGGCTCGGCAACGCACTCTACTTCCCGTTTCACGTCGGCGCTGCGGCGGTGTTGGATCGGGAGCGGCCCACGCCGGCCCGCATCGGCGAGATCGTGGCCCGAGAGCGACCGACACTGTTCTTCGCGGTTCCGGCGACGTATGGAGCGCTGGTGCGGGCGGCCGAGGCGGGAGCAGCGAGCTGTGACTTCGCGTCGGTTCGCTGCTGCGTCTCGGCGGGGGAGCCCTTGCCCAAGCCGCTCTACGACCGCTGGAAGGAGCGGTTCGGCGTGGAGCTCCTGGACGGTCTCGGCTCCACCGAGCTGTGCCACATCGTGATCTCCAACCGGCCCGGCTGCGTTCGACCCGGCAGCAGCGGCACGCTGGTCCCGGGCTACGACGCCAAGATCGTGGACGACGAGGGTCACGAGGTCCCGCCCTCCGAGGTCGGGCACCTCATCGTGAAGGCGGACAGCGCCTGCGCGGGCTACTGGAATCAGCACGCCCTGACCGCGGAGACCTTCGTGGGGAAGTGGGTCCGCACTGGCGACCGCTGCTTCCGCGACGCCGACGGAGCCTTTTGGTACGTGGGCCGCTCGGACGACATGTTCAAGGTCAGCGGGATCTGGGTATCGCCGATCGAGGTGGAGAGCGCCTTGCTCGAGCACCCGGCGGTGGCCGAAGCGGCCGTGGTGGCCGCTCCCGACGACGACCACCTCGCCAAGCCGCTTGCGTTCGTCGTCCTCGCCCCGGGACATGCGCCCACGCCGCCGCTCGAAGCAGAGCTGAAGGACCTCGCGAGCGCCCGGGTCGGGCGCCGCAAGGCTCCGCGCTGGGTGGTCTTCGTCCCCGAGCTCCCCAGGGCCGCCACCGGAAAGATTCAGCGCTTCCGCCTGCGCGAGCTGGCGGCGGCGCCGTCGGAGTGACCGAATTTCATAGGGAGGTTGCCATGACCACACACGGCAGATGGACCACGCTCGGCGGCGTCGGGATCGCCCTGCTCGCCCTTGCGTGTACCGACACCGATTTCTCCTCGGCGCCGCGCGCGGCGGCTCTATCCCACCCCGCCACCACCGCTGCGCAGCTGCAGGCGATCGACGGCGTCGTGAAGACTCCGACCCTCCAGAGTCTCACCGCGATGAGCGCGAACCTCCCGGCCGTCGGGCCGGCCGGGCTCGCCCCGGCGGCGGCCCTGGTTGGCGCCACCGCACCGGGGTACGCGCGCGCGGCCCGGCGTGGCGAGGCTCTGCGCCAGGCGTTGCCGCCGCTGAGCAACGGCGCGATGCCGGCGCTCTTCAAGCCCAGCGTGCTCGGCAAGACGTTCGTGTGGGACGAAACGGCCCGGCGGTACGTGCAGTCGGACCGTGCGGGTGCGCCCACCACTGGCGTGCGCTTGATCCTGTACGCGCTCGACCCGCTCACCCAGCGGCCGTCCTCGCCGCCCGCGGAGATCGGGTACGCCGATCTGATCGACAACAGCAGCGGCGGCACCACGACGCTCGAGGTGATCATCGTGGGCACGACCGAACCCTCGCCCGAGACGTACGGCGACTATACGATCAGTGGCACGTTCGGCGGCTCGTCCGCCAAGGGAACCGCCGCCGGCTACGTCACGGACGGCGCGACGCGGGTCGACTTCACCATGTCGCTCGACGCGAGCCCCACCAAGACCACGTTCAACAGCGTGTTCGACGTGGGCCCACAGGGAGTGCACATCACGTTCGATGCGACCATGGTCCCGCGCTCCCCCAGCACGCTGACCGTCGCCGTGGACTTCCACATGTCCAGCGGGTCGGAGACCGTTACGGCAAGCGGACCGCTCACGGTGACCTCCAGCGGCAGCGGGGATACGGTGAGCGGCACGCTCGGCGTCCAGGTCAACGGGCGGGACTTCGCGACGATCACGCTCGCCGGCTCGCAGGCGACGTTTCAGGGGGCGGGAGGTCAGCCGTTGAGCCCCGAGGACCTGCAAGCGCTGAAGCAGCTCTACGAGGTGCCTCAGGACGTGCTGGCCGCGCTCGAGAACGCGGTGACGCCGGTCGAGGTCGCGTTCCACCTGCAGTAGAGGGCGGCACGAGCGCCCGGTGTCGCCTCTGCCGTCTATTGCCGCTCGATCAGCTCCAGCTGCAGCACCGGGCTGAAGCTCTTGCGGTGATGGGCCGTGAAGCCGTGCAGCGCGAGTGCCGCGAGGTGCTCCGGCGTGCCGTAGCCCTTGTTGCTTGCCCACGCGTACGACGGATGGTGCCGCCCCAGGAGGTCCATGAGGCGGTCACGCACCGTCTTGGCGATCACCGATGCGGCGGCGATGGAGTGGCAGTGCGCGTCGCCGTCGATGATCGCCTCGTGCGCGCACCCCAGCTCGGGGAGCGGCAGGCCGTCGACGAGCACGTGGGCGGGGGCGACGCCGAGGCGGGCGAGGGCCCGCTGCATCGCGAGGATGGTGGCCCGGCGGATGTTCAGCCGGTCGATCTCGCGCACACTCGCGGCCCCGACGCCAACCGCGAGCGCCCGCGCGCGCACCACACCCGCGAGCCGCAGGCGGCGCGGGGGCGGGAGCAGCTTGGAGTCACGCAGGCCTCGGATGATCTTGCAGTGGGGCGGCAACACGACGGCGGCGGCCACCACGGGACCGGCGAGGGGACCGCGGCCCGCTTCATCGACACCGGCGACGAGCTCGCCCCCCGCTCGCCAGAACGCGATCTCGCGCTCGAGCGTGGGGCGGGGACCTCTCACGCCTCCTGTTTCTCCACCGTTTCGGGCACGACGACGCCGCGCTTCTCGCGAATCCGCGCCGCCTTGCCGGCGAGGCGGCGCAGGAAGTACAGCTTGGCGCGCCGCACGCGACCTTTCCGGAGCAGCTCGATCTCCGCGATCGAGGGTGAGTGCAGCGGAAAAATCCGCTCCACGCCCACGCCAGCCGAGATCTTCCGCACGGTGAAGGTCTCGTTGATGCCGGCGCCGCGGCGCGCGATGCACACGCCCTCGAACGCCTGCAGCCGCTCCTTGTCGCCTTCCCGCACGCGTACCATCACCCGTACCGTGTCGCCGGGGGCGAACGCCGGCAGGTTCGTCTTCAGGCCCTCGCGCTCGATCGCTCTCAGTCGGTCCATAACCTGTTCCCTCAATCCCTCTGTGCGCCTGTGCGCCTGTGCGTCTAGGCGTCTGTGCGTCTAGGCGTCTGTGCGTCTAG